>WNFF01002165.1_pt1 | contig 27477 bp, 24 predicted proteins | sample 5400441 | NCBI WGS metagenome assembly WNFF01 (sample SAMN13153345, study PRJNA577476) | soil metagenome | isolation source: 120 cm saprolite under Douglas fir tree site 2 hole 3 replicate 1 | place: USA:California | collected 2015-04-18
CTGAAGTACTGGTTCCCGTCCAGGTAGAAGGTGATCGACTCGTTCGCCGTGTTCGTGCGGTTGAGGATCATCGTGTAGGTGTGGTAGCCGTTCTGGCAGCCGGAGCAGGACTGCAGCCCGCTGCCGATGCCGTTCGGCTCGTTACACGGGCCGCCGGGGAAAGTGCCGCAATGCACAGTGCCCGAATGCTCGGACAGCGCGTTGACGTCCTCCATGATGTCGATCTCGCCGTTCTCCGGCCACTGGCCAGGCCCGAGCATCCAGAACGCCGGCCAGTAGCCGAGCCCGCTGGCCGGGCTGGGTTGCTGGATGGACGCGGTCACCTCCAGCTGGCCGCCAGCCGGCGCCCCCACATTGGCGGAGGTCGTCTGGATGCGGCTGGATGTCCATGAGCCGCCCTGGTTCAGCGCCGTGAGGTTGAGATTGCCGTTGCCGTCGAGGTAACCGTTGTTCGTCGAGTTGGTCATGGTCTCGATCTCGCCGGTGCCGAAGCTGGAGCCGGGTCCCGTGTCGTACTGCCAGCTTGATGACGGCGCAGTATGCGCTGGGCCGTTGAAATCGTCGCTGAACACGGTCGACCAGCCCGGTGGCGGCGCCGGTACGGCAGCGGGCAAGGCGGCTGCGCGTGCCGTCGCTGCGCGTGAGGCGGCTGCGGGTGTGGTGGCTGCGGCTACTGCCGGCACGGCGGGTGCGGTCAGCGCCATGATCGATGTGACCGCGGCGGCCAGCGCGGCCCGCCGTCGGCTCTCGCGACGTGATGTGACGACAGCGGCCACGCGGGCCAGCCGTCGGCCTTCGCGACGTAATGCGACCACGGTGACCATGTCGGCCAGCCGACGGCCACCGCGGCGCGGCCAGTCCGGGGCTGCCTGGGGAGCTCTTCGAGCATGTCGCAGCGAGCCATTCATTGGCCGCAACCTCCCTCGCCAGAACTATAAGGAAAGTTTCCTATTTATTGATGCGACGATATCCCGCGGCCGTGGCGGCGTCAATACCGGGATCTGCCTGGCGGTCGTGGGCTACGGCAGCCTCGCATCACCTTGTGCGGCAATGGATGAAGGCAATGGACTGCGCCATTCCGGCGAGGTCAGAACCAGGGCAGCTAGCACGTCCCCGCGGGCCGGTCCGCACGGAGGTCCCGACGTGCAACAGCACATTCACGGGGTTTCGGGAACCCGGCACGAGGGACACGAGAGACGCATGGGGGCGGGGAATCTACAAACGGAGGGGACGTGCGGAACCGGGGGCATGAACGCCCCGTCCAAGCACTATGGACGCTAGAGGAAACTTGTCTTGGCGCAATCTCCGGCCGAGCGGCCCGGTCCGCACGTTCAGCCTCCGCGTTGGCGCGATGATCGCGTCGGGTGCGTTGGTCCTTTCGGGCTGCGCCGCCCACCGGTCCGCGCCGATGACCTACACAGGCGTGCTGCGGGCTGCCGACGTGGCCCTCGTGCGCTTCACCAGCTGTGCCGACGCTCTGCGGAGCCTGCGGGCGGCAGCAGGCCATGCGGCAGCAGGCAATACCGTCGGGCCCGGTGGATTTGCGGTCAGTTCCCCGGCTGTCGCCGACGCTGGCAGCGGCATAGCGGGCGCCGGCTCGCACAGTGCGGTCAGCGCGGTACCTGGCGCTGCTGCGCCTGCTGGGGCACCGGCCGCTGCGAGCCGCGCTGGCGCCGGCCAGCCTGGTGCGGGCCAGGCAAGCGCGCAGGCCGCCCCAGGCTCCTATTCCGGCACCACCACCGCGGAGGCCGGCGTCGATGAACCTGACCTGGTCAAGACCGACGGGCGGCGCATCGTCACGGTCATCGGCGGTGTTCTGCGCGTCGTCGACGCGCAGACCCGGGAGGTCACCGGCGTTCTCAACTTGTCGGCCGGGGCCGGTCTCGGCGGCGCGACGCCCGCCAACCTGCTCCTCGCTGGGGACCATGCGCTGGTGCTGTTCGACCGGGGTTATCCCGCTATGGGCGCACCCATGCCGAGCTTGCCGCCCGAGGTAAGCCCACCGGCCGTCGGCGGACCGGGTCCGGCTGGCAGCGCCCCGGCTGGTAGCGCCCAGGCTGGTAGCGCCCAGGCTGGTAGCGCCCCGGCCAGCAGCGCCCCGGCCGGGAGAAGGCCTGGGGCTGGGCCGTCGGTGAATGCGGGCACGGGCGCGACGAGGCCCGGCCCTGCGGTGAGCGCGCCGGCGGTCGCGGTGCCGATCTTCGGACCCCGCCTGGTGCTGATCGACCTGTCGACCGGGACACCCCGGATCATCAGCGAATACACCATGGACGGTGCGCTGGCAGGCACCCGTCAGGTGGGTTCGGTGGCGCGCGTGGTGGTCCACTCGGCGCCGCGGATTTTCTTCGCGCCCGGCTTCGCGGAGGGCGCCCAAGCCCGGACCGGGGCGAACCGGGCCGTGATCGGGCACGCCACGCTCAGCTCCTGGCTGCCGCGCTACGCGTTGACCGCCGGCAATGTGCAGCGCACTGGACAGGTGGGGTGTGCAGCCGTCAGCCACCCGGCGGCCCTGACGTATTCCGGCACCTCGATGCTCACCGTGCTCACCTTTGACCTGAAAAGCGGCACCCTCGGTGATGGCCAGCCCGTGACCGTGGTCGCTGACGGCGACACCGTCTATTCAAACGGCAGCAGCCTGTACATCGCCAACGACCGGCAGTGGAGCATGCCGCCCGGCGCGATGTCGGCAGCGGGCGCGGTGCCCGGCGCTGCGGTGCAGGGCGCGGTGGTGCAGGGCGCGCCGGGCGCCGCACAGGATACGGTGCCCGCAACGGCACCCGTAAAGGCACCCGGAACGGCACCCGCAACGGCGCCCGTGACTGCCACAGCCGCCGCACCGCGAACCGTGCCACAGCAGTACACCGGGCTTTACAAGTTCGACATCTCGGGACCGGGACGGCCCGTGTACGAGGCCTCGGGCACGGTCCCTGGCTGGTTGCTCGGCTCAACCGGCATGGCGCAGTACGCGCTCTCGGAGTGGAACGGTGCGCTCCGGGTGGCCACGACGACAGATGGCGCCTTCGCCGGCTGGAGCGGGCAGCCGCCGCAGTCCGCGGTCTACGTGCTTAAGCAGGTCGGCAACGTGCTCGTCACCATCGGCAAGGTCGGCGGGCTGGGCCAGGGTGAGCAGATCTACGCGGTGCGCTTCGCAGGCCCGGTCGGCTATGTGGTGACATTCCGGCAGACCGATCCGCTCTACACCCTCGACCTGTCCGACCCGGCCCAGCCCAGGGTCGCCGGTGAGCTGCTGCTGAGCGGCTACTCCGCCTACCTCGCCCCGATCGACTCGACCCACCTGATCGGCGTCGGCCAGGACGCAAATGCGCAGGGCCAGACGCAGGGCACGCAGATCTCGCTGTTCGACGTCTCCGACCTCGCCGCGCCGATCCGGCTGGCCGTCTACCACGTGAAGTTCGGCCACTCCGAGGCCGAGTTTGACCCGCACGCGTTCCTCTACTGGCCGGCCAGCAGGCTCCTGGTCATACCGGTGCAGCTACCGTCCGCCGTGATGCCGCAGCCAGTGCCAGGATCCGGGGCAGTGCCCCAGGGCGGGCAGGTGCCGCTCTGGCCCGTCAGCGAGGCTGTCGTGCTGCACGTCGGCGACCACGCCATCACCGAGTTGGGCACGATCACCCACCCCCTGGTGCCGGGCATCTCGGTCGCCGGTCAGATCCGCCGCTCGCTCGTCGTCGATGGCGCGCTCTGGACGCTATCCGACACCGGTTTGAAAGCGAACGAGCTGACCACCCTCACGCCGCTCGGGTGGGTGCCCTTCGAGTAGGAATCCTGGCCCGGGCGGAACCTGCACGCTTGGGGATTCGGGCCTGTGCTCGGCGGTCAGGCGTTCACGAAAAAGTCGCCCATGACCGGGGCGCGGGCGTCATTGACGGTCAGCGGACTGAAGCCCCACGCTGCTTCGACGGTGCGAAGGAGGGAGTAGTGATCGTAGGGCGCAGATGACTGGAATCCGGCCGGCACCCCGTCGGCGATGACGAGAGTGGGCACCCGGGGACAGGCCTTGGCCCGGCCCCGCCCTGGGCTTTCCGCGGGCCGGCGGCGACTCCACCGCCCGGAACAGGTCAGGCGCCCAGGGCGTCGGCTAGAGCGGCGGGGCGAGAGAGGAACGGGCAGTGGCCTCCGGGGAGCACGGTGACCGGGCGGCCGAGCCGCCCGCGCGCTGCCCGCCGTGACCATGCGGTGTTTACGACCAGGTCGTCGGCGCAGAGAATGTACTGGCATTCCACGGTCGGCCACTCAGCGAGGGGGCTGATTTCCTGAGTGGCCCGCCAGTTCTGCCGCCGGAGACGGCGGGCGGCCCAGTGGGCGAGGTCCGGTTCGCAGTCCGGATAGAGAACGCTTGCGGCGCGTTCAGGGTCCCAGGACGTTGATCCGTCAGGGTGGACGTGCTGTCCGTGGCCCACCCCCGGGCAGATTATGGAAGGGTCTTCGGCGACCTGGTCGTCGAAGCTGCGACCGGGCTGTGGCAGCAGCGCAGACAGGAATATCAGGCGCTGGACCGGGCGGGCGGCTGCGACCAGGGGAATGGTCAGCCCGCCTAGCGAATGGCCGACGACCACCACGTTCTCGTCCGCGTCGGCTAGCGCGGTCGTCACGATCTCGGCGTACCGGGCGCAACCGGCGGCTGAATCGCCGCATGGCAGGTCCACGGCGACCGCAAGGTGACCCCGCCGGTGCAACTCGGCCGCAAGGCGTTCCCAGCACCAGGCACCGTGCCAGGCGCCGTGCACGAGGGCGTAGGTGGTCATCGGCCGCACTCCTACGGCCGCGCTTCGAGGACGATGTTGAACGGAGTCCGGGCGGCCTCGCGGATGCGGGTGAAGCCGGCCGTGGCGGCGATTCCGCTGAGCCGAGCAGGCCCGGCCTGATTGCCGAGGACGGCGGTGGGCCGTTGGGCCAGCGCGTTCGGCACACACAGCAGGGTGGAGAACGCGTAGTAGATCCGGCCTATGGGGTTGAGGTTGTCGGCCAGGCTGTCACCGGCCGCTGGTTCGACAATCAGCCAGGTGCCGTCCGGCGACAATGCATCCCGGATGTGGCGGGCGGCTGCCGCCGGGTCCCCCATGTCGTGCCAGCAGTCGAAGGTCGCGATGAGGTCGTAGCCGGAGCCGGGGAAGTCGGTCGCGGATGCGACGGCGAAGCCGACCCTGTCTGCGAGCCCGTCATCCGCGGCTGCCTTGCGGGCCTGCTCGATGGACCGCTCATGGTAGTCATAGCCGGTGAAACGGGAGGCGGGGTAGGCCGCCGCCATGATCCGGGTGGAGGCGCCGTGGCCGCAGCCGATGTCAGCCACCTTCGCTCCCTGGCGGAGCCTGGCCTCCACGCCGTCCAGGGCGGGGATCCAGGACTGGACCAGGTTGGCCCGGTACCCAGGGGCGAAGAACTGCTCGCAGCCGTCGAAGACCTCAGTGTCCTGCTCGTGCCATCCCAGGCCCGCCCCGGTACGGAACGCCTCGGTGATGCGAGACTCGGCCTTCAGCGCCGCCAGCGCGAGAACGAACGCACCGGGCAGGTAGAGCGGCCCCTCCGGATCCGCGAGGGCGAAGGCCTGCTCCTCGGAGAGGCTGAACTGCCCGGTGTCGTGGGTGACGTACCCGGAGGCGGCCTGCGCCGCCAGCCATTCGCTCACGTAACGCTGGGCCGTGCCGGTGCGCTGGGCGAGCTCAGCCAGGCCACCGGCTCGCCCCAGCCGTCGGTGAGGGCCGCCTCGGCCACGAGGCGGCGCGAGTAATGCCGGTACCAGGCAACGAGCGGCCCCATCTCCGCGTCCGCGGCGGCGAACGCGGCTTCAGCTTCCCCGCTGCGGCCCGCACGTCCAGCGACGACGGCGTCGGCGTAGCCGAGCAGGGTCGCAACGACGCAGTGCCTGGTCGCGCGTGAGGCGCGGACCAAGGCAGCAGCAGGATCGCAGTCACGGCCCAGGGCGGCACCGAGCAGCGGCCAGAGCCCGAGGAAGGGCGGGGCGATCGTGGCGGGAGAGCCCAGCAGGAATGCGGCGCCCGTTTCCATCTGCGTGTAGGCCAACTCGCGGTCTTCGTCCAACACGCTGAAAGTCGCCCGGCAATGCCCCCAGGCGCAGCCCGCCACGTCGGGCTCGTCCGGGGCCAGCGCCATCGCTTCCGCGATCCGGGCCTCCATCTCCGCCGCTTCTCCGCGGATTGCGTGCGCCGTGGCCTGGAAGATCAGCGCCATCGGGAGCGTTGCCAGCCGGAAGCGGCGCGAGGCCCGCACGCACCGTCGCGCGGTATCGAGTGCCTCGTCGGCGCGGAACTGCTTGTTCAGCCCGGCGGCGATCTGCAGGTCCAGGGTGGCGGTCAGCGCGAGTGCGCCCTGGGCCGCGGCTAGTTCCCTGGCCTCCAGGAGCCGGTCGACGCTTTCGGTCCGTAGCTGGTCAATCGTCCCAAGTTCGTGAAGCGCGCGCAGCCGCCACAGTTGCAGTCCGTGCGCCCTGGCAATCGACGCGGCGCGGGTGAATGCCCGTTCGGCCTCGGACAGGTCACGCTGCCGTGCGACACGGCCGATCACCTCCAGCGCCTCGCACGCGACCTCGGCCAGCCCGTCACGCTCCGCCGCCTCCAGCGCCGCGCTGGCCAGCACGCCCGCCTCGTCCAACCGTCCCTGACCGACCGCGAGCTGGGCGGCGCAAGCGTCTATTCGGGCCACGCCGATCTGCGGCACGGCACGGGCAGTGTCGACGTGAACAGCGGCTTCCGCCCACTTCCCGGCCGCGATCGCGGCCCGGGCGAGCCGCAGATGCAACTCGGCGGCACGGGCTGGCGGTGCCACAGCATCCAGCCGGGCCAGCAGCATCTCACCCAGCTCGATGGCCCGGTCCACCTGACCGGACATCGCGAACACCTCGGTGAGAGCCTCGTCGACCGGAGTGCTCAGGACCCGGTCTTGCGGGCCGATAAGCTGACGGGCCCGGGTCAGCATCTGCTCGGCGCTGGCCAGGGCACCGACCGCGAGGCTCCGCCGCCCGGCTTCCAGCAACAACGCTCCGGCCCGTGACGCGTCGCCGGCCCGTGCCGACAGGTCGGCCGCGAGCTCGCACCACGCATCCTGCAAACCGGGGTGCGCTGCCTCCACCGCGGCGGCCGCACGGCCCGCCAGCATCGCCCGCTCGGGGGGAAGCAGCCCCACGAGCACCGCCTCGTGGGTCAGCGCATGCCGGAATCGGAAGCCATCGTCATCGACCGCGATCAGCTGCAGGCCTACCGCGCGCCGCAGCGCCGCGAGCACGGCATCATCGGCCAGCCCGGTGACCGGGCCGAGCAGCGCCCAGTCGAAGGACCGCCCGATCACCGCCGCGGCGCAGATCACCCGCCGGGAATCCGCGTCGACCGCCTCGAGACGGCTCTGCACGGCGTCCGCGAACGTGGCTGGCACACCGGCCGCAACCGGGCCGGTGGTCTGCCAGCGGCCGTCCCGCTCCACCAGGACCGCGTCACCCACGAGCCCGGCGAGCACTTCCTCCACCAGAAACGGGATCCCTTCCGCGCGCTCGGCGACCAGGGCCTCTACAGCCTGAGGAAGCTTGGGGGCGCCGAGACATGCCTCCGCCATCCTGGAGGCGCTGGCCAGGTCAAGTCGGCCGAGCGGGACGATATCCGCCGAACCCCGCGCCTCCAGCAGGGACGCAAGCACACGCACCTGCGCACCCTCGTCGGCGCGCAGCGTGCCCAGGCACAGCACTCGCTCGTTCGCGATGTTGTCGGCCATGTATTCAAGCAGCGCCAGCGTCTCCCGGTCGGCCCAGTGAAGATCTTCCAGAACGAACAGGCACCCCTGATCCGGGGAGAGCACGCGCAGCAGCCGTAGCACGGACTCGCCGAGCAGCACGGGCGAGTCATCTTCAGGCTGCTGGTGGCCATCGGGGCGCCCGCGCAGGTGCCGCCATTCCGGTACCAGGCGCGCGAGCGGCGGCCCCAACGGGCCAAGTTCGCTGGGTTCGGGCATCCCGCTCACCCGCAGGGCCGACGACAGCGCCTCCGCGAACGGCCGGAACGGCACAGGAACCTGCCCGGCCACTGCCCGCCCCGTCAGGACCACCAAGCCCTGCTGCCGTGCTGCGGCGCTGAGCTCACGGGCCAGCCGGGACTTCCCGATGCCGGCCTCACCCACGAGCAGTGCGGTCCTGCCCCGTCCCGTCGAGGCAGCATCCAGCGCGCCGCGCAGATGGCGCATCTCACCATCCCGCCCGACCAGCACCGGACAGAGCACCGGCCGCATGCGTCCAGTATGACCTGGCTGGTGATCGCCACCGGACTGATCTTCGCTGGCGGCGGTCGGTAGTAACACTCACCCCACCAGTAACCGCTCCCTCTCCAGCTTTCGTTTGCGCGCCGTCATTCACCGGACGCCGGGCACAGACCGCAGGGCGAGATTCAGTCGGTCATGGAGTCGGTGGCGGCGCGCTGCCGGGTGTCCTGGCGGATCGAGAGGCGGCCCTTGCTCATCACGCCGACCAGCTGTGCGCGGCGGGCGATCGTGGAGTCGTGGGTGACCAGGATCAGGGTGAGGTTGCGTTCCCGCCACAGCATCTCGAGCATGTTGATGATCTCGTCGCGGGTGTCCTCGTCGAGGTTGCCGGTGGGCTCGTCGGCCAGCAGCACCTTCGGCTCTTTCACCAGGGCCCGGGCGATTGCGACCCGCTGCTGCTGCCCGCCGGACAGCTCACCGGGCAGATGCCGGGCCCGGTCGCCGAGCCCGACCGAGTCCAGCGCCGCGTCCACCCGGCGGCGACGTGTCGCGGCCCCGATCCCGAGCGGGATCAGGGCGGCCTCGGCGTTCTCCGCTGCCGACAGCGTGGGCACCAGGTTGAAGGTCTGGAAGATGAACCCGATAGATTCCGCCCGCAGCCTGGTCATCTGGGCCTCGCGGAGCTGCGCCAGGTCCTTCCCGTCGAACTCGATGGTCCCCGAGGTGGGCCGGTCCAGCCCGCCGAGCAGGTTGAGCAATGTGGACTTGCCGTGCCCGGTCCGGCCTTGCACCGCGAGCCACTCGCCGTCGGAGATCACCAGGTTGAGATCCCGGACTGCGGGGACGGTACGGCCGCCCTTGGCATAGAGCCTGGTCACGTCGGTCAGCTTGTACATGAGTTCCTCTCCTATCGGTCCGTGCCGGTCGTGGTCAGGGCCACCGCATTCATGCCGCCGTGGTCATGCGGTGTCGCCCGCTCGCCTCCGGGGCCCCGCCCGCCTCCCCATTCCCCCCTCACTGCGCCGCCTTCCCTCGTCGCTCCTTCCTCGTTCCTCAGTCCAGGCGGCACCGCGCCCCTCCGGCTCGCTCAGGCCACTCTGGCCAGAGCGTCCGCGGGCCGGAGCCGGGCGATCCGCCAGCTGCCGAACGATCCCGCAAGCAGCCCGCCGACGACCGCGAGCAGCACGGCGGCGGCGATCGCGCCCGCGGTAACCGACGCGGTCATCGGAACGGCCACCGTGTGAGTGGCCGTCGGCGAGAAGCTCCGCCCGCCGCCGGGGCCCATCGACGCGATGCGCTGGCCGGTCGCACTCGCGACGGTCGCCGACAGCTTTGGCGCGATCGCGGTGATGACCGCGGCGCCCGCGAAGCCGAGGCCCACCCCGGCCGCGCCGCCGATGATGCCCATGGCTATCGATTCGCCCATGACCTGGGCGATGATCCGCCGCGACCGCCAGCCGAGCGCCTTAAGCGTGCCGAACTCCCGCACCCGCCGGGCCACCGCCGCCATCGTCAGCAGGCTCGCTACCGCGAACGCCGTGATGAGTACCAGGATGGACAGCCACCTGCCGAGGTCGTTGGCCAGCTTGGCGGTGCTGGACAGCGACCCGGTCACCTCGCTGGCCAGGCTTGAGGCGGTAGTGACCGTGGCCGCGGGAAGGAGCTTCTTGATCTCCTTCTGCACGGTGGGGATGTCGGCGGCGCTGGCCGCGGTCACGTAGATCGTGTTCACCTTGCCACGCAGGCTGCTGGTCCCCTCGGTGCCAAGCGCCTGGGCCCGGGCCAGCGGGATGTACACCGCCGGCGGGCTGCCGCCCTGCGGCTGGGCGACGATCCCGATGACTTTGAACTTGTGGCCGATGATGCTCACCGTCGAGCCGACCTTCAGCTTGTTCGACGTCGCGTAACCGGAGTCCAGCACGGCCACGTCCGAGTTCGCGTCGGAGCCCTTGAGTGAGCGGCCCGAGGTGACCGATCCGGCGCTGAGCGGGCCCAGCGAGAGATGGGAGGTGTCCACTCCGTCCACGTTGAACGAGTTCGGCGTCGGGAGGGAGCCGCCCGCCTGGCCAAAGTTCTTCGGGATCGAGATCGAGGTGTCGCTGAGGGCAAGACCGCCGGCAGCGGCCTTGACGTCCTTCAGCTTCGCGACCGCCGCCACCTTCGACTGGCTGATCGAGGTGTAACCCGCGCTGTCCAGGTGGTCGATCTTCTGGCCCGCCGCGTTGCTGCACTTCCCGTTCTGGCAGACCGTTGCCCCGCCGGGACCCATCTGGAAGGTCTGCGCCCCCTTCGGCGGGGTGCTGGCGGTCGAGGGCGGCTTCGGCGGGCTGCCGGTGACCGTGACGTCGGTGCCCACCCCGTACAGCGAGCTCAGCACGTCTGACTGGGCCTTTTTCACGCCCGCCGATGCGGCGGTCACGGTGACGACGAGGCCGATCCCGACTGCGAGGCCCAGCGCGATGAAGATGGCTTGCCGCATGCGGCGGCGCAGTTCCCGCCACAGGTAGGTGATGAAGAACATGGTCTGCGCTCCTGACAGCGATCTGGTTCATCCGCTCGGCTCGGCTGGCCGGCGTGCTGGAGCTAGGTGTATGCGGCAGACGGTTGCAGCACGGTTACATCCGCACGGCTCCATCCGCCGGCCGGCGAGCATCGCTCGCGGCTGTACTGGGCGGGAAGTTCCGGGGTCGTCGTCCAGGGTCGGCCCGGGGTCGTCGTTCAGGGTCGGCCCGGGGTCGTCGTTCAGGATCGGCCCGGGTGCCGGTCTGGTGTAACCGTGATGCAACCCGGGGCGAGGCAGCCTGGATGCGCTGGGCACCCGGCACCGGCCGGGGTGTGATCCCGGCCCGTGGCCCGTGCTGCAGTTTCATGATCACGGAACATTCCCGGCCGTATGTGACGGGGATATTCCGTGATCATGAAACCGGCGGGCGGACCTCGCCGCGCCATGCGGGTCGGCGCCGCGGTGCCCAGTCCAAAGACGGTGACCATGGGAGGCAGGGGAAGCATCCATGTCGCAGCGACCTTCAGCCCCGGCCGGGCCCGACGGCGCTAGGTGGCCGGGGGAGCCCGGAAGAGGCGAGCGGCCCAGCGAGAGTCGGCTCAGCGAGGACCAGCCCGACGGCGCTAGGTGGCCAGGGGAGCCCGGAAGAGGCGAGCGGCCCGGCGAGAGTCGGCCCAGCGAGGACCAGCCCGACGGCGCCCGGTGGCTGGGGGAGCCCGGAAGAGGCGAGCGGCCCCGCGAGGGTCGGCCCGCCGAGGAGCAGCCCGACGGCGCCCGCTGGTCGGGGGAGCCAGGAACAGGGGAGCCCGCAAGAGACGAGCGGCCCCGCGAGGGTCGGCCCGGCGAGGAGCGGCCGAGCGAGCAGTCAGATGGCGAGTGGCCAGACGACCTCTGGCCTGACGATGACGAGTCGCCGGGCCGGGCTGGCGACTCGGTGGGTGGTGGCGGACCTGGCGGCCGTCACGCTGGCAATAATCACGCTCGCCGCCGCCGCGATCGGGGCCGGGATAGTACTGGTTGTGGACGATCTTTCCAGCTCCTCGGCCCCCGCTGCGGCGTCTGGCCACCAGCCCTCCTACCTGGCTCCCGGGCAGCATGTCGGCAATGGCCCGCCCGGCGCGCTTCCCAGCGGCGGTCCCGGCGGGACCGCGAACCTGTTCATAATCGGGAAGGTGACCGCTGTGACCAGCACGTCGATCACGATCGGCGGCCCCGGGCATTCCATAGTCGCCGCGGTCACTGGCGACACCCGGGTTACCGGCAAGGTTTCCAGCATCGGCGGGGTCAAGGTGGGCGACCAGGTATCGGCCCAGATGACGCAGAGTGGTGGCAAGACCACCGTGACCGCGATCCAGGACCCGGCCCAGTCTCCCCCTGGCGGAGGCTTGCCGTGACACGTGACACGTGACACGTGACACGTCCAGCGGAGACTCGGTGGGCCCTCAGCGAGTCCCCAGCCGGAGGGCGCAGGATCAGCCGCGTGCGGGTGCTGGTAATCGAAGACGACCGCGAGCTAGCCGAGGCCATCGGCGTCGGCTTGCGGCGTGAGCAGATGGCAGTGGACCTTGCCTCCGATGGGGACGCTGGGCTGGAGCGCGCGCTGGTCTACAGCTACGACGTGATCGTGCTGGACCGGGACCTGCCCCGGATGCACGGCGACGAGGTGTGCGCCCACCTGGTGGAACGGGCGTGCCGCAGCCGGGTGATCATGCTGACCGCGGCAGCCACCATCGAGGACCGGGTCGAGGGCCTTGGCCTCGGCGCCGACGACTACCTGCCGAAACCATTTGCGTTCGCCGAGCTCGTGGCCAGGATCCGGGCCCTGCTCCGGCGTGCCCAGCCCGCGCTGCCGCCCGTGCTGAACCGCGGCGACCTGCGGCTGGACCCGGCCCGGCGCGCCGTCAGCCGCGCAGGCCGGCCGCTCGACCTGGGCCCCAAGGAGTTCGGCTCGCTGGAGCTGCTGCTGGCCGCCCAGGGCCGCGTGGTCTCGGCGGAGGAATTGCTGGAAAGGGTGTGGGACGAGATGGCCGACCCCTTCACCACCTCGGTGAAGGTCACGATCAGCCGGCTGCGCCGCAAGCTCGGCGACCCGCCGGTCATCGAGACCGTCGCCCAGGCTGGCTACCGGATCAGCACATGACGGCCCAGCCGGATCCCGCGCCGACGCGCCGGCTGCCCCACCGCTGGTTCCGGCTGCCGCGCCGCTGGTTCCGGGCGCCGCGCCGCTGGTTCCGGCTGCCGCGCCGCTTGTTCCGGGTCCCCCGCCGCTGGCTCCGGCTGCCCCGGCGTACCGTCCGGCTGCGGCTCACGCTGGTCTACGGCGGGCTGTTCCTGCTCTCCGGCGCGGGATTGCTGGCCGTCACCTATGGTCTGGTCTCGAACCGGTTGCCGGTTATGGCGACCGCCCAGGGCGGCACCCCCAACGTGTCCGGGACCGCGCAGCGAAGCACCCAGGTCTGCTTCTATGCCAGGCAGCCAGGTTCGGCCGCGCAGCCTCCCTTGCCCACGGCCGGCCTGCCCTCGAATTGCACGAACCTCACCCGGCTGGCCAACCAGCAGCGAGCCAACGAGCTGCAGCAGTTGCTGACCGAATCCGGGATCGCGCTAGCGATCATGACCGTGGCATCGATCGGGCTCGGCTGGCTGGTGGCCGGCCGGGTGCTGCGCCCGCTGCGGACGATCACGACGGCGGCCAAGCGGGCTTCCGCCAGCAACCTGCACGAGCGTCTCGCCATGGGCGGTGCTGACGACGAACTCAAGGAACTCGGCGACACCTTCGACCGGCTGCTGTCCCGGCTGGAGGCGGCGTTCGGGGCGCAGCGGCAGTTCGTCGCCAACGCCTCCCATGAGCTTCGCACCCCACTGGCGCGACTGCGGACGGTCATGGAGGTGGCACTGGCCGACCCGGCGCGTTCGGTGGCCTCGCTCCAGGCGGCGGGCGAGCGGGTACTCGCCGCGGGTGAACAGCAGGAACGGCTGATCGAGGCACTGCTCACGCTGGCCCGCAGCCAGCGGGGCCTGGACCGGCGCGAGCCGGTCGACCTGGCGGCGATCACTGACGAGGTGGTGCTGGCCCGCCGGCCCGAGGCCGAGTTGCGGGGCCTGACCGTCGCGGCCCGGCTCGGGCCAGCGCCCGCCCTCGGCGACACCCGGCTCGCCGAGCGGCTAGTGGCCAACCTCGTCGACAACGCCGTGCGCCACAACGTGGCCCACGGCGTTGTCGAGGTCACCACGGGGAGCTGGACCGGTCACGCGGTGCTGTCGGTGTCCAACACCGGTCCCCTGATCCAGCCGGATGAGGTCGGCAGGCTCTTCCAGCCGTTCCAGCGCAACGGCGACGGCCGCGCCGGCCGCCACGAAGGGCTCGGGCTCGGGCTCTCGATCGTGGGCGCGATCGCCGAGGCGCATGGCGCCTGGTTGCAGGCGAACGCGCTGCCTGGCGGCGGGCTCGGCGTTCAGGTCGGCTTCCCGCAGGCGGCGTGCCGCCCGCCGGGCGGAGTCCCGGAGGCGGATCAGCTGGTTCCGGCGAGCACGCCGGCCGCACCAGAACTGGTACAGCCTCGGTGCCTTGCTGATGGACGCCCAGACCGGCCGCTGCCTTGACAGCAACACCGCCGGCAGCGTCTACACCCAGCCGTGCAACGGCGGCAACTACCAGAACTGGAACTTCACGCCGTGAACTCCCGCCCCGCAGATGGTCGTCCCAGTAGCCGCTAAGGTCGTGGGTCATGCCGGCTGCCGTCCTTTCCGCGGCTGTCGGCGGGCCTGGTCAGTGGGCGTGGGGCGTGGCTCCGGCAGGTGCTGTGCCCGCCGGGACGGCGAGGGCGGCCAGCAGGGCAGCGCTCAGTGCGGTGATGGCGCAGAACGTGAACGCCCGGGTGAAGCCGGCCAGGCTCGGATCGGCGGCGGTCAGGCTGGGCGCGGCGATGCTGGAGAGCACGGCCACGCCGATGGCGCCGCCGAGTTCGTGGAAGGTGTTGATGATGCCCGAGCCGACACCTGCCTGCCGGGTGTCGATGCGGGACAGGGCGGTGGTGAACGCGGTGACAAACGTGGCGCCGATGCCGACCGCGGCCACGCTGATCCCGGCGATGAGAGTGACCGGGCCGGGCCAGTGGGCCGCCGCGCCTGCGCCGGCCGCGGCGAGGGCCAGCGATCCCGCGGCGAGCACGCGGCCGTCGAGGCGGGCCACCAGGCGGCTGGCGGTGTGGGCGCCGACGACGGCGGCCACCGCGACGGGCAGGAAGGCCAGGCCGGTGTCCAGGGCGCTGTACCCCCGCACCCGCTGCAGGTAGAACGAGGCGAGGAAGAACGTTCCGACCAGCAGGCCAGTCGCCACGAGCATCAGGAAGGCGGCCGCGGCCACCGGGCGGCGGGTGAGCATCCGCACATCCATCAGCGGCGCGGTCACGGCGCGCTCTGTCACTACGAACACGGCGTACAGGACTGCCGCGGCACCGAGCGGTGCGAGCGTGGACGGCGTGAGCCAGCCGTGGCCTCCCACGTTGACCAGCCCGTAGATTGCGGCTCCGGTCGCGGCGGTGACGGCCAGCGCGCCAGGCACGTCCACCCGCACGCGGTCACCATGCGGCTGGCCGGCCGGGACCAGGGCGGGGAGCGCGGCCAGGACGAGCAGGCCGACTGGCACGTTGATGAAGAACACCCACGGCCAGCCGGGCCCGGAGGTCAGCACGCCGCCGAGGATCACGCCGACGGCCGACCCGGCCCCCCCGATGGCGGCCCAGATCCCGAGGGCCTTGTTGCGCTCGGAGCCGGTGAAGGTCGTGGTGACCAGCGATAGGGCCGACGGTGACAGCAGCGCGGCGCCCACGCCCTGGGCGACCCGGCCGCCGAGCAGCATCGCGGCGTTGAGGGCCAGCCCACTGAGCAGGGACGCGGCGGTGAAGAGGGCCAGCCCGGCCAGCACGACCCGGCGCGCGCCGAGCAGGTCAGCCAGCCGGCCGCCGAGCAGCATCAGCCCGCCGAACGCCAGCGTGTATGCCGTCAGGACCCAGGTCAGCTCGGGGCGGTCCAGGTGAAGGCTGGAGCCGATGTCGGGCAGCGCCACGTTGACCACGGTCACGTCGAGGATCAGCATGAACTGCGCCAGGCAGAGCAGCACCAGCGCCAGCCAGCGCCGGGGCGGGCGCGGCGCGCGGCCGGCCAGCCCGGTAGTGGCCAGGGATTCGGATGTAGCCATGACAGCTCCTTGAAGTCGCGCCGAGGCGGGTCGCCGCCGGGCGCCCTGATAACCTGAACACCCGTATTCGAGTTGCCACGTTAGCATAACCCGTACATCCATGTTCAAGTTAAGGGGGACTGGGTATGCCGCCAGTTGCGGGAAGCAGCGGTGCGCAGTCCACGGGGGCCGCGCCCGGCCGGGAGCGCCGCGCGGACGCCAGGCGCAATATCGCCGCGATCCTGGATGCGGCGCTGCTCTGCCTGGCGCGTGACCCGGACGCCAGCATCGCCGACATCGCGCAGGCCGCCGGGGTCGGCCGGGTGACGCTCTACGGTCACTTCAAATCGCGCGCCGACCTGATCGACGCTGTCCTGGCGCGCACCCTCGATCAAGCGCACGTGGTGCTGGACGCGACAGACACCACTGGCGAACCGCGCGCCGCGCTGGCCCGGCTGGTGGCCTCTTCCTGGCAGATCGTCGACCAGTTCCGCTCGGTGCTGCAAGCGGCCCAGCGGGAACTGCCCGCCGAGCACATCCGCACCCGCCATGACCGGGTCCTGGACCGCATGGAGGCTGTGATCAGCCGCGGTCAGCGCGCCGGAGCGTTCCGCGCCGACCTGCCCACACGATGGCTGATCAGCATCTCCTACAGCGTGATGCACGCCGCGGCCGAGGACTGCGCCGCCGGGCGACTGGATTCCGCCGCCGCTGCCCAGGTCATCACCGCGACCCTGCTAGCCGCATTCACAGCGCCCGGCGAACCCGTGCCCGCGGCGATGCCCGCACCGTCGCTCGAGGGCGCGTGGGCGGGGGATGGTTCTTCAGTCGCGGATGTGCCGGAGGAGGATCTGCTCCCCGGGTTCGGCCGGGGTGATCCTTGCCCACCGTTTCCGGACGCGGCGGCTGCTGACGTTCGACGAACGTGACTTCCGCGCGGTTGGGATCGGCTTCGGCGGCGCAGCCGGGATCCGGGGTCCGGTATGCCGCTCAATTAACTCAGCGACATCAGGGCTTTTTTTGTCGCTCTCGGGCCCGAGGAGGCTCCTGTCGGCCCGGCAGCCGGTGCTGCCTGCGGTCAGCCCGGGTAGCCGCGCTGACCAGATAAGCGCGGGGCGGGACGGCGACCAGGTGGTTCACCGTCCCGCCCCTGAGCGGGCTGTCATCCGCGGCCGGCCCGGAGCCAGTGAAGGCGCCGGTGCTCGCGGCAAGCGCCACGCCGCCCGTCGTGAAGGCAGCCAGCGCGGTGGCGAGGACCTTGGTGGTGAGGAGTTTTGCGAGCGGGGACTTGATCATCTGCCCTCTCCGGGAAGTGGCGACTGGAGCGAGATGATGCGTTTGGAACGCGGCCACCGCCATCTGCTCGCCGGCCCGTTCGCTCTCGCGTCCTGGCGCCGCGGCAGCGGCCAGCACGCGGGTCAGCTGGTCTGGGCCCGCGCCCGGCCCGGCAGAGCCGTCGAGCAACTGCTCAGCGGCTTTCCGGTGGATCCTCCGGGGATGGCTTGTGCTCATCTCACTTCCTCCAGCGTCGATTCCCCTGCTCCTGTCACTCCTCCAATCGCGTCACTCCCGGGGGCGTCGTTGTGGCCGATGCGATAGGGCGCTGGGCCTCCCTGGTGGCGGGTAGTCCCCGGCCTGCTCCAGGCGCTTGGCCAAGGTGCGCAGCCCCCGGTAGGCAGCGGTCCGTACCGCACCTGCCCGCTTGCCGAGAACCCGGCCCGCGCTCTCCGCATCCAGCCCGACGACGACGCGGAGCAGCACCGCCTCGGCCTGATCGGGTGGCAAGGTCGCGATCAGGCGGACGGCCGCGTCCGTCGAAACCGCGTCCAGGGCGCAGGCCGCCGTGTCATCGGCAGCGGTCAGATCAGTCAGTTCCTCGACCGGCACCGGGGTGACCGGCGGGCGGCGGCTGTGGCGTCGCAGGTGATCGATGGCACGATGGCGGGCAATCGTCGCGACCCAGCCGCGGAAACCGTCGTAGTCACCATGAAAGTTCTGGAGATCGCGGGCCACCTGCAGCCATGCCTCGGACGCCACGTCCTCGGCGTCATCACCGACCAGGGCACCCAGGTAACGCAGCAGGCGGGGCTGGGTGTCCCGGTACAGCCTGCGGAACGCCTCCGGGTCGCCACGCTGCGCATCAGCCACGGCCGAGGCGAGATCCGGAACGCCGGGCTGAGGCGATGGATTGACCGTCTTCGCGTCCCCGATGGGCAGCGCAGTATCCACCGATCGGTCCATCGGCACATCATGGGGCATTCGGGGGAGCAAAGGGCGGCTGAAGATGATATGTCAGGATCTTGCCGGTGAAGCTCTGCCCGAACAGCTCGTGCCGCGGCTCGATGATGAGACCTTTCGCCGGATCGATGCCACCGCAGCCGGAGATCGCCTCGTGCGAGACCAGGGCCGGGCCCGCCACAGTGCCGGGGACGACTTTCCTGCCCCGCAGGATGACCACCGGAGAACGCCATGTCACCGCGGTGTCACCGTAGATCCCCGGGTGGCCGGAGATGACCGCGCCACCGGCCCGTAACGGCGGCGTCGACGCGTTCGTCGAGCGTGCCGAACCAGGCCTCGAGGGCGAGAATGGCGGGCAGGTAGTGCGCCTGCCTCGCCGAGTCCGTGGCGAACACCCTGGTGCCCAGGGGCGGCACCCCGGACATCGCGGGGCAGGAGTCGGCCAGCACCTTGCCGCCGGCCCGCTCGATGATGTCGGTACAGCCGCTCCGGTCGGCGATGACCTTGAGCGCGCGCGGCACCATCAGCCACAACTCCGTGCCCGGGCTGAGACGGCGGCCGTCAAGCGCCCTGGCCGCCTGGCGGATCTGGTCCACTGAGGCGTGCGCGCGGCCGAGCAGGACGAAGTCCACGTCGGTGCTGGTGCCCTGGGAGTTGAGATCCTCATAGACGGCGCGGCGCTGGTCCGCGCCGTAGCGGACCGCGTCCGGCCTCGGCGCCGGGCCGAACGCGGCCGCCTCGGTCGGGGCCTCCGGGGTGATCCCCGGGATGTGGTACAGCTCGACGCCACCAGACGTGGCCGCGGCGGCGCCGAAATGCTTGAGCCCGGCCAGGTCGGGCCGGCCGATGTCGCCGGTGATGACGGGGCGCTCCTCGCCGGCCAGTCGGCCGGCGAAGTAGCCGAGCATCCCCCATTCGGCGAAATCGTCAACCCGGACAGCGACATCGATCAGGTGGGTGCCGTACCGGTTGCCATCGAGGTGGTTTCCCCAGCACGGTACCTTGCCAGTGAGGGAGGCGGCACCGGTGGACGCCGCTCCCTCACAGTTGGTCCTGGCGCCCAGCACGGAGTTGGCATAGATCACCGCGGATGACTCCATCCACGAGCAGTGCTCGCCGCGCACCGGGATGGTGCCGCATGTCGCCACCCGCATGGGCGGGATCTCGAAGTCGTCGTCACAGTCCAGGTTGATGACCGCGAATGCCCTGTCCCACCCGACCTCGGCGACCAGCCGTGCCCTCACCGGGGACAGCTGGGTCATCGTGCCCGCGACGTTGCGGACGTCACACAGGTGCCGCAGCCCAGCGCCTCGCCGTACCGCACGAGCAGGTCCATCGCGGCGGCGACCGCGGGGCCCTCGATGCCGTCGAGCATCCCCTTCTCCTCGTCGGTCAGCCTCATCTCCGGCTCCCTCTGAGCACAGGGGCGGGACATTGCGGGGGCCTGCCGGATGCCATTTCCTGCCCTGGTGGCCTTAGCCGCCTGGAGGCGGGCTGAGCGAATAGTCCTGCTGGGCCCGGGCGTAACTGACGAACTCATCCAGCGAGCCCGGATTCGCCATCGCGTTGACGTTGGCCGCGTCCTGCGGGGGCGTCCCGAGCAGGATCCGGCGCACCGGTACCTCCATCTTCTTGCCGGTGAGAGTGGCCGGGATCTCGCGCACCTGGATGATCTGGTCCGGCACGTGGCGCGGCGTGTACTCCTGGCGCAGCCGATCACGTATCTTGCGCCGGAGCGCGTCGTCGAGCAGCCGGCCGCCCGACAGCGTGACGAACAAAGGCATGAAGAACCCGCCCCCGGGCAGGTCGAGGTTGACGATGAGGCCGTCGGTGACCTCCTCCACCGAGGCCAGCACCGCGTAGATCTCCGCGGTCCCGATCCGCACGCCGTGCCGGTTGAGGGTGGCGTCCGAGCGGCCGAGCACGAAACAGCCGCCGCGGGAGTTGATGCGGAAGAAATCACCCTGGCGCCAGATCCCGGGGAAATCCGCGAAATACGACTGGCGGTACCGGGTGCCATCCGGGTCTCCCCAGAAGCCGACCGGCATCGACGGCATCGGCTCGGTGATGACGAACTCGCCCACCTCATCGATGACCTTCTCGCCGCGCTCGTTGAACGCGTGCGCCGCCACGCCGAGGTGGCGAGCCTGGATCTCGCCGGCATAGACGGGAAGCGTCGGCACGCCCCCGACGAACCCGGTGCAGACGTCCGTGCCGCCGCTGCCGGTGCACAGCCACAGGTCGGCTTTGACGTTGCGGTAGAACCAGGCGCCGCAGGCGGCGGAGACTGGCGAGCCGGCGAGCATCACCGCCCGCAGCCGGGAGAGGTCAAACCGCTCGCCCGGCACGATGCCGGCTCTCGCCATGAGGTCGACGTAGGCCGGGCTGGCGCCGAAGAAGCTCACGCCCGCGTCCTGGGCCACCTGCCACAGCACATCGGGCCGGGGATGCGCGGGGCTGCCGTCGAACAGCACCGGGCACACCCCCAGGAGCAGCGAGCTGACCAGGAAGTTCCACATCATCCAGCCGGTGGTGGTGAAGAAGAACATCCTCATCCCGGCCCGCAGGTTCATGTGGAGGCTCTGCAGCTTCAGCTGCTCCAGCAGGATCCCGCCGTGCCCGTGCATGATCGGCTTGGGCAGTCCGGTAGTACCGGACGAGAACAGGATCCACAACGGATGGTCGAACGGTACCTGTTCGAATCCGAACTCCGCGGCCGGGACCGGCGGGTGGTCGAGAGCCGCCGCCCAGGTCAGCGCGCCGGGAGTGGTGGGATCGGCCTGTTGCGGGTACAGGTACGGCAGGTAGATCACGTGCTCGAGGCTGCCGAGCGCATCGATGATCTGCCGCATCTCCGCCGTGCGGTCGAACTCCTGGCCGCCGTAGCGGTAGCCGTCCACGCAGAAGAGCACCTTCGGGGCGAGCTGGGTGAACCGGTCGATCACCCCGCGCCAGCCGAAGTCCGGGGAACAGCTGGCCCAGATGGCGCCGATGCTGGTGGTGGCGAGCATCGCGATGACCGTGTGCGGGATGTTCGGCATGCAGGACACAACCCGGTCTCCGGGCTGGACACCCATCGCGCGCAGCCGAGTGGCGAGAATGCGCACCTGGCCGGCCAATGTTTCCCAGGGCACGCCGGCCAGCGGGGTGGTCTCGCTGCGGTACAGCAACGCGTCCACGCCAGGCCGCTCGCTGCGCAGCACATGCTCCGCGTAGTTGAGCCGCGCGCCGGGAAACCAGCGCGCGCCCGGCATCGCGCGGCTGCCGAGCACGCTGGTGTACGGCGCCGACGACATGACGTCAAAGGTGTCCCACACCGCCTGCCAGAAACCAGCCAGATCCTCGACCGACCAGCGCCAGAGCGCGTCATAGTCGCTGAACCGCAGGCCGCGCTCGCGGCCGAGCCGGTCGGTGAACGCCGTCAGGTTCGCCCTGGCCACGTCCTGCGGGCTGGGCGTCCATAGCAGGTCACCTTCGCGCACACAGGCGACAGTCGCACAGACCGGCAGCTCAGGCAATGCCGGCGGAAACACGTTTGTGAAATCGCACAGCCGTAATGCCACATTTTTTGGGGCGCGCCACAACTTCAGTTAATTGCCGCTGGGAGCGCCTTAGGAGACCTTGTGCCGGTAACGGCTGACCTCTAACATCGGCTCACCTCGCCAAACCGGGCGGGTTTTATTCCGTCACCACCAGGAGGTGGAGACAGGTGAGGATATACGGGCGCGCGTCGGGGATACGGGCAACTGTTGCACTCGTCGCGGCAATCGGAATGACCGCCGTGGCCGGATGTAGCAGCAAGTCGGCCAGCAGCCCGGCCACCAGCGCGCCGAGCTCGCCGAGTTCGTCAAACGCCGCGGCGGTTAGCACATCGCAGTGCGGCACCAAGCCGGGCGTGAAGGCGACCGGCACGCCGATCGCGCTGGGCGGGATCGACACCAACCAGCCGGGGACGTCGTTCACCGATATCGGGAACATGGCAAATGCCTATTTCGCCTGCGTCAACCACAACGGCGGGATCAACGGCCACCCGATCAAGTACTACCTAGCGACCGAACAGACCCAGCCGGCCCAGGTCGCGGCCGACGCGAAGCAGCTCGTCCAGACAGATCACGTGGTCGGGATCATCGGGAACACGAGCATCATCGAGTGCTCGATCAACCACAGCTACTGGGAGAGCCTCGGTTTCTTCATCATCGACTCCGGGATCGCGCCCGAGTGCTATTCAACCCCGAACAGCGCAGCGGTCAACATGGGGCCGCGGTACAGCTCCGACGGCGCCGTGCAGTACGCGCTCGCGCAGCACGCCTCCAAGATCGTGTTCGACCAGTCGAACGTCCCGGGCACCGGGTACATCGCGGCTGGCCCTGCGGCGCTCGCGGCCAACGCGCACGTGCCGATCGTGCAGTTGACCGAGAATGTGCCGATCACGGACGCCAACTCGGTGGCGATCAAAGAGGTCAACGACGCGGGGCCGAACGGCGCCGTGGTCCTCAACTTCACCCCGCCGCAAGCGCTGGTGATCCTCCAGGCCGCGCAGAAGCTCGGCCTGGAGAACCGGGTCAAGCTGTGGGGATGCTCGACGCCGTGCGACACCGACTTCCTCTCCCAGGCGCTCGGCCCGAAATGGAACAACAAGCTGTTCGTCAACGCCGAGATGACCCCGGCGACGACAGCCAACACGCCGACTATCAACCTCTACAAGGCCATCCTCAGCCAGTACGGCAAGTCCGTCTCTGGCGGTGTCGGCAGCTTCAGCGAGTTTGGCTTCGCCGAGGCGGAGATCGTCGTCCACGCGCTGGAGTCGGTCCAGGGCCCGTACACGGTGGCGAGCGTCAACGCCGCGATCAAGGCGGTGCAGGGCTACAACACCGGGATGCTGTGCCAGGTCTGGTCGTACGGCAGCTACCCGATGCACATCCCGAACAACGAGGACTACACGGTCACGCCCAACAACGGCAAGATGGTCGTGGCGCAGGGCTGCACGCAGATCTCGTCGGTTCACCCGCAGATCGCGGCGTACCGCAAAGTCGCGGGCGTAGCGCAGTCCGCGCCATGAAGTGCTTGAGGAGGAAGGCGACCGGAACGTCCGGGTCAGGCTGACGATGCCGAGCTGGACATACTTTCAGCCGTTCGTTGTGAGCGGTCTCGCCCTGGGAGGGGTTTACGCCCTCTCCGGGGTGGGGCTGGTCGTCCTCTACCGGGCCACCGGCGTGGTTTACCTGGCGTTCGGTGCCGTCGGTGCGATGGGTGCGCTGATCGCGTGGTCGCTGATCAAGGACACGGGCGTGCCCGGCTGGGTCGGGTGGCTGGTCTGCGTGCTGTTCGCCGGGGCCGTGACACTGGCCTACGGGATGGTGTTCGGCCCGGCGCTGGCCAAGCGAGATCCGCTCATCAAGGCGGTGGCCACCCTCGGGCTGACGCTCGTCCTGTTCGGGGTGATGGATCTGCTGTGGACCAGCGGCGGCGGGCAATCCCGCGCGATCGCGCTGCCGACCGACAACGGCGGGTTCGTGGTCGGCCAGCTACAGGTGAACTGGACGCAGGTCATCGGGCTGGGGGCCGGCATCGCGATCACGGTGGTGACCGGAGCGTTCCTGCGCTACACCAAGCTCGGGACGGCGATGCGGGCGATGGCCAACGACCGCGACATCACCGCGACGCTCGGGGTGCCCGTCCGGCGGGTAGAGGCGGCGGCCTGGCTCGGCTGCGGGGTGCTCGGCGGCGTGGCCGGGTTGCTGCTCGCCGACCTGGTCGCGCTCGACGCGACGACGCTTACCTTCCTGGTGATCTCGTCGCTGGCTGCGGCGCTGATCGCCCGGCTGCGCTCGATCGCGCTCACGTTCGTGGCCGCGATCGCGATCGGCCTCATCCACGACCTGCTGACCCCCATCCAGGCACTCAGCAACTACCGCGACATGACCCCGTTCGTGCTGGCTGCCGTGGCGCTGCTGGTGCTGTCCCGGCGCAGCGTCATATCACTGTCTCGCGAGGAGGCCTAGTGAGCGAGCCGCCGGGGCGCGGTGCCCCTGGACTGAGGAGCCATGAGCGAGCCGGAGGGGCGCGGTGCCGCCTGGACTGAGGAGCGAGGAACGAGCGACGAGGGAAGGCGGCGCCTCAAAGGCGCCCCGGAGGCGAGCGGAAGGCAGAGCACGAGCGACGAGGGAAGGCGGCGCCTCAAAGGCGCCCCGGAGGCGAGCGGAAGGCAGAGCACGAGCGACGAGGGAAGGCGGCGCAGTGAAGGGGGAATGGGGAGGCGGGCGGGGCCCCGGACGCGGCCGGACGCCAGGTCGCTGGTACGCCCGGCCGTAATCGGGGCGCTGTTGCTCTTCGTGCTGTTCGCGCTGCCGCAACTGCTGAGTCTGTACTACATCGGCGCGATGACACAGGTGGCGGTGTACGCCATTGTTGCGCTCGGACTGGGGGTGCTGGTCGGCCGGGTCGGCCTGGTCTCGTTCGGCCAGGTTGCGGTGCTCGCTATCGGCGCGTGGGTGGCCGCCAGGCTCCTGTTCGCCACGTCGCTGCCGTATCCGGTGGTACTGCTGGGGGCGGGCGTGATCACGATGGTGCTCGGTACGCTGATCGGGCTGCCAGCGCTGCGGCTGCGGGGGCTGTACCTGGCGCTGATCACGCTGATGCTGGCGGGCGGGATCACGGTCGCGCTCGCTACGACGAACTTCCCCAACGGTGGCAGCGGCTTCCTCGGCTACAACGGCAGCTCGGTACACATCCCGCCGATCCGACGCCCGAGCATCGCGGCCAGTGACCCCGCCTACTTCCGCTACTCCGTGCTGGTCGCGGCGCTGATGTTCCTGCTTGTGCTCGCGCACATCAGGACGCGCCCTGGCCGGGCCTGGGCGGCGATCCGGCAGAGCGAGCTGACGGCGCTGGCCGCGGGGATCAACACCACGCTCTATAAGCTGTGGGCGTTCGCGCTGGCGTCGTTCATCACGGGCGTCGCCGGCGGGGTGCTCGCGGGTGCCATCCACTACCTGTACTCGATCGACTTCCCGACCCAGGATTCGATCACGCTGCTGGCCGTGGTGCTGATGGGTGGCGCCTACAGCCTGTGGGGTGCGGTCGTGGCTGCGCTGCTGTACCAGCTGCTGCCGGCCCTGCTCAACAACTGGGCGTGTCGTCCGACTGGCTGACGATCCTGTTCGGCATCGGCGTGCTCCAGGTGCTGACGACCGCACCGGCCGGGCTGGCGTATCAGGTGCCCAAGGATCTCGGGCGCCTCGGGCGCCTGCTGCGCCGCCGTGTGCTGCCCGGCCGTCTGCTGCCCGGCCGTCTGCTGCCCGGCCGTGTGCCGCGCAAGCGCCTGCGCGGGCCCTCGCAGTCCGGGGGTGGCGCAGGTTGAGCGGGCCCCGGGCGATCGAAGTTGACGGCCTGACTGTCCGCTTCGGCGGCGTCACCTCGCTCGATGGCATGAGTCTGACCTTCGAGGACGGTACCTGCGGGCTGATCGGCCCCAACGGTGCCGGCAAGACGACGTTCTTCAACGTTCTGAGCGGTTTCGTCCGGCCGGCCGGGGGGACAGTACGTGCGTTCGGCGAAGACCTGTTGTCGATCGTCCACTTCCGCCGCGCGCGGTGGGGGGTGCGGCGGACGTTCCAGACCGAGCAGGCGATCGAGGAGCTGTCGGTGTTCGACAACGTCGCGCTGGTCTATGAGCACGCCAAGCTGAGCGGCGCCTCGCGGCGCCAGGACGTGCTCGGCGCGATTTCGTTCGCCGGGCTCGAGGTCGATCCTTATGCCACGGTGCGCACACTGGGGGCCGGCGAGCGCCGGCTGGTCGAGGTCGCCCGTGCCGTCGTCGGATGGCCGAAGCTGGTGCTGCTCGACGAGCCCGCCGCCGGGCTGCCCGATGAGGAGACCGAGCACTTGGGCGAGGTGATCCGGCGAATTCCTGAGCAGACCGGAGCGCTGACGATCCTTGTCGACCACGACATGAGCCTCGTGTCTGCCTGCTGCGAGACGACCGCCGTGCTCGACTTCGGTAAGCTGATCGCGTCCGGCCCGACCGCCGAGGTGCTCCGGGACGAGCGCGTGATCCGCGCCTACCTGGGTACGGCGGAGTTCCAGTGAGCGAGCCGCCGGGGCGCAGTGAAGGGGAAATGGGGAGGCGGGCGGGGTCCCGGAGGGCGAGCGGGGAGCAGAGCGCGGGAGACACCGCGCTCGGCCTGCGCGGCCTCACCGTCGAGCGTGGCGGGCGTGCCGTGGTCCGCGACGTCTCCCTTGAGATACCGGCCGGAGAAGTGACTGCCCTGCTCGGGCCAAACGGGGCCGGGAAGTCGAGCCTCGTGCTGGCCGTCGGCGGCGTGCTCCGGCTCCGGGCGGGATCTGTGCTCACCGGCGGCCGCGAGTTCGCGGGCCGCCGGCCGGAGCGGATCCGCCACGCGGGAATCGCGATCGTGCCGGAGGGCCGGCGGCTGCTCTCGGACCTGAGCGTCGAAGACAACATCCGCGTCGCCACCTACGCCCTCTCCCGCGAGCAGGCCCGGGCCGGCCGCAAGCGGGCGCTGGAGCTGTTCCCCGAGATCGAGAGGCGTCTGTCGGCTCCGGCCCGGGCGCTATCCGGCGGCGAGCAGCAGATGGTCGTGCTGGCCCAGGCCCTCGTCTCCCAGCCGCGCTTCATGCTGATCGACGAACTCTCGCTGGGCTTGGCGCCGGTGGTGGTCAACCGCCTGATTCCGGCGATCCGCGCGGTCGCGGAATCCGGGATCGGCGTGTTGCTGATCGAGCAGTTCGCGACCGTCGCACTGGGGCTGGCCAACCACGCCCACATCATGGAGGGCGGCCGGCTGCGGTTCTCCGGACTGGCCAGCGAACTGCGCGAGAAGCCAGCGCTGCTCCGGTCGGCCTACCTGCTGCGCGGAAGCACGGGCGCTCCCGCCGCGCCGCAGGCCGCGGTCCCCGATGACGATGACCAGATTTGAGCCCAAAGTGGTCTGTAAGGGGAGTCTTCTTTGACTCAAAGCACCCCCTTAAAGACCACTGGTGGCCGATCAGACGAAGAGAGCGTTGTTGACTGGCAGCCCGTGCTCCTTGCAGTAACTCAAGTAGTGGTCGATGTACCAGAAGACGTCGAACGTCTGGGTGAGATTGTCGTCGTCGTCGTAGAACTCAAGCGAACCATTCAGCCAGAACACGGTCTTCATCCCATTCGGGTCGTCGCACACCAGCGTGTGGATGACACCCGGGCTTTCGTGCACGTAGCCGCCCGGCCTCGCGACCCAGTCGTATTCCAGGTAACGCCAGCTGCCCTCGAGCACGAACCCCGAGACAGGGCCGCGGTGCTTGTGCCGGCCGAGCATCCCGCCGCCCTCGACCCAGA
>WNFF01003486.1_pt1 | contig 27461 bp, 37 predicted proteins | sample 5400441 | NCBI WGS metagenome assembly WNFF01 (sample SAMN13153345, study PRJNA577476) | soil metagenome | isolation source: 120 cm saprolite under Douglas fir tree site 2 hole 3 replicate 1 | place: USA:California | collected 2015-04-18
GCATCGTAGGTATAGTTAATGGACAACTTGTAAATTTCTACGGAATATTAGTTTTTAATGATTCTTTCGGAGGGCCGCCATATGGAGTTGGAGTTAATCTATTAGGTCAAGTTACTAATTATGCTGGCACAACGCTTACTTTAAATATTACTGGCGTTAGTATGCCGAATGTTTCTGTTACTCGTTATTCTACTATTAATAATGTTAGTTGGACTATTACAGTATCTCCTGCAGTTAATCAAATAAGTACTTGGTTTACTGCTATCGGAAATTATCCGAGTAATGCTGATATTTGGTGGATTTATAAAAATTCTGCAGGAACATTTGCTCCTGCAACTACAATTAATAACTTTCCAGCTCCATCTACACCAGCTGCTAAAGGTTACTTCATTATGAATGAATTTAACCAACAGCGTGATGCTTTATCTAGTTTAACAACTTTAACAGATGTAACTACGATTGTACGGCCTAAAACTGGAACTTGGTTTCAAGGTCGAGTTTGGTATACTGGATGTGATTCTGCAGTTAATGTTTCCGGGAATGCTCCTGCTTATTCTTGGACAGAGAATATTTATTTTAGTCAAATTGTAAATGATGTATCCCAGTTTGGTCAGTGTTATCAAACTAATGATCCTACCTCTGAAACTCTATTTGATTTACTTCCTACAGATGGAGGTGTAATTAGAATACAAGGTTGTGGAAGCATTTATAAACTATTTCCGTTACAGAATGCTTTACTTGTCTTCGCTTCTAATGGGGTGTGGTATATTACTGGTAGTCAAGGTATTGGTTTTACAGCTAATGATTATACTATTGTAAAGCTATCTTCTATTCAAACTATATCAAGCACATCCTTTGTAGATGTTCAAGGTCTTCCATATTTTTGGAATGAAGAAGGTATTTATAAAGTTGCTCCAGCTAAGCAAGGTACAGGATTACTTTCTAATCCATTACATGTAAATCCTTTAGAACTTAATCCAATAACATTGGGCACTATCTTATCCTTTTATAATACAATTCCATTGTCTAGCAAGAAGTATGCCAGAGCTGCCTATAGTCCTATTGATTATACTATTCAATGGATTTATCGAGATACAGAAGCAAGTACAATAACTGATAGATATAAGTTTAATAAGATATTGAATTATAATACTTCGAATAATGCTTTCTTTCCTTATACCGTAAATAATTCAGCAGCTTCTATTAATAGTATTCTATATGTAGTCGGTCCAGGTGGAAGTACATCCCCTGATCCTATTATAAAATATGTTGCATCAGTAGGAGATTTAACTACTTTTGCAGAAGAACATGATGTGACTTATCGTGATTGGGCATCTACAACTCCTGTTAATTATGAGAGTTTTTTTGTAACTGGATATAAATTAAAAGGGCAAGCTATTAAACAGTCTCAACCGCAATATCTTCAAATGTATTCAAGATCAGATGGCATTACTTCTGGATATAATATTCAGGGTATTTGGAATTATGCGATAGATCGTAATTCAAATAAATACGGTAACATACAACAGGTTACTATTTTAGGTTCTCCGTATCATAGCACTGTATTTAAGAGACATAGAATACGTGGTAGTGGATATACTCTTCAATTTAAGGTAGGTTCAAATACTGGAATGCCTTTTGATATTCAAGGATGGGCAACAGTAGATGCTGTTAATGCGGGTACATAATGGCTTGGGATAATTCAGATACAGGCGCGGTTGCAGGGATTGGTATTTCTGCTGCTACAGGTAATTGGATAGGAGCTGGGATATCTGCTATCGGTCTTGGTTTATCTTTATTTGGTGGAAGTAATCAAGCTAAAGCTTCAAAAGAATATGCACAACAATCATATGCAGTTCAAAGTCAAATATCTGCTAATGAGAATTTAGTTAATAATCAACGTGAAGTTGCTATGCAGGTTAATGAACGTCGTAATACTTTAGAACAATTTAGAAATACACAACGTTTGGCAGCTCAAGCTACAGCTGCTGCAACTACTCAAGGTGCACAATTTGGTTCTGGATTAGCCGGAGGACTAGGACAAATTTCTGCACAAGGAGCATATAATGTTCAAGGTCTTAGTCAGAATTTAGAGATTGGAGAGAATATCTTTGGATTAGATAGAACTATTAGTGGTGAGAAACTTCAGTTAGCTAAACTACAATCACAGTATGGACAGACTTCAGCTACTAATCAAGGATTGATGTCTCTTGGTAGTGGGATAATGTCTGCTGGACCTGCTGTGGGTAGACTATCACAAGGAATAGGTAATCCATTCGGTAGTGCTAGCGGAGTAAATAATTTCAATAGTGGAAATGCGATCTATTAATGGAACCTGCAGTACAGTATCTAGATAATAATCCAGGCATAGCTCTGAGTGGGGAAGACATTCCTACTTCGGAACCAGTATCTTTGTCACCTCCGACATCGACTGCCAATCAATATCCGACGGAAGAGATTGCTAATAGACGTACAGCAAAGACTATACAAGGATTAGGTTCTGTATTAGATGATCCTAATGATGTTTTACATCAACGGTTCATTGCAGGGCAGGAGAATGCTATTCGTAATCAGGCTGCACTCAAGCTTGATATGCAGATTAGAAACAATAATGTTCAGAAGTTAAAGAATATGATCAGCAATACTGAAGGTACCTTTGCTGATCCTAATTATGCTTCTAAGTTAATCCAGCCTGTTACTACTGATCCTGATATGGTGATCGAAAAGGCTTACACAGATCAGACGCTATCTTCTTTGAATACAGCTAATGCTGCATTGATCGATACACCTTGGAGTGACCAGGCTAAGACCTTCCCACAGGTACAAGCAGAGACATTACAAACAGCTAGTGACTTCGGAACTAAGCGTGAGTATCTCCAAACCTTTAAAGAGAATATAGAACAAGATGTAGAGAAACAATCTTATCTTGGACGTGGCGTAGATGAATTAAAAAGATTCTCTCAAGTTTATCAAGAGGCTAAACTTCGTGGTCTTGTCGATGGTGTATCTATCTTTGCTGGCTTAGGTTACGGTGCTAACGTAGAAGCTCAGGCTAAGAAGCTATTTGATATGGATAACGATACGTTCAAGAGAACGGTCACTCCAATTTTACTTAAACTGAAACAAGACAATCCTTCATTAGCTGCTGAATATGTCGATCAGTTGATGGGACAGACAGATTCTGAGAAATTTCTGAATAATCTGTTTACTGTCTTCGCACCTATTGATTTATATCAAGGTACTAAGCTTGGATATAAGGTTGCTAAAGGATTATTTACTTACAATGCTGGTAAGAAAGCTGTCCGAGATATCCTCAAGGAAGCCAGAAACCCTGATGCTACTGGACCAGATATTCAAGCTGCTGCTGGTGATTTATCTGGATCTGCTATTAATGAGGTAGGCACTAATATAGTTAAAGGCTTTGAAGGTACGGCTGAGCCTGCTAAAGAGAATGTTAGGAAGATGACCGAGAATTTTAATCTCGACATCGCTAACATTGAGACGGATGTAACTCCACGTAATCGTGAAGCAGCTACTCGTCTTCAAGAACAACTAACATCCGATACTAAAGATATTCCAAATACTATTCTGCAAGCTAATAAGGTTGAGCGGATACCGCTCCCTATAGCTTCTCAGCAGAATTTAGAAGCCTTAGAGAATTCATATCGAGATAGTTATCGAGGACCCTGGAATAGTTTGCTCGATGTAAAGCTTCGTCCAGAAGATTATGATCCATTTACTAATACTCATTGGTATAGATTACAGCTAGGACACGATGGGAAGTATTTCTCTAATCCAGAAACTGCAGCGAATTGGGCTCGTGATAATGGTCACGGTGATGCTCGTATTATTCAGGGAGTTGGAAATGTAGCTGGTCCTACTGATGATGTTACTCTTGCTGCCATTAAGAAAGCAGAAGATTCTAAGACTCGCTATTTAAGATTAATAGATGAACAAGCAGCTATCGCTAAAGATAAGACTATCACAGCAGCTGCTAGAAAAGAAGCTAAAGAGAATGTTGAGAGTATCAAGAATGTAGGTATTGCTAAGCAAGATGCAATCATTCAGAAGCTTCGTCTACAATCTTCTACGCCTGAGACCGCTCAGCGTATTGCAGAGATAGATAAAGAAATTAAAGCAGTTCGAGAAACTATAATTGTTCCTGGCTATGGGGAAGAACATCTAAAGGAACTGCAGAAGAATATTCTTACTTATTATCAAGGTGAGCGTGCAGCTCTTACTAGCGGTAGAGCTGAAGCTATTAGACCTCCTGCTGTTAAGCAACAGGGTGTAGGGTATTACATCGAGAAGATGGTGCCTCTGAATGAGACTCAACCTGTAGTTCGTGATCTTATGATTAAGAGCCGAGATCAGAAGTTTAATCCAGATGCTATCTCCGATGCTACTTCAGGTATCTCTTCATGGAAGAATGCTTTCATTGGTAAGTACCGTTCACCAGAAGATACTTTATCTAAGATTGAGAATGAACAACGTAAGACTGCAGTATATGCTCAATCATCCCTTCGTTATTTAGGAGATCAACTCGGTAAACATATCGAAGATATCGCACGAGGAATTGTAAAGACTGATGATATAACCGGTGCACCAATCCCATGGTACTTTAGTTATCCTAGATATTATTTAGCTAAACCTTTGAATATTCTAGGTGCTGACATCGGTGGTCGACGCCAGATGTTTAAGGAATGGGAGGAAACTGTTGATTATGCGCGTCGTGCAATTGATCCTGTTACAAAACAAGAAGGATATTTCTTCAAGAGTTTACCGGAATTAGAAAATCATTATCTACTTAAATATCAAAGAATGCCTTCTTATTCGGAGAGTCTTGCTTACTTTGCTAAGGTAGAAATGGATGAATATAATCGTGTTTTAACTAACAGAGATGTCTATCGTAATAAAGCTAGGCTAGGTGCTGAGACACATACGCTTTCTTATTCTGATGGCAAGACACAAACTAAATCTCCAGAGTTTGATGGAGTTGCTAAGAGTGTTCTACCAGGTGGAGATGGTAATATGGCTGTCTTTGAAAAGGGTAAAGTTAAGATAGTAGCGTTAGGTACTTCTGATATTCTTAAGGATAAGGAACGTTGGACTGAACAAGTTTTGACTGGTAAGCTTAGAGCTGTAGAGCTATATGATCCTGAGGCGCGTCCTCTCCGTGGCTTCGCAGGTGTTGAGGGACAACGTATTCAATATATCTTGTCTGACGCTGTAGAGTCTAAACCTATCTCTTATAATCAAGTCAATCGACGTGGTGGAGGTCACTTCGATTATGAGTATGATCATTATCTTAAGCAGGCTATTATTCGTAATGAAGTAATCGGAAGTCATGTCAAGGATCATTATGAAGGTGATACTACAGTAATGGCTTTGCCTAATCGTATAATGGGACAAGATATTGGTAAGCATCTCGACGAAGTACGTAAATTAATCAAAGATGGTAAGATTGATCTTGCTAGAGATTATACTAAACAACATCTTATGATGGAGTTCGAAGGTAAAGATGGAGTCCATTCTTGGTTTAAACCTGGACGTGATCCTAATGGTAAAGTAATTGAACCTCGTCTTAATTTGAATGAACCGTTCTATGTAGTGAAGCGAGGGGGATCTATCTATGGAATGGATTCATCCTTGGAACTACGATATCCTAAGACCTTCCAAGATGGTACACGTCATGGTAGTTTAGCTAGACAGTTCCAAGTAGCTTATACTAAAGAGCGTGATGCTCAAGGTTTAACGGCTCCTACTAATACAGGGACTAGAGAGCTACCTATTTATAAATATGAACCGGCTAAGCTGGTAGATGCAATGCCTACTCTGAATAGAGCATTAGGCAATGCTATCAAATCTACTTATATGGACGATTATAAGATCTTCGCCGTTGAGCATTGGCTCCGTGAAGCTGAACCTTATTTGAAGAATGCTGGTGAAAATTATAATAATATTCGTTCTTCTCCTTTCTTTCACTTTCGTAATCCAGATTTCAAACCTGATATTCCTAAGGAAATTAAGAATGGTTTGATGCATAATAAATATAAGATTGATCAGTTCGTTGGAGTTCCCAATGAAGTAGATACGACCGTTCATGCGTTGACTCAACATCTAGTTGATAGCATGTATGAAGCAGGAAGTAATCTTAATAAAGATAGTAAGCTTAGAAATATCCGATCATTGGAAGATACTAAGATAATTCCTATTTGGATGTTACATAGGATCCATGATCCTGTTACTAAGCTCCGTTCAATTACATTTAATGCTAAACTTGGTCTATTCAATCTTCCACAAGTATTGGTACAAGCACAGACGTATGCTAATATCTGGGCTATTGCTGGTAGACATGGAGGTGCTGGTACTTATGCTGCTCTATTACATGGTTGGAGTAAGTTCGGAGATGAAGCCTTCTTGCAACATCTAGATGGCTATGCCAGTAAGATGAACTTCCTGGGTGTGAAGTGGAAACCCGGTGAGTTTGCAGAGGCTAGGAATGAATTAAGTAAGACTGGTTTTGAACATGTCGCTGGTGAGTTTGCTACACTGGATGATGCATTTTCACATAAGTTTGTTCAGAATGATTTCAATAAATTCTTAGATCTAGGGCAAGCATTCTTCCGCGGCGGGGAACGTAGTACCCGCATTGGTGCATACTATACTGCCTTTAAGGAATTCCGTGATCTACATCCGGTGGGTATACTTACTAATGCTGATCGCGCTAGCATATTACAGCGTGCTGATTTTCTCACTGTTAACATGTCTAGAGCATCCAGCTCGGCACTTCATAGTGGTGTGCTCGGATTGACTACTCAGTTCTTATCTTATCAATTAAGATTGGCAGAACTCTTCATGGGTAAACGGCTTGGTGCTACAGTTCAAGAACGAACTATGGCTAGGATGCGTCTGATGGGAATGTATTCTGCATTGTATGGTGTCCCTGCTGCAATAGGTGTTACTGGTATCCCAGCTTCAGAAGAATTCCGTTCTGCTGCTATTAATCAAGGTTATATCGTAGGCGATAACTTCGTGAACAGTCTGTTCATGGAGGGTATTCCTGCGCTTGTTGTAGCTATGGTTACTGGTGGAGGTGATTTTAAGAAAGGACAGTTCTATAACATTGGAGATAGATATGGAGCCCAAGGATTTACACAAATCCGAGAAGCTCTCCGATCTGATGGTGCTTGGTGGAAGATCCTTGGTGGTGCTGGTGTTACAACTGCTGTTAATACTATTACTAATGCGGATGGTTTCACACGTGCTATTCTATCCTTTGCTAGAGGTGATTCCACGGACTCACGCTTCGTACCTAAATTGAACGATTTGGTAGATCTTGGTAAGGAAATTTCTTCAGTTAATTCTGCATGGAAAGTAACTACTGCACTTAATACGGGTAAGTGGTTGAGTAAGAATGAAGGTTATATAACTGATGTATCTCCTACTGCTGCACTTTGGATGGGAGTAACAGGTACTTCTCCGCAAGAGCAATCAGATATCTTCACTAAGACTAATATCATTAAGAGTCAAGAAACATTACAGAAATATGTCCTGAATAAATACATTCAAGAAATCCACCGAGCTATTGCTGCTAAGGAAGATAATAATCCTGAGCAAGCTCATGACTATATGACCCGTGCTAACAACTATTTAACAGTTGCTGGTTATCCAATGGAGAAGCGGATGCAAGCTATCTCAATAGCTTTGAAGAACTGGGAGTCTAGAGTAGATACTGCTAACTTTGATTTCTATCTGAAGAATGTTCCAACTCCACAAGCTGATCAGAGAGTTCAGACTTATAAACAACAACTAGAATTAAATCAAATTAGGAAACAGTAATGGCAGATTTTAACCCACAGATAGCTCCACTTACTGAGAATTTTAAAGATTATTCTAGAATAGTAGAAGCCCCGCATATTGCTTCGGATACTTCTAGAGGAACAATGCTTGAAACTTTCGGTAAAGGTATCGGAGGTGCTTTCAAGATAGCTGATGACTTTATGCAGCAGAAGGTTAAGAACGAAGCTACTGAAGGTGTCGATGCTATTAGAGATATCACTACTCGGACTCTAGAAACTGCTACGCAGCCACAGAGTGTGGTCCCACAACCTGTACAGATGGGCGATGGAACTAAGGTAGCTGATCCTAGTCTACTTGATACTAACGCATCAGCGGACGTCCCAGACGCTATAGACGGTGGTTTAAAACGTATAGGTACTCTTACTCAAGCTCGTATGGCTACTAGCGGTAGGAATGATACACTATATGTTCAGCAATTGAATTCATTAGCTAAGAATCTACGTGCCCAGTATCCTGGGTATAGGCCATACATAGACGAACAAATTAGTTCTATGACTGGGATGAATCCAGCTAATGCTTATGTTAATAGTCTATTAGCTGATCTTAAAGCTAGCCAAGGTGGTGTTGAAAAGATTTGGATGGAAGCTTATTCAGATGTTCGTAAGTCTGCCGGGATGTCTGTCGATAAAGTATCTTCTGATCAGATGACTCAGTTCCTATTAGCTAATAGGAATAATCCAGCAGCTATTCAGAAAGCCAATGAATGGTTATATAAGGTTAACGCTGATAAAGCTACAGCTGATCATCAGACTGCAGTTCTTACTGCTGGTAAACAGAATGATGAGGAATTGAAAGCTTCAGTTACTACATTGTTTAATAACAATGCAGATAATAAGTTTAATAATCATTTCTATACTAATACAGTTATTGGTGGTGTTTCCGCACAGAAATTAGGAGAACAAGTTACTGAAGCAGGACTACGTCCTGGTACTCATAGCGCAGAGGAACAACAACAAGCTGCACAAATGATGGCAGCTAAGCGTGATGCTTTCGAAGCTGAGCTTCGTTTTGATGCAACGCAAAACATTAAAGATCCTCGTACTGGTAAACTTGCAGTTGATAGTCGTGGTAATAATTATAGTCCGTCTACATTGTTAGGTGCAGAATCAGAAGCTATTATTCAGAGGAAGCTTGCGGGATATAATACAGTTATCAATGCAGTTACCAATAAGGAAACAGGTACAGCATTATATTCAGCTACATATGGTCAGCGTGTGAGGGCTGATGTAGATGCTGGTATTATAACTGACGATCAAGATAAAGCTCTATTAAAGACTGAATGGATGGGCAAGAATATGCCACCTGGTTTACAGAATAGAGTTATTGAACAAGCTTTGAAATCTGGTGTCGATGATAAATTTAATAATCTATTCACGGAGAAGACTAAGAATATCTTTGTTCCTAGTAATCTGAAGAATGGAGAAATCAGTACCTTTAAGAAAGATGTTCAAGATGCTATTACTGGAACTAATACTAGCGGTAAACCTATTACAGCTGAGACTAAGTTCTATGATAGACTTGTAGATAATATTCAGTTCCTTGGTGATCCTAAAGTAGACGACAAGAGTAAATTTTCTGTTGCTAATTATTATTTCAGACCAGAAGGTAGACATATCCTACAAGATTTTAAGCAAGGTTTCTGGGCTGATGCGCAAGGTAAACTAATTCCAGGTGCAGGTTGGATGGTTAATTTTCCAGGTAGTGGAGCTAAATGGATACCAGGCCGTGAAGCAGTATGGGATAAATTAACTAGTCCACAAGTTACGGATAGTATCGCTAGACTTGGTAAACTTCCTGGCGGGGCACAGGTAGTTCAAAATTATGTTAACTGGGCTGAAGCCGAACATAATTTCATGGCTGTCAATGCTGTCAAGACATTGAATGGTATTCAAGATGATGTTGCCAAAGGTATTGGTATTGATTTAAAGAAAGGTATCAATGTTCATCTGAAATGGAATGCTGATTCTGGTGATTTTACATTCGTAGATAAGAATGAGAACGTAATTCGTCCTGATCCTAATAAGCCGCCAGATCCTTCAGGGATAAGAACTGTTGTTGAAAGAGCACAACCAACTTTAGATAGGTTGAATGCTATCGGTAAGAATATGATGCAGATACAGAATAGTCTTGGTAACAAACAAGGTATGAGTGCATACTATCTTGATCTTCTGCAACGTCAAGGCTTCAGACCTAATGAAAATCTCAAAGGTATGGATCAGAAGTTTTATGATGCTATTGCTGCCAGTCACCGTGTTAATCGTATTGAAGATGTATTCAAGAATGAATTGAGAAGTCAATGACAATAGGAACTAGCTTAGGTAATCATTACCAAGATGAGCATCATTATCAAGCCAGAGACTTTGAATCTGATATTCAGAGAAGTGTGAATAAAGCAATAAAAGATATTACTTGGGAAGATGATCCAGATCTTATAAGAAATCCCATAGAAACTTCTTCTGGTAATACCAGTCCATTAGATGAAATGGGTACTAAGGAAATGCAAATAGGTAAAAGTTCAGGAGAAGATCCTGGCAATATCTATAATGATTCAGGTGAAATAGTTGATTATGATTTTAGACAAGGAGATCCATGGGGAAAAGGTGATCTACCGACAGAAGCTTTAAAAGAATATAAAGGATATATACCAAAGTTTAATGAGATTGATACATTGGCAGACCGTAAGACTGATGAACAAATCAGAAAAGAAGCTGAGGAAATGAATAAGTAATGCCCTTCATTAAACAAAAGAATGGTAAGTATAGATCACCATCCGGTAGGATGTTTACTAAGAAACAAGTACAAATGTATTATGCTACCAAGGGATTTACAAAGAAATAACCTGTCACTAGAATCTCTAACGAGCACTTAACTCATCATCAGAACACAAAAAAAGGCCCCCTAGATTACTCTAGAGGGCCTTAAGTTTGCCAGGGGCTATTGGGAGGATTCCCCTGGGGTTAGTTACTTAGCCGTGGGCTTCCAATCCTTGAAAGCTTGGATCGCAATCAACGCAGTGTCATGATCTTTGATCATCACAGCGTCATGCACATTCAACGACTCAGCATCCAATTCAGTCTCGGCCAACTTGAAGCCGTCCTTGTCTTCCTTGATCGCAGGGTCGCGCCACTTGATCGAATCCAAAACGGACCAACCACAGTAGTACTGATTGCGCATCAATTCCTCTTCCTTCTCAGTGGGAAGCACATACTTCCCGGAAAGAATACGGTCAGTGAGTTCCTTCGCCGTATTAGGACGATCATCATTGTCCAGACCGAACTGCTTGCGCAGGTCGAAGCGGATCTTGCTTCTGGTATCTTCATACCGGCTCAAGAGATAGTTCGTCTTTGCAGACTCGCTATGTTTGTCCGAAGACACATAATCGACGTACATGTTAGCTACCTTTTCTTGTACAGGATTACTCTTTGCGGTATCCTGGCAGGGTTTACCCGCTAATTTATGCATTAACAATAATGTTTCATATCCAGTTCCGTATGCCATTTCTCTTTCTCTTTTCCTATTTCTTTGTTTTCTTCGTGTTAATGTGTAGTATGAACCCATGTTGCACCATTATAATGGACAGCCGACAAAGCTATAAGTCGGCTGCCATGTATTAGTTGTCACTACCCAGCGGATACTTGTTAATGGCTGGTGTTGCTAACGTCGAGTTTGATTTCCTCGTCCGCTTGACTAAAGGTGTCTTCGAGATCGAAGGGGATAATGTTTCCTTCTTTATCGAAGAACTCGTCGAGGGGGATGAGGGGTAAAGCGGCAGCTTCAGCCATTTGAGCATTGGTGACATGAATATTGTCATTTGTCATGATCTTTCCTTTGTTGGTCATTAACTTCGGGTCGAAGTATATAACCTAATGTTAGTGTATTTATTAAATACACAACTTAATGTCTAGAGGGTTGTCTAATTCTATTAGCATGTCTACTTACTACTTTTACTGCTACATGATCTAAGCTACCAGTTCGGTGCGAACCAACATGATCAAGTTCTTTCAGATCTCCCTTATGAACCTTACCAGCTTTCATTGCTTTACGTCTAGCTTTATTTCTAGCTTCTCTACGCTTAACTTGTGCTGCTGTATCCTCCCACGCGTTCTCCTTAGCGTAGTTACGTCCTTTAGCCATCCTCTATTTTAACTTTCTTTAGTGTTACCTGAACTGTTGCTGGTAATGTATTGTCTACTATTACTTCATCTCTTTCGATGAGTCCTCCCGCCAGTAGAAAGGCATGGAAATGTTGGATTAAATGGGTCGAATAAACTTCAACTATCCGCTCCTTGGATCGCCTTCTGACTTTGTTCCCGAAGCTCATCGATGATTTCCTTCTCTTCAAGTAGAACTTTGTTGACATGCCCGACTCGATCTGAATTGAGATATTTATCTTTAGCTTTGCGTAATTGTCTTCGTTGATTACGGCTGGTAGGATGTTTTAACATTATGCTATTAGCCAATCATAATCATCAATAGCCATCACGCGTTCTAAACCATCATATTCATCTATACGATATTTAGTTCCTGAAGAGATTTCAGCTATCTGAAGATCAGTAGCGAATTTGTCATTAGGAAGACGCTCTTCTACAATATTAATTAATATAGGATCAGATCTCCATGCTTCCATTCCCCAACTTTGTAAAGCTTTAGGATCTCCACCTCGTTCTAGCCATAGTTTCTTTTCTTTATCTGAAAGACTAAAGCCTCCATAACAATTATTATATACAATTTTAGTCACTCAAACTCCAAGGGTTTAATAGCAGGAAGCTTAATAAATTCTTCTTCGACCATGAATTCTAGAGCTTCTTCGGTAGTTATATTATTTAATTCAAGTATATCTTCTAGACTATACACGTCTAGTATTGCAGCATAACTTATGGTAGTTGCCATCCACTAAAATATAAGCCAATTAAACCGAAAGTAATTATCATTAATACTGCAGCAGAAATAGCTCCTACCCAGAATTTACTACCATTTTCTATTCCGTCTTGGAGACCTAATCTATAATTATCATCCATATCCGCTGTAATAATATCTGTCCATGTGGGGTTCGGTATCTTCCGACTGCCCATCTATTACACATGACGCAGAGTAAACCCCGGATGGTTCGTGAGTGATGATCATGATCAACGCAGAGTCGTGTTTTAAATCCAGAAGCCGATCTCCGACATATTGCACAACATCCGTTTTGCTTATTAAGGAGGTCATTGTATTGTTCTTCCGTTATGCCATATTTCTTTAATAGATATTTATTCCTCACAGTATATTTTATGCTATTTCTGAGGCAGTGTCAATCTATATTTACATCTATGCTCAGGATAGAACTCTAACCAACAACTTTCATACTTACATACTCCAGGAAAACAACCTTTCTCACGTAGATCGTTGCGCATCTCTGTTGTAGAAGTCCACCAGAAGATTGATTTATGTTCTCCAGGTAAGTAAGTAATATCAGGTTTTTCATCCTTGAAAACAAATTGGACCTTACCATCTATTGTGCGGTATTCTCTCTCTTCATTAAATAAATGAGGTTGTTTATACTGCTGAAATAGAATAGGAAAACGTTTACCATTAATCATCATTCTTGCTTCGAAAATGTCCGTAGTTCTTTTGCCATTTTTGTCGAGGTAATGTACCTTCCTGACGCGGTCTCCGAACATATTTGCAATCCTCATATGGTGTCTTGCAATTGCAATTCCCGTCCAGTAGAACGCAATCCCGATCTACTAGGCCGTCTGATTTCTGGGACATCCGGTAGCCTTTCTACATGAGTTAAGAACCTCGGTCCGTCGGAGTAGATGAAAGTTCTGAGATTAGGTTTACACAGATATTTCTGAGGACTATAGCTTGCTTTGACATCAAGTTTAATGTTGCCAGACTTTCCGTCGGAAACTGTTCCACATTCGCAAGCAGGAGCTGTAGCTCTAGCAACGATAGCTTTAGCGTTGGCAACTTTCTTTCTAATATCTTCTCTGAGAATGTGTTCATACAACACCATGTGTCCGAGGGTTTTATCTATAGCAATATCGTAAGCACGGTCTTTGACCCGAACCAGAGGGTCATCAAGAGAGCCAACCAAGTAAGCATCCAACTGTTCCAGATAACCAAAACTGTCGTTATCTTTAAGAGTGCGCTCTTTGAACTTCTTAAAAGCCAAACTAGAGGTTGACTTGATATCAACAACACAACCGTCAATAACACAGTCCCTATGGCCTTTGACTCCATCAACAGAGATCTCATCTTGCTCTCCTGTGACTTCATGACCAGCAGCTTTAGCTAGTGCTATGAATAATGCTTCATGGATGTGACCGAAGGCGAATTTGATTTCAGCCCAAGGAGGTAGAGCCTCTGCCTCTCCCGGCGAATGTATTGAGTGCCATAATGCGCACGGGCACTTCGGTCCCATCTGTGAAAGTCTGAGCGTAGGTGCTTTCTCAGGCCAGAGGAATTGTTTCTGGAGACGTCTAGATACGTCCTTACCAAACTGTTCCGCAAGCTCTGGATTAAACCACCCATCTTTCCTCTCCACGAGTTTCTGTATGTCTGGTATTAAAGTGTAGATATTCATTTACCAATTAGATGCACTACTGAAATTGCTATGCCTACTTCAAGGCCTGTAACTATTGGAGAAACGAAGACTAAGAATAGGGTAAGCTCTACCCAATTCAGTCCTTTACGTTTATCTTTTTCAGGGGCACGTTTGCCTTTCTTTGCTGCTTCGACTTCTTCCAATACCTTTAACCATTCATCAGAAATAGCTCTGACACGTTTGACAGATAATCCTTTGCCACCTTTCTTAGTGGGATTGGTATTACCTGGGGGTAATGGAGGTGTTGGAATATATATTGGTTGGACTTGTGGCTGATACGGCCCCATAGATTGCGGAGGCAGTTGATCAGGAACGTAAACGTAGGCCATGACTTGTCTCCTTTCTTAATTGGAAGAGGTTTAGCTAGTTTCACGTAGTCAGATCCCTCTTCCAATCAAAGCATCACCTTAGTTTAAGGCGGCTGTGGAAGAAGAGGTTCATTCCCCTCTTCGAAAAGTGCGTGTTGGGTCAGTCGCTTCATTTCGAAAACCTCATGCTTTCTTTGTGGACACCTTTACCTGCACTTCATGCTTACCCCTATCTGGGGTACAGTTTACGGTGAATGAAGTTCCATGGACTTGCTTGCAGCAGGTAGCCCGTTCCTTTATCGGTTTACGATCCCGTTCATCCCATCCATGTAACGGCGGGAGGACTCAAGTCTACGGTTCGATACTGGAATTACCTCAGGGGATCCTGAGAACCTTTGTCCCATCTTGGCCTGTCTTCGCGATAACCGAAGTATCCATAGCGGGATTTGCAAGTAGTCTGCTGATATGGATTTATGTGGACGGTGAACAGCCGTTCACTACCACCCTCTGGGGTAGATTCAGGGTCTACCTTACAGGTAGATCGGCGATCGGAGATCATCCTTAAAGCCGTTCTTCGCTTCCCCTTGGACTGTCTGGTCGATCCGGAAGATTTGTCAATACGCGGCAGTTTATTTCCACATCCTAATCAGTGGCAGGAAGAGACTTGAACTCTTCATGTGGGAGAATGGTCCTGCAGACATCTTTCCATAGCCCCAGGATTGCGTCTACTTCTGTGGCTCCGGTTTACGTCGGAACTTAACCCGGCTACTCTAATCAGTTTTACGGTATTACCCTTAACCTGCTGGAACTTCTAGCGTGTCTACACTGTTTATTATCCCGGCGTGCTCACCGGTCGAGGTCTCACATGTGCTCGTTCCTAATTAACTAGGTCACCAGGGGCCTAACATGGAGATTGCACCCAGTATCACACACATCGCTTAGCTTGGCGGTCCCGATACATCCGGTATCAGAATCATGAGATAAAGCTCATTAGTTTGAGGGATTTACCCCCAGGCTATACCTAGGGAATTGCCATGCTCCACCCAAGGTTTCATCCATAGGCGTGGAGTACACCAGCGCACACGAGATTAGTTTACTCTTTAGTTTACCACTTACTAATTGGTAAACAATACGATTGACCTAACTGGTGCTGCCATGCTGCAAGTCCTTGCGGAGGGAGGTTGGAATTCCTGGGCTGGCATCTGCGGGATTCTCCACTGATGAAACTGCCTCTTGCAGGTGTAGTTTGCGAAGCAAACGTTACATCGCTTCGCGATTTAGAAATGGTGCGCCGATATACCTCGGCGCTAGGTGTTACTTAGCAGCTTCGATCTTCACATCAACAGGATTGATGACGATGTCAATAGCGGGAACAACAGTTTCCCGAATACGCTGCCAAATATTCTGTGAACGCAGTTCACGCGCAGTATCGCGCTGAGCATGACGTTCTGCTTCCTCAAGCGTTTCGTATTCGTTGTACGAATGCCGGAAGTTCTTCTTTACTTCAGTCATTTTATTTCCAATCTCTAGTGTAAATACGTCTGGATAATCTTCCATCACGTAACGTCCGTCACCTGAACATTAGGAATCAAGGGAGAGACTAACTTAATTGCCTTGTAAATCTTATGATCATCTGACGTTTTATTGACACGCTTCTTAGCAGCATCAATGGCTTCGTCTTCGGTGTCATAGTAATAACCACCTTCGACCATATAGTTTTCTTTTCTTGCAGACATTTTATTAAGTCCTATTAAGTTTTCACAGTATACACAATCGCATTGGTCGTAATCATAATCACTCATTGGATTATCATGGTTGCATTCCTATCTCATCTCCAGCTTCCATAGACTGGATATATCTTTCATCAGGAACTAGGTTATCCACTCGAATAGATTTCATCCGAGCAGCTTTAGCTTTCTTAAGAGTACCAGGTTGAGCATGATCATAAACTTCAAGTCCAATCTGAACATCAGATCCATTACCAATCTGGATTGCTTCTGGATGTGGTGTCTTACCATCAGCAGACCGTACTATTGGTGGTGCTAATGGTGTAGTCACTCCAGTTCTACGATCTTCTCTAAAGGTAGGACGGGAGAATGTCATGTTATAGCCGTCATCATCATGTTTCAACTTATTCTTTATACCTTCATCTTGTAATTTCCTTATGATTTTAAGGGAAGGCTCATCAGGGTATAACAATACTTGCCACTTATTATATTTCATATCTGGTTGAAATACATGTACAAACTTAGCCTTACCCTTAACATATACAGTTGTTGATGCCATTAGTCCTTTAACTTTCTTACTGATTCTACGGTTACATCAAGCAGTTCAGGATATGTTTCTCTGACATACTCGATAGTAAAATCCTCTGCTTCATCATCATCCAATGCATTGACTGGATGAGTCGCGAATATTAATTCCTTACCGGAATAATCTACTTCAAATGCTGGCATATATCACCTAATGTAATTATCATATGTCTTCAATGGGATGAACACCACATCAATGACGGTGTAAGTCACACTTCTAATCAAATACATATTCTTTCCTTTCAATGTGTTTGATACCAATTAGTTCCAATCGTATAGTCCTTATGATCATCGTTGTAATAACTACCAGCCATTGGGCATTTAAGATTTAATATCTCACCTGCTTTAACGATATTACTATCGACTATACCAGCTATCTTCAAAGCTATGTTTATATCACGGGGAGTTTCTATCTGAAATTCATCATGAACGATGTCGACAAAGAAGCTGTCGTGCTGTTTCAGGAGAGGAGCGGACAGCACGGCAGCGTTCTTTATGACGAGGGCTTCTCCATTCTGGAGGTAGCCAGACATCGCGAGATGTTTTCTACCGCTGACCGTATCGGCAGGTATGGGAACTGGTCTTCCATCAAGACCGGTAAACCACCCGCGCCTAGCGTCTTGCGGTATAACCTCTCTCTTGAGTAAATCGAAGCCTGTGTATCGTACCATAAGACGCTCAAGAGCGTCCTCGGCCTCCACTTGTTGACAACCCAATATCTCGGTGAGTTTGGATATGCCTCCGCCAAGTAGTAGAGCATAAATAAATCGTTTAGCTGCTTGTCTACTTCTGCAGACTGAGCCAAGAATTCTCTGATTGAGAGAGTGAGGGTCACTCTTATCCTCCTTCTTCCCATTGACGAGTGCAGCGGTAAACTCTGCATCATTGATATAATGGGCAAAGATACGTAATTGAATACCTTCCGCGTCAACTCCAACGAGAAAGCGACCCTTGGGTGCGCGCCATAGTTGGCGCATCTCCTTGCCTAAGAGCTTTCTGTTACCAAAGGTGTCTAACTCGTTGGGGATGTTCGCAGTATTAGGCGCTTGGTGCGCCATGCGATGGGTCCAGGCGCCGATGGCGTAGAATTTACCGTGTATCCGGCTATCTTCAGATACAAGGCCTAACCATTCGGTTAGTGTTCGGCGTCTGGACTCTAGCAGGATACGTTTTGCTAGGGTACTAGCGGAGGCTGGCGCCCCCTTCCTTTGGCAAAGTACCTAAATTATGTTCGTTGATCTTCCAACCATAAGTTTGTAATTTTAGTATCTTATTGTTGCATAACTCTAACTCTAAGTCAAGTGTCTTATCCCTACGATTTGTGTACTTAAGCTGACGAATGCGTCTTTCAGTATCTAAGTGGGTAACCGTTTTATCTTCCGGCTTCCACCCCGCTTCCCACAATACGTCGATAATTTGTTTGTGGGAGGCAGGGTTGAACTCTACATGTTTACCATAATTAAAGGGAACGCCTATTTCAAACCCTGTTAAGTCACCACGATATTGTTTAGGTATACTAGTAAGGGAAATTGTCCCATACTTAGTAGCTTTAGGGATTATTGTTCTTATTGTTACAAACTTAGGAGGGAATTGTTGATGAATATCTTTATCTAATACAGCTAAGTCTGCATCTACTCTGCTAAGTAGACTAACAGCCCTAGTCCTATTAAAGCCGAAGCCATGCTCACTGAGGCTATTAACAATAGCCTGGAAATCATGTTCAAGGGTGATTGCTGATCTATGCTTACTATCCAGTATGTACCGGCTATACTTGAGATAGATACGGAGAGTAATGTCAACGTCACGAACACAATAGTCCTCCATTTCTTTAGAATATTTAGTCCAGTCTGAGAACTTTCCTTTCGGAAAATTAAATTCTTCTCCGTACTTTTCGATGCTATGACCACCTCGACTGTAATCAACTAGCTTACTGATTATCAGAGTATCGAGGTGAGTACCATGTATATTATTACCAAGATTAAGACGTCTGAGATTAGGAAGATCGTACCCCAACCAATTGTGACCCACCCATAGAGATACCAGATTAGAAAACAATAACCAGCGTTTAGCTTCTTCAGCATCTTCCGATATCCTCCTGAAGATATGATAATCACCAGTATCTATATCCTTACAAACAATCAACCAGATCTTGCTGGGATTGTTTAATGAATTAGCTTCGATGTCGCAGATAACTCTCAAATATATATCCTAAAAGTCTACCCCGTAGGGTAGACCAGATCATCAGGGCTTATGGATGGTGCCGATCCAATCGGCATAATCCCAGTAGTTATAGCTAAACGCAGCGATAACTGCTACTGCTGCAATGATAATCCCAAAGAGGATCCATTGAGCATTGGTTCTGCCGGGCGGTGGGGGATAGTTCGCTTCTTCAAACGGTGGTCGCTTAACCATATTACCTCCTATGCGGCAATCTCTTGATTGCCTAATTTAATCGCATCAAAATAAAACTGTAACATACGTTTTTCTTTTTGTAAAGCACTATCGTATTTTCCGGTAATATTATTATCATTATAAAATTTAATACTTTCCCGGAGAGCCGTCATGGTTCTCCAGGTCTCTGGATTAGTCATATTAATTATCATTTATTTCTTTTCTATATAATATATATTTACTCCAGCATGGGTAGCAATGAATGGTGTTTCTTCATCATTAGCTCTTAATATCCAATCCATCCAATCTATTTTATCTACTCCTTCACCAGTAAGATGAAAGTTTAAATGTACAGTTTTTTCCAGACCAGATTCAGGAGCTTTGTCTTCAACTTCCGTCTTCCTCGTCTTGTCTCCCAAAGCCATCGGGCTCTCCATCCTGTAAGAGGTCAATCAGTTCATGCTGTTGTGAAAACTTCAACGAATGAACAAAGTAATCACCTGCTTGATGCATAGGGAAATTGCTGTGAATCCACACAGCCATTGCCCACTTCTTCTTGATATGAAATTGAATTAATATAAAATCTTCATCGCCAGTAGGAGATTTCTTCTTATGTCGACACAGAAAGACAGAACCTTCCTTAAGATTTATTAACCAATTACCTGTATTATCCTTGCCACCTGAGATAATTGATAACTTAGGGTGTGATATGACTTCAGCCTCCTTATCTGGATCTTGATCGTCGTCTATAATTGTCATGTCTTTCTCGCTAAATAGTTCTCGTCCCCAAGGACGAATAGATACTAAACAACCTGCTTGGTATAGAAAATGCTTATGAGGTTCTTTATCCAATATTAATTTAAAATGTAAGGGACATGGATTCCATGTACCTGTTTGCTTAAGATCATAATACCATTCCTTACCTAATGTAAGGTGCATGTAATTGTTGTAGGCTTGATAGGCGACGGAGCCGTCTCTTTCAGAAGTTGAAATACATTCAATCCTATTAAAATTAGGATAATGATAAATGTGAATACCGATAAACGCTCCATTAGGATACTCCCAGTTAGTCCAACGACAGTTGTTACTATTGTAAATTCTACCGTCTAGTTCCCCACCTCGGATAGTCCACTCGCGTATCTCGCCAGTCCACATTTCATCTCACACCTTTGACACATAAAGCTGTATGGCCAAACGCAAGCCGTCCATTGTGTTTTATTAATTCATTACCAATTTGGTGACACTGTTGCTCAGTTTCAAATACTCTAGCGAAGACTACAGCATCATCATTATCGCAATGAGCGATACTGAGACAGAACATTATCAGAACCCATACCTCAATCATAGTCTATCTCCTGTAGATAGGTGCTAGGAAGCTCTAGCAAGCTCACTGATGCGTTATTTTAGTTTCCAGGTACAGGGATAGCCTGAATATTTTAACCCCTGTTTTGAGGCTCCTATTGGCTCCTGTACTTCTTATAACATTGATAAACTGAATACGTAGTTACGACTAAATAATAATCAGCAGTCTCAGTTACATTAAGTACACGACTTGTATGAATAAAGCGTCCGTCGGCGAACCTTTCCTTCGTATCCGAATAGATGTTCCCCCAGAACACTCCATTTTCTGGATCGTCTCGCCAATTGCGTAGCTCTGCGGTGATAATGATTGCTGTTCTTTTCACGCTCTACCTCCCATCGAATGATTCGAGCTACTGCTTCACGTTGTTCACGTTTGACATCTATGTCCCATCGTTTATACATCGGTATAAACTCTCCGCCACAACGATCAGTTCTACGATGGTTACGTAGTAAATGGGTCTGGGAAAATGTCTTCCCACATCCTGTACAGAATCGGTTCCTGGCCATTTTCCACCTCTTGATTTGAAAAAGTTATCACCTAAACTGACCTCGAAATTTTTCGGGCAATTTTTTAGGCAACTTCTGCCATTCCTACTGCATCGTTATCGTTGGCAGGGATATAACTAAGTTCCTCTGATAAAGTATAAGTCACAGGATCAAATACAAGATTACCAGCAGGACCGGTCCGTCCACAGAAGCGGTTTTTGCTTATTGTGAGATGCGTAGTATTGCGCGTCAACCTGTCACTGGCCGTTATATCACGGGTAGCATCGATGCGAATGTCAGCTATTTTGCTGATCATTCTGCTACCTCGGGTCTGGCCTAGATCGTTAACATGCGACACAAAGAGTAGAGCAAAGTCTAATTCCTTCACCATCATTTCGAGTCGGGTGACGATGTAGTCAAGGGCTTTTCTCTCATCTTCACCCCCCAGACCGCTAACAGCCATCCCAACATGGTCGAAAAAGATATACCGACAAGCATACTGACCAGCGAGAATTCGAACCGCATCCAGAAATACATCTGGATCGTCGCTCCCAAAGTGAGAATAAACATAAAGACGGTCATCACGGCGAACAAGGCGGGTGAGAGCACTGTAGACCTCACTAGGTTCAATACCGCAGTCCGGAAGATGTACGGGTCTCTGGACTTCAATACCAGCCAGAGACTGGAGATGCCTCTTCTTAGGCTCTTCCAGAAAGATCGCTCCGACGTTATCGTTGGTTGATCTGAGGATTTGATGTTCAACAGCATGCATGATCTCCGTTTTGCCTACGCCCTCTTGGGCAGTTAACAGAACACTCTCTCCAGTCCTGATACCATATGTCATATAGTTCAGGGTTGGGAATGGCCATGCAATTCCATGGCGTACAGGTTCGAGTAGGATCTTTTCGAACTCAGCGTTAGTTGATACTATCCAATCTGGTAGATACTTCTTAGCATTTAACCAGAGATTTCTTATCTCGTCTCCGTCTCCGGAAGTGAGGTATTCGTTGGCGTCTTTATGCTTGGAAAGCTTGATGTGATACACTCGATTGAAGTCGAACAGTCGAGCCACTTCTTCAGTTGCTCGTCGCCCGGCTTCGTCGCTGTCAAAACAAAGATATATTCTGTCGTAGCTTTGTAGAAAGGATCTCTCCAAAGCACAGTCATTGCGAGCACTACTAGCACTTTGCACAGAAACCACAGGTGTGCCAAGAAGCTGATAAATGGTGAGCGCATCCAGTTCCCCTTCTGTTATGGTAATATACTTACCATTACCGGCCGAGAATATATTACGACCAAACAAACCTGCCTTACCATTTACATTCTCCCAATGAAATGCCTTCTGATCTATTTGCCTTATCTTAGTACTAGCATTAGGGTAATCAAAGCCAATAGAAATAGGCTTACCTTCTGCATTAATCTTAGTCTTAACTCCAAACTTTTGATATGTTGATTTATTAATACCTCGCCAAGGGAGGAACTCATAACTATACGTTTCTTCTGAAATAACATCTTGTCCTTCTGCAGGAAAATATTCACAACAACTAAAACAATAGCCGTGACCATCTTCATAGATGCATTTAGCGTCAGAAGAGCCACAGCTTTCACATGGGATATGTTGTTGTATGATTTTCAATTACTATACAATCTAGGTCGACCTATAGGTTTACTACCTTTGGTTCAAGCTAATGATCTCATTCTAGATCTACGGAGAGATCTAATTATTTTAGAGTCTTGAGCATCGCAATCTAAATATTTTGTATGTATCTTTTCGGTAGATACCGAATGAATATTATTCACTCTTGGTTCTATTTCTATGTAGATTGGAGGATGCATAATACTATACCTAGATATGATTGTAAAGACTTATTTAAATCTAAAATGCTTACCTAACCACTGGCGTGGATCATCGGTTTTATCAATAGGTTTGCTGGTATGAATGCCAGCCAATTGGTCATCCCAATATTCATGGTTACCAACGTACATCCACGCTGATAATGTAACTTCTTCGATAGAAGGAGAAGGAGCCCAATGAGTGTAAGGGCAAAGAACTTCTATGCGACGGCGAGTATACTGAACACCATTCTCGCGTTCAATATCAAGTTTATTAAACGCAGTTGGACGGATTGCATAAAGTTGTCCCCAGATTTTAGCTGGTTCCCGATCGAATCGAGTATAACCTGTTACTGGTTTATCTAATGCTATGGGATAGGATAATTCACCTAATTCTTTTTTCCAGAAATAAAAGTTATCGACAGTATAAACATGGGCTAGAGGCCATACACCGGTCACACTAGTTTCAGCAATCAAATCAAAGTTCTTTTTCCCCTTCATCATATCGTCGAACACAAAGATCAGATGTCTCATATGTTCTTGAAGAAATGGCATATCAGGGGTGAATGGTGAAGTCATCTGACTGAGACGACGAATCGTTTCTCTATCTTTGATGACTTGGCTTTGAAAAGTTTCAACCTTCTTACGTATAGACAACATGGTTCCCTCCAATGAAAATAGGAAGTCGGAAGCTTGCTAGCGGCAGACAAACCTCCGACTCTAGCGCAGTTACTGTCCGGATACTGCGCTATACTTGAGCGTCGCTTCTCAAGCACCTAGCTATCTGCGGAGATTACGGCTTCCGCTGAAACGAGATTTCGGAGGATCATTCACGACTTCTGTATTGATTTCTTCTTCAACTGCTGGCGCATCATCATCAGCAGCGAGATATTTCTGATATGCGATTGTCAGATTGAATGCTAGCAGAGCAAGAGCTTCGATGCCGACATCCTTACCGAGTTTAACATATGCTTCGAAAAGCCAAGGAAATGTTTCTTCCAATCCTTTAAGACCAGCAACTTCGGGGAAGGAAGAATATTTCTTCTCCATATCCACAAAGCGCTCTGGATCGAGGATGCTTTTGCCTTCGTTGATGTTCTTCCCAACAAGAGAAGTCTTCATGAATTCGGCAAGCTTTTTGAGCTGAGTAGGAGGGATTACTGGCAAGACCTCGGCGGTAACTGCTTTGCCTTTCGCAGCATCGATAGATTTATCGCCATTCTTCTGTCTGACTGGAACTACATCCGCAATAGGTCGTTTAGCCGCTGCGACTTGTTCGAGTTTCTGATCTTTCAGACTCTTAATCTGACGAAATTCCAATTTCAGAATCTTTGGACACGTCTTATACCCCGGAGGGATAATACCTTCGTTATGGTCCAGATACCATTGTCCCTTTTCCTGCTTGGTAGCATTAAGGGGAGGGGCATGGTATTTTTCAGCTTCACTTCCCCCGCTGTTTGCAACATCTTCTGATACCTTGGATGAGCCAGGACTAGTTGCGGCTGTTGCACCTCGCAAACGACCGCTACCCATGCCACGCCTGACAGTTTCAGCTACCTTTTCGACTACAGTTTTCTTATCGCCGTAGCCACATGTAGCTGATGCGGTACCCCAATCATAGGATACTTCAGACTCGTTCCTGCCGAATGTAATCATCTCGCCATTAGCGCCGAGCATTAACACTGTAGCTTGTTTATCGTATAACATACCAATCAAATCAGGTAGACCAGGATCTGTAGCAATCTCTTGCATAGTTTCGACTATATCCTGATTGCAACTTTTCCAGATGCGAACCAATGCTGGTTTGATGAATTTCATGAAGGTATCAAATTCAGGAGAATTCTTAGAAGAAGGTAACGGTTTCGAAGCTTCATCTATCTCGATGAAGACCACGAGATCTGCTCCATCTGCTCCATCTTCTTCCAACGCGATGAAGGGTTGCGCGCAATTAGGGCTGAAGCCAGTCGGAAAGATGCTGAAATAGAAAACACAAGTACTGTCCTTGTAGTCTTCCTGCATAGCCTTGACTTGATCGCGAGTAACGTCACCTTCGATTGAACCGTCGACCTTGACGATGCCATTCTCGCCGATGATCTCAGCGACAGCAAAACCTGCTGTACTTGGCCGCGCCTTAAGCATATGTTCGATGAAATCATCGGGCATACTTTGGTCAGCGAGCTTGGTTACAATTACTCCTTGATGATTCTTAGACATGCTCAATTCCTCTGATATTATCCACCTCACCTGGTTTAGCTCCAGGGATATTGGATCGTGTTTTATTAAACAAAGCTTTAGTAATTACAGCATATTCTTCCTGAGAAAGACGCTGGTTCCCTGTTAATCTTTGGGCCAGAAATAATTTATTCTGCCAGATATACCCCATCTGTTTATACAAATGATTAACGAACGATGCCTTCAGTTTACCCTCTACAATAGCATCTTCAAGAAGATCAGTGATCAGTTGTGCCGCAATAGTGGCCTGAAGTTTCTGATATTCCTTCCGAGACATTTGTTTCCCCCTGCGAAGGCGAAACATTTTTCTTGCTTTCTTCAGCCAGATGCCTCGCTGCTGCCGTAACAATAATGCTGACCCACCGAGCACCATTGCTCCAGTAGTAGCGAAGAAAATTTCAGGATGATCAAATGTCCATGTCGCAATTGGATAGATCATCGAGTTATACCAAGCCTTGCCTAGCAATATAGCAAAACCTGTCATATCGTCACTCCACAATCCTTCTGCCATATGTGTCTCCTTTATAGACAAAAACGTGGGCTAGCCGGGACTACTTGAATGGCATGGACGGGGGAGGTTTAGCCATTCTTGAAATGCTACGCTGCGTGTACGACTATACATGCATCCGGTATAGTCACGTAGCATCTACCCACAAAGAGATGTGGGGAGCCTATGCCTGGAGGAGCACAGTCTCAACCCACTCTACCGCTGACAATCGGAGGGCTTGTATTGCCAACGGCTTTGAACTATAAATACATGATCGTCTTACGAAGTTCTCTCTGCCGAGAGTCTTCATCTCGATCATCATCCAACAAGTCTTGGTAGCATTGAAGAACAAATCTATTTTATGCCATGATTTATTATACAACTTGAAATGATTCTCCATTACTGTAGCATTCATTTGTTCCTGCAGATTACGCATCAGTAACTTGACTTCACCTAATGGAAAAGGATTACTCTTTTCCCCCAAAAGGAAACTCTTTTCCTCATTTAATCTATTCCGTTGGATTAACTGATCATCGGTATAGAAATACTTCTGCGGATATTTACTTGCTAAATAATTATCTACATGATCATCGATCAACTTATGTTTGTACAATGCAGACATAGCACCGGGAGCTGGTCCGCTACCAGTGTTAACGAACTGTGCACTATGCTTGCGATACTTACCACGTCTCTTACGTTTCAGAATCTTCTGCTGAATCGTTCTATTGACCATAATCTATTCCTCCTATTAAGAGCATTGCAGTCATTTGACAGTCTTCATCAACGAATTCAATAATATCTCTTAACTCATTGTCCGTTGCAGAAGATGTTGTCCTGAATCTTTCGAGGAATTCCAACCGAAGCCTAAGAATTTCATATTTATATTCAGGCATAACTTTCTCCTCTCGTCCATTATCCATTATTCCATAGTAAACTGCTTAGGTCAAACCTCATCAACCTCTGTATGGGTACTTCTGTACCAACCAGTCTATACGAGCATGCATTTCGAGTTCCTTCAGCTCATATTTATCTACTATTTCATACATCGGCCGTTCTGATATAGATTCAGGTAGTACTTGCCACTTCTGTGCTGTTACTTTCCCATTCCATTTTAGATAAACCAACCAAGCCATTTTCTCTCCTTTTGTCTTGACAATCACCCTAAGATACCTTAGGATCTCTTAGGGTATTAAGAACCCTTAGAACTCTAAGCCTATAAGATCCTTAGAACTCTAAGGATTCTTAAGATCTAAGTGATCCTAGTATTCTATTAACTATTATAAGATCCTAAGGATACTTAGGATCTAAGGGTCTAAAGACCCTTAGCACTCTAAGTATCTTAAGGATCTAGTGGGTATATGGATTGTCTATGTTTGTCTATTCTTCGGAACGAAGATCGACACTGGCGGTCGCGTATCACTGCGCTCTTGTGAAGTTACGCCATCTACCTGAATAAGCATCAAGCACCGATGTTCCGTTAGCATACGGATACTTCAGTGCTTTCCTATTGATAGTAAAAGCTTCAATAGGCACTTTAAACGGACACGTGATCGATGTATCTCGATCATCGTTATTACTGTTACGATGATGATGGCGAT
>WNFF01000595.1_pt1 | contig 27450 bp, 19 predicted proteins | sample 5400441 | NCBI WGS metagenome assembly WNFF01 (sample SAMN13153345, study PRJNA577476) | soil metagenome | isolation source: 120 cm saprolite under Douglas fir tree site 2 hole 3 replicate 1 | place: USA:California | collected 2015-04-18
GTGATGTACGATTATCTGAATCTCGAGCTGCCCTGAGGGGCAGTCGGATAGGTCGCCGGGATGCTTCAACGTTGAGTGGTGCGCCGAGGCCGGCCTATCCGAACGGCGCTCAACGGGTTCGTTCACGTCGCAAACTTCCGGAGCGTCGCGTCGTGCGCGTCATCGCCTCGTGCACTGAAGACCAACGAGGTGTGCGACATTTTCGGCCCTCGCGGGGCGCCAATGTCACACACCTCGCCCCGCATGCGGAGGACTCCGCGACCGAGAACGACTGCCGTCAGCGGTGATCTTCCCGGCGCGCCCAGTCCTCGGCGGCGGCCTCGAGAAGCGCCCGGGCGGTCGACGTGGTCGGGTCCAGACCGGCCCGGCCGGCGCTGACTTCGATCACCTGGTCAAACGGGGACATCGAGGGTGAATAGGACGGATCCACCCTGCCGGCGAAAATGACCGTTCGCTTACCGTGGCGTTTGGCCAGTGCGGCGAGCGAACCGGGTCCTTTGCCATAGGCGCTTTGTTGATCCAATCGACCCTCGCCGACGATGACCACGTCGGCTCGTCCGGCGCGCTCCTCCAGGCCGAGGGTCTCCGCTACCACCTCGAAACCGCGCTTCAGCTGGCCGCCGCAAAAAGCCATCAGGCCGAAAGCCAGACCTCCCGCGGCGCCTGCGCCTGAGACGGTTGCCAGATCCTGCCCCAAGAGGGCGCGACTCACTTCGGCCAGGCGCGACAACGCGAGGTCGAGCTCCTCGACCGCCTTTGCGTCGGCTCCCTTTTGCGGTCCATAGATGGCGGAGGCGCCCGTCGGGCCAAGGAGCGGGTTGGTGACGTCGGCGGCGACCCGGAGCTGCACCGCTTCAAGCCTTGGATCGCGCCCGGCGAGGTCGATCCGCTCGAGGCGTGCCAAAGCGGCGCCGCCGCTCGGGAGGGGCTTTCCCTCTCGATCCAGGAAGCGGACTCCCAGCGCCTCCGCCGCGCCCGCGCCGCCGTCGTTGGTGGCGCTGCCGCCGATGCCGAGGAAAATCCGCCGGCAGTTGGCGTCGAGGGCCGCCCGGATCAACTCTCCGGTGCCGAATGTGCTGGCTCGTCGGGGATCCCGCTCCGGCGGGGAGAGCCGCAAGAGCCCGGAAGCGGCAGCCATTTCAAGGACGGCCGTGCCTTCGCCGAGCATCCCCCAGCGAGCGGTGACCGGTCGTCCCAGGGGATCCTCGACCTGCGACTCCCGGTATTTTCCGACCGTGGCGCCCACCAGCGCATCGACAAAACCCGGACCCCCGTCCGCAATCGGGGCGACCTCGAGCTGCGCCGCAGGAAGGACGCGTGCAATCGCGCTGGCAATCGCCTCCGCCGCCTGAACCGCCGTCAGCGTTCCTTTGAATTCCTGTGGCGAGATCAGGATTCGCATCTGGCAAGAGATTACCTCGGTCCGGCGGACACCGGACCTTTGGGATCTCAGCCGCGATCGGCGAATCGCGGCGAAACGTCGGTGTCGGCTACCCGGCCGGCCTCAGCGCCACGGGAGGGGTCTGCTCCGCGGGTTTGTCGACGAACTTTCGATCCGGGTGCATGGTGAACGCGAGCACCGCCCCGACGAGCAGCAGCCCCACCGATCCGTAGAAGGGGATGTTCCAGTTGCCGGTGAGGTCGACGATGTAGCCGAAGGCGAGCGGGGAGACGATCGCCGCGATCGCCGAGCCGGTATTCATCAATCCGCTCGCGGTGCCGGAGTACTGCGGCGCGATGTCCATCGGCACCGACCAGATCGGCCCGATGACGAGCTCGAGGAAGAAGAAGCCGCCCGAAAGGCAGAGCGCCAACGTGGTGACGTCGCGCGAGTAGACAACCGGAATGATGCACGCGGCGGCGCCGAGCATGCCGGTGAGGATCACCGTCAGGCGCGCGAAGGTGACGTTCTTGGTCCGGTGAAAGAGGTAGTCGCTGATGATCCCTCCCAGCGCGTCACCCACCACGCCCGCCAAGAACACGCCGCTCGCGAAGAGCGCCGACTTCTTGATGTCGAGTTTGTAGCCCTGGAGGAAGAACGAAGGCAGCCAGTTGAGAAACAGCCACAGCGACCAGCCGTAACAGAAGTAGGTGAGCGTCACCGGCAGGATGCGCAGGATCAGCCTCCCCCACGGCACAGTCTTGGCGGCGGTTTTCGGCGCGCTGGGCGGCGGGAGGATCGCGAGATCCTCGGGAGTGATCGCCGGATGCTCGCGGGGATCGTCGCGATAGTACAGCCACCAGACGATGACCCAGAGCATACTCACCACTCCCAGCACCACGAACGCGCCGCGCCAGCTCAGCCAGATCATCAGCGCCACCACGATCGGCGGCGTCACCGCGTTGCCGAGCCGGGCGAAGGAATGGGTGATGCCCTGAGCGAAGCCGCGTTTGCCGGTCGGCGTCCAACTTTGCATCGCTCGCGTCGCGGTGGGGAAGGTGGCGCCCTCGCCGAAGCCCAAGGCAACGCGAAAGAACATCAGCGAGATGAGGCCGGTGGCAAGGCCGGTCATGGCTGTGGCGATGGCCCAGATCGCGCCGCAGATGAGAAGGGTCTTCCGGGGCCCAAGGCGATCGCCGATCCATCCCCCGATCACCTGGAAGAGCGCATAGGGATAAGCGAAGCCGGAGAAGACGAGCCCGAGCTGCGTGTTGGAGAGGCCGAACTCTTTCTTGATGCTGCTTGCGGCAGTGCCGACGTTCACCCGGTCGATGTACGTGAGGAAGTACATCAGGCAGAGCAGGAAGAGGACGATGTTCGGGGCGGAAAGTTTTCTTCTCATAGGGGTTTGGTTACCTCAGAGGATTGTGGGCTGCTCACGAGATATTTCATCGCTTCTTGTATCCCCCCGGGACGGTGCGGGACCCCTGCCAAGGCAAGTCCCATCTCCACTCCGGCGAGCGTTCCCATCAGCGTCAAGTCGTTCAAGTCCCCTAGGTGGCCGATGCGAAACACTTTGCCTCCGAGCTTGGCCAGGCCAGTGCCCAGGGAGATGTCGAAGCGCTCCAGCGCGGTGGTGCGAAAGGCGTCGGCGTCGTGGCCCTTCGGCATCATCACCGCGGTGAGGACGTTCGAATACTCGGCCGGCTCGGCGCAGAGGATCTCGAGGCCCCAGGCGCCCACCGACCGACGGGTCGCCTCGGCGTGCCGCCCATGCCGGGCAAAGACGTTCTGGAGCCCTTCCTCGCGCAGCATCGCGAGCGCTTCGCGCAGTCCGTAGAGAAGGTTCGTCGCGGGCGTGTAGGGGAAAAAGCCGCTCGCGTTGTTCTTCACCATATCGTCCCAGTCCCAGTACGAGCGCGGCATGCCGCCCTGCTTCGCCGCCGCGAGCGCCTTATCGCTGACCGCGTTGAAGCCCAGACCCGGCGGAAGCATCAGGCCTTTCTGAGAGCAACTCACGGTGACGTCGACGCCCCACTCCGCGTGGCGGTAATCCATCGACGCAAGCGACGAGATGGTGTCGACCATCAGCAATGCACTGTGGCGGGCGCGATCGATGGCCTGACGGATGAGCGGGATGCGGCTGGCCACTCCGGTCGATGTCTCGTTGTGGACGACCATCACCGCCTTCACCGCGCCCTGCCGATCCTCGCGCAGCTTGCTTTCGACCACGCCGGGATCGACGCCGTGCCGCCAATCGCCGGGGACGAAGTCGACCGACAAGCCGAGGCGCTCCGACATCTTCTTCCACAACGTGGCGAAGTGGCCGGTCTCGAACATGAGCACTTTGTCGCCCGGCTTGAGCGTGTTGACGATCGCCGCTTCCCACGCGCCGGTGCCGGAAGATGGGAAGATGATCACCGGCCCCTTGGTGCCGAAGACAGGCCGTAGGCCATCCAGGATCTCCGCCGCGAAGCGCGCAAATTGTGGCCCACGGTGATCGATCGTCGGCCGATCCATGGCCCTTAGGATTCGATCGGGGACGTTCGTCGGTCCGGGAATCTGGAGGAAGTGACGGCCGCTCTTGTAGGGCATTGTCGCTGGGTCCATTAGGTGAGCTGAATACTGCATTCAGCATACATCTGCCTTTAGTTGTCAACAGCGATTTCAGAGCGGGTGGCGGGGAATGTTTTTTGTATTTAGAACTTGGGTGTTTATTCTGATGGGCCGATGGAAGGGGCTAAGCAGAGATGAAGATCAAGAAAGCGTCGCTCCACAACGAAGCGGTGACGCGCCTCCGCGACATGATTACGGAGGGCCGCCTCGAGCCGGGCAGCAAAGTCTCGGAAAAAGACCTTTGCGAGCTATTCGGGATCTCCCGTACTCCGCTGCGTGAGGCCCTCAAAGTCTTAGCCACCGAGGGCCTGATCGTCCTACTCCCGCAGCGCGGAGCGCGCGTGGCCCAGCTCACCGGAAAGGACATGGGCGATCTCTTTCAGGTGATGGGAGAGCTGGAGGGGCTCGCCGGCGAGCTCGCCTGCGCCAAGATCACCGACGAAGCGGTGAGCGAGATCCGCGCGCGCCACCACGAGATGCTGGCGCACTACACGCGCGGCGATCGCACCGCCTATTTCGCCGCGAACCAGGCCATCCACGAAGCGATCATCGCCGCAGCCGAAAACAGCGTCCTGACGATGATGTTCGAGAGCTTGCGTGGGCGGCTTCGTCCGGCGCGGTTCATGGCCAACGTCTCGCGCGAACGATGGGACCAGGCGGTGCGCGAGCACGGGGAGATCCTTGCCGCCCTCACGCGCCGCGACGGCGTTCGCTTGCGGGCCCTCTTGCAGGAGCATCTTCGCAACAAGTACCTGGCGCTCCTCGCCTCGGCCGAAAAGAGCGCCCGGGCCGACGGTGAGTCGCCACTCCCCGTTGCCGCAATGCCGCGCTGAGCGCGCGGTTCCTCGAGAGTTTCTGTCCGCGGTCAGGCGATCATCGCGCCCGGGCCTCGCCTTTCACCTGCGCGCGGTAGGCGTCGATGACCTTCGCCTCCTTCGGTCCGGGCGGGCCGACGGTGATGAAGGCGAGCGGCCGCTCGATCTTCTTCGTCTCCACGATGGTGACGCGCTTCGGATCGGCGAACTCGCGGCCGAGGCCGCCGATGGCGGCGGGCGTTTTCGCCACCTCCTCGTTCACCTCAGCCACGGCCGCCACCGCGCGCGCCCCCGGGGTGTACTCGCTTCCGCCGAGGACCACCTGCTTGATCAGGCCTCGGGTGGCGCTGGCAGCGGCGTCGGTGATGACCGCGATGGGGACGTCGGGACCACCGACCTCCTTCCAGCGCGTGATTTTGCCGGTGTGGATGTCGCGGATCTGCTCCCAGGTGAGCTTCCGGACCGGATTGGAGGGGTGCACGATGAACACGACCTCCGACGTTGAGATCGGGTGCATCCGGAGGTCCGGCGCCGCTCCGGTGAGCCCCGCTGTCTTTGCCGCCTCGAGCGTTGCCTCGAGCGATGCCGAGGCGAGCGCGATGTCGCACTTGGCCTCGACGAGATCGCGAAGTCCCTTTCCGGCGTTGCTGCGGTCAATGACCAGCTTGAGGCCGGTCGCCTTTTCGACTGCGGCGGCGTGCGGCTTGACGAGGCTATCCACCGTGCTCGCCGCACCGTGCAGCCGGACTGCGCTCGTCTGCGAAGAGGAAGTCCCGGCGTCCCCGGGCGAGGGCCCGCTTCCGCTTCCTGCGGCGCGGCCGCTCGCCGGCGCGAGCACAACCGCCGCGGCGAGCGCAAAGCAGCAATGGGGCAGGGGCATCGGTTCTCTTCCGTCGTTTTCGAGGCCTTCGAAAGCTACTCCTTGTCGCGCTGCCCGATCTCGTATCCTGCAAGGTACTCGAGCGCACGAACCATCGCGGAGTGGTCCCACCCCTTGCCGCCGTGCGCGGCGCACGAGTTGAACAGCTCCTGGGCGGTGGCGGTGTTGGGCAGCGAAAGCCCCGCCGCGCGCGCGTTTGAAAGCGCATTGGCGAGGTCCTTCTGGTGAAGCTCGATGCGAAAGCCTGGGTTGAAGGTGCGCTTCACCATCCGCTCTCCGTGGATCTCGAGCACCTTGGACGACGCGAAGCCGCCCATCAGCGCCTTGCGAACGCGCTCGGGATCGGCGCCCATCTTGGAGGCGAACAGCAGCGCCTCGGCGACCGCCTCGATGTTCAGCGCCACGATGATCTGGTTCGCCACCTTGCAGGTCTGGCCATCGCCGTTGCCGCCGACGAGGGTGATGTTTTTCCCCATCTTCTCAAAGAGCGGCCGGGCGCGCTCGAACCCCTTCTCCGTCCCGCCGACCATGATCGTGAGGGTGGCGGCCTTGGCGCCGACCTCGCCGCCGGAGACCGGCGCGTCGAGGTACTCGCAGCCGAGCTCGTTGATCCGCTTCGCGAAGCGCTTGGTGTCGGTCGGAGAGATCGAGCTCATGTCGATCACGAGCTTGCCGGGGCGCAGCCCTTCCGCGACGCCGTCCTTGCCGAACAGCGCCGCCTCGACGTGCGGCGTGTCCGGGACCATGATCACCACGATCTCCGCCTTGCTCGTCGCCTCCGCGGAGGACCGGCATCTCTTCGCCCTGGCGAGGAGCTCCTCCGGGATGGGGCTGATGTCGAACAGGTACAGCTCGTGGCCGGCGTCGATGAGGTGCCCGGCCATCGGGCGCCCCATGATCCCCAAACCGATAAATGCAATGGTGCTCATGGCGGTCTCTCTCCTGCGTCAGGCCGCCTTCGCGGCGTAAGGGGCGAACCAGCCGAGCCCGGCGACGGTGCCGGCCTTCGGCTTGTACTCGCAGCCGATCCAGCCGCGGTAACCCATGGCATCGAGTCGGTCGAGGACGAACGGGTAATTGATCTCGCCGGTTCCCGGCTCGTTCCGGCCGGGGGTGTCCGCGATTTGGATGTGCGCGATGCGCGCGAGGTTCCGCTCGATGGTGGGGACCAGATCTCCCTCCATCACCTGCATATGGTAGGCGTCGTACTGCAAGAAAATGTTTCCGACCCCCGCCTCGGAGATGATGTCGAGCGCCTGCTGGCTGTGACGGAGATAGAAGCCGGGGATGTCGCGGGTGTTGATCGGCTCGATGAGAAGCCGGATTCCCTCCGCCCCGAGCGCGCTGGCGGCGAAGCGCAGGTTGTCGACGAAGGTAGAGTAGACGCGCCGGAGATCGGCGTCCGGGCGGACGACGCCGGAGAGGCAATTGAGCTGGGTGCACCCGAGCGCCTTGGCGTACTCGATCGCCTTGCCGACGCCGTCGCGAAATTCGCCGATCCGATCCGGTAGGCAGGCGATGCCGCGCTCTCCGGCGGCCCAGTCGCCCGCGGGCAGGTTGTGGAGCACCTGCCTCAGGCCCGTCGAGGCGAGCTTTTCGGCGAGGAGGTTCCGGTCGTAGGCGTAGGGGAAGAGATACTCCACCGCCTTGAACCCGGCCTTTCTTGCCGCCTCGAAGCGGTCGAGGAAGTCGAGCTCGTTGAACAGCATCGTGAGATTCGCGGCGAACTTCGGCATGGTCGTCCTTCCGTCGCGCTAGTGGCGCGCGGGCTCGGGTGGCAGGTCGAGGATCTCCTCGAACTCGGTGATCTTGTCTATCTCGGTTCCCATCGAGACGTTGGTGACGCGCTCGAGGATGACCTCCACCACGACCGGAACGCGGTACTGCTCCATCCAGGCCTTTGCCTGCGCGAACGCGGATGCGAGGTTGGAGGGCTCGGTGACGCGGATGGCCTTGCAACCGAGCCCCTCGACGACCTTGACGTGGTCCACGCCGTATCCGTTCACCTCGGGCGCGTTCACGTTCTCGAACGAGAGCTGCATCTGGTAGTCCATGTCGAACATCCGCTGGGCCTGCCGGATCAGGCCGAGGTAGGCGTTGTTCACCACGACGTGGATGTAGGGCAGCTTGAACTGCGCGCCGACGGCGAGCTCCTCGATGAGAAACTGGAAGTCGTAGTCTCCGGAGAGCGCGACGATCTTCCGGGTCGGGTCCGCGACGCGCACGCCGAGCGCGGCCGGCACGGTCCAGCCGAGCGGGCCCGCCTGTCCGCAGTTGATCCAGTTCCGGGGCCGGTACACGTGGAGGAACTGGGCGGCTTGGATCTGAGAGAGGCCGATCGTGCTGACGTAGCAGACGTCCTTGCCGAACGCCTCGTTCATCTCCTGGTAGACCCGCTGCGGCTTGATTGGCACCTGGTCGAAATCCGAACGGCGGAGCAGGGTGCGCTTCCGCTCGCGGCACTCCGCCGCCCAGGCGGAGCGATCGGCAAGCTTCCCCGAGCCTCGCCACTCCTTCGCCACCTCGACGAAGAGATCGAGAGCGGCGCCGGCGTCGGACACGATCCCGTAGTCGGGGAAGAAGATGCGGCCGAGCTGCGTTGGCTCGATGTCCACGTGCACGAACTTGCGCCCTTTGGTGAAGACGTCGATCGAACCGGTGTGGCGATTGGCCCAGCGGTTCCCGATGCCGAGGCAGAAGTCGGCGGCGAGCATGGTGGCGTTGCCGTATCGGTGCGATGTCTGAAGCCCGACCATGCCCGCCATCAATGCGTGATCGTCGGGAATCGCGCCCCATCCCATCAGCGTGGGGATGACCGGAACGCCGGTGACCTCGGCAAACTCGACGAGTCGCGCCGCGGCGTTGGCGTTGATGATGCCACCGCCGGCGACGATCAGCGGCCGGGCCGCCTCATTCAGCATCGCGAGCGCTTTCTCGATCTGGGCGCGGGTCGCCGCGGGCTTGTACACGGGAAGCGACGAGTAGGTGTCAGGATCGAACTCGATCTCGGCCATCTGCACGTCGAACGGCAGATCGATCAACACCGGCCCGGGTCGGCCCGAGCGCATCAGCTGGAAGGCCTGCTGGAACGCGCGCGGGACCTGCCCAGGCTCGCGCACGATATAGGCCCATTTCGTAACGGGCTTCGCAATGGACTCGATGTCCACCGCCTGGAAGTCCTCCTTGTGCAGCCGCGCGCGCGGCGCCTGGCCGGTGATGCAGAGGATGGGAATCGAGTCTGCCCAGGCGGAGTAGAGCCCGGTGATCATGTCCGTCCCTCCGGGACCGGAAGTGCCGATGCAAACGCCGATGTTTCCCGCCCTCGCACGGGTGTAGCCCTCGGCCATGTGGGAAGCGCCTTCCACGTGTCGGGCAAGGGTGTGCTGGAGGGCGCCGGACTTCTTCATCGCGGAGTAGAGCGGGTTGATCGCCGCCCCGGGAACGCCGAAGCAGGCCCGCACGCCTTCCTTCACCATCACCTGAACCGCGGCGTCCACCGTCCTCATTTTCGCCATGGATTCGCTCCCTGTCCCTATCGGGCTTCAGCGAGAACCGGCGGGAGCGCCGCGCGGTCGTGGCCCTTCGAGTCCCTCGCGTGCTCGGTCGCCGGCGGTCGCGCGCCGGCGAGGTACTGCATCGCCTTTTGCGTGCCGCCTTGCGTGTGCACGACGCCCGCCGTCGCGAGCCCCATTTCCACGCCGGCGAGGGTGCCCATCAGGGTCAGGTCGTTGAAATCGCCGAGGTGGCCGATGCGGAAGACCTTGTCCGCGAGCTTGCCGAGCCCTGCTCCGAGCGACATGTCGAATCGCAAGAGGACCGTGGCGCGAAACGCGTCGGCGCCGCGGCCTCCGGGCATCATCACCGCGGTGAGCACGTTCGAGTGCTCCTCCGGCACCGCGCAGAGGATTTCGAGCCCCCATGCCCGGACTGCCTGCCGCGTCGCCTCGGCGTGTCGCGCGTGCCTCGCGAAGACGTTCGGAAGCCCCTCCTCGCGGAGCATGGCGAGCGATTCGCGCAGACCGTAGAGGAGGTTGGTGGAGGGCGTGTATGGGAAGAAGCCGTTCGCGTTGTTCTTCAACATCTCTTCCCAGTCCCAATAGGACCGGGGCATGCCGCCTTCTTTCGCCGCGGCGATCGCCTTGTCGGAGACGGCATTGAAGCCGAGGCCCGGCGGCAGCATGAACCCCTTCTGCGAGCAACTCACCGTCACGTCGACGCCCCAAGCGGCATGGCGATACTCGATGGAACCGAGCGAGGAGATGGTGTCCACGAGGAGGAGCGCGTCGTGGTCGGCGCGGTCGATCGCCTGTCGGATGAGCGGAATCCGGCTGGTGACGCCCGTCGACGTCTCGTTGTGGACGACCGCCACCGCCCGGATGGCGCGCCTGCGGTCCTCTCGAAGCTTCGATTCGACGATCGCCGGATCGACGCCGCGGCGCCAGTCGCCTGGCACGAAGTCGATCGCCAGCCCGAGGCGCTCGGCCATCTTCTTCCAGAGGACCGCGAACTGGCCGGTCTCGAACATGAGAATCTTGTCGCCGGGCCGAAGCGTGTTCACCAGCGCCGCCTCCCAGGCGCCGGTCCCCGAGGACGGGAACACGATCACCGGGCCGTTCGTCCCGAAGACCGGGCCGAGGCCGTCCGCGATCGCAGCCATGAGCCGGGGGAATTCGGGGCCACGGTGATCGATTGTCGGCCGGGCAATTGCTCTGAGGATCCGATCCGGGACGTTGCTCGGCCCCGGGATTTGCAGGAAATGTCGTCCGCTCTTTGCTGACATGCCCCCTCCAAAAGGGAGACTAAGGAATGAATAATGAATTTTGAATGCAAATTGCCGCTGCGTCAAGTGTCGCGTGTGCCCTCGCTCCAAGGGGTTGCGATGGCGCGCCCGGCGTCCGGACCGGATGCACTCGACTGGTGCAAGAGACCCAGGACCGGGAGGACGAAGGGGTTCAGCGGGAGGAAATGACGCGCCGAGAGAACGCTCTGGAAGGGCGACTCGGTCTATCGAAGCGAAGCTGGAGGAGCTCAAGGCGGAGCTGCACGGCGTAGGCAGCGATGTGGCAGCAATCCGGGGGCGAACGAAAAGCAACCGAAGACGTCCGCTGCCTTCGATGCGCGCGTGATGGCTCAGAGCCGTCGGCCATACGCCATGGCAACGTTGATGCGGTGGAACCCTGCCAGCGATAGCAATTGCTCGAGGCATCCCAGGCCTCGGGCCCGGGCTCTACATCGCCTCCGAGATCGTCAAGGCGCACGGCGGGACGATCCGGGTCGAAAGCGAGGTTGGCGTTGGCTTGCGGTTTCTGATCGAATTGCCGCTGAGCCCGCAGACGTAGCCTGCGTCTCGCATTTGCTTGCGCCAACCGGGGCAACTAACCATGGTAGGGTTCGCCCCCTTCCGCTTCGGCGGCTCTCTGAAAGGTCCACGAACAATGATGAAATTGCTAGCTTCGTTGATGTTCGCTGTCGCTCTTCCCGCGCTCGCCGCGGACACCGTAAAGCTCGCGATCACGGGTCCCTTCACCGGCGGCTCCGCCCCGATGGGCGCCTCGATGCGCGACGGCGCTAAGCTGGCCATCTCTGAAATCAACGGTGGGGGTGGCATCCCCGTCGGCAACAGCAAGCTCAAGATCGAGGTGATCGAGCGCGACGACGAAGCCAAGAACGAGCGCGGCGCGCTGATCGCGCAGGAGCTGGCCTCGATGCCGGACCTGTCCGGCGTGGTCGGGTCGGTGAACACCGGCGTCGTGATGGCCGGCGACCGATACTTCCAGGAGAAGGGGCTTACCAAGGTGATCACCCCCGCCGCAGGGTCGGCGTCGATGACCCAATGGCTGGGCAAGGCGCAGGATCTCCCGATCTTCCGCTTCGCTGCGCACGATGGCATCCAGGCCGCGATGGTGGTCGAGGAAGCGATCAACCAGAAGCTCACCAAGGTCGCCATCTTGCACGACGCGACCAACTATGGCGTGTCCGGCCGAGATGATCTCATGAAGGAGATCAAGAAACAGGGCGACAAGCTCCAGGTCGTCGCCACGGAAAAGTTCAATATCGGGGACAAGGACATGACCGCGCAGCTGCTCCGCGCGAAGTCGGGCGGCGCCCAGGCGATCCTCATTTGGGCGATCGGGCCGGAGCTGGCGGCGGTTGCGAACGGAAGGGCGAAGATGGGCATGAAGGCGCCGCTGATCGGCGGTTGGACGCTGTCGATGTCGAACTTCATCGACAACGCGGGCAAGAACGGCAACGGCGCGTTGATGCCGCAGACGTTCATTGAAGACCCGATCACGCCCAAGGCGAAGGCATTCATCGAGGCTTATCACAAGACCTACAGCGTGAATCGCATCCCCTCGGCGGTCTCCGCCGCGCAGGGGTACGACGCCGTCTATCTGTTCGCCGCCGCGGTGAAGCAGGCCGGCAGCCGCGACACTGCGAAGATCAAGGCCGCGCTCGAGGATCTCAAGGAGCCCGTTCGCGGCGTGATCGCGCTCTGGAAGCACCCCTATACCAAGTGGGATCCCAACAACGTCGAGACGCATGAGGCGTTCCGCCGCGAGCACTGCGCGATGGGGATGGTGCAGGACGGTAAAGTGGTCTTCGCTCACGCGGAGGACAAGCAGCGGCTCGCGGCGTTGGCGAAGGCCCCGTAAGCACGCCGTCGTAAAGCCCCATGACGCTCTCCATCTTCGCCCAGATGGCGGTCAGCGGCGCGTTGATGGGGCTTGTATACGCGTTGATCGCCTACGGCTTCCAGCTCACCTACGCCACCAGCAAGAGCATCAACTTTGGCCAGGGTGAGCTGGTGATGGTCTCCGCGTTCTTCAGCCTCACGCTGATCACGATCGGCCTGCCGTACTGGCTCGTCGTACCCGCCGGGCTCCTCTTTGGGGCCGCCCTGGGGCTCTTCGTGGAGCGCGCCGGCGTGCGCCTGGCGCTCCAGCAGAGGAGCGAAGGGTGGATCCTGCTCACCATCATCCTCGGCCTGTTCCTCTTCTCCGTGGCGGAAAACGTCTGGGGCCGGGACGATCGCCCTTTTCCCACCCCGATTTCACTCGAGCCCATCCAGGTGCTCGGCGTCGAAGTGACTCCCGTCGAGCTCTCGGTGGCGATCGGCGTCTTTGCGGTGATGGGCTTGATCGAGGTCTTCAAGCGGCGGACTCTCCTCGGCAAGGCGTTCGAGGCGGTCTCCGCGGATCCGGACGCCGGCGAGTTGATGGGCATCTCCGCCACGCACACGGTGATGCTCTCCTACGCTCTTTCCGGCGTGGTGGCGGCGCTCGCCGGCATCCTCGTGTCGCCGATTACCACGGTCGGACCGACGATGGCCTCTGCCCTGGTGCTGAAGGCCTTTTCGGTAGCGGTGGTGGCCGGACTCGATTCCGGCTTTGGCGTGGTGGTCGTCGGGATGTTCCTCGGCGCGCTCGAGAGCATCGCCAGCTTCTCCCTCGGCAGCGGCTGGCGCGAGCCGCCGGGCCTCATCCTTCTCATTCTTGCCCTTGCGGTGCGCCCCACCGGCGTGTTCGGCAAGGCGACCATCCGCAAGGTTTGACGGGAGCCCACGAGCATGTGGAAGAGGCTGCTTCTCATCCGGGGTGCCGAGCTTCTGATGTTCGCGGTGCTCGCCGCCGTGCCGCTCGCGGTGGGCAATCCGTATGCCCTGGGATTGCTCACCCTCCTCGCGATCTACGGGATCCTGCTCATCGGGCTGGACGTGACCGTCGGCTATCTTGGTCAGGTGAACCTGGCGCAGGCCGCGTTCCTGGGTCTTGGCGCCTACACCGCTGGCCTGTGCGTCACACGGCTCGGCTGGGGCATGCCGCTGGCGACCGTCGCGGCGATCGTCATCGGCAGCTTGCTCGGGGCGCTGCTCGCCCTGCCGGCGCTGCGCCTGGAAGGGCCTCAGTTCGCGCTCGCCACCTTGAGCTTCACCGCGCTCACGGTCACTTGCCTCAATGAGCTCGAGTGGCTCACCGGTGGTGCGCAAGGGCTGAGCCTGACCCGCCCGCCGGAATTCGGGCACACCCTGACCGCGCGCGAGTTCTACTGGCTGTGCATCGCGCTTTTCGCTCTCGTCTGGGTTGGGATGCGCAATCTGCTGGCATCTCAATGGGGCCGCGCCTTCGAGGCGCTCCGCGACAGCCCCATCGCCACCGACGCGATGGGCGTTGGCACGTACCGGCACAAAGTCGCCGGATTCGCGCTCGGATCCGCGCTGGGCGGGTTGGCCGGCGCGCTCTATGCGTTCAACTTCCAGTATCTGCAACCGCAAGCCTTCGTCTACGAGCTGACCGTCATCCTCCTCCTCGGCGTGGTGCTGGGAGGGCGCAAGAGCCTCTGGGGCGCGTTCGTCGGCGCCTCGCTGGTGGCGCTGTTGCCGAACCTCCTCTCGAGCCGGATGGTCTTCGCGACCATCTCCGGGATAGGTTTTGCGCTGGCGCTGTTCGCCGGCATCGGTGGCCTTTTGCGGAAGACGAAGCCGCCGTTCCAGGCGATCGCGCCGATCATCGCCACGGGTGCGCTGGTGGTGGGAGGCCTGCTCGTCAAGAACACCGAGGATTGGCGCAAGGCGATTTTCTCGCTGATGCTCTTCTCGGTCGTCGTGGGGCTACCCGAAGGGCTGATGGGGTTCGCCTCCAAGTTCCTCGCGCGCCTCTTCCGCATCCCTGAACCGCCTCGTCCGACGCCGTCTTCACTCGACCAGGTACTCCCTCCGAAGGCAGTCGGAACGCGCCGGCCGCTGCTCGAGCTGCGCGACCTGAAGCGCTACTTCGGCGGCGTCAAGGCCCTCGACGGAGTGACGATGACCGTGCGCGAGGGCGGGATCCACGGGCTGATCGGGCCGAACGGCTCGGGCAAGAGCACCCTGGTGAACGTGATCTCGGGGCTTTACTCGCCCACTGCGGGCCAGATGCTGCTCCGCGGCCAGCCGCTGCCCCGAGGAAGCCTGCTCGACACTGCTCGCGCCGGCGTTGCGCGCACGTTCCAAAACTTACAACTTTTCACCGGGATGACCGCGCTCGAGAACGTGATGGTCGCGCTTAAAGATGCTTACCGCCGCTCGCGATCTCTGCCGTTGGTGCTCGTGGGACTGGCCCGATTCGAGGAGAAACGGGCAGAGGCGGACGCGCTGGCGCTGCTTGAGTTCGTCGGGCTCGCGGATCACGCCCGCACCCTGGCCAAGGATCTCACCTATGGCGCCCAGCGATTCCTCGAGATCGCCCGCGCCATCGCGCGCAAGCCCGACATCCTCATCCTCGACGAGCCTGCGGCGGGACTCTCCCCTCCCGACAGACACAGACAGATGGAGATCATCCAGCGTGTCCACCAGCGCGGCGTCACCATCGTGCTCATCGAGCACCACATGGACGTGGTCAGCGGCTTGTGCGACGTGGTTACGGTGCTCGACGGCGGCAAGCCCATCGCGGAGGGCTCCCCGGTGGAGGTCAAGCGGCACCCGAAGGTCATCGAGGCCTACCTCGGGGAGGTGGAGGCCGGACAATCCATTCTTGGAGCAGCCTCGCTCGCGCCCACGCCGAGCTGAACGGAGGTCGCGATGCTGGTGGTGTCGGATCTGCATGCGGGCTACGGATTGAGCGAAGTGCTGGTCGGCACTTCCCTCGAGGTGAAGGCCGGCACCGTGGTGGCGTTGATCGGGGCGAACGGGGCGGGCAAGACGACAACCATGCGCGCGATCTCGGGACTGGTCAGGCCCAGCCAGGGCCGGGTGCTGCTCGACGGCGTACCGGTGCAAAATCTTGCAGCCTCGCGCATCGCGCGCCTGGGCCTCGCCCACGCGCCCGAGGGCCGCAAGGTCTTCGGCCCCCTGACGGTCGAAGACAACCTGCTGCTCGGCGCCTACCGCTACCTGCCGCATTTCTTTGGATTCCGTACCCAGGCAGCCCGCGACCTCGAGCGCGTCTACGAATTGTTTCCCCACCTGCGCGAGCGAAAGGGCCAGAAGGCAGGCACTCTCTCGGGTGGCGAGCAGCAGATGCTTGCCATCGGCCGCGCGCTCATGGCCCGACCAAAAGTAATGCTCCTTGACGAACCGTCGATGGGTCTTGCCCCGGTCATCGTCCAGGAGGTGTTTCGGACGATTCAGCGTTTGAAGCAAGAGGGCATGACCATGCTGCTGGTCGAGCAATTCGCCAAGACCGCGCTCGCGGTCTCCGACTACGCATACGTGATGGAGCGGGGCCGAATCGCCATCGAAGGCCCGCCGGCCGAGCTGCGCAAGAACGAGCGCGTGCTCGCTGCCTACCTTGGGTGAGCAATGGGGGTCGAAGGGGAGGGGAGCGACCCGCAAAGTGGGCGTCCACCTCCGTCCCAAGATCGGTTCCTGACCGATTCCTCGCCGCGTCCGTTCGGGCGCGCCCGTTCCCACTAACCACCCCTCGTGAATCCTCGCTGCACAAAGTTGTGCAGCGAATATTCACGCCTGCCCCATGAAAAGCGGCGCAACGAAGGCGCCTCAAGGAGGACCAAACTCTATGACGACCAGAAATGCGCAGGCCGACGGACTCTCACAGTACCTCCGCTGGCTGGGTGACCATCCGCAATTGACGCGTGAGCAAGAGTACGAGCTCTCGCGGCGGGTGAAGAAGGGTGACGAAGGGGCGCGGCGTATCCTCGCGGTGTCGAATTTGCCTTTCGTGGTGGCAATCGCGAAGAGGTTCGACCGCCGGCGTTCGCGCCTCGATGACCTGATTCAGGAGGGCAACGTTGGCCTGATGAAGGCGATCGAACATTTCGATCCGAGGAAGAATGTCCGCTTCACCACCTATGCGGTGTGGTGGATCCGGGCGTACATGACGCGGTACCTGAAAGAGAACCGAGGTCAGGTGCGCGGAGGTGAAGGGGAGCGACAGAGCATGGTGGACTTTTCGCTCGATGCGGCAGTCGGCGACGATTCGGAATCGACCTACCTCGACCGGCTGGAAGATCCCGATGCAGGTCCACCGGAGCAGTACATTTCGCTGGAGCAGGACGGCGCGGTGAAGGAGGCGCTGGCGCGCGTTCGCAAGCGGATCGGAGGTCTCGGGTGGGCAATCCTCGAGGAGCGCCTCACGCAGGACAAGCCCCGGACTCTGGAGGATCTCGGGAAGCGGTGGGGCGTGTCTCGCGAGCGGGTCCGGCAAGTCGAGGTGCGGACGAAGAGTTTTCTCGCCCGGTATCTCGCCGCGTTCAACCAGGACCAGGAGGCCGAAGTCGCGGCCGACGCTGCCTGATCCCGAATGAAACGAAACCCGGCGCTGCGGGACGAGTAGATAAAAATACGGTGGAACATCCGCGCGCCTGAGCGCTCGGCCTGGCCACTTGTCTGGGACCAGGGAGCTTCGACGCCGGCGTTGGCGCCGCGCTCCAGCCAAGATCGTGAATCTCCGCTGCACAAAGTTGTGCAGCGACTAATCACGCCTGCGACGTCGATGAACGAGATTACCAACATCTCCGATCAACCCCAGGTAGTGCCGATGAGCGGCCAGCGAAACAGGGTACGGGCCGAGGCCGTCCCGAGCGCCCCGCGCCGCTGGCCGCTCGTCGGGCACCTGCCCTTCCTCATCTTCCGCATTCTCAAAGCGCGAGGGAATTTCGCAGAAGCCGTTCGCCAGATGCTGCGCGACTTCAAGCGCAAGACGCTCGAACTGAAGGTCGGGTGGAAAACGGTGGTCATCTCCGTCGACCCCGCCTTTGCCCGCCGCGTGTTGGTCGACCACGCCTCGGATTTTCCCAAGGCCCGGTGGGAAAAGCGGGTTCTCCAGCCAGTGATGAATGGTGGTCTGATCGTTTTGGAGGGAAATGATTGGAAGGAGCATCGGGCCTCCGTGGCGCCCTGCTTCGCGGGATCCCTGATGGACGAGTTGGGAGCCATGGTGATCGATGCCACCAGGGATCGCCTCGCCAGATGGCAGAGGAAGATTCACGTCGGCGGCGAGATGCGCGCCATCACCAGCGATGTGCTGGCGCGCTTCTTCCTGCACGACCACCGACTCTCGGATGGTCACAATGGCTCGCTCGATCGCTTTGCCCGAACCTATGCGCGCCTGGAGGAGGGCCTCGAGGACCGGGTTTTCGACCCGACCGGGGTGGTCGGCGGACTGAAGGCGAGCGTGCGCCGCGACACGCGTTTCTCGGTGGCCCTGGACCTGGTCAATCGCACCATCAGCGAGCAGGTAAGCCGTGCGGCAGCGCAGCCCTCGCCGAGAAAAACTGCTCTCGAGATGATGCTGGGCCAACTGACTCAACAGGCAGTCTGCCAGGAAATAACGACGTTGACCGCAGCCGGTGCAACGACGGTGCATCTGCTCACCTGGGCATGTCAGCTGCTCGGAACCCATCCGAACATCCAGCGCAGGCTTCGTTGCGAAATCCCCTCGCCATCTGAGGACGGCAAGTGGGTATCGAGCCTGGAGCGTTGTAGCTACCTTGGGGCGGTGATCCACGAAGCCCTTCGCCTGTATCCCCCGGCCCCCTATCTCCTCCGGCAGGCGTTGCCCACTTTCACGACAGGATCAAGCCCCGACCTGCCTCCCCCCTCTTCGCTGGTGTTGATCTCGCTTTGGGGGATGCACCGGGACCCGGACTTTTTTCCATCTCCGGAGGAGTTCATCCCCGAACGCTGGTTGGGAACCAGTGGCAGGGGAATCGAACCCAACGAAGCATTTCTGCCCTTCGGCATGGGTCCCCGGATTTGTATCGGCAGGCGATTCGCGACGATCGAAACAATGGTCATCCTCTCGGAGATCGTGCGTCGCTTCGAGATCCTGCCTGCACAGAGGAGGCCAGTCGCACCCAAGCTCACGATCCTCACCCGCCCCAAGAAGGACGTGGTGATGTCGGTCGAACCGCTTCTCGCGGTTTGACGAGCGGCGTCGCCCACCACAGGCCGACCCGCGCTTGGTCCATTCCTGAATCTCGCTGCACAAGATTGTGCAGCGTTTATTCACGCCTGCCCGGTGCGATGAAAGACATAGACCCCAAGGACAATCAGCTGAGCGCGATAATTCTTGCGGGAGGAGATGGATCCAGACTCAGCGCTCTCACGAGGACGGCGGCCGGCGAGGAGGTACCGAAGCAGTTTTTTCCCGTACTGACGGACGAAACTCTTCTGGAACAGACGCTGAAGCGCGTATCGCTCGTCGTGCCTTCCTCCCGGACGGTGACGGTCCTCACCCGCCAGCATGAGAGATTCTACAAGGCGCTCACTTTCAACCGCGGCGAGACGAGCTTCGCAATTCAACCCGCCAACCGCGAAACGGCGCCGGCAATTCTCTTCGCCATTTTTCGCCTCATCAAGCTTGGGCAGCAAGGATCGGTAGCGATCTTCCCCTCGGATCACTACGTGAGCGACGATGTCGAGTTCATGTCTCACGTGGAAGCAGCAGCCGCGGCAGTGGTGGCCCATCCAGCGCGGATCGTGCTCCTGGGTATTCCTCCCGATAGGCCAGAGACCCAATATGGGTGGATCGAAGCGGAACAATCGATGAAACCTGGCCCTGCCGGGTCGATCGATGTTCTTCAGATTCGGCGCTTCTGGGAAAAGCCCTCCCCGGAGTTGGCGATGCAATTCTGGAAGTGCGGATTCTTTTGGAACAGCTTCGTGCTCGTGTCCCAAATCACCGCCCTTATCGATCTGTTCGCTAGAGCGTTGCCTCGTCTGTACATCGCTTTCGCCCAGTTGTTCTCGGTCTTGGGCACTGCGGACGAGGGCGAGGCGATAGACCGACTCTATTCAAGCATTGCCTCTCAAAGTTTTGTCGACAAAATCCTGGTCGAATTTGCCCAGGAGTTATCGGTTCTTCCCGTACGTGGCGTGACCTGGAATGACCTGGGTGACCCGATGCGCGTCCTGGCGATCATCGAGCATTTGGGGATACGACCGCAGTGGCTTGCCGCCTGCAGACGGCCCAGCGCCTAGGCGCGTGAAATCCAAACCGGCCGATCCGGATTTCAGATTCCTCTGCTATCCACCTGCGTCCTGGCGAGGAGGTTCTGAGTCATCTCGATGTGGCGAGGCATTCCGATATTGCTGTAACTCTCCAGCGCTTCACGAAGAAGCGTTTGCGCTTTGCTTCGATCACCGGGGGCGGCGCGATCGATGAGCATCATCGCGTGGAAGCGACGTATCTCGGCTTGTTCGAGGAGGTGGGGAAAGGATTTGGCCTGCTGCATCGCGACGTGAAAATGGTCTTCAGCGGCCCCCCACTGACGTGCCGCTGCCGCGGAGATACCCGCGATCGTCTGCGTGCAGCGGTAGATCGGCCAAAGCGCCACCGCTCCACTCCCGGCCAACTCAAGAGCGAGCGGGTATAGCTGCGCAGCTTGCGATCGTTCTCCGAGCATGACCAGGCCCTCAATCACCAGCGAGAGCATCAACCACGAACCGATGGAGCTCGGTTGGCCGCTCCGAGGCAGCAAGGCGCGATTTTGATCAAGGATGGTCAATGCACCATCGCGCTCGCCTGCGTAAGCCATCTGTCGAAATACCGTTCCAATCCCGTATCCCTCGGCGACAGAACCCCTTTCTTCAGGGCGGCAGCATGCCTGGGCGTGCGACAGAGCGCTGGCCCAGTCTCCGCGAAGGAAATCGACCAGGCTGAGTTGTCCCTCGGAGGCGACTTCCGAGAACGCAAACGGTACTCTTTGGCCGTAACTAGACAGCTCCTGAAGGGCAGTTTCGAGCCTGGCGAGGTCAGGCGCCTTACCAAATTCGGCCCAGGCTCTCGTTCTGAGGGCGCTGGCGACCGAGTCAGTTTGGCCGATCTTCCTCGCCAGCGGCTCAAGCTCATCCGCCATTCTCCGCGCTTCTTCCACGCGTCCAAGAATCAGTAGTGTGCTGTGCAGAATTTGCAGCTGCAGGGCGCGCTGCCAGGGAGGCGCTTCTGATCCGCCCAGTTGTTCGCATAAGAACCCATCCGCAGCGGCCTCTCTCAAGCGAAGGAAGTAGAAATTGACGAGCGAGCGCGCACCAAGCACTCTCGCCTCGAGCTTTGGAGCGGAGAGCTGGGATGCGATGTTCAACGCTTCCTGCAGCGCTTCATGGGCCGGCTCGTAGGCTCCGGCGGCTGCGCGGGCCCGCCCGAGGGCGGCGAGAAGCCGGGCCCGGTCAGCGCTCACATCTGTCTCGAGATAGGTGAGCCCGCGAAGAGCCGTTTCGGTTGCCTCCTGGATGCGGCCAGCCTGGCTAAAGGCGTCGGTCAACTCGGTAGAGCTGCTCCCGATCATCTCCCGATCCCCGAGACGGATGTAGATTTCGAGAGCTTCACGGAGATTGGCCAGTGCCGCGTCCCCTCGTTCCAGACCTCGCTCGGCGATCGCCAGGCTCGCCAACAAGTCAGCCCGTTCTCTCAGGTCAACGACCCCTTGATGCGACAGGGCGGTGAGGAAACTGCGCCGCGCTTCCGCGAATGCAACGGCCTCAAGCGCACTTTTCCCGGCCAGCTTGAGCCAACGCACCAATCTTCGGGAGTCTGCGAACGATCCTGCCTTGAGCAGATGGTTGGCGATCTCCCCAGCGCGCTCGGCGGCGGCGCCGGGAGAGAGCCGCTCGATCGCCTCGGCGACGACGGCATGCAGTCGCTGTTGGCGCGGAGCCGAGATACCGGCAAGCAGCGTCTGACGCACGAGCTCATGGGCGAAGGTGAACGGCTGCTCGGGTCCTTCAGAGCTCGGGATGATGATTCCCATCTCCTGCGCCTTCTCGATGACGGTGAAGAGCTCGTCAACGTCGATCTGGCTGATCGCGCTCAGAAGTTGAAAGCTGAAACTGCGCCCGATCACTGCCGCGGCTGCGAGCACCCGCGTTTCATTCTCGTCGAGCCGTTCCAGCCGGCGGCCGATGATCAGCCGAACGTTTTCCGGAACGTCGATCTCTTCGATCTTGATGTCGCTGCGGAACTGGCCGGACGCATCGAAGACTTTCCCCTCTTCGATCAGATGCCGGTACACCTCCTCGACGAAGAAGGGGTATCCCTGGCTCTCGTCAAAGATCAGGCTCACCAAACTCTCCGGAGCCTGACGACCGCTTAACCCATGTAACATCTGAGCGACGGCATCCTTCGATAGAGCACTCAATTTCAGCGGACGGATACCCATCCGAATCAGCTCTACCAATGTTCTGACCAACACCGGATTGTCCTTCGAATAACCGCTGCGGTAGGTCCCGATAATGACAACCGGGAGCTGAGCGACGCGATTGGCCAGATGAATCAAAAGGGCGAGCGTGGATTCGTCGGCCCAATGGAGGTCCTCAAATATATACAAGCACGGCCGCGTTCGAGCCCCGCGCGCCAGCGCTTCCGAAACGCTCTGGAAAAGATAAAGGCGCTGCTGCGCGGGCGGCAACTCCGGCGGTTTGGGAATATCCGGGAAAATTCGCCGCAAGCTCGGAGCCAATTGGGCGAGCTCCGCCGCGTTGTTCCCCATCTGCCGGCGGTAATCATCCAGGCTCCCCGCCTGGGCAAGACTGCTTTCGATGATCTCGACGAAAGGGAGAAAGGGGAAGGGTTCGTCTCTTTCGTAGCAACGCCCAATGGAGCATCGGAAGCCATTGCGCGAAGCGTACTCTGACATCTCCATCGCCAAGCGGGTCTTGCCGACGCCCGGTCCGTCCCCCCAGAGCATGACCAGCGATCCCTGTCCGTTCAGCGCGCGATCGATCACCGCCTGAATCGCGCCGCATTCGGTTTCCCGCCCTACGAAAGCGGTTCGTTCCGCGAGCAGGAACGGAGATGCCTCGGGCAGCCCAGGCGGGGCCTTCGGATCATCGGCTGGAGGGGGACCGCCACTTGAGGCGGGCTGTTCCACTGGCTCGAGAGCCGTCGCGGCGAATTCCCAGGCAATCGGAAAATCCCGATCGGGCTGGTAGGAGCAGAAGTTCCCGGTCTTGATACACCGCGAAAGGATGTCTCCCAGGGCCGCGTCGCCCTGGGAGATTCTTTCCAGGACCGACTTGACCGACTTGGTGATGCTCTGCCGCGCGCGTTCCGGCGCGGACGCCGCCCGCCGATTGCGTCCACTCAGTCCGACCGCCCGCGAGAGCTCCCGGCTCAGCGCATCGATCTCCTGTTCCGTTTGCTCGGCGCGCTCGACGTTTCCCAGCTCCTTCGCCTCCTCCAGATCTTCGCGCAGCTCGGAGAGCCGGTGCCGATAAGCGACCTTGGCTTGTTCGTCGAGCATCTCCCCTGCATCGCCGAGGCGGGCAATATGGATGCCTTCCTTTTCGAGACCCTCAGCCGTCCGAGGCAGACCGTGCACCGGCTGATTCGTTTGATCCTCCTCGCACTGGTCTGCAATTCCTCCGAAGAGATCGAGCACGTGGAATTCGACCCCGGGATGGCGCAGCAGATGGGCGAGGTAGCAGAGACCTCTGGTGCTCTTGAGACGAAAGGATTTCCCGCCGTAGCCAACGGTCCAATACTCGCCTTCTTTGCGGAGCAGCCCCCGGTTCGGGGCGCGGACGCTCGGCCCAGGCTGACCGGTGCCAGCCGAGCGAGATCGAGCGCTCCGAGCCTCAAATGCCATCTGAATTCCCTGGGCCGTACCGGCCCAATCTCCGTGAAGCGCGTTTCTGTGAACCGTACTAGCTGCGGCGACCCCGGCGATGCCACCCCATCCACCTCCGGGGGCGCAGCGTTTCTTAACGTCTGTCGGGCAGGGAACGCTCGCCGATGAGATGGACGAGCGAACCGCGACACGGATGGGCTCGGCGAGCACTCTTCCGCTCGCCGCTATCAAGCTCGGCTAGAACCGGTGCTGAACGCGGGTATAAAAAAACCGACCGATGAAGTCATACGTGTTGGGGTCGGAGTTGGCCAGAGGCGCGGAGTAGACGAACTGCGGCGCCTTGTCGAACACGTTGTTCAAGCCGGCGACGATCGTCGTTCTGCCCGCGCCGCTGTTGAAGGTGTAGCCCACGTTGAGGTCCGCCACGAAATTGCTGCCCACCTGCCGCGAGGGGGCATTCGGATCGAGCCAGCACAGCCCGCCCGCGGACAGGTAATCCAGGCTGGCGGTATCGAAGGCGGAGCACTCCTTGAACGAGCCGACGAACCGGCCCAGCACGCCAGCGTGGAATCCGGCAAGCGACCAGCTCACACTGGTGTTGAACTTGTACTCAGGCAGTGCGCCGAGGTCGAAGGTGCCTTTGCCGTGAATCGTCGGAGCGTGGTCCTGGTCGCGGTCGAAGAACGCAAGCCATGTCCCGTCGAAGCCAAATCCAAAACGACCCACGGTTGTCGGCAGGGTGTAGCGGATCGCGAAGTCTATTCCCGCCGTCCGGATCTGACGCAGGTTGGTATTGAAGTCATCGACGTGCTGAATCGAACCCGTGTTATCCCGGACGATCAAGCCGCAGTACGGCTCGAACGAGCTGGCGCCAGATCCCGGATAGCAGCCCTTGAGGATGCTCGCGAGACCGATCGTGCCCACCGGATCGTCAACCGTCATGTGGTAGTAGTCCAAAGTGACAGACAGGTTTCGGACGATCTGCGGCTGAAACACGACCCCGGCGGTGTAGATCTGCGCGGTCTCCGCCTTCAGTAATGGGTTGCCGCCCACGTGCGCCAACTCCTGATTGCCCGTATCGCCCGAGCCCCGCGCTGGAACGCCGTGGCCCGTGCACTGGCTTCGCAGCTCCGGCGATGCGCTGGTGAGGTCCGCGCAGGGGTCGCGGACCGTCGGCGCGGTTTCCGCATTGCCGAGGAACAGCTCGCCGATGCTCGGCGCTCGGAAGGCGGTGGAGTAGGTGCCTCGCAGCGTCACGTCCGGGACCGGGGTGTACCGCGCGCCGAGCTTGTAGGTGAATTTGCTGCCGAAGGTGCTGTAGTTCACGTATCTGGCTGCCACGCTCGCCTCGAGGTTCTGGATGCCGGGTGCGTCGGAGATCACCGGGATCGAGAGCTCGGCGAACGCCTCGTGGGCGTTGAAGGCACCCACGGTAGAGGTGAAGTTGAAGTCCGCAGAATCTCCCTCGGCGACGATCGGATCCGCGATCTGGGAACCGGTCTGCCGTCGGAACTCGTAACCGACGACCAGCGCCACCGGCCGATCCGCGAGCAGCGTAAACAGATCTCCTCCCACGTTGGCGCCGGCGGTGAACAATTGATCGAATGCCCGCGAGGTTCCCGTGAAGCCAAGGGAGCTGATCTGCCGTGGGTCGATCGAGCCGTTGTTGGGTCCGCCGAACAGATTCAGCGGCACGCAACCGGGGACGACGGTGGTGAGATCACCAGGCCTCCTGACGCAGACTGCGCTGCTTGGGTCGCCAGGGGTGCGAAGCATGCTCGGGCCAACGGCGTCGGCGATGCGCGAATTGCGGATCGCGCCGTTGGTGGTGAAAGTCCCGGCGGTACGGCCATAATTGACCGACGCATCCCAATACCAGCCGCGAAGCGGGCCGGCCGCGTCCGGCAGCGTACCGTCCACTCCGGTGACGACCCGGAAGGTGCCCAGATCCTGGGTGTAGGTCCGTGCTCCGAACTCGACCAGGCGCCGGCCAGCGAAAGCGAGGTCGACGCCAAAGGGATTGTAGACGCTGAACCTCGACACCGAGATCGCCGTGGTCGTTCCGGGCAACGTGTAGTCGCCCGGGTTCAACGGCATCGGCGCGGCGTTCTGCTGCGAATGCCGCTGAACGAACGACGTCTCGAAATAGGCGCGCGCCGCGCTGCCCAACTTCGCGTCGCCGCCGGCGTAGGCCTGAATGCGCTCCGACGGAATGCTGAGGTAGTTTGCGGCGGCGAAGTTGTAGCGGTCATCCGCGGTAAACGGACGCCAACCCAGGCCGAAGGGAGCGTTGGGGTCTAGGACGAAGCGTCGAAACCAGGCGTTCGGGTAGTTGATCACCATTTGCCTGCAAAGCGTGCCAGCGGTGCAGTTGGGATCCGGGCTGCCGTCGCGCTGCTGGGGAAGGCCGATCACGCCCTGGGGCGTACGGCTGCTTCCGCCGGGCTGCGCTTGCTGGAGGGTGTAGTCGTAGGTGTAGGCGAATTTGCTGAAATCGCGATCGCGCAGCCAGGACTCCCCCTGGTTGAAGTATCCGGCGGAGAAGATGAAGCTGCCGAAATCGCCGGAGCGCCCGGTGCTCACCGAGCCATCGAACGTCTGGGCGTCTCCCCTGGTTGTGACGCCGTATAGCCCGGCGACCTCGGTGTTGTTGAACGACCTGCGGGTGATGATGTTGACCACGCCGGCGATGGCGTCCGAGCCGTAGACCGCCGAGGCTCCATCCTTGAGTATCTCAATCCGCTCCACCGCCGGCGTGGGGATCGAGTTCAGGTCCACCGACGAGGATGCGCCCAGGCCGGCGTTCACCATTCGCCGGCCATTGACCAGCACCAGCGTGCGGGTCACCCCCAGGCTGCGGAGGTTAATCCGCGTCGAGCCATCGGCGCTGTAGGTCGATCCGCCGTTGTTGAGCTGGAAGTTCGGCGCGTTTCCCTGCTCGGGCAGGCTCTGGAGAAAGCTTCCAAGGGTCACTTTTCCGCTCTCCTCAAATTGCTCCCGCGTCAGCACCGTCACCGGCGCGGGGGTTGTGAGATCTTTGCGACGGACGCGGGACCCGGTGACGACGATCTCCTCCTCGCCTCGCTTGGCACCAGGAGCGGGTTCCGCGTCTGGCGGCTGCTCCGGAGTGGCGAAGGTGCCGGGCGGTTCGGTTGGCGGTGGCGGCGGCGTTTGTGATGCCGCGACTCCAGCCGAAAAAAGAAGCATGAAAACGAGCCGAAAGTTCCTCTGCCTTCCTTTCACGTGTGCTCCCCCTCGCGCGCCAATGGATTGACACCTGCGCGACTGGCGGAGACTACCGTTGCAGCGGAACCAATGTCACCTGAGAAAATTGTCTCGCGGCTCGACGTTAGCGGTTCTACGGAGCGTGATTATTTCTTATCGCTCCCGCGAAATGTAGCGATGTAGACATCATTCCAACGCGCCGCCGAGAAGATTCACGATCCGCGGTACGTCGCCCGGCTCGTCGAGATCGGTCATCGCCAACGCAGGCCAGCGCGCCTCGAATGCCTCGGCGCGGTGGCGCTTGACGACGCGTTTGAGGCAACCCTGGTCGTCGAGCGCTCGTAGCTCGGCGAAGAGCGATGCATCGTATAACGTGGGCGGGGCGATGACCTCGTCGTAGAGCGAGAAGACGAGGGGAGGGCGGCGATCGCGCCAGGATTCAACCAGCCCCCGCACCATGGCTGCCGTCACGAGGGGCATATCGCTGAGAATGACGACCGCGGCCGGGGCGGCAGGCGCATGCTCCTCCAGGGCGGCGATGCCCTCGCGGACCGAGCTCGTCATCCCACGCTCCGGGGAAGGATTTTCTACGGTGAGGACAGTCAAATGCGCGACCGCTGCGCGCACGAGCTCGGCCTGGTGCCCCAGGACCACCACCACGGGCGAGAGGCCGGCCTCGTGGGCCATGCGAGCGGCGCGCGCTACCACGGTCTCCCCGCGAAGCTCGAGGAGTTGTTTGTTGCGCCCCATGCGCGTGGAAAAACCCGCCGCGAGCACGAGTCCTGCCGCCGGCGCGACGACCTCGGAAACTGTTGTTTTCATTCAAGACCTCATCCGTCGAAGCTTCGCGGACTTCTGAGAAATCCCCAGGACCTCGCCCGGGATCCGAAAACAGCGACAGTACTTCTTACCTCAATCCAGGCAGCAGCCGATCCAGGTGGTGCCCGCGGGGTCTGTGCCCGTCAGCGATCCGGTGGTGACCACGATCCTGTTGCCGATCACGTCGGCGACGGCGCCCTTTCGCGGAC
>WNFF01000775.1_pt1 | contig 27382 bp, 20 predicted proteins | sample 5400441 | NCBI WGS metagenome assembly WNFF01 (sample SAMN13153345, study PRJNA577476) | soil metagenome | isolation source: 120 cm saprolite under Douglas fir tree site 2 hole 3 replicate 1 | place: USA:California | collected 2015-04-18
GCACATCCGCCAGGGGTGATGCCGAAGATGAAGGTCCCTCCTGCGAGGCATGCGGAGAAGGCCGCTGCTGAAGTTGATTTCGCAACAGCGACCGGCATTCCTCACAAAATACGGCGTTCGCTTCACAAAGCTTGCTGCAACGCAAACACTGGCTCATAGTACTCCCTTTTTCAATCTCAGATGAGAAGCCCATCTGACCCCGGGGACGAACGCCTGGCAGAGTCCCTGTATTAGTAGAACGTTGAAACAGGGCCAATCGTCACATCAAGCGGGCAGTGAAGCAAACTCATCTTTAAACCACTGTCAGCGTTACAGGGATAGTAACGGGACTATTCTGGATAGCTCCCCCGCCCTTACCAACAGCAGAGATGGTGATTTGGCCGTTATAAACGCCTGGCAATAAGGTTCTGGCTTTCACACTTACAACGATCGTGCTACCTGCAGCACCGGCGGATCCAGCTGTTGCAGAGAGAACGAGCCACTTCTGGCTACCCACATTTACAGACGCCGTCCATGTGAAAGTCCGTGGGCAAGTCCCCACCGCATTCAGCACAAGGTTCTGGCCTGGCGGATTTGGCAGGAGCGGGTTGGCTACGAACGAGAGACTTGCAGGTGTCACCTGCAGCGAGCACCCGGACAAAATGGTCAGTATCACCAGGGCCGTTTGTGGGCTACCCTGCACCCGGTTACCAGAACTATTGGTGGCAGTCACGGTGATCTGCGCATTATAGGTACCGGGGGACAGGCCGGCGCCATTGACAGCCACCATCACTTGCGTAGACCGGGCGGCAGCGATGGTTCCACCTATAGGATTAAGGCTCAACCAGGGCGCTGCGGCTGCATCAATGTTGGCTTGCCAGAGGAGGGTACTCGCTCCAGCGTTACTCACGGTAAGCACCTGGCCGGGAGGATTTTTCTGACCCGGCATCAGCGTAAATTGAAGGCTGCCAGGCAATAGCCCAAAAACCGCTGTGGGAGCAGGTGTTACAGTCGGACCCGGCACGGGTGAGGTAGAAATTGGGGCCAGAGGCGAGGGCTGGACCGTCAATTGCACCACCAGCGTTTGTGAACGCTGCTGTGCCACGAAGAGTATAAGCCCGGTATACCGGCCGGGTAGGAGCGCACCTGTGTTGGTCTCCACCGTAATTAGAGAGCTGGCATCCGGCTGCAATAGGCCCACGGCAGGTGTAATGCTAAGCCAGCTTGCTGAAGAAAAACCCTGCCAGTTGATAGCACCTGTACAACCGCTGCTAGTGTTCAAAGCCAGAAGCTGGCTACCTGCCGTGCTCTGGCCAGCGGAGGTTGTGAAAGCCAGGTTTCCCGGGTTTGTCGCCACACCGCAACGCGACTGCACCGTTAAAGAGATAGCCACTACTTGAGGAGTATTGAGCGTCTCTAATCCAGAGGTAAATGTGAGCAATGCGTTGTAGACACTGGGCAGCAGGTTCTGGCTATGTACATTCAACTGTAGCTTCGAGCTTGCGCCTGGCAAAACTGTTCCTGCAGTCGTGCCTACACTCAACCAGCTCACGTCGTCCTCAGCATAAAAATTCTGATTGTATGTATCTACTGAAGAGCTAATAGCAAGAGACCAATTCAATGGTTGAGAGCCAGGGTCGCTGATCGTCAAAGATTGGGGGGCCGGGTCTGCACCACCATCGATGCTGGTAAACGAAAATACAGGCGGCGTTACCAGCATGATCGAAGACACGGCGGCATCGGAGGCAGGCAGGGGCAGAACCGTCATTTTGAGCTGCACAACAATAGGAGCGCCACCATTGGAGACAATAGTGATTGTCCCGTCGTAATCACCCGGCCTGAGATTGGCGCGAGTAGCGGCGACGAAGATTCTTTGACCATCCCGAAAGATACCCTGTTGAGGAGATGTCATCAACCAGGGTTGATTGCTGACAGCGCTCCACGAGACCCAGCCGCCGCCCATATTATGCAATACTAACGATTGCAGTGTATTCGCTCCCTGCTCATTCGCGCCCATATCCAGTGAGCTTAGAAGTTCAGTAGTCGTGCCGGGCAGACTGACAAGAAGATTCGGAGGACTCGAGGGTGAATCGTTCAATACCTGGAGTACAGCGCTGGCAGTATAGTGCGTCACCACGTCTTCAGCTTTAACTATGTGGGAACCCGGTCCCCAGGTATCATCGACTAAAATTCGTGCATCACCGTCGCCATTGGCGCTCAGCACAATAAAAGGAGACCCCGTGTCCGTTCGGACCGCTTCCTGCATATCATGGGTCAGGCGGATCTTCGTCAATGGCGAAAAATTGTCCATATGCAGCAGCACGATCTGGTCAGCATACACGATACCAGGAGTGACAGTCAACGCGGGAAGAGGTTTTGCTACTGTTGCATGCACGGTTTGGCGAGGCGGATTGAGAAAAGCAACAACGCCACCCCCAATCAATGCGAGAATCGTCACCACAGACAGTAAGAAGAATGCAAGACGTAAAGACTGGGGCACTAAGGGCCGCTTCCCTGGTAACCGGGGTTTGGGGGAAGAGAGCAGGTCAGGAGCCATGTATTCGCCTTGCTCGATAGCGCGTTGAATATCTTCCTCCTCGATAAGAATAGATTCAGCGATACCGGGTAAATGCCGCGTTAAGAGCGGATCAGCCTCGTCCGGCAGCATCTCATCCTCCCCTGTGTTTTCGTCGCATCATCCTCCTCTATGCCTTCATCCTCCAGCGAATCTGCATCCTCTTCTTCGTTATCTGCTACATACCGCCTTAAGAGGGGATCGGTCTCATCCAGCAGCGCATCATCCTCCAGCAAGTCTGCATCCTCTTCTTCGCTACTGGCTACATGCTGCCTTAAGAGGGGATCGGCCTCGTCCGGCAGCGCATCATCCTCCCCTATGTTTTCGTCCTCCAGCGAGTCTGCATCCTCTTCTTCGTTACCTGCTACATACTGCGTTAAGAGCGCATCACCCTCCTCTGTGCCTTCGTCCTCCAGCGAGTCTGCATCCTCTTCCTCACTGACCGGCAGTGCTGGTATGCCCGGCGTTGACAAATCCTCATCATTAAGATCAACTGCATCACATTCTAAGGAAGCGGAAATGGTTTTCGCACCAGCTTCTCTTGAACTGCGCGCCCCTGCGAGGACATTTTCTATAACCTGTTTAGAGGGAAGTGCCCGGGATTGCGTTTCATCCTGCTGAAGTCCGCTGTGCAAGTGTGATCGGCAGTCTTCACAGAAGTCTTCATTGTCCCCACACGGTTTTTTACAACGTAAACACTGATTCACCGGTCGCCCTACTCTTCCTGGCTTACACAAAGCCTTCTTACACAAGCCTTAAAATACAAAAACATACATGCTGTACTACATTAGATGACGATTTAACTCTGCCGGTCATAGTAGCATTTATGACCTTTGGGCTATGCATAATCCTTTGGGTTATGCTACTGCCCGTAACAACTTATCCACAAGTTATCCACTTGCTCAACAAAAATTGGTGGATAACACCCTTCTCGTACAGCCTGGAAGGATGTTATAATCTGGTGGGGAGAAGTGGGGAATTGTGGTGAAAATTTACAAGAAGTGGCGAATTTGACCTGTGGGTGGGGTGAAAAGGTGTGTAAAACCAGAATGGGGGAGACATTCTGGGTGCACACCGGGCAAAGGGCCACAGGCCGAGGGGTTATGGCAAGCGGAGCACTACAGGCATGTTTCTTGGCGAATACGAACATACAATCGATGCAAAAGGGCGTATGGCGGTGCCCGCGAAATTTCGCACACAAATGGAGCGAGGGGCCGTAATCAGTAAAGGCATGGGAACATGTTTGTCAGTGTATTCAATGCTGCGCTGGGAGGAGAAGTCAGCTGAACTGGTGGCAGAGAAGACGAGCGAGGAGCTGCGCGACTTCGAACGGCGTATTTACCCTAGCGCGGGCGAGGTGGAGCTAGATGGACAAGGGCGGCTGGTAATTCCGGGGAAGCTGCGTACCTACGCCGGGCTAGGCACTGAAGTTACAGTGGCCGGTGTGCGCGACCACTTCGAGATCTGGGACCGGGCAACCTGGCAAGAATATCAGAGGAAGCTTGATGAAGCTGGCAATGGAAGCCCATTTTAGTACACTTATCAACATGTGCTCCGGCGTCTTTTGCACCGGAATGGAATATATATGCAAACAATCCATATCCCAGTAATGCTGGAAGAAGTGCTGAAGTATCTTCAGCCAAGAGCTGGCGGTCAGTATGTAGATGGGACAATAGGCGGTGGCGGTCACACCGAGGCAATACTTGAGCAGTCTGCTCCTGGTGGAAGGGTGTTGGGAATAGATAGCGATGCGCAAGCCTTAGCGGGGGTGGAAAAGCGTCTGGCGAGCGCGGTACGAGACGAACGATTAGTGCTGGTACACGAGAACTTCGCTGAACTGGCCCGTATCGTAAACGAGGCCGGTTTTGCGTCTTCTGTTGATGGAGTGCTGCTGGACCTGGGTTTCTCATCCAACCAGATGGAGGACCCGCAGCGAGGGTTCTCCTTCAGCGTAGATGGCCCATTAGATATGCGGCTCGACCAGTCGCAGGAGCTAAGCGCCGCCGAGCTGGTAAATAACGCGAGCGAGCAGGAGCTGGCAGATATCTTCTGGCGTTACGGAGAAGAGACTCGCTCGCGCCAGGTTGCCTGGCGCATTGTACGCGAAAGATCGCGCGGCCCAATTACACAGACGGCGCAATTGGCCCGGGTAGTCTCAGCAGGAGTGCCTTATAAACCTGGCATGATTCACCCGGCAACTCGGGTGTTTCAGGCATTGCGTATAGCAGTAAATGCCGAACTGGAGCGCCTGGAAGCAGCGCTTCCGCAGATAGTGGATGTGTTAAGTGCGGGGCAGACGGGCGATGCAGAGGGGGGTGGAGGAAGAATGGTAATTATCTCTTTTCATTCGTTGGAGGACCGGCTGGTAAAGGGATATATGCGGCGTGAGGCGATGGACTGCATCTGCCCACCCGGCTTACCTGTATGTGTGTGTAATCACAAGGCACGCTTGCGCTTGCTCACACCAAAACCGGTGACTCCAGCGAAACATGAGGTTCAGATTAACCCACGCGCCCGCAGTGCCAAATTGCGGGCCGCTGAAATAATTGTTGGCTCGTAGTGCGTCACACGTCTTGAAAACGGTGCCCTGCACCGGCACAAATCGTATGGAGTCGAGGATCAGTAAGGGCCTGGATGGGCCCTACAGTAGTCTCTCGGGTGTGTGCCGGATTGCCCGGGCGATCACTGAGGCCGCCCCCACCATACGTAAGGAACGCAGATGATGGAACGCCGCAAAGATCACAATGGCCGGTACACACATGCGGGACAACAGGATGTACTGCGTCCCACTGCACGGCAACAACCCATCCTGGCTGCCAAACGACGCCAGCAACCCCATCCGTTTCTTTTCCGCGTGGGGCCTGTGGCCTTGAGTATATGCAGTGTGCTGTTGATCGGCCTGACGGCCATACTCTATCTTTCCCAATTGGGGCAGGCCGTGACCGCGAACCAGGAAATCCAGCATTTTCACGGGCAACAAACGTTACTGCGACGTGAGAACCAGGATCTCATGTACCAGGTCGCTCAAGAGCAAGCGCCTGTGTATATAGCTGAACATGCAAAGTCGCTGGGCCTCGTTCCAGCGGACCCAAAAACCGTGAAGGTGCTGGTTGTACCACACCTGCAACCTTACCAAAATGGAGGGTTCAGGGGCATCCTTCCCTAAGCAGGGCGCGGATTGTCACCCATATTCTTCTCATCTGAGATTGAAACGAAGGGCTTATGATACGGGGTTTCTCATCTGAGATTGAAACGGATTGAAACGAAAGGAGGCAAGAAGATGAACATAGAAGTGCAGCGAGCACGCCGCAGGCAGATGTTCATTTTCTTGCTGGTCTTCCTCGGCATAGGGATACTGCTGGCAAGGCTCTATTACTGGCAGGTGCTCCAGTCGCAGAGTGGCTACCAGCTGGCGCAACGCGCTAACCTTGAGCACACTCAAAACACAATACTGGACGCGCCGCGCGGGCTGATCTACGACATCCAGGGCCACATACTGGCTACGAATGTTGTGCGTGACGACGTTTACGTTGAGCCACTGCAGTTCACGATAGATCATCCCGATAACACGCAAAGCGCCCTGGCAGCATTAATCAATACATTACACCAGGTACTGCCAAAGGTTACGCCAGAGAAGTTACAGGGCGCTTTTGCCAGTGGACTACCGACAGCACGTATCGCGGTTGGCATCGACCCGACCCAAAGTGACCGGCTGCAAAAACTACAACTGCCAGATGTGTTCCTGCAACCGCGAACGTGGCGTATCTACCCTGGCGGGGACCTTGCGGCCCAGATTCTGGGCTTTGTAACGCAGTATGACACCGATAACCACGGCAACTATGGTGTTGAGGGGCAGTACGATACGCTGCTGGAGGGGAAACCAGGGAGTTTCACAGCAGAAACAGATTTGCAAGGCAACCCGCTGGATGTAGGAGTCACTGACGAGCAACCTGCTGTCAACGGAGCAAATCTGACGCTGACCATCAACAGTACGATTGAATACATTGTGCAGGCAGCTCTGGCGGATGCAGTCAAGAACTTGCAGGCCGATAGCGGTACGATGGTGGTGATTAATGCACACACAGGCGCAGTGGTAGCTATGGCGGGCGCGCCGGCGTTCGATCCCAACCATTATGGGCAGTATGCCAACCAGGCAGGATGCCTGAAGAGTGAAGAGGTGTACTTCAACCCGGCACTGTATTGCGCTTATGAGCCGGGCTCGACGATGAAGTTAGTCACAATGGCGGCGGCGCTGGATCAGGGACTCATCACCCCTGCTACAACGCTGGATGATCATGGATGTATCACCTTTACCAATGCACCTTTTGTATGCAACTGGGAGTCCAAGGCATACGGTACCGAGACGATGACGCAGGTGCTCATACACTCCGCTAATGTAGGGGCAGCACATGTAGCGCATGATATTCTTGGCGCTCAACGCTACTATCCTTACCTGGTGCGTTTCGGTTTCGGTCAGCCTACCGGCATAGATGGTCCCGAGGCCGCGGGATCGTATCTTGCGCCCGGTAAGCCGCTCTGGACAGTGAGTGACCTGACCCGGCAGGCTTTTGGGCAGAGTATCCTGGCGACGCCGCTTCAAGTGGCAATGGCCTACGAAGCGATAGCGAATGGCGGTGTAATGATGTATCCCTACCTGGTGGCTGCCACAAATAACAATGGGCAGGTTGTGACGACCCAGCCGAGGGTTGAGCGACGGGTGATCAGCGCCCAGGCGGCAAAGTTATTGACAGGGATGCTGATCCAATCAGCCGTACTTGGTTTTGCGCAACTGGCACAGGTTCCTGGATATAGTATTGCAGCCAAGACCGGAACGGCGACAACACAGGGTCTTGCTGCCGACGAAACCGAGGCCTCGCTAGCAGGTTTTATTCCGGCCTCCAATCCGCAGTTTGTGATCCTGGTGAAGTTAGATCGACCAAAGAAAGCGATTTACGGCAGTACGGCGGCGGCTCCCCTCTGGGGGACGATTGCACAACAATTGATGTGGTACTACGCTATTCCGCCGGACCAGCCACAGTAAGTATTAGAAAAACAGCTAAAAGGGGGTACAGATGCAATCAGAGGGGAAAGAAGAGATCAAAAAATCTCGTACTCCTGATAACCAGGTAGAACCTGAGCCTGAGTTGAGCGAAGTCTGGCGAACGCTGCTGGGCATGCAATCAACAAACATGCAGGCACAGGTAGACGACCAGCAGGAATCACAGGGCGACCACAAAGTAACAGAGGGCGACCACGAGGGTCTACAGGGCGATCATAAGGAACCAGGGCGACCACTGGCCAATGATCCCTGGAGTCACTTAGTGCAGACTCAAGGCGTACTGGTAGTTGATCTACAACAGCTGCGTTTACATGCTGCACATGTGCCTTTGAGCGATATCGATGTTGAAAAAGTCTTGAAGCTGATGCAGGAACAGCCAATACCAGGAGCGAACGAGGGATAAGCACAACGAGATCTGTAGGGGTTCCCATAAGAGATTTTCCAGGTACCCGCCGCGATCCTGCCGGAGGGCACCTATGCAGGAGTCTCTCTTACACGGCAAGGTGGGCTTCTCATCTGAGATTGAAAGATGCTTCTAAACCACCCCTACTTATCTGAGGGGCACTCATACAAGCACCTTATGGTTCGCAAGAGTAAGTATACTGGAAAATTTGTTCTATGTCAAGCTTTGAGGGATTGGATTTATCGCAATTCTGCTATCGGGGGGGTATTTTTCATCCCCTCATAAAGGACGACTGATGACACGGAGCATGCGCAAACAACCGAATAAGGAGGGACTGGAGAGAATGCAAGTGCGCAATCAACCCGGCCCCTACATGCGCTCTCCGGCGTTGGAATCTGCAGAGCAAAGACGTGGCGCGGCGTCGCAACCGATCAAGAGCAGTGGAAAGTCGCGTAAGAAAGACAAAGTAGGCCCCCACACGTATTACGCTGCAAGCGAAAGAGCGGTGGGTTCAGGGATATCCGCAATGCCGCGCAAGCGCCTGCCGCGCTTAGGAGTGAAGAATGCGGCTTTCAGCCCCGGAAGGGTAGATAGCGTGGGCGTTACGGCAGGCTGGCGCTCGAAAGCAGGGCAAACGCAAGATTCTTCACCAGAGGGGCGCCAGAATACAGCCGCCGTCCAGGAGAAAAAACAGAAGGCTGCATCGGTTCAGGCTGTCACGGAGGAGGAGCAGCAGAAACTTGACGAACTGGAAATGCGCCTGCCGCGCGTCGCGGGAAAGATCGATGCCTGGCTGTTAATTAGTGTACTGGCCTTGCTGTGTATCGGTAACGTGATGGTCTACAGCGCAAGCTCTTATGCAGCTGCACGCTACCAGGGTGACGCCTCGTACTACTTCCAGCGCGAGCTGATGTGGACGATCCTGGGCCTGATAGCGATGCTGGTGACGATGCGCGTGGACTATCGTCAATGGCGGCGTATCTCGCTGGTTGGGATGCTCATTATATTGCCGCTACTGGTGATCGTATTGAAATTCGGCGTGAATGTATATGGAGCCTCACGCTGGATCGCCGTCGGCTCATTCTTCTCGTTTGAGCCGAGCGAACTGACCAAGCTGGTGCTGGCGCTCTATATTGCTGACTGGCTGGCGCGTAAAGGGAAACAGGTGAGCACATTTCTCTATGGCCTGGCCCCATTCGTTATCCTGGTCGGGATCGTACTAGGCCTGGTATTACTGGAGAATGATTTAGGCAGCGCCATCATTATCGCCGGCTTCGCCACAGCAATGTTCTTTACGGCGGGAGCCAATATCATGCAGTTCTTACTGGCGATAGCCTGTGGAGGGTTGATTTTCTTAAAAGAGGCGCTCAGCAGTTATCGTTATTATCGTGTAGCGGACTTTCTGCATCCGTTTAAGGATATTATGGGCATCAACTTGCAGTTGTACCAGGCATTACTGGCTTTAGGTTCAGGAGGATGGTTCGGCCTGGGTTTAGGGGCTAGCCGTCAAAAGACTGGCTATCTCCCGTTTCCCTACACCGACTCGATCTTCCCGGTTATTGGCGAAGAACTGGGCTTTATTGGTTGTGCACTTATCGTGATACTTTTTTTGTTTTTAGCTTTCCGGGGGTTCCGGCTCGCCCGGCGCACGCCGGACCTGTACGGTGCGCTGCTGGCAACCGGTATCACCACCTGGCTGATCTTGCAGGCAATGATCAATATCGGAGCGAATACGGGAACCATTCCCTACACGGGAGTGCCATTACCCTTTATCAGCTTCGGTGGATCATCGCTTGTCGTCTCACTGGCAGCCGTCGGTGTGCTGTTGAACATCTCGCGCTACCTACAGGAGCCAGAGGCGCCAGCGTTCTCACGACAGGCCTTATCACTACGTAGAAGGCACACAAGGGCGAGATACATCACGTCCTCGTATGGGAGATAGATCAGGATGCGAGTGCTTGTATCGGGGGGAGGTACCGGGGGGCACATATATCCGGCCCTGGCAGTGGCGATGCAGTTACGTGAGGAGTACCAGGCCGAAATCCTGTTTCTCGGCAGCGATGATGGCCTGGAAACCGAGATCGTACCAGCAGCGGGTTTCCGCTTAGCCACTATCAAAGCCGGCAAGTTACGGAGATACATCTCGTGGGAGACGATTACAGGCGTGATGCGCGTGCCGGTGGGGATGGTAGAGGCCATCAATCTTGTGGGCCAGTTTCGTCCAGGCGTAGCTTTTACGAGTGGAGGATATGTAGCAGTTCCGGCAGGGCTGGCGGCGCGTTTCGAGCGCGTGCCACTGTTGATGCACCAGCAAGACGTGCCGCCCAACCTGTCGAACAGACTTGTAGCGCCACTGGCGACGCGCATCTCAGTGGCATTTGCCGACTCGTTGGCCTACTTTCCGGCGCGCAAGACGCTGCAACTGGGCAACCCGTTACGGCAAGCGATGCTGGATGTACGCCAGACGCCGCCGCAGGAGGCACGACGGGCACTTGGGTTTGAGAGGCAGGAGCCACTGCTGCTCGTCACAGGCGGCAGCCAGGGAGCAAGGCATTTGAATCAAACGGTAGGTAAAGCTCTGCCAGACCTGCTTGCGCACTGCCAGGTGCTACAGATCAGCGGCAATGCGTTATATAACGAAACTCGCGAGCTATGTGAGAGCGCGCTGGCAGCGCAGGACGACGCGGTGAGGAGACGTTACCGGCTGGTAGCCTATCTGAACGAGGAAATGCCCCTGGCGTTGCAGGCAGCGGACCTGGTGCTCTGCCGTTCAGGCGCATCGACTTTGAGCGAGCTGGCAGCGCTGGGCAAGCCCAGCATTCTGGTACCGCTGCCGCCTGCTATCGGTAGTTCGCCACAAGAGGCAAATGCGGAGATGTTTGGTCGTAATCAAGCGGCCTGGGTAATGAAGGACGGCGATCTGAAGCCGCAAGTACTTGTAGAAAATGTTACATCTATTCTGGCATCTTCTACACTTTTAGAAGCAATGTCAAACGCGGCAAGCTCATTTGCGAAGCCACAGGCGACGCAGGAGATCGCAGCGGAAATCGTAAAAATTGCAAAAGTAAGAAAATGAACGAAGCAGGGTACGAACAATTGAAAAATGCGCGCCTGCATTTCATGGGTATCGGCGGCCAGGGCATTTCAGCCGTAGCGCAGATGGCGCTGCTAGGCGGTGCCAGCGTGACCGGCTGTGACCAGACCGCATCGGCTACAACGCAGATGCTGGAGCGACAAGGAGTACCGGTACAGATTGGGCACAGCCCCGAGCACCTGCTGCACGCCGACGCCCTGATCTACGTTCCGGCGGTCGCGGCTCTCGATCCCGGCAACCCCGAGCTGGTCGCGGCAAAGGCGCGCGGAATGCAAGTCATGACGTGGCAAGAAATGCTGGGAAGGTGGATGCTGGGAAAGTGTGTGCTCTCGGTCAGCGGCGTTCACGGCAAGGGCACTACGACCGCTATGCTTGCGCTCATGCTTGTGCATGCAGGGCTTGACCCGAGCTGTGAAATAGGCGCTATCGTCCCTGAATTCGGTACCAACTATCGTATAGGTAAAAGCCAGTACTTTGTGAATGAAGCGGACGAGTTCAATAACAATTTCTGGCACTATCACCCGCGCCTGGCGATAGTGACGTCAATTGAATTCGAGCATCCAGAGTTTTTTGCCGATTATCCGGCACTTCTGGGGGCCTTTGAACATTTCATACGCGGCATGGATATGCAGGGCGATTGGCCTTTCCCGCCGGCGCTTGTTCTGAACGCTGATAGCCCGGGCTGCCTGGAATTGCGCGAGTGGCTACACGATTGGCCGGGACATATCACAAGCTACTCCGTTGAAGAAACATCGTCGAGAGGCGTAGAGCACAAGGAGCCGGCAACTTTCGTAGCCTACGATGTCAAGCTCGCAGGCGAGACCAGTTTTCGTGTGAGGCTACAGGAACAAGATGGACAGGCATTTCTAGAGGATAAGGTCATTCACCTGCAGATACCAGGGATACACAACATCCAGAATGCACTGGCGGCCCTGGCAGCCGCACACACGATAGGCCTGGATGCTGACGTGATACTCAGCACGCTGGAAAACTTTGGTGGTATCGGGAGGCGCTTCGAGATTCGCCACCAGGGGCCGCTACAGGTCGATGGTGAGGTGCAGGATGTCGTCTTGATTGACGACTATGCGCACCATCCCACGGCGATTATGGCTACCCTGGAGGCCGCTCGCAGGCGATTTCCCGGACGGAGGCTGATCGCGGTCTACCAGCCGCACATGTACAGCCGCACAAGAACCTTTTTCGAGCAGTTTTTAACCGCCTTTGATAAAGCGGACGTGGTAATGATCGCCGACATCTTTCCAGGGCGTGAGCGCGATACAGGTCTTGTACACGCGCGGGAGCTGGTGGAAGCAATGGCCAAATCAGGCCCTTACGGCTCGACCAGCAGGCAGGTGATGTATAGCGGTGATGTGGAGGGCACTGCAAAACTGTTGCGCAGTACACTGCGTTCCGGCGATGTGGCAATCATCATGGGAGCTGGCGACGTTTATATTGTAACCAGATTGCTATTAGACGAACTGTAGGAAACCAGAATGACGTTTGATGGTGAAACAATTTACACAGAGCTACGGCCGCACCTTCAGAGGCGCGTGCTCCGCAGTGAGCCACTGGCCCGCCATAGCACCTTTGGCGTGGGTGGTCCTGCGGACATATGGGTTTCACTTGAAACGTCAAGGGAACTGGTAGACCTGGTGAGCCTCTGCTCCGAGCGACAGTGGCCCTTGCTGTTGGTTGGCAACGGCACCAACTTACTTTTTGCTGACGCAGGTGTGCGCGGTATTGTTGCTCGTATCACCCTCAACAGTTACAGCATTGAAGATCGAGGAGATGGTACAGCGCTGCTGCGGGCGGAGGCAGGCGCGAGCTGGCCGCGTCTCTTAAATGATCTCGCGGACCTGGGCTGGGGGGGATTGGAGTTCGGGCCAGGGATACCCGGAACACTGGGCGGAGGCGTGATCTCTAATGCCGGGGCGCATAACAGCCAACTTGGCGAGGTGCTGGAATGGATCGAGGTGCTGGACGCACGCGGCGCTTCAGCGTCTGATACCGGGGTCATAGTCCCCCTGGTACGGCGCTACCTGCACGACGAACTGGATTTGAGTTACCGGCACAGCCGTTTCCGCAGCGAACGGCGTGTCGCCTTCGATGCACAGGGCTATCCGATCTCGCCTCCGCGTGGACTGATCGAGCCAGGTGAAATCATCGTGCGGTTGGCAATACGTCTTCATCGTGAAGACCCTGAAAAGCTACGCAAGCTCATTGAAGAGTATAAACAACATCGTAAGAGAACACAGCCGCCTCAGAAGAGTGCAGGTTCAGTCTTCAAAAATCCGCCGGGGGATTATGCCGGGCGGTTGATTGAACAGGCTGGTATGAAGGGGATAACCCACGGCAAGGCGCAAATTTCTGAGCGCCATGCTAACTTCATCGTCAACTTAGGAGGAGCCAGCGCAGCCGATGTGGTCGCGCTCGTAGTACAAGCTCGCAATCGCGTACGTGAGGAGTTTGGGGTAGACCTGGAATTGGAGGTCGAATTGCGCGGCGAGTGGGGGATGCCATAATGGAAAAGAAACAGCCAAGAGAGCAAATCGCTTTCGAGTATCGCGGTCGCGTATCGTCTCGTCCTACCGGCGGACATGCGTTGCCAGGAGGTAGAGTGAGAAGCGAAGGACGATCTCCAGCTCACGCCAATCCGACCGCTCACAGGCGTATTGTAACAATGCCGAAAGAGATCGTGCAGCCCACGCCCTGGGCTGAACGGCAGGCCCACAGGCGCCGCGCCCACGCGGAAGCGCACGCAAAGCACAGGATAGTCAAGCGTACACTTGCTCAAACAGGGATGCCCGCCTCCGAAGGGCAGGCACGGCTAGTTCGACCCTTGCCGCGGCAGCCGCTCCCCGTGCAAGTGCCAGTGAGGAGCGGGCGGCGCAATGCAAGCAGGGGTAGATTCTGGCGGCGTTTTCTGAGCGTGTTCGCCTTGCTGGTGATCTGCGCCCTGGGAGCAAGCTTCGCACTCACCAATTCGAATTTTCGTGTGCAGCAGGTGAATGTTGTGGGAACACAAAATCGCACACTGGTACACACTATCCAGAATATGGGTATCCAGGGACAGAACATCTTCCTGCTGGACGTGGGGGCATTGACCACGCACATTGAGGCATTGCCAATCGTGGCCTCAGTAAATCTGGAGAAGCAGTTGCCCAATCAACTGGTTGTAACTGTAGTGGAGCGAACGCCTGTATTACTCTGGCAGACGCAGCAGGGAACGTTCAGCGCGGACAGCAACGGCATAGTCATAGCGCCTGCCGGCGAGAGCAGCGGCACGGATCATCTGATGACCGTCGTAGATGTACGCGGGGGTGCAGCGGCACAGCAGGTGCAGCCAGGCTTTCACTTGAACGCAGCGGACATCGCATTTGCAATACAGCTATTCGCGCGTTTGCCGCAACTGGCGGGGGTCTCCCCCTTTACGCTGCGCTATGACGGTGTACCGAGGCAGGGAGGGCATGTATCATTCATAGTTACGAGTTCGGCTGGCTGGTTAGCCTACCTGGGCAGTGCGAATGACAGCAATCCGCTGGATAATCGACTGCTCGAGCTGCAACAGATTCTGAGTTTTGCGCAGCAGCAACGACTCAACCTGGCAACCATTGACCTGCGCTTCGGCTTGCGCCCTGTGTTTACGTTGAAGCCTTGAAAGCCATTGCTCCAACGCCGCTGCGCGGCTGAACTTATCCGTCTCGGCAACGTTGCTGCGCAACTGAGCATATCGGTCTCGCCAACGCGACTGCGTCGCTAGTGCTTCGCACTCAGGCGAGACCCAAGGCATAGCGTTCGCGCTCAGCCGAGACGAAAGGCATACCGTTCGCAGTCAGGAGCAATGCAAGGTAGTAGCCTTGAAAGCCATTGCTCCAACGCCGCTGCGCGGCTACTGCTTCGCAGTCAGGAGCAATGCAAGGTAGTACCTGTAGTGATGTAGTTTGTAGTGCGCGGGCATCCGAGGATGCCCATACAACCGCCCAAGGGAGCGTGTATCGTGCAAGAGCGGGTGATCGTCGGTATCGACGTCGGAACGACAAAAATCTGTGGGCTCGTTGGCGAACTGGATCGCGACGGGAAACTGAATATTGTTGGCGTTGGCACCTGCCCTTCACAGGGTTTGCGCCGTGGGGTGGTGGTGAACATCGAGGAAACAGTCACTTCCATTGCAGCGGCGCTGGATCGTGCAGAACGCCTTTCAGGGAAAACCATTACTACTGCATATGTTGGGATTGCAGGTAGCCACATCGAGTCCGAAAATAGCAAGGGCTTTGTCGCCATCTCGCCCAGCCACCGGGATATTATGCAGAACGACATCAGCCGGGCTATCGAGGTTGCGCGTGCTATCGCGATGCCTGCGAACCGCGAGGTGATACATGTCATACCACGCGGCTATGTTGTAGATGGTCAAGAGGGTATCAAGAACCCTATCGGCATGTCCGGTTTCCGCCTGGAAGTAGAGACGCACATCATTACAGGTGCAGTGTCATCTATTCACAACTTAATTAAGTGTGTGCACAAGGCGCGTGTCGAGATCGAAGACCTGGTATTGGAGCCACTGGCCTCAAGTGAGGCCGTGCTGGCCGAAGGGGAAACGGATCTCGGGGTAGTATTAGTCGATATCGGTGGCGGCACTACCGATGTGGCCGTCTTCACCGACGGCGCAATCTGGCATTCAGTGGTTCTGCCTATCGGGGGGAATCTCATTACGAGCGACATCGCGATAGGCTTGCGCCTGCCGTTCGGTGTAGCAGAGGAACTCAAAGTGACCTATGGTCATTGCGATCCCTCGAAGATCCCCGATGACGACATGATCGACCTGTCGCATTACTTGCCAGGCTGCAACGACCTTGTACCCCGTAAACTGCTCGCTGAAATCATCCAGGCGCGTGTAGAAGAGCTGTTCGAGATGGTACACGAGGAGATCAAGAAATCCGGCTATGACGGGCTATTGCCGGCCGGGCTGGTAGTAACCGGAGGTACAGCCGAGCTGCCAGGTATCCTGGATACGGCGGGGCAGATTCTCGACCTGCCTGCTCGCCTCGGTACTCCGCTTGGTTTGCACGGACTGGCCGACTCGATCAGCCGTCCGGCTTACGCTACGTCGGTGGGCCTCTTGCTCTGGGGTCTGCGCCATACCTCATTTCTCACCGGTGAGGAAGAGCAAGATGAGCTGGGGTCAGGAAATATGTTATCTCGTTTAGTACGCTGGTTGCGTGCGTTTATTCCTTAAAAAATTTGATCGTAGGATAGGGGGCGAGGAATTGCCCCCGCCAGGATCGCCATCGCCTGTTTGTTTGCCGGGCGCGAGCAAGTGCTTGAGCCTGTACAACGAACTCGAAAGGAGGCCACAAAATGCTGCCAATGGGAAATTATCAAGTTGAGGGCTTCGCCCAAATCCGAGTAATCGGTGTAGGAGGAGGAGGTAGCAATGCGGTTAACCGCATGATTCAGGCGAACATGATGGGCATCGAGTTTATCGCCGTTAATACCGATGCCCAGGCCTTGCTGCTGACCGAAACGCCACACCGTATCCGCATCGGCGATAAGCTTACGCGTGGCCTCGGTGCCGGCGGCAACCCGGGCGTTGGGGCAAAGGCTGCGGAGGAGAATGCCGAAGAACTGTACGAAGTCCTCAAAGGCTCCGACATGGTCTTCATCACCGCTGGTATGGGTGGGGGGACCGGCACGGGCGCGTGTCCCATCGTAGCACAGATAGCACGCGAGCTAGGTGCCCTGACCGTCGGCGTGGTCACGAAACCCTTCACCTTCGAGGGCAACAAGCGTCGTATAGCGGCTGAGGAGGGTATCGCTAGCCTCAAACAGCACGTGGACACGCTGATTACCGTACCCAACGACCGGCTCTTGCAGGTTGCCGACAAGAAAATGCCGTTGAAAGAGGCTTTCCGCCTGGCAGACGATGTTCTGCGCCAGGGTATCCAGGGCATCAGCGATCTGATTACCGTGCCAGGACTAATCAACCTGGACTTCGCCGATGTGAAGACGATCATGTCGGCGGCCGGCTCGGCGTTGATGGCAATCGGCGAGGGAAACGGTGAGTCTCGCGCTGTAGATGCGGCACACCTGGCGATTTCCAGCCCCTTGCTGGATATCGATATCAATGGTGCACGCGGCGTGCTGTTCAATATCACCGGTGGCCTGGACCTGACTCTCTACGAGGTGAACGAAGCGGCTGATATCATCAGCAAGGCGGCGCATCCAGAGGCAAACATCATCTTCGGCGCGGTGCAGGACCCTGTCTACGATGGGAAGGTCAAGATCACTGTGATTGCGACAGGGTTTGATGGGCAACGACACCTGTCAACTACACCACAGGGGCGCGTAGATTACAACCGGAGCATGTTCTACCAGGTTGCAGCAGCCGCCGGCAACGGCAACGCTCCGGCGCGCCAGCCGCAGCACCAGGGGTATGGCGCGCTGCCGGCAACGCCTATGAACATCGCGAAGCACCCAACGGGGCCGCTGCAGCCATTAAGCCGTCCTGCGCCAACTCCCGTCATGCAGGAGCCAATGCGTCAAGCTGCTGGACGCGCCAATGGACAGGATAGCTTTGACCTGGCAAACGATTCGGAAGATATGCTTGAACCTGGGCACGCACCGCGGCTGCCCGTGCCGGAACCGGAGGCTCAGCCATCACAGCGACCGGCGGCAGATGCGCGTACACAGCGCCCAGTCCGCCGCATGGACCCGAAGGCGCTCGACCTACCTCGCGGGAATCGTCACACCCCTCCCGGGGACGTGATCGACATTCCAGCATTCCTGCGTAAGCGCTAAGCAAGGCATTGGCGGACGATCAAGGAAATATACGGGGTGGGGGTAAGCAACACCGTGGCGCTTGCTACCTGTTGCAGAGTGGATGGGTACGGGATGGGCGGGTACATAGCAGATGGATACGGGACAAATTGGGACAGGGCGGGGGCAAACCCCCGCCCTGTCATCCTCGTTCGCCTGTAACGCTTATCCCTTTTAAATCCGGGCTATTCTATTCGAAGTTCTCCCCAGGTTGCCTGGAATATCTTCGTTCAGGCCAATGTGATTGATCACTACTCGAGCGCCGGGAATGGCGGTAATTTCGCGCTCCAGCAAGTATTTCATCTCAGGCTTCGGGACCTCACCGTATAGGCTGACAATATAGTTCTCAACCAGCGCCGACAGATTTTTCGCTCCCTCCAGTTTGCCCTGAGCCTTCAAGTTTTCGATGACGGCATTTACAGCGTTTAGCAACTCATCTTCGGCAACCAGGAAGTTCATGACATCGAGCACACCGGGCAACTTCCGCAGAGCCCCCTCGACTTCCTTCTTTTGCTCCTCCAGCTCAACCTTACCATACAGGGAGAGTACAACACCCTCGCGCTCAACGAACACTTTGACGGGATGGGCGCTCCAGGCTGTAGTGCTAATCGTAACAATTTTATCAACCACGTCTTCGGCTTCTTGCAAGGCAATTTCTGCAAGAGGCGTCGGCTTCCCTGTTTTCGCAGCGTCGGCAAACGTTGCCGCGTACTTTCCAGGCTCGACTACTTCTTCATGCGAGGCATTGGGGTTTTCAGACGCCCAGCCCAGGATCCCGACGAGCACAAACACAGCGCCGATGATGGTAACCCAGGGGGTGGTGTTGATGATTGCGAAGCCGATCATGGTGACAAGAATCGCCAGGCCTAAAAGAAGAGGCCAGAGACTGCCATTAGGCAGGTGAATATGAGCGGGTTCTTCGGCTTCAGCAAGATCTGCATCCTGGTCTTCCAGCACAGGCACCGTCAACTCATCTTCAGTGAGATTCGTATTTTGAAGAGAAGTATTCATAAGTTCTCACTTTCCTTCGAGGATGTTTACGATCTACCAAGATAATTATCCTTCTATAAGCATAACAGGTATAAGCCCCTCTTGCAAGTAACTACTTACCCTGGCACAAGACCGCGAATGACAGGCAAAATGGTAGCATTGGCATCGCTGTTCCATTGACGATATTCTTTGATCTTAACCTCCAGGGCATCTGCCAGGGTGTCATCCATAACAAGCCGCCTTGTCAGCTCGCGCTGCTGCCCCAGCTTCAGCGCGAGCTGGCCTAAACCATACTGCGCGATAAACTCCAGGTTTCCCTTCTCTCAAATTTCCGCAAAACTACCCCCTCAAAAGAATGTACAAACAGGAACTTTTGTTCTATAATACTAATAGATAACCTGGACCCACCGGCAAGAGCTGGCTAAGAAAGAGATATTTATCACATGCTCCGAGATGTATTGCGGGAAACATGGCCTTATCAAAATATTCCTCAAGAGGGGCACGAGGAGGAACTCCCACAGCAATTTCAGCAGGCATTCCTGCAAGGGCTGCACCAGGCGCACAAAGAAATACTGCAAGAGCTGCGCCTGACCCTTTTGAAGATTGTGCGCGTGCGGTTCCCCAATGTAGTACGCCTGGCCAAAAAACAGACGGCCGGTATAGAAGAGGTGGCAATTTTGCGAGACTTGATCGTCAAAATCAGCATCACTCAGACCGCCGAAGAGGCTGTCATGTACCTGCTAGAAGTGGATGAAGACGAAGACGAGGAGGATTGATTCTACTCTCCCAACAGCGTTTTTAAATCCGCGCTCAACTGATTAGGATCGAAGCTACTATCGAACAGGACCCGCTCACGACCGTTTTTGTCGATCACATAGATAGCGGAAGAGTGCGAGACTACATTCGTGCTGGTAGCGGCCTGGGCATCGACACTATATGATGCCCACACAGGTGCCAGTTGATCGTGAACACCAAGCAAGAAATGGAAGTAACTTCCCAACTTGTGAACCCTGGAGAAATTCTGTGCGGCGGCAGGAGTATCACCCTTGGGGTCCATGCTGACGGCCAGAATTGTCACATGCTGAGCATCCTTCCCCAGGTTCTGCATAGTCGTATGCAGCTTATCGGCCGTCAGAGGGCAGACATCGGGACAATGCGTATAGAGGAAGGTCAAAACGACAGGCCGGCCTTGGAACTGTGAAAGTGAAATCGGCTTGCCAAACTGATCACTCAAGCGAAAATCGGGAGCAGGTACGCTGTCAAGATTGGTTCCCTGCAGGCCCGACTGGCTCGCACTCGGATTGCTACTGGGGGTTCCCCCCACGTTGTTGTGTAAACTCCAGAAAGCCACGAGCAATACAACCAGCAGTGCAAGGGTTATCACCGATAGACGAGATGCCAAACGCCAGCTCATGCTCATCGTTTTGTCCTCAGTGTATGACTCGATCGACTACCATAGCCGCAAAGATCATAGCAAGATAGCAGTTAGAATACCAGAAGAGGGTACGCGCCCACTTCTTCGATTGATCGCGCAGCAAGCGTATCGACATATAGAGCAGTATACCACCAAGGACAACAGCAGCCACCAGGTAGAAATAGCCCATTGCACGCATCGCAAACAGTACCAGCGTCACTGCCAGCAGCAAAAGCGAGTAGAGGAAAATCTGCTTGCGCGTCTCCCTTTCCCCCATAACCACGGGCATCATCGGAATGCTGGCCTTCTCGTAGTCTTTCTGAATGAGCAACGAGAGCGCCCAGAAATGGGGGGGCGTCCAGTAAAAGATGATGGCAAAGAGCCAGATGGCTGGTAGGGCGAGCGTATGCGTTACCGCCGTCCAGCCCACCAGCACAGGAACAGCGCCAGCCGCTCCACCGATCACAATATTCTGCGCAGAGGAGCGCTTCAGCCACAGGGTATACACGAACACATAGAAAAGAATGGCCGAGCAAGCCAGAATCGCGCTGAGCAGGTTAACGAATAGTGACAAAATGATGAAGGACCCGGCTCCCAGGGCAATACCAAAGATCAAAGCCTGGGTGGGCTGCACTCTACCAGCGGGCAACGAACGGCGCTGCGTGCGTCCCATGATCTGGTCGATGTCACGGTCGATGTAGCAGTTAATACAGTTTGCACTGCCAGCCGCCATTGCACCGCCCAGCAATGTTGCCAGTATCAGGCCCAGCGGAGGCAGCCCTCGCTCAGCGATTGCCATAGCCGCCACGGTTGTCCCGAGCAGCAGCACTGTCACATGCGGCTTCATCAGGTCAACATAGTTGGAGATCGTCTGCCTGATCGGCCCTGCTTCTTTCTTCTCCTCTTCCAGTTCTGCCAACGTCTCCCCCTCAGGCGCTGCCCGCAATTGGCGAGCTGCGAGCACGGCCAGCAGTACCAGGCAGCCCCACACCGCAGTAGCAAGGGCCAGGTGCAACCCCGCAACAAAGTCGGGTCTCTTCAAGAGCACAATCAGGCCGCCGACGGCACTCTGCGCCACGAACAGTACACCGGCCACGAGCGCAACCCAGGCCTGGCCGGGCGCAACTTTACGCCTGCGCCATGCTGATATCAACGTCCAGATCAGCACCAGCCCCACAAACGCGGCAACCAGTCGATGAAAACTATTGATATCTGCAAGGTGATACTGCACAGCCCATTGTGGTGGCGTTCCGCACAGGGGCCAACCAGGGCAGGCCAGCGTCGCGCTGCTGCCCGCCACGTAGGAACCGCTGAGCATCAGTCCGTAGACTAGCAGCGCGTTCGTTGTCGCCAGGCGTACAAATTTTCGGGTTTTGGCGGGATGTTCTTTGCTGGGTTTCGCCTGACCGGACATTACTGCAACTGTAATCACCAGAGCGAAAATTACTAAAGCTGTCCCAAGATGCGCTGTAATGATCGTTGGTGGCAACTTCATGAGCACTGTAAGTGCGCCCAGCACAATCTGCGCCAGCAGGAAAACAGGCAGGAGCAGCACCGGTATCAATAACTGCCGCTCTTTGCGTGCCCAGATCAATACGCTGACCACCAGCGAAACGATCAGCACGCTGACTATAGAAGCGGCATAGCGGTGGAATTGTTCGAGCAGTATGTGTATCCCTGCTGGATCAAACGCTTTTCCAAAGCAGAGCGGCCAGTCGGGACAACTCAGACCAGAGTCGGAGACACGCACTGTGCCTCCGAGTGCAATCAGAAAATAGGTAAATCCAACCGTCACCCATGCGATGCGACGTATTATTTTCATCGGAATCCGGTATCCTTTTTGGAAAATACTGACTTACGTCTATTTTCCTTGACGCTCCTGATACCGCCCTTGCAAAAAAAGGTCCCTGCCTTACAAGTACCTGAACAGGAAGGCACCGCGCTACAGGGTCAACGCGAGAGCCCACTTTTGATTGTGCGAGTGACCAGACTTGCCCTACCCCTTGACCCCTGCTATAGTATCTAACGTGAAGATATATTCGCGCGAAAGGCCCGCGGTATGGCAAACATAGGACTCGATTTCTGGCTCACACAATGGAACTGGGAGCCATCGATACTCATAGGTACGGTGCTGATTACAGGACTCTATCTTTATGCCATAGGGCCACTGCGCAAACGCTATTTCCCGGAAGAGCCGGTCAAGACCGGTCAAACGGTCTCTTTCCTGCTGGGTATATTCTTTATGTTCCTGTCGCTTGTCTCACCACTGGATGAACTGGGAGACTCCTACCTGTTCAGCGCCCACATGGTTCAACACCTGGTGCTCACCATGATTGGACCCCCGCTACTCGTGATCGGCACACCAGGATGGTTCATCAAACCACTAGTACGCAACAAGATCGCATTTCGCGTAGCAAAAGCGCTGACATACCCCGCCGTCGCATTCGTCCTCTACAATGTAGATTTCTGGCTCTGGCATGCCCCTCCATTGTATAACGCAACGCTCGAGAACCAGAATATTCATATCCTGGAACACCTCACCTTTATCATCTTTGGTATCTTGAACTGGTGGCCTATGTTCAGCCAATCGAAGGACCTGCCCCGTCTCTCTATCGGCGGGCAGGTGCTGTACCTCTTCCTCAGCGGTATGCCTTCTGTTTTGTTAGGAGCAGGTCTGACCTTCTCCCCGCCGCTCTACGCGCCTTACATTGCTGCGCCTCGTGTATGGGGCATTTCTGCGGCCACAGATCAGCAACTTGGCGGACTCATCATGTGGGTGCCGGTGAGCATTTCCTATATCGTCGTCATGAGTGTGCTGTTCATCCGCTGGATGCAGCAACAAGAAGCTAAACAACTGGCCGAGGAAAGAGAGGCCTACGAAAAAGAAGAAGCCGGGGATGGGGCAGTAATGTCGTAGAGCCGTCGCCAGCATCTTCTCATCCATGTTATAATGCGCCTCAGAATTTCCACTTTGCCACTGTACGGGGAGAAATTAAGAAGTGGGAGACTCGCATAGGCACGCAAATCTTGCGCTCGCTGGGAAGGCTGCATCACCATGCTCATTACGCGTATTGAATTAGAGAATATCAAGAGCTATTGCCACATCACCGTAGATTTTCGTCGCGGCACAACCGCTATCAACGGGCCAAATGGCGCCGGTAAAACCACCATCGTCGAAGCTATTGGCTTCGCCCTCTTCGATTATCTTTCTTATAACCAGTCACAGTTCGTGCGCGAAGGCGAAAAATATGGGCGCGTAGTCGTCCACCTTATCGGCAGCGATGACCGTCCCTACGAGGTCGAGCGGCGCTGCGGAGCGGGCGCAAAATGGGTCGTCTATGACCGCGAAGCCGATCTTCGTGTCGAACAGCGTACCGACGTGCTGGATAAGCTCCACGAGCTCTTCGGCATTGATCGGGAGCGGCCACTGGATGTCCTCTTCCGCGATGCCCTGGGAGTGCCACAGGGCACCTTTACCGCTATTTTCCTGGACCCTCCCAGCAAGCGCAAACAAACATTCGATGCCCTGCTGCAAATCGAAGATTTCAAGACTGCTTTCGACTACCTGCTCAATGTAGAGAAAGTCTACCAGGAGCAGATTCAAACGCAAAAAAGCGCAATCCAACGCCTCGAAATCGAGACGCGCGCCCTGGAAGAATGGCGTGCAAATCTCAAAAACTCCCGCCTGGATGATCAGCAGAAAAAAGAACAAAATGTGCTAGGTACCCAGCGGCTCGCAGTATGCAAAGAACGCGCCGAAACACTGAAGCGGCAGCGCGATTACCTTGGGCAATGCAGGTCACGACTCGACCAGAGCAAGACAATCCACAATACTTCTCAAGAACTCCTGTTCAGTAGCCAGAAACAGTTACATGATGCTCGCACTGCCCGGCAAGCAGTAGAGGACAACCAGGCCAGTTATGAGCGCTATTTACAGGTAGAAGCAACCTTGAAGCGACTACGCCAGGACGAGCGCAGGCGTAACACACTACGCCAGCAGCGCGCCGACTTGCACAGTAACCTCGCAACGTACAAGGCCAATATCAGCAACCTGCAGGGAAGACTCAATGATGTTGCTACAGCCCATCAAAAACTGATAGAGTTATTTCCACTGGTCGAGCAGCAGCACGAATTAGAAAAGCAGAGTGAAGCCCTGGCAAGACAGGTTACTCAACGTGAGGGATTGCTAAAAGAAGCACAACGTTTCCAGCAACAGCGCACAAATGGACTTCAGCAGTTAGAAAGCTTGCAGCAGCGCATCGCTGCCATCGAACCGCTGCAACCATTGGCCGAGCAATTAACCGGACGTGTCGAGAAGTTAGCACGTCTGCAAGCCATGATAAAGGAACGGGGTTCTAAGCGCTTGCAATTTGAGGAGAAACACAAGCAGTTGCAAGCGAAGCGCGATGAGCGTGAGACAGTCGCTGACTCCTTACGCAAAATCGAAGACACCATAGCCAAAATTGAGGCGCATCGCCAGGAAGCTGAAGAACTGCCGGCATTGCAAAAACAACACGAGCAACTCTCCGCGCAGCAGCACCGCTTAGAGGGTAATATCGAAGGCTATATGAAATCTCGCAGGCAATCGGCGGGCGGCCAGTGTCCCCTGCTGAATCAACCGTGCCTGAACATTATACAACTCGGCATGGTCAGCCTGGAATCCTACTTTGATGGCTTGTTAGCCGAGGAGCATGCACAGCTTTCTGACCTCAACCAGCAGTTGGTAGCACTCGATGACCGCATGTCGTACGTCAAAAAATACGCTGACGCGTTGAGCAAGCTGGGCCAGTATATCGAGCGCTGTGACAGCCAGGTAGAGCGCTTACGAGGAATAGCACTCGATATAACGCGCCTGGAGCGCGAGGTTACAGATTTAGAGGATGACCTGGAAACGCTTAAGCACCTCGATCAGCAAATCGCCCAGGCCAAATCCCAGCGCGATGAGAGTGAAAAGGCAGATCAGCAGGTGCGCGAATTGGAGGGCTTGCGCAAGCAGATCCAGCAGGTGCAGGTAATGGTTCAGCAATACACGAGCGATTACGATGAACGCCTGCAACAGGCTGACGAGTTGCGCGAAAGCGCCGATCAACTGCAAGCGGTTCAGCAGCAACTGCGGGCGCTCAATGATCCGCGCGCACAGAGCAAAACACAACAGCAAATCATTAAGCAAGAAGCGGCCTTTCAGCAACAATTGCAAGCCGAGCAGCAAAAACTCCAGGAAGCCGAGCAGCAGTTGTACGCGCTCGATCAGCAACTGGCCATTTACATTGAGCTTGATACCCAGGTCGCTCAGCAGGAAACTATCCGCCAGCAGTGCGAGGCCGGATACTCGACTTATTTGAAGAACATCGATACGGCGAAACTTCTCCCCGAACGTGAGCAAGCATACCGGCAGGCTGCGCAGAAGGCTGAGCAGGCCGAGCGAGATCTGATCGCCGCCGAACAAGCATATCACGAGGCAGAGGCTGCATTCGACGAGCAAGAGCTTACCAATATCGAAAACGAGGTCAATCGACTTACTGCTGAACTGGCAAGGTTGGCTGAGGCCATGCGCACATTGCAACTGGAAATCAATGCGCTTGAACAACAGATCCAGCATGCTGAGGCGCTGCTTGTCGAGCTGGAGGCGGCAGAAAAGGAAAAGCAGGCGCTTGAAGAATTGCACCGCATGATCGAGCAGTTCCGCAAGTTAATCAGAGAGGCCGCTCCCCATGTACTCAAAGCCATGATGACCGGCATCTCCATTGAGGCGAACCGCATCTTTGGCGAAATCATGGGCGATCGCAGCGCACAGCTCTCCTGGCAGAATGACTATGAGATTATCTTGCATCGCCAGGGAGCCAATCGTACTTTTGCACAGTTGAGCGGCGGAGAACAGATGAGCGCGGCGCTTGCTGTGCGACTGGCATTACTCAAAAAGCTCTCCTCGCTCAATATCGCGTTCTTTGATGAGCCGACCCAAAACATGGATGAATTGCGCCGCACGAACCTGGCAGAGCAGATCCGCCGCGTGCGTGGCTTCGACCAATTGTTTGTCATCAGCCACGATGACTCCTTCGAGCAGGGCCTTGACAGCCTGGTTCGCCTGCGCAAAATGGATGGCCAGACACGCGTACTGACTGAAGACGATGTAACGTTGACAGAGGAGCAGGTGAAAGTCCATGCTACATAAAGGCAAGCTCCAGGCAGCCCTGAATTTTAAGCGAAGTCAATTCACCACCTATGACAGTTCGTTCAGCGATCAACTCCATGCTTACCGGCACGCGCTCGAAACACTTTATCTGCGCTATCCTTCGGGCGCACAGTTAGAGCACACGCTTCCACCGGATGGCAGCGGTATGCCGCCAGCAGGCGCCCGTCCCAGTATCGAGTTTGATCGCTGGCTGGTTCACGCTGAACAGAACTCCTATCATGGGCCATATTTCTCTTTCGGTCGTGAATTTGCCAACCATGAACAGGCGCGTCAATGGGCCGAATGCATCGAGGGCATCACCACGCTCGCCGTTGATGGCAGCCAGTTACAGCCCTGGCGCGACGCCTCGATCCCCGTAGCCTTGATCCAGGTTGGTTGGTTTGCCAATCCTCATACGCAGGGTCGACCGTATACCAAAGATGTGCGCATGGAAGTACTTTCTCCCGACGAAATTATGGAGGAATCTAAGACCGAAAACAAAGACCCTGACAGCTATCCTTATTCGGAGATGCAAGTGACGCTGCGCCGCTATATGCTGGAAGTGGAAACTCTCTGCAACCAGATGGAACAATACGGCCAGGCGCGCCACGCTGGCGATCCAGCGCACAGCCCGGTGGTCTTTTTTGACGGTTCGCTCGTCGTCTCGTTCGCCTTGACCATGCCCAGCCCTTACCGCGAGCGTTACATTGCCTCCGCCATCTCTTTGCTGCAAACATCGGAGCAACAACGCGTGCCGCTTATCGGCTACATAGACACCAGCTACGCGCGTGATATCATCACCATGCTGCGCCGCCTCGACGCTATGGAACGCCAGCCCGTGCTGCGCGAAACCAAGAAGATTCACGATGCGCTTCTATGGCAG
>WNFF01000602.1_pt1 | contig 27368 bp, 26 predicted proteins | sample 5400441 | NCBI WGS metagenome assembly WNFF01 (sample SAMN13153345, study PRJNA577476) | soil metagenome | isolation source: 120 cm saprolite under Douglas fir tree site 2 hole 3 replicate 1 | place: USA:California | collected 2015-04-18
TCAACGCGCGCGGCCGCGGAGAACTGCTCGCGGTCGCGCTCACCGACGTGCTCAGCGACGGCCTCTCCATGGTCTACTCGTTCTTCGACTCCGACCAGGCGTCGCGCTCGCTCGGCACCTTCATGATTCTCGACCACATTGCGCGCGCGCGCACGATTCGACTTCCGTACGTTTACCTCGGCTATTGGGTCGAGGGCTCACGCAAAATGGACTACAAGGGCCGTTTCCTGCCGCAGGAGCGGCTCACGCCCGACGGCTGGAAGCGGGTGGAACGCTAGGAACCGCTCCGTCCTGCGACGATGCAGCATCGAACCGTCGTCTAGCCCCAGACCTGATCCGCGATCAGTTTTACGTTAAGCGCGATGATGATGGCGGCCACGAGCGCCGCCAGCGCCGTGAACCAGCGCGGCGAAACCAACGCTTTCATCTTCCTGCGGTCAGCAGTGAACATGACCAACGGCACGACGGAGAACGGCAAAGCCAGGCCCAGCACCACTTGGCTGAGGATCAAGAGTTTTGCCGTCCCGGCCTCGCCGTACCAGATCGTGACGATGGCGGCCGGGACGATGGCGAGCGCCCGGGTCGTGAGCCGCCGCGCCCAGGCCGGCAAGCGGATGTCGATGAAGCCCTCCATCACGATTTGACCGGACAACGTGGCGGTCACGGTCGAATTCATGCCGCAACACAAGAGCGCGATCCCGAACAGCGTGGGCGCGATGGCGGAGCCGAGGAGCGGCGCCAAGAACGCGTGCGCCTGGTCGAGTTCGGCGACGTCGGTCTTGCCCGCCTTGTTGAAGGTGGCGGCCGCCAGAATGAGGATCGACGCGTTGATGAGCAGCGCAAACATCAACGCGATCGTGGAATCGAACGTGGCGAGCTTGATCGCCTCGCGTCTGTCTTCGACCGTATCGCCGAACCGGCGGGTTTGCACCACGCCGGAATGCAGATAGAGGTTATGCGGCATCACCGTCGCTCCGATGATACCGATGGCGAGATAAAGCATTTCGGGATTGGTCACAATTTCGGTCGTGGGCGCGAAACCGAGGATCACCCCGCGCCAGTCCGGGTGGGCAAGCGCAATTTGGACGGCAAAGCAGGCGGCGATGACACCGAGCAAGGCCACCACGAAGGATTCGATCCAGCGGAAGCCGAGGCGCTGCATTGCCAGAATGAGGAACACATCGAGCGCGGTGATGACGACGCCGATTTCCAGCGGGATTTTGAACAGGAGATTGAGGCCGATGGCGGTGCCGATCACTTCGGCGAGGTCGGTCGCGCAGATGGCGATCTCCGCCAGCACCCACAGCGGCAACGCCACGGCGCGGGGGAACGCGTCGCGGCAGGCCTGCGCCAGATCGCGGCCGGCGCCGATGCCCAGCCGCGCGCACAGCGCCTGCAGCAGAATCGCCATGAGGTTCGAAAGCAGCGCGATGGTGAGCAGCGCGTAACCGAACTTCGAACCGCCGGCGAGCGAGGTCGCCCAATTTCCCGGATCCATGTAGCCGACGGCGACGAGATAGCCCGGCCCGAGAAAGGCGATGAGCTTCCTCCACAGCGGCCCCTTGGGTCGCGTGGCGATGGTGCCGAAGACGTCGGAGAGCGAGGGCGTGCTGCGGCTGCGCCGCCAGCCGGTTTCGGGATAATCGCCCGAGGGGGATGATCCCTCCTCCGGCGTGGACGAGACAGCCATGCTGACAATCCTTCGACACCTCCATAGCCTTGTTGCAAATAATTTGCAATTGCATGGGGTGGGGCGGCGGGCCGTGTGGTGCTCCGAAAATACTATCGTGCTGAAGCACTTAGGGGCAGAATGGGGACATCCGCTGCCCCGGCGCGATTGAGGGCCGGGGCCGGCAGGAGCAGGCAATCATGAAGGATATCGTCGAAATGGCCGACCGCCACGACGTGACGGCACGAACCGCCGTGCACTCCGACGTGGTGCCGCACGAGGCGATCCTCGCCGAAGTGAAGAAACACGGGCACGACCTGATCGTCATGGGAGTGAGTCGTCGCCCGGGCGACAAGCTGTTCTTCGGCGACACCGTCGCGGCCGTGCTCGAAAATGCGCCAGCATCGATCGTATTCGTCGCGAGCTAGCAGCTTGCACGAATCAGGAGACAAAGTCCGCGCCCGTCGGGATAGCACGCAGACCCAAACCGCGCGGCAGACGCACCCTCAGCGGATGGCATTGCCGCTGGCGGAAGCAGCTTTGAGGTTGATCGCCGACAAAAACTCCTGACGAGTTACTGCCTTGGTCCGAAATGTTCCCAGCATGCAGCTCGTCACCATCGTGACGTCGGATTTGTGCACGCCTCTGGTGGTCATGCATTCGTGCGCGGCCTCGACCACCACGCCGACTCCGAAGGGCTTGAGCACGCTGTCCAGACACGAAGCGATCTCCGCCGTCATTTTCTCCTGCACTTGAAGTCGCTTCGAATAGACGTCGACGAGGCGAACGAGCTTCGAAATTCCGACAACCCGCTGGCGCGGAAGGTAGCCGATGTGAACGCGACCGATGATCGGCGCCATGTGGTGCTCGCAATGAGATTCGAACCTGATGTCGCGCAGCAAGACGATCTCGTCGTAGCCAGCGACTTCTTCAAAGGTCCGTTTCAAATAATCACGGGGATCCTCGAAATAACCGGCATACCATTCTTCGTATGCACGAGCGACGCGAGCGGGTGTCCCGATCAGCCCCTCGCGATTGGGATCGTCGCCGGCCCAGCGAATGAGCGTGCGCACCGCGCCTTCGGCCTCCGCGCGCGAGGGCCGAACGACCGACGTTTGTCGAGACGGTCGTCTTTTGAGGCGATGATTGAATTTGACGATCCTATCCATGTGAATCCTTCTCGTCATCTCGGGGTTTTGCGCCCAAGCTGTGAAACGATACGGCCATTGTGCTGGTTGCGCTAGGCGGATGAAGGGCCGTCGCGCACGATCGAACGGGCGGCGCAGCGCGACCTGCGCCTTCGATCAACTCTCCTCCCGACTCTTCCCGTTCGCCGGCATCTGCTTGAACGTGTTGGTGCGCGGAAACCCCTTGGGCGCCAACCGTCCAGCGTCAGCGCGATTGCCGCGCCAATCAGCAAGCTCTTTGAGCGTGAGCGAGAATGCGCGACCGGCAGCGTCGGTCCACGACAGTCCCTCCTCCGCCCTGAAGGTCTTGAGATCGCTCAGCCCGCCATCCTTGTAGCGCTGCAGCCGCACGCCGCGCCCTCGCGTCATCTCTGGGACCTGATCGAGCGGGAAAGTCACCATCTTGCGGTTCTCGCCGATCGAGGCGACGAGTTCGCCCTCCACCACCGCGATCGCACGCGCCGCATCGGGCTGCGTGACATTGAGCACCTGTTTGCCCTTGCGGGTATTGGCCAGACATTCGTCCTCGGGGACGACGAAGCCGCGGCCTTGCGCGCTCGCGAGGAGGAACTTGCGCCCGCCCTGGTGGCGGAAAACAGCCACCACATCGGCCTCCTGCTCCAGGTCGATGAAAAGACGGATCGGCTCGCCATGCCCGCGGCCACCCGGAAGCCTCGCCGCATCGAGGGTGTAGAAGCGTCCGTTGCTGGCAAACACCAGACACCTCGACGTGGTCTCGGCTGGGAATGCGAATTTCGGGCCGTCGTCCGCCTTGAACGCGATGCTCGACAGATCGGTGGCGGTGCCCCGCAGCGCGCGGATCCAGCCCTTCTCCGACACGACGACGGTGATCGGCTCGCGCTCGACGAGCGCCTCCTCGATCGCCGCTTCGTCGTGTTCCGGCGCCTCCGCGAAGGCGGTGCGGCGCCTGCCCAGCGCCGTCTTGGGCCCGAACTTCGTGCGCACAGCCTTGATTTCTTCGGCGACCTTTTTCCACTGTTCCTTTTCCGAGCTGATGAGCTCCTTGAGCGACTTGCGCTCGGCGCGCAGCTCCCGGTCTTCCGTCTTGATCTGGATTTCCTCGAGCCTGCGCAGATTGCGCAGCCGCATGTTGAGGATGGCGTCAGCCTGCACGTCCGAGAGCTTGAAGGTCTTCATCAAGACCGGCTTGGGCTCATCCTGGTTGCGGATGATCTTGATGACCTTGTCGAGGTTGAGATAGGCGACGAGATAGCCGCCCAGCACGACCAGCCGATGCTCGATCTGCGCGAGGCGGAATCGCGAACGCCGCAGCAGCACCTCACGGCGATGGGCAAGCCATTCGGTGAGCGCCTCGGCAAGGCCGACGACCCTGGGGATGCGTCCGCGCATCAACACGTTCATATTGAGAGGAATGCGGCTCTCGAGCTCGCTGAGCTTGAACAGCGATTCCATCAGCAGGCCGGCGTCGACCGTGCGCGAGCGCGGCTCGATCACGAGCCGGATGTCCTCGGCCGATTCATCGCGCACGTCGGCAACGAGCGGCAGCTTCTTCTCGTTGATGAGCTCGGCCAGCTTTTCGACCAGCCGGCCCTTCTGCACCAGCCAGGGAATTTCCGTGACGACGACAAGATAGGTGCCGCGACCGGTGTCTTCCTTGTGCCAGCGCGCGCGCACCCGAAACGACCCGCGACCCGTGGTGTAAGCCTCGGCGATGGCCGCCGGCGGATCGACGATCACGCCGCCGGTCGGCAGATCCGGACCCGGTATGTAGTTCAACAGCGTGCGGCTCCTGGCATTCGGCGTCTCGATCAGGTGGAGCGCCGCGTCGCAGAGCTCGGCGGCGTTGTGGGGTGGGATCGCCGTCGCCATCCCCACGGCGATGCCCTGCGAGCCGTTGGCGAGGAGATTTGGAAACGCGCCCGGCAACACCACCGGCTCGTTCTCCGAGCCGTCGTAGGTCGGCCTGAAATCGATCGCATCCTCCTCGATGCCGTCGAGCAGGAGATGCGCAACCTCGGTCAGCCGCGCCTCGGTGTAGCGCATGGCGGCGGGATTATCGCCGTCGACGTTGCCGAAGTTCCCCTGTCCGTCGACCAACGGATAGCGCTGGGCGAAATCCTGGGCCAGGCGCACGAGCGCGTCGTACACCGCCTGGTCGCCGTGCGGATGGAATTTGCCGATGACGTCGCCGACCACCCGCGCGCATTTCTTGAACGCGGCACCGGGGTCGAGACGCAGCTGCTGCATCGCGTACAAGAGCCGCCGGTGAACGGGCTTGAGCCCGTCGCGCGCATCCGGCAGCGCGCGCCCGGTGATGGTGGAAAGCGCGTATTGGAGATAGCGCTCCTCCAGCGCCTCCCGCAGCGCAATCTCTTCGACGTTACCGTCGCGAGGGGGAATCAGTTGTTGACCCATGTGCAAGAGTTAATGCCAGGCCATGCGATGAACAAGCGATGAATGAGCTAGCCATGCATTGTTCTGACTGCAAGGCGTAGCTTGGAGCCAATGGCGTTTGTCGTCGCGGTACGGGGCGATTGGCGATGAGCCGACCGACGGATGAACGCGCGCCGCAGCCGGCCGAGCTCGGACCGCAGCACGCGGTCGCCAAACGCCAGACCACGGGAGGCGCTCGGTCGGCGCCTCTTGAGGACATAAAGGAGAGTCAACAATGCGTGCAATATTCTTCGCAGCGCTGGTCGGCTTGGGCATTGGCCTCGTAGGCGCGTCGCCGAGCTTGGCCGCGCCTGTGAATGGCAGTGCCCTCGCCAACGCTGCCAACCTCAATCAGGCGGTCGATCAGGTGTACTGGCCCGCTACTACCATCGGCACTGGGGGTGGCGGCACCACTGGCATCACCGCTGGTGGTAACGATCACCGCGCGGCGGGCCGGGCGACCAACGGTCCCGGCCCGTTTGCCTCATTCGATGGCCGCCGAGCGTCGTGCGCGAGCGCGGCGATGAAGCTCGCGCGTGCGTCGGCGAAGCTGAGCCCGCGCGGCTCGAGCACGTGACGCGCCAGGAAGAAACCGGTCAGCACGAAGCCATCGGCGATGTCCTGCGGCGAAGGATCGAGCGCCTCGCGCAGAAACGCCGGCAGCGCCAGCAGTCTGTCTTTCCACGGATCGCCCGCCTGCTGCGACACCGCGCGGCCCGATTTCGGCGATACATAGACCAGATCGTTCTCTGTTCCGCTCGCCGCGCAGGTCGCAAGATCGAGACCAAATCCGAGCTCCGCGAGCAGCAGCAACTCGAAGCGCACGACGCTGGCGCCGGCGCGGCGCGGATCGAGCAGGGCGTCGAGCACGCCCTCGAGCGCGGCGTGGATCTGCGGGTGCGGGTCGCGTTCGGGCAGCAAACGGCAGAGCGCGGCGAGATGCGTCATGCCGTAGAGCGCATGCGACACCGGCAGAAACGACGCCGCGCGCGCATCGAGGCCTTCGACCGCGTAGTGACCGAGATGCTCGTCGAGCCGCGCCCGCCAAGTCGAGCTGATGCGATTGCCAGGCTGCAGCACCGGGCGCAGCCGCGAGCCCGCCCCTCCCCGCACTAAGCCGAGATGCCGGCCGTGCGCGCGCGTCATCAGCTCGAGGATGGCGTTGGCCTCCCCGTGACGCTTGCTGCCGAGCACGATGCCTTCGTCGGTCCACTGCATCGCTATTCGTCCGGGAACTCGAGTCCCATGCCGCGGTAACGATCCGGGTCGTCGCCCCAGTGGTCGCGCACCTTGACGAACAGAAACAGGTGCACGGGAGCTTCGATCATGTCGGCTATTTCGCGCCGCGCGTCTGCGCCGATCGCCTTGATCGTCTGACCGCCTTTGCCGAGCACGATCTTACGCTGGCTCTCGCGCTCGACATAGATCGTCTGCTCGATTCGGGTCGAGCCGTCCTCGAGTTCCTTCCATAGTTCGGTCTCGACCGTGGACTGGTATGGCAGCTCCTGGTGCAGCCACGAATAGAGCTTTTCGCGCGTGATCTCGGCCGCCAGCTGGCGCAGCGGCGCGTCGGTGATCTGGTCCTCGGGATAGTGCCAGGGGCCTTCCGGCACGTGTTCGGCGAGCCAGCGCTTGACGTCGCCAACGCCATCGCCGGTGAGCGCGGAGATCATGAAGGTCGCGGCGAATGCCAAGCGCGCGTTGGCCGCCTTGGCGATTGCGAACAGCGTGGATTTCTCCACGAGATCGACCTTGTTGATGAGCAGGATTTTGGGCTGGCCGACCTGGGCGAGACGACCGAGGATCGCGTCCGCCTCTTCGTCGAGACCGCGCTTGGCGTCGACCAGCACGCCGGCGATGTCGGCGTCGTGGACGCCTACCCAGGCATTCCTCACCATCGCCCGGTCGAGCCGGCGCTTGGGCGCAAAAATGCCCGGCGTGTCGATGAAAACAAGCTGCGCGCCATCGACCGTCGCGATGCCGCGCAGCAACGCGCGCGTCGTCTGCACCTTGTGAGATACGATCGCGACCTTGGTTCCGACGAGCGCGTTGATCAGCGTGGACTTGCCGACATTGGGGGCCCCGATCAGCGCGATAAATCCGCAGCGCGTCTGTGCCGCTCCTCGTCCCTGCGCAGGGAGGACATCGCCCCCCGCCCGCCCCCGCGAGCAAGCGTGCGGCGAGCGGGATCCTCGCCGGTCAACCATCGAGGCGGTCGGCCTTGACCCCGGCGCGCGTCAGCATGGCGGCAGCGGCGGCCTGCTCGGCAGCGCGCTTCGAGCGGCCAAGGCCCTCGGCCGGCGCGAGCTGGGGAAGTTCGACGGTGACGCGGAATTCCGGATCGTGGTCGGGACCCTTGCGCTCGACCTCACGATAGGCGGGAGTCGGCAGCCCGCGCGCCTGCGCCCATTCTTGCAGCACGGTCTTGGAATCGCGCAGCGGCCGTGCCGGCGTACGCATGCGCTCGCTCCACAGCCGCTCGATGAGCGCGGCCGCGGCCGGATATCCGCCGTCCACGAATACGGCACCGATCAGCGCCTCGCAGACGTCGGCGAGGATGGCGGTGCGGCCGCGGCCGCCGGCGTTCGCCTCTGAAGCACCGAGCCTGATTGCCGCGCCGAGGCCGATCGCCCGGCCCACATCGGCGCAGGCCTCTTTGCGCACGAGATCGGCGAGGCGGCGCGACATTTCGCCTTCATCGGCCCTTGCGAAGGTGCGAAACAGCATGTCGGAAATGACGAGGCCGAGCACGTGGTCGCCGAGAAATTCGAGCCGCTGGTAGGAGGCGGCGCGATTGCGCGCCCCGCTCAGCGCGGAAATGTGGGTGAGCGCCTGTTCGAGCAGCGCGGCATCCTTGAATCGGTAGCCGATGCGCTGTTCGAAGGCGGCCGTATCGCGGCGACGGCGCTTTGCAGGCTTTGGAATTTGATCGGCAGCGGTCGGACTGGCCGGGTTGCCATCGGCGAGTAGGATCGGGGCGTCGATGGAAGTTGGTTTGCCTGTTCGCCCGCGGCTCATCTTACGATCGTGAACAACCGGTTCCAGCGCACCGCCCACGGCCAGCGCCATACCATCCAGGCGTGCTCGCCTTCCCGAATGGAAAAGAAAATAATCTGGGCTCGGCCGACGATGTTCTCGAACGGCACATAGCCGACCTGGCTGAGCACGCGGCTATCGGTGGAATTGTCGCGATTGTCGCCCATCATGAAATAATGACCGGCGGGCACCTGATAGACCGGGGTATTGTCGTAGAAGCCGTTGTCGACGAGATCGAGCGTCGTGTAGCTCACCCCGTTCGGCAAGGTTTCCCGCCAGCGTTTCACCCGTGAAGCGCGCGTGCCTTCCTCGGTCTCGATGAAGTCGTCGACGCGCTCGCGCTTGACCGGTTCGCCGTTGATGTGGAGCACCCCGTCGATCATCTGGATGCGATCGCCGGGCAGACCGATCACACGCTTGATGTAGTCGGTCGAATCGTCCTTCGGCAGGCGGAACACAACGACGTCGCCGCGGGTGGGCGGCGAGGCCCAGATGCGTCCGGGGAACAGCGGCGGGGAGAACGGCAACGAATAGTGGCTATAGCCGTAGGAATATTTCGACACGAAAAGGTAGTCGCCGACGAGCAGCGTCGCCTTCATCGAGCCGGATGGAATATTGAAGGGCTGGAACAGGAAGGTGCGGATGACGAGCGCAATGATGAGGGCATGAAAGATCACGCGCCCGGTCTCGGCAATACCGCCTTCTTTTCGCTTTGCTCCTGCTGACACGCTCATCTGCCTCTCTCGTCCTTTTGGTGCCGCGCGCCCCGCGGCGCCGCCGAGCCGGCGACTCCGTCCGTTGCTAGGTGAAAATTACTTTATCTTCAGCGTGTTAATCCTGGCGCTGCGGCGGCCCCGACCGCCGAACCGGTTCGGCCGCGCCCTTGTAGCCGCTCGGGAGCAAAGGCGCAAACGTTGGCAAATATGGGGTTATGAGCTTTGGCTTGCAATCATCGCGCTCGCAAGGGGCATCAAATCCGCGCGAAATGCCGCGCTAGCCGCCCCGTGCGGGCGATGGCGATCGAACGCTGCGTGGAGCGCGCGGCACGGCCGAGATCACCACGACGGCTTGCGCCATCGGGCCTTCGTCGGTGACCGTCACATCGATGCGCGCCTCGCAACCCGCCGGCGTGATGGCATTGAGCCGCGCGAGCGCGCCGCCGGTGAGCTTCATGGTGGGGCGTCCCGAGGACAGATTGACCACGCCCATGTCGCGCCAAAACACGCCCGCGCGCAGACCGGTGCCGAGAGCCTTGGCGCAGGCCTCCTTGGCGGCAAAGCGCTTGGCATAGGTCTCGGCCCTTCTGGTGCGGCCGTCGGCTTTCGCGCGCTCGGTCGCGGTGAAGATGCGAGCGAGAAAACGCTCGCCGTGCCGGTCGATCGTGCGTTCGATGCGGCGCACATCGATGAGATCGGACCCGACACCGAGGATCATGCGCGCCCCCGGTCGATCGCTGTGCGCATGGTTTTCACGGCATCGGCGAGGCCGCAGGAGACCGCCTCCCCGATCAAGAAATGACCGATGTTGAGTTCGACGATCTCGGGCAACGCCGCGATCGCCTCGGCGGTGGCAAAGTTGAGGCCGTGGCCGGCATGAACTTCGAGGCCGAGGCGCCGCGCGAGTTGCGCGCCGTGGCGGATGCGCTCCCACTCGGCTTGCGCCGCCGACATGCGATTGTCGGCGAGCGCATCGCACCAGGCGCCGGTGTGAATCTCGATCACCGGCGCGCCGATCGCGACCGCCGCCTGGATCTGCCGCGGCTCGGCCGCGATGAACAGCGAGACGCGGATGCCGGCCCCCCGCAATCTGGCCACGACCGAGGCGAGCGTGTCGTGCTGGCCGGCCACATCGAGGCCGCCTTCGGTCGTGCGTTCTTCGCGCCGCTCGGGCACGAGACAGGCCGCGTGCGGACGAGTGTCGACGGCGATGCGCACCATCTCCTCGGTTGCTGCCATTTCGAGATTGAGCGGCTTTGCGATGTCCGCCTTGAGGCGTGCGATATCGTCGTCGCGGATGTGTCGGCGATCCTCGCGCAGATGCGCGGTGATGCCGTCGGCGCCGGCTTCGATCGCAATCTGCGCCGCCTGCACGGGATCAGGGTGTCGTCCGCCGCGGGCGTTGCGGATGGTGGCGACGTGGTCGACGTTGACGCCGAGGCGAAGGTGTGGAGCGGACATTCTTGCAACCGATCGTGTCGCCCGCGGCCCATCTACCGACTGTCGGGATCCGCATTATCAGCTTTGTCGAGGAGCGCCGCCGGAAACCTCACCTTAAGCATTCACCCGCTCGGCGTTTGCCACCACGTCCTTCGCGCGCAATTGCGCGATAATCGAGTTGAGATGCTTGAGGTCAAAAACCTCGAGATCGATGGTCACCGAGGTAAAGTCCGGCGATGAGCGTTCCATGCTGATATTGTCGATATTGCCGTCGTGCTCGGCGATGACCTGGGCAACCTGGGCCAGCGACCCAGGTTCGTTGACGGTCTGCAGCACGAGGCGCGCGGGAAAGCGCTGCGGCGTGCGTTCCTCCACGTCCCAGCGCAGATCGAGCCAGCGCTCGGGCACATCCTCGAAATCCTTGAGCGCCGAGGATTGGATCGGGTAGATGGTGACGCCCTCACCGGGCGTGAGGATGCCGACGATGCGGTCACCCGGCACCGCTCCGCCATTGGGTGCGAAGCGCACCGGCAAGTCGGTATTGATGCCGCGGATCGGGATGGCCGCGCCGGGCTCGCCCGGCACCTTCACTTTGACCGACTTCGCCTTCTTGAGCCCGAACCAGCCGCTCTCCGGCTTCGGCTGCTGCGCGATGGCGGCGGCGCGCTCCTCCTCGTAGTCGGGATACATGGCGCGTACCACGTCGGCAGCGCTCATCTCGCCGCGACCGACCGACGACATCACCTCCTCGATCGAGGATCGCGCCAAGCGCGGCAGCGCGCCTTGGAGCTTTTCGTCGGAATAGACGATTTTGGCGCGCTGGCAGAGCCGTTCGACGATGCGGCGGCCCAGGCCGGCATACTGGTTGCGCACGGCCGCGCGGGTGGCCCGGCGGATGGCGGCGCGCGCCTTGCCGGTGGTAACCAGCGATTCCCACGCCGCCGGCGGCGCGGTCTGCGCCCGCGAGGTGATGATCTCGACCTCGTCGCCGTTGGCAAGTTCGGAGACCAGGGGCGCGATCTTGCCGTTGATCTTGCAGCCGACCGCCATGTTGCCGACATCGGTGTGCACCGCGTAGGCGAAATCGATGGCGTTCGCTCGGCGCGGCAGCGCAATCAGCTTGCCTTTCGGCGTGAAGCAGAACACCTGGTCATGGAACAGCTCGAGCTTGGTGTGCTCGAGGAACTCCTCCGGATTGGAGCCCTCGGCGAGCAGTTCGATGGTGCGGCGCAGCCACGCGTAGGCGCTGGACTCGCGCGACAGCATCTCCGTCGGCGAGCCGACACCATCCTTGTAGAGCGCATGCGCGGCGATTCCGTATTCCGCGATCTCGTCCATATCCCCGGTGCGGATTTGCAATTCGACGCGCTGCTGGCTCGGGCCGATCACCGTGGTGTGAATGGAGCGATAGTCGTTCTGCTTGGGCGTCGAGACGTAGTCCTTGAAGCGACCCGGGACCACCGGCCAGGTCGTATGCACGATGCCGAGCGCCTGGTAGCACTCGGCCAGGCTCTTCACCACCACGCGGAACCCGAAAATGTCGGAAAGCTGCTCGAAGCCGATGGATTTGCGCTCCATCTTGCGCCAGATCGAATAGGCGCGCTTGCGCCGCCCCGACACCTCGGCGGCGATGCCGCGTTCGGACAGTCTGCGCGTGAGCTGCTGCTCGATTTCGGTGACCAGGCCGACGTTTTTCGCCTCGAGCGCGTCAAGCCGCCCGCTGATCACCGCGTGCGCTTCGGGATTGAGTTCGCGGAATGCCAAATCCTCGAGCTCCTCGCGCATCTCGTGCATGCCCATGCGCCCGGCGAGCGGGGCGTAGATGTCGAGCGTCTCCTCGGCGCTGCGCCGGCGCGCCTCGGGCGGCATGTGAGAGAGCGTGCGCATGTTGTGCAGCCGGTCCGCGAGCTTGACCAGCAACACCCGCACGTCGTCCGCGATCGCCAGCAACAGCTTGCGCAGGTTCTCGGCCTGCTTGGCTTCCTTGGTGACGAGGTCGAGCTTTTTGAGCTTGGTGAGCCCCTCGACCAGCGCGCCGATGTCATGACCGAACATCTGATCGATCTCGGCACGGGTTGCGGTCGTATCCTCGATGGTGTCGTGCAGAAGCGCGGCGGCGATGGTCGCGTCGTCGAGCTTGAGATCGGTGAGGATCCCCGCCACTTCGAGGGGGTGGGAAAAATAGGGGTCGCCGGAGGCGCGTCTTTGCTCGCCGTGCGCCTTCATGGCGTAGACGTAGGCGCGATTGAGCATCGCCTCGCTGGTATTGGGATTGTAGCGCTTGACGCGTTCGATCAGGTCATATTGCCGCATCATTCGCGGCGTCGGCGGCTTCTTTGGTTTCACCGCTTTTTCAAATACTTGCGAGACAATGTTAAGGCTGCGCTCCAGCGGCGCTCGCGCCCTGGACTGGTTCTGCATGCGCGGCAGGTCAGTGGAAGAACGCGCCATCGTTATCCTTGCAGGGGCCGCGGATCATCGGCTGGCATCATACCCCAAGGATATCATCACGGTTCTTAACCGCCACAAGGCGCGCCGCTTGATGGTTACCGCGAAAACAAACGGCCCGGACGAAGCCGGGCCGCGCAGGCGACGTTACGCCGTCGAAGCCTTCACTCTTCTTCCTCGGGCTGTTCCTCGGGCGGAGTGAGCCCTTCCAGGCCCTTGAGAAGCTCTTCCTCGGTCATCCGATCGACCGTAACCTCGGTATCGTCGGCGTCGACCGTGCCGCCGGCAGCCGTGATCAGCGGCGCCGCCTCGGGCTCGGGCTCGTCGACCTCTACGTATTTCTGCAGGGAGTGGACCAGCTCCTCCTTGAGGTCGTCGGGCGAGATCGTCTTTTCGGCGATCTCGCGCAGCGCCACCACCGGGTTCTTGTCGTTGTCGCGCTCGACCGTGATCTGAGAACCCGACGATATCGTTCGCGCGCGGTGGCTTGCCAACAGCACGAGATCGAAACGGTTCTCGACCTTATCGATGCAGTCCTCGACGGTAACGCGGGCCATGGTCGTGTTGCTCCTGCAATGGAACTCATCAAAAAGTGGCCGTTAGGTAGCGATCTCGCCGCCAAAGTGCAAGGCGAAATTCGCATGCCACATTTCCCTTGGCCTTGCGGCATGGCTCTGTTAGGCAGATCAAGGGAACCGCCATGCGATCCTTACCATTGTACTTTCGGATTGGTTGTGACGGCGAGCGTGCATCCGCAATTGAGCGGCCCACGATCACTCAGCCCCGATAAGCCAAGGATCCGGGACCGCGAGCCGGCGGCCGCCCGCCGTCCGCAGCGGCCGGTTTTCGAAGTTTATGAGCTTATGCGAGAGCAATCATGGAACCCAAAACGGAAAAAATCGCCCTGTTCATTGACGGCGCCAACCTCTATGCCACCGCGAAGTCGCTCGGTTTCGATATCGACTACAAGCGTCTCCTGCGCGAGTTTCAATCGCGCGGCTATCTCTTGCGCGCCTTCTATTACACCGCCGTGATCGAGGACCAGGAATATTCCTCGATCAGACCTTTGATCGACTGGCTCGACTACAACGGCTATAGCGTCGTGACCAAGGCGACCAAGGAATTCGTCGATCAAACCGGCCGGCGCAAGGTCAAGGGCAACATGGACATCGAGCTCGCCGTCGATGCCATGGAGATCGCAGGCTCGATCGACCACATGGTGTTGTTCTCGGGCGACGGCGACTTCCGCTCGCTGGTCGAGGCGGTGCAGCGGCGCGGCGTGCGCGTGACCGTGGTCTCCACCATCTCGACGCAGCCGCCGATGGTCGCCGACGAGTTGCGCCGCCAAGCCGACATCTTCCTCGACATCGTCGAGCTGCAGCCCAAGATCGGCCGCGACCCGGCCGAGCGCGCCGCGCGCGAAGCGCGCGAACCGCGCGAGCGCCACACCCCGCAGTTCCTGCAGCGCTCGACGGCGCCGCAGCGGGCGGGCGCGGGCGCGCCCCTCGATGACGACGATTTCGAAGACTGAACACCGCGACGCCGATGCGTCCGGCAAGCCCGGCCGCGACTGCCCGCTCTGCCCGCGCCTCAAGGCGTTCCGCGAGGAGTGGCGCCGCCGCGAGCCGGAGTGGTTCAATGCGCCGGTCGCATCGTTCGGTCCGCGCAGTGCGCGGCTGCTGATCGCGGGTTTGGCCCCGGGTCTGAGGGGCGCAAACCGCACGGGGCGGCCGTTTACCGGCGACTTCGCCGGCGGCCTCCTCTACGACACGCTCAAACGTTTCGGCTTTGCCCGCGGCAGCTATCTGGCCTCAGCGGACGATGGGCTCACGCTCGTCGATGCGCGCATCACCAATGCGGTGCGCTGCGTGCCGCCCGAAAACAAGCCCACGCCAGCCGAGGTCCAAACCTGCCGTTCGTTTCTGCAGGCGACCATCGCCGAGATGCGAAATCTGCGCGCCATCGTGACGCTCGGACGGATTTCCCACGACAGCACGCTCGCCGCGCTCAACCAGCGCCGCGCGGCGGCGCCGTTCGGCCATGGCGCCTCGCACGAAATCGGCCGGCTGCGCATTTTCGCCAGCTATCACTGCTCGCGCTACAACACCAACACCGGCGTGCTGACGCCGAAAATGTTCGAAGACGTGTTCGCGGCGGCGCGCGCCTTCCTCGGCGATTGAATCGACGGCCGCTCGGCCCCGCGAAGGTTGGGGGCCTGATCGACCATCGTCTCAGCTCAACCGGCCCTATGCGCTGCGAAGCCAGGCCACCACTTCCTCGGCGTTCTTGTCCGGCGGGAATACCGGATAGAACACTTTGGTGATGGCGCCGTCGTCGATGATGAGCGCCATGCGCTTGAGCAGCGTCATCCCCGAGGTCGTGAAGGTCGGCAGCTTGATCGCGCGCGCGAGCTCGAGGTTCTGGTCCGAGAGCACCGGAAACGGCAGATGCAGACGCTCGACCGCCTCGCCTTGATAGGCGGTGTCCTGCGTCGAGAGGCCGAAAAGCCGGGCGACGCCGAGCTGCTTGAGCTCGGCGAAATGGTCGCGGAAGCCGCAGGATTGCGGCGTGCAGCCGCGCGCCCCCGGGATCTGATTCCAGCCGTCCGGCAGCGGCTGCCCGGGAACGCCGGTGCGCGGGTAGATGTAGACCACCGTGCGGCCGGCAAGTTTCGAAAGATCGACCTGCGAGCCGTCGGTCGCCGCGAGCGGCAGCGAAGGAAGCCTTGTGCCCGTGAGATGCCGCGCTGCGCCGTCATCCTGCGGTGCCGGGATGTCGGCGGGCAAGACGGTGGGATCGTGCAAGGTGGTCATGGGTGGTCTCCGCCTTTGGAATGATAGAACGAATAGGACTTCTCCTCGACCAGGCGCGACCCTGACGCAAGGTTGATCGCCTTCTTGAGCCGCGAGCGTTCGTCGTTGAGCCGGTAGACGGCGCGCGCAAGGTCGATGAAGGACTGGCCGAAGTCACCGCGCGCGTCGCATTCGCGGATCCCGTCCTCGACGTCCCAAAGTTCTGCATTCACCCGCCTGAGCTCGGCGCCGAGCTTATCGAGCATTCCACGGTCGACGTCGCCGAGACGCACGGCGCGCAAGGCGGCAAGTTCCTGCGTGACATTGTCGAGCTGGCTCGGGTTCTTGAGCCGCTCGGACTTTATTTCGAGGATCGTGATCTTGTCCATCAGTTCGCCCACCGAGATCGGCACCAGGATGTCTTGGGGCGGAAGGTCTCGGGAGCTCATGTGGCGCCCTCGGCCTTTGCCGTCGCATCTGGCCCGCGCAGCGCCATCCGTGGCGACGAAGTCTGCGTCGTCGTCCTGCTAGGCCCCGCCGTTGGCGGGCGGCTTGGGTCGTATGCGATCGTCAGGTGCGCTCTCCATCCTCGCGGTGATAGGAAATGAATTCCAGCAGCGAACCGTCGGGATCGCGGAAATAGACGCTGGTGCCGGTCCCTTTGGCGCCGAAGCGCTCGATCGGTCCGGCGTGAATCGGGACCCGGCAGCGCTCGAGGTGGGTGACGGCGTCCGCAATCGGCCCGTGCCATTGGAAGCAGAGATCGCTGTTGCCGGGCTCGACCGGAAGCCGCGCCACCTCGGCCGGGTGAAAGCCCGGCCCGTGCAAATTGAGCTGCGCCGCGCCGAACCGGTAGGCCCAGCCTTGCCGACGCCGAACGAGCTCGGCGCCGAGCACATCGCGGTAGAACGCGTTCGAGCGCTCCCAGTCCGAGACATGTACCACGCAGTGGTCGAAGGTGACGGGCAATGGCATGGACACTCCTCGTCGGCCGGCGGCGTTGCGGCGCATGAGAAGGGGCCGAAAAGCAGCGCCGGCCCGCGGGGGATGAGCCCCCGCGGGTCCGGTAGCTTAGGCCAACACGGACGGGTCGATCCAGCGATGTCGCCGAGGTTGCCACCCAAGCCCTCGATCTTGCCGGACCATGGCGGCCTTGCCGGTCAGCAATCGGGCGTGCCGGCGGCGACCGGCCAGCCGCCGTTCTTGTCTTCACCGGTCGCAACGAGATTGAACGCAACCGGGCCGCTCGCGAACTAAGCGGGCACATGCCGGCTGGTGACGCCTAACGGGGCGTCGGCGGCGGAGATAATGGATCGCACTAAAAATCACAGCGCGTCGCGTTCGGTCGCCGTACAGCTCATGATGGTCGGGTGGGCATCGTGATCGGCGCCAGACTTGGCCAGCACTTGAAATCCTTGGCTCAGCTTCCGATAGATTGCCCCGCGCACTTCGGTGCCGGCCGCGTCATTAGAGCCGATGATCAGCAGCCCGCCGAGGGCCAAAGAGTCGAAAATGTGTCCCACCGCGATCGACAGCTGCTGCGGATCAAAATAGGAAGAATTAAGAACGTTCATAACCCGCACGACATCCACTCGACACGGCAAGGCGTGAGGCTTCAGGAGATCGTACTCCAGCAGACGGAAACGCCCATCGCTTGCGGCAAGGTCTCGCGCTGCCGGGCAGAACAGTACCAGGGGTAATGGCTCGATCTTGCCGGCGCGATATTTTGCGAGCGTTCGACGAAGCACTATAGCGCGAGCAAACAAAAAGAACGCATAGTTGATTGGGTAGAACAAGAAGTTCTCTGGCTTGACCAAATTGAATACGAAAGGCGGCATGACGATCTCGATTGCCTCTCCTTTTTTGTTCAGCGTCACAACGCTTCCGCCCTTGCCAGAACGCAACATCATCAGCGAAGGCTCATAGTCCGACGCGTAATAGCTCAGATGTGGAAACCGCGCTGCGAGCTTTTGGAAGAAATCGCACGCTGTGCGGGCGTCGCTCACGCCGATGTCGTGCACCGTCAATGCGCGGTTTGCAGGGAACTCTCGCCCGAGGCAGTCGATCGCCATATCGTCAAATTGATCGAATCGACACGCATAGGTTCGCTTATAAATACCGCGAGCGTCGCAGTAGCTAAAAAGGATTTTTTCGGCCCATTCTTCGGCCTTTTTCATTTCATGCAGCTTCTCGTAAAGTGTAATCGAAACCCGTCGTGTCCCACCAAAAAACCCTCTGATCTTTGCAGACGATGACAGCTGATCGACGCGATGCAATCCCGTTTTTATCATCGCAACGCCCATGCGGCTCATCCAACCCGGACACTGCTAGCCATCTCGGCAATGCCGCCGAAGTGGGAGTTGGCAGTTGAGTCGAACGACTTACCGACTCGATCATCTGCCTTCGGGTGGTCGCCGAATTGTAAGGACTCTCTAACCTCGCCCCGGCAATTGGGCGGCAAAAATGCACAGGATGCCAAGCGCACGCGGTGCATTCCTGCGGATTTGCGCCACACAATCGAAACAGCACACGGCTGTCAACTCCGAAAACTTGCACACGGCTCGTCAACGTACGTAAGATGGCGACGCGATGATCGAAGACCCGTCCGCTCAGCGCGTCGTTGAGCTCAATAACGCGATTCTCAAATCGCGCGGCGGCATCGTGTCAGCGCAGAGCATGATTCTGGATTTCGGATGTGGTTCCGGCCGACACACCTACGAATATCTCGAGGCGGGATTTCCCAATGCCTTCGGTTATGACGTCAAGAATTATGTCAATCTGCGATCCGCTGCCGACATCGCGCATTTCCGCTTCGATCCAATCTCCGCAGACGGGATCGACTATCCGCCGATGAGCAAGATTCCATGGCCTGACAATGTGTTTGATTTCGTGTTTGCGACTTCAGTGTTCGAGCACGTGCGCGAACAAAAATTGGCGTTCTCGGAAATTCACCGGATATTGAAGCTGGGCGGCTGGTTTCTCAACGTGTTTCCATCGAGGTGGCGGCCGATCGAAGCGCACACGGACATTCCCTTCGGCGGCGTCTTCAATTCGCCCGGTTATCTGAAGCTGTGCGCCGCTCTTGGCATCAGGGGTAATCTGTACGAGGAAAATTTCACCGTCGATCAATTGGTGGAGGCCAATCGCTATTTCCTGATACACGGAGTCAATTACCTCTCAGGCCGCCAAATCGCGGATGTCCTGCAGCAGACATTTGGCGAGTTCGAATATGTCGAAGACGCGTTTGTCGACCACAGCCCTGGACGATCCAGGCACCTCGCCATCCCCCTGAAATTGCTTCCGGTCCTGCGCCAGCTGTTCCGCTTTGCCCACACGCGAGTTGTTTTGGCACGAAAGCGGTCTTCGTATGCGTGATCCCTATGGGGCGCCGAGTTTCACCGAGACTGATTTGACTGAAGGCGGGTCGCTGGAACAACGGCTTGGTACCGGCAGCCAACTTGGAAGCTATTTCGAGGCGACACGAGTCGTGATAAGAGTGAGCGCCGGATCGCGGGCTTTAGCATAGTGACACAACTGTCTTACAGACCCGACATCGATGGGCTGCGCGCGGTCGCGGTGATGAGCGTCCTGCTCTATCACTTCGGCATCGTCCGCGCGTTATCGGGCGGCTTTACCGGCGTCGACATCTTCTTCGTCATATCGGGTTTTTTGATCACGTCGCTGATCGTAGCCGATCTCAAGGTCGGCAGCTTCAGCCTTCTGGGGTTTTACCAGCGGCGCATTCGGCGAATATTTCCGGCAATGCTAGTGGTGCTGGCCACGTCGTTAGTCGCCGGCTACTTCTTTCTTCTGCCCGGCGACTACACCTCGCTCGGAGACAGCGCGGCATATTCCGCCGCTTCGCTCGCCAACTGGTACTTCCTGCAGAACACCGGATATTTCGATCGGGCTGCCGACCTGCTGCCGCTATTGCACATGTGGTCGCTGTCCGTCGAAGAACAGTTCTATCTTGTCTGGCCTCTACTCCTGGCAGCGTTCTTCTTCATCGCTCGCAAACAAGCCGCCATCGTTGCGGCTCTCGTCGGCGCGGTTGTCATCGGCGGCCTATGGCTCGCCGTTCAGCGCACCGGCACTGACCCGAAGTCCGCCTTCTTTCTCGCCCACCTTCGCGCATGGGAGCTCGCGCTTGGAGCATTGCTCGTCTTCCTGCCGCCGCTGCGAAAATCAGTCAGCAGATGGAAAAATGAGCTGCCCACGATCATCGGTGTCGCGCTGATTGCCATCAGCGTTCTTACACTCTCGCGCGAACACTCGTTCCCTGGACTGAACGCCATGCCCGCGTGCGTCGGCGCCGCCTTGATCATCTGGCCGCGCGGCGGCGAGAGCCTCGTCGGTCACATGCTATCCCTGCCGGCGATGCGGTTCATTGGCCTGATTTCCTATTCGCTATACCTCTGGCATTGGCCTGTGCTCGTGTTCTACCGCCACTACGCGTCGGGCGCCGCGCCCACTTTCCTGGTCGCCACTGCCTTGGCCGCGGCATGCATCGGTTTGGCATATCTCACGTGGCGCTTCATCGAACAGCCGGCACGCCGGCGCACCGCCAGGCCGTTCGTAACCGTGGGCGTCGGCCTCGCCGCCGTGTCGACCGCCGCGGTTGCCGGGCTGAGTGTCGCTGCGCTGCATGGATTTCCCGCGCGACTGTCGCCGCAAGTCCAAGACATGAGCAGCCTGGAGGAAATGTGGAAATGGGAGTGTCCGCAGCACGTGAAGCTTGATGGCCTTCCGCCGCGATCGTATTGCGTGTTCGGAGCAAGTTGGTCCGACGCGAGGACCAAGGCCGTGCTTTGGGGAGATAGCCATGCCGACCATTGGGCTCCGATCATCCAGCCCGTGGCCGAGCGCGCCGGCCTTGCGGTCCTGCTCTATCGGGAATGCCCCCCAATCATCGAGGCGGGCGTCGTAAATGTAACGCTGCCCGATCAACCAACCTTGACCCGGGACTGTACGGAAAGCCGCAAACTGGCGATCGCCACGCTTAGGTCCAGGCCTGACATCAACCTTGTGCTTCTCGCATCCGCCTGGAGCACCCTTGTGCCCATGGTTTACGAGAGCGATCCCGCGCTGCGGTCTCCGAGCCGCGGTCTTGCGCTATTGGAACAAGGCCTCAACGATCTCATCGATCAGCTGCATGCCGACGGCCGTCAAATCGTCATCATTGGCGATGTGGCCCAATGGTCCGAAGATCCGATCCCCTGTGCCTTGGCAAAATATTCGAGCGTACTGATGCGGCCGTGTCGCCAACCGGAGAGGTCCCTCTACGCTTATTTTGAAGAGCGCATCCGTCCGCTCAACGATGCGTTCCGAGCAATTGCCGACAAGCATAAGGATGTCTCGATTATCCTGCCCGCAGCCAGGATGTGTCGAGACGATGGTTGCATGACCACCCTTGGAAATCAGTTTCTCTACCGCGACGTGGGTCACATCCGGCGAAACCTGCCCATGCCGACGCGAGAAGCTTTTGCGGGCATGCTTGGGATCGCTGATATCACGAAGCCGCATGCACGCAGGGATTTTGGATCAATCCCCGACACCCAGTGAGTCATACGCATTCGACCGCGTGCCGGGCGAGGCGCAATGGCTTGTGAAGAACGAGTTTACGGCGCAGCACATCGCGGTAGAGACGGGTAACAGCGTTCCTCATCCGCCGATGCGGTTGCGGCGCGCAGGCGGGCCGAAAGCAGCGCCGGCCTGCGGAGATGGGCCCCGCAGGCGCAGCAGCTTGGGCCAATATGGACTAGTCGATCCAGGCGATATCGACGAGGTTGCCGCTCAGGCCCTCGATTTTGCCGACCATGGCTGCCTTGCCGGTCTTAAGATCGACCGAATAGAGCGCACCGCCAGCGACGAGCCAGCCGTCGTTCTTGTCTTCGCCGGTCGAGACGATGTTGAACGCGACCGGGCCGCTCACCGTCATGCCGAGCGATCCCACCGTATTGAGCACGCCGTCATTGGGCGGCGCCTGAGTGACCAGCATCCCGGTCGCCGCATCGATATTGTAGAGCGTTGTCGCCTTGGCGCCCTTCCAAGAATTGGTGTAGGCGCCGGCCACGACCTTCGGGGTCTTGTCGGCGTTGGCGTTGGCGTCGCCGTCTTTGTACTTGTGCGAGCCGTCGACGGTCGCCTTGCCGTCGTCGACGTTGACCCGCAGGCTGGTGCCGTCGGAGCCCATCACGCGCAGCCGGTCGGCGACCGGGTTGAAGTCGACGGTGCCGCTCAGGCCGGGCTTGAGCGTCTCCGACATCTTGCTCTTCATCGTGGCCTGGCCGGATTTGGGGTCGATGGTGACGATCGTCCCGTCGCCGGCGACACCATAAAGCATGCCGTCGGCCGGCCGCACGTCGATGCCGAGAAGGGGGCCGGCGCCTTTGACGTCGACCTTCGACGTCACCTTGCGAGTCGCCGGGTCGATGATCACGATCGACTTGCCGTCGACGAGCCCGATAATCCAACCTGCCGCCTGGGCGCCGCTCGCGCCGAAGCTCGATGCGGCAAGCGCCCCCGTGAGGGCGAGTACTTTGAGCTTTCCAAACATGATGTCGCTCCCTTGCAAGAGATCCACGTATGCCGGAGCGGAAAGGTGTCCGAGCCGACGCCGGGAGCTACGCAGACGAGCTGGCGCGGATGCAGGCGGTGGGAAGATTTCTTATGGGTGACCGTCACGTAACCGTGAGGATTGGCGGGCATGCGCCCGCGCCTGCCGCGCCATCAGCGCAGCACTGTCAACGCGATCGGAAAAATTCGTGATCCGGACCTCGGTAAAAAGATTACGGCCTGCTGCATGGGTCGCATGCCGCAGGCCGTAGCGCCGCTCACCGTTCGAAAAGGGAACGGGCCCTCACCGAGCTTCGCGCCCGCCGTCGCCCCGATGCGGTTAGCTTCGCTCACGCACCCGTTAAGGTAACGACGCGTCAGAGCGCTTGGTTAGCGCGATGCGACTTTCTTTCTCTTGGCCTTCGGGGCGGCCGCAGCCTTGGGGGCCGGACACGCCGCCTGGTAGCCGTAACCGCGCATGGGGTCGGTGTGGGTGACGCACATATTGCCGCGTCTATTCGGGCCGGGAGCGCCGTGCCACTCCCACGGTGCCTGCGCTCCGTAGGCCCCCGACGTATTACCGGGGTAGACGTTCGGGTTGATGTTGGCTTGGGCATTGGCCGCCGACACGCCGACGATCATCGCCAAAACGCTCAGCCCACCGATCAAAGCACGCTTCATCATTTTACCTCCCTTTGGACAAGAACATGCCACAATTTTTATTGGTAGCATCACCGGGAATAAAATCAAAGAGGCAAGCGCATGCAGGACGCGGATTTCCCGATATGTCGGGGGGAAAATCCGCATAAATGGCGGCGCCGTTCGAACCTGCGAAGGTCCCCCACCGGCTGGACATGCATCTGGACATTCATAAGGCCCCCCGCGGGCTGGACATGCATCGAGACAAGAAGACCTAGCAACAGGCGTCGCACGCAAGCGCGAACCCACAACCGCCAGGCCCTGCAATATGGGCCGCTTGCCGCTGAGTGAGCAGGCGGCGCGCGAAAGCATCCCCTCAGTAGTCGCCGCGCTTTCGCTGGCCGCGCGGCTGCCGGGGCGCCGGCCCGGGGACCTGCCAGCGCGGGTTCGGAATGCAGAAGCCGCGGTTGCCCGCAATCACCTCCTGCACGCACATCGCGAAGGTTGGGATGGTGCAATTCTCGTACATGGCCCCTCCGGCGATTTCCGTCAGTGCGCACCAAGGCATCTCGTAGGCTTGGCTTGCACGCGGATCGAGGGAGACGGCCGCTGCAATGGCCGTCGCAATGAGCATGATCCGTACGGGTCCCATTAACTGACTAACTTTTCCCCCTTCGTTTGACAGCTGCGAAAGTCCCCGCTCCTTTGCAGCATTGAAAGACCGGCACAATTTGGCTTCGTTCTGCCAAACTGCAATCAATAGTCACATTTATCAATTTATACAACCATTCTCCTGGCGCGTGATTTGGGAATCCTGTGCGGCTCAAAACTACCAAAGTAGTGTCCGTTAGGCCGTGTGTACTCATAAATCATGCGCCTTGCGCAGTCTCACTGATTAAGAGCCCGCAAAAAATCAGGCGATCTCATGACTGTTCGAGGATTAACACTGCCGGTCAGGGTTCGCTCGAACGCTCGGTACTCGCCGCCGCGCCTGGCGTGACGGGCTTGCAGAATCTCTTGAGTGGCGGGGGTTTGCTCTGCGCATAGATGTGGGAAGCTACGAGACGTTGTCCTCGACGGGTCCGCTAGGTCTCCACGTCGCCACGCTCCTCGAGCATCCGGTCGCTCCGGCCCTGCTACCCTGGAAAATCCGGCGAGCGCGTTTCTTCTTGCGGCGTTGCGGTGGCGCTTATTTCCTCGTTCTTGGGATCAGAGGGTGCGGCAGCGCCATGCGATCGAGGTAATGCCGGTCGTTGCGACCGCCACTCTCCAATTCCCCGCGTCTCTCTCCAGAGCCTGCGGGCAACCTTGATCGGGTCAATGCCGGCCTGCCTCCACCACGCTCGCTCGTCTCGTGAGCGATGCACTGCACGATGATGGCCGCGACAGAGTGGGACCGCGAACTCATCGCTGACCTTGCGGCCGAGCGCACGTGGCTGGGTAAAACCGAGGTGATGGGGGTCCGTGGGCTTGCGGCCGCAGATGAGACACGCCTGTTGGGCGACATAGCGCAAGTGCTCCCGGTTGCGATACCGTCGCGGCGCAGCGACGGTGAGGACGCTCTTGTCGATGCCCTTCGCTTGATCGGGGGCGGCGGCCTTGGCGCTGACGGTTTCCCGCAACCCAGCCGGCGGAGTGTCGTCCGAGGGAACATCAGTTTCGGACGATGGGAGTTCCAATAGCTTCCGCTCAAAAGCATCCTCCACGAGCTTGGCATCGGTTGCCGTGAGGCTGTTCTTGGCGGTAAGCGCCTCACGTGCCCAAGCCGCGGCGAGATCAGCCGATGTGATACTCCCTAGCTCGGTCAACAACCTCTCGCGCAGCGCGGCCGATTGCTCAGGATTGAGCGTGACCGGGATCTCGCCCTTGCGGCTGCCGCGGGCATGTCCATTACCAGGCGTTCGCGACGGGATCCGAGATTGGTCGTCCGTGGGCCTGGACGAACGGTCGACCGCCAACGGCAACAACGAGGATGGTCCATCACAGAGATCAGGCGCATCCAGATCATCTTCGCCTGCGATGCCAACGAGCGTGAATAGGGCGTAGCGGCGGGCGTAGGTCAGCGCCGCGCCCATGCGCTGGGGACTGGCGATTTCGGCAATGGGACAGACCGGCCAATCCGAAGCGATCCATTCGCCAGAGGCGTGGGCGAGCGTGGTGGTCAGATTGACCATGCCGGCGCTCTGATCGATCGCGGTTGTCTGTAACGTGGCGATCTCGTGCTGCCCCAGCGTCTTGCGCACGATGTCAAGCCCACTCGAGAGCGGCGCATAGCGAAAGCTGCGTTCGCCTTCCCCCGGGCGGCCGGTGCGAATTGTGGCCGTGAGCGACTTTTCCGGATTGACGAGTTCGGCCTGGGCTTTGGCCAAGGCCGAGGCCAGCGCCGCGACCGTTTCACTGGACCGCGTCATGGGTCGGCTCCCCCGTCTCGAGCACGTCAAAGCTCACCGCCCCCGATTTCGATCGCTTGGCTTTCACACCATGCCCGATGGCCTCCCTGGCATCCTCGGGCATCAAGGCTTTGAGCTCGCTCTTGGCTCGTTCGTGGTCGAGGAACGCACTGCGGGTGTTGCGGAAGAGCGCCGCGAACTCGGCCCAGGAATTCGACGCGCTCATATCGACGATGCGGACCGCCTCAATGCGCGGCCGTGGCGGCTCGGCATTGATGAGATGGGGCGTTTCGCCGGATTGGACGCAACGCCAGAATTTCTTTTCTGCCGAGACCAGGACACTCAGATAGAGCGGGTCCATGGGGATCGTGATCTCGACCCATTTGCCGCCCCCGGTAATGATTGACAGCACCGACGCTCTTAAGTGAGTGACCCACATGTTGTGTTGGACCTGGGGCATGTACTTTTCGGCGGCGGCTTCTTCAGAGAAGGACCACGGCAGCATGAACTTGGATTCGAACACCGCCTCCGTGCCTTCCACGATCCCATCGAGGGTGGCCACCATCCACGCGATTGCCGAATGCTTGACTCGGCGCTGCACGTCGCGGACCTGCCGGCCGGTATTGCGCTCGTACCAGCAGCGGTTGAGCTCCTCGGTTGCTAAGCCAAGCTGCACGATGAGGTTGCCGGACAGGTCCTCGGGCTCGGCTTCACCCCTTTTCTCCTGCCATAGGCGGACAAGAGCGGCCTCGTCGGTTCCCATAATGATCCGGGTGTCCGAGCCGCCGATGAAGGAGTGGCGGCTCTCGTATGGTTTTGTGCACGCTGGTAATTTCATGACTTACTCCCATTGAGGGGACCGGGGGCTTCCTGGTCCCATATGGGTCTCAAAGTACCATATGGGGATGGACTTGGTCAAGAAAGCTGTCGAAAAAAGAACGGTCAAACCGTTGGCCAGTTCTCAAATCCGGGCCGCCCGCGCCCTGCTGAGGTGGACTGCGGACGATCTCGCACGAGAAGCGGCTTTAGGGCGAAACACCGTTCTCCGCGCCGAAGTAGCTGACGACCAGACTTCGCTGACGGCGGCGAATGATTTGGCCGTTCGCCGCGCTTTGGAAGCTGCCGGTGTCGAGTTCATTGACGAGAACGGCGGAGGCCCGGGAGTACGTTTACGGCAGCGTCGGCGGCCCAAAGCGCCCAAGAAATAATCTGTCGCTGAGTCGGATGTAGCTAGCGGCGATTGGTGTTCCCGCGAATCCGATAGTCTCCCGCCTCCCCAGCTGTTGCCAAAGCGCCACACAGGGGACGCATCCGAACTTGAGGTTTGAACGTCCTTTGGCGAACACCGCCCTCCCGCGAGGACCTTGGATACAGGGCGCCGCATTGCGCGGGCTGGCGAACACCCGACCCGGCAGAGGCCGCAAGCTGAGATCGCGGCCACGGATACAGTCTAAGCTGCCGGTTTGATTGATGAATGCCGCTCATGCCGGGTGAAATAATAGGCCGACCATCCGCCCATAAGCGCTGGGCGACAGTCGGTTGAAAGGGCTTGGACCGCGCCTTTCTCGCACCTCTCGGTGACTAGCTTCCGGCTTGAGGATCTTTCGCCAAAATTTGGAATCCCACCCACCGTTGCCGAAAGATCACAGCCAAAGCGCGCAAGACCTGGTAAAGAAATCGACACTCAAATCCTGGAACGGGGGGTTCAAATGAAAAAGCTATTTCTCGGAAGCGTGGCGCTGGTCGCGTTGGGCTTAGGGGCGCCGGCGGCTCTCGCTGCCGATAGGGCGGTCCCGGCATATGCACCACCGCCGCCGCCGGTTCCGGTCTACACCTGGAGCGGCTGCTACGCCGGTGCAAACGCGGGCACGTCAACGGGACGGAGCGAGCAGACCACGCTTGGCAACACGCTGCTGACCGGCGGCGGGTTGGGGGTCCCGAGACCTGCACTGGCCCCGGTTCCGGCTGGAAGCAGCATCGCAGGCGACCTCAACCTCTCCGGCTTCATCGGCGGCTTCCAAGGCGGCTGCAACTATCAGATGGGCATGTGGGTCGTTGGCTTCGAAGGCGACGGCATGGCG
>WNFF01001416.1_pt1 | contig 27362 bp, 28 predicted proteins | sample 5400441 | NCBI WGS metagenome assembly WNFF01 (sample SAMN13153345, study PRJNA577476) | soil metagenome | isolation source: 120 cm saprolite under Douglas fir tree site 2 hole 3 replicate 1 | place: USA:California | collected 2015-04-18
CAGGATTGCCTCGTGGAAGCCGATCCCGAGCAGCGCACTCGTCAGCGACGCATTCGCCGGCGCTCTTTGTTCATCTCTATCACCGTGCAGAGCGCGATTCTCGCAGCTTTGATACTTGTGCCCTTGCTCGGCAGGCCCGAACACATCGCGCTTGGCAACATGATTCCGATTCCCCCGTATTATCAGAACAGCGCTCAAGCACATCGGGAACCTACGCCTCGGCCACCTGAGCGTCCTGACAAATACCGTTCCATCTGGCCGCCTAGGCACATTCCTCCCACTGTGCCAACACCAAGCGATCCCTCTTCAGCGCAAACTCCACCGGACTTCATTCCTGGCGCGGGAGAAGGAAATCAGAATTCTCCGATGGCGATTGATTTGACCGACAGCAGGCGTCAGCCTCCGCCGCCGACCGAACCACGGCCGCAAACGCCGAGGCGCGTCAGTATGACGCGCCTTGAGCCTGCGATGCTGATCCATCGCGTCGAGCCCATCTATCCAACACTGATGAAGCAGATTCGCCGCGAAGGCCGCGTCGAGCTTCGGGCCATTATTGCCACGGATGGCAGTATAGAGTCGCTTCAGGTGGTAGCGGGCGACGCCGGGTTCTACCAATCAGCGCTAGATGCTGTGCGCCAATGGCGGTATCGGCCGACTGTCCTCAATGGGCAACCCGTCGAAATCGACACCTTTATCACCGTCATCTACACCATGCAGCACTGACCCGGTTGCCGGAACGTCGACGGTGCACGGGGCCGCCCCTGCCGTTACTGCTGCGCGGCCCCTCCTGCCTGCACCGGACAACCGATTGCTTAAGTTCTCGGAGCGCTTTCGTGCGCCGAGGTTAGAAGTGCAGCAAGATTCCCGTCGATACGCGCAAGTTATTCTGCGTTTGATTCCCGGTGGTTCCCACCGGGAAGCGCGTGATCAGGTAGTCGAGCTGAACTGGCCGAAGAGAAAAACGGTTGTTCAGCCGGTAGTCCACGCCGCCGCCGAGAGCCATCGCGAATGCGTTCTGCGACGTGCTGGTGCCTAGAAAACTCGCTCCGGCATGGGCCACGCCGAAAAGGGCCTCGCCGAAAGGTGTAACACGTTTATAGCTGCGGTGGGAAACGCGGGGACCAAAGAGGTAGGTCGAAAGCGTTCCATCCACGCCGCTGCCGAGGATATTGCCGTTGTGATAGGCGCCAAAATCCGCGACGCCGCTGATCCAATCTTTTACGTGATAGGTGAGCGAAGCGCTTCCGCCGTTGAGACTGAAGCCACTCGCTCCGGAAGTGCTGGGATTTTCCCGGACGTAGGAATACCCTGCGAATATATCTACCTTCGGAGTTTCCTGCGCATGTGCAGCGGCACCGAAGAGGGAAAGAAAAGCTAACAAAGACACCACCATCCTCAACTTCATAACGCCTCCATTCAGTTGGTTTTTGCGTGGTCCGGCACGTACTCTCGGCCACGCAACGCGCGGCGTGCCTCAGGCAGGAAGGCAGCGATCCGCAGTTGCTCTATTTTTCTTCCTGATAAAGATGCGTCGATCAGTTGGAGCGTTGCAAAGAGGCTGGATTTTTGTGGGAAGAAAAGTAACAGCCGGGGAGGAATTGTAACTACATTGTGAACTGATGACACCCGCCCGTCTAGAGAATTGGCTCACCCGTGTGCCGTCCGATCGCTTCGCGCGTGGCGTCGCGCAGGCGAACTAGATCGTGCCAGTCGGAAACTCCTCCAGCTTCCGCCGTTTTGAGAATGGTGGGGTAGATTGGCGCGGAAACGGTGATCGTGACACTTGTGGGCCGAGGCAAGTAGGTGCCGTCCCGCAAGAAACGGCGCGTGCCGGCCAGGGACACGGGAACAATCGGTGCGCCCGTCTCGACCGCTGCCTTGAATGCTCCTAATTGGAACGGTCGGACGCCGTCCTCGCCGGTGAATGTTCCTTCGGGAAATACAAATACGGATTCGCCCTTGCGCAGCAATTCTTCCATCTCTTTCGCTTGGCGCAGCCGCGAATCTGAATCCGTACGGTCAAATTTGAGATGCCCCATCCGCTGCAGGAAAGTCCCAATGAAGGGCATGCCTGCCACTTCCATCTTGGCGACGAAGCGATACGGAACCCCGAGCCCCAGCATCAGGGGAAGCACATCGAAATAGCTGGTGTGGTTCGACGCGTAAATCTTCGCGCCGGGCGTTTCCATATATTCCTTGCCGACTACACGGACGCGGCAGCCTGCTAGTGCGAACAACACTTTCAAAGCCGCCGACGTAAAACGCCCGGCATTACGGCGATCCTCAATAAAGTGCACGATAGTCCAGGTCGGCACAGTCCACAGCCCAAATACCACGATGACGTACAAGCCGTACAGAACCTCCAGGCCACGCCACAGGCCTTTAGCGATTTCCCGCCCTACACCACGCAACAGGCTTGCAGTGCCCAGCCGCACAATCTGCAACCACGCAGGCGGCTTCGCGGCCGCCAGTGTTCCCGCTAGATAGAGCTGCTTTGTTTCTTCGCGGCGCAATTTTCCGCTCGAAGTCTTGGGTATGCAGCCGGACGGGATGAGCTCAACTCGATCCGGGGGGAGACCCAGCCCCTGCGAGACCTGTTCTGTCACGGCGGCGGTAATCGACGCGCGTCGCGCGGCGTCTCGCTCGCGAGTTTCCGCCACGACCACCAATTTCTCCGTTCCCGCCACTTCATCCTTCAAACCAAACGCCACGATGCAACCCTTGCGGATTCCGTCAGCTCGGGCCGCGAGCTCTTCGACCTCGTGCGGATAAAGATTCCGCCCGCCTTTGATGATGATGTCCTTCACCCGTCCGGTGACGTAGATCTCTCCGTCCGCCCGGTAGGCGCGGTCGCCGGAATTCACCCAGCCATACTCGCCATCGTTCGCCGGCAGCCCCAGCGGATATAACTTTTCGGTGGCTGCCGCATTCCGGTAGTAGCCACTGGTCGCCGAGGGCCCGCGGAACCACAGAAAGCCTTCCCTGCGGTCGGGTAGCTCCTCCCCGCTGGCGTCGACGATGCGCACCTCGTGCCGCGGGAGCGGTTTCCCCGAGGAGACAAACGCAATCGCGGTCGAATCGTCCGCTCGAGCCGGGACAGCACGCCCCTGTGATGTGAACACCTCACGCTCGATGCGGTCCACCAGGGGCCCGCGATTCAGCGGCGGCACCGTCACCGCGAGCGAAGCTTCGGCCAGGCCGTAGACGGGTAGCTGCGCTTGGCGCCGGAAACCGTAACGCGCAAATCGCCCGGCGAAGCGCTCCAGCGTTTCCGGGTTGACAGGCTCCGCGCCGTTCAGCGCCGCGCGCCAGGCGCTCAAATCCAGACCCTCGATGTCTTTATCTGCGATCTTCCGCACGCACAGCTCATAGGCAAAATTAGGCGCCGCGGTAACCGTCCCGCCATGCTTTTGAAATGCCTTGAGCCACCGCTCAGGCCTTGTGAGAAATGCCAGCGGCGACATCACGGCGAGTGGCACACCGAAGAGCAGCAGCGTGAGCCACGCGCCGATCAGGCCCATGTCGTGGTACAGCGGCAGCCAGCTTACACCGACGTCCCCCGGTCCTAAATCCAAGACTTCGCCAATTGCCCACATATTGGCGAGCAAGTTGGCGTGCGTGAGCACTACGCCCTTGGGGTCGCCCGTCGAGCCGGAAGTGTATTGCAACAGTGCGATGTCGCTCGCTTTACGCGCGCGGCTGCCGGAGAGATGCAGCGGAAGCGCACCAGGGGCAGGGGGCGGCGCTTTGTCCGCGGCGTCGATCAGTTTTTCCGCATCCGCAACGCCCGCGAGCGAGCGCACACGCGGTTTCAGCAGCCGCGCCACGGCTTCCGCCTGGCGAAAGGTGAGCAGCAGGCAGACTTCCGCATTGTTGAGGATTGCTGATTGCCGCGCCGCATATTCTTCAATGCGGTCCGCGCGAAACGGCGGATAGATGGGCACGGGAATCGCGCCGGCCAGCAGGATACCCGTGTACGAAACAAAAAAGGCCCGTGAAGTCGGCAGCATCAGTGCCACACGGCCGCCTGCGGGAACGCCACGGCGCGCCAGTTCGGCCGCGCAGCGTTGTCCGGCGGAATACAGCTCGCCAAACGTCAGCGTCAGACCGCGATCTCCTCCGTCCGTGTCCTCGGTGATGAGCAGGTGCGCATGCTCTGCATCGTGGGCAGCGCGGTAACGGAATACGTCCAGCAACGTCTCCGCTGAGAAAACTCCTTCGTCCGCTGCCGTGCGGTGCAACTTCTGGGTTGTGACCGAAGCGCGCAAGGCCGAGCCCGCGGCCTCTTCCTGCGTATCCGCTCCGGGCGCGGCATAGATGGCCCTGGCCAGATCCTCCGGCGTGTTCGCTTCCGAAGCGACGCGATCCGGAAAGCGCACGCTGAAGGCCGTTTCCAGCCGCGCGAGCAATTCCACGCGCTCCAGGCTGCCGAGGCCCAGATCGCGGTCGAGTTGAGACCCAGGGTTGAGCATCGGCAGCGCACCTTCACTGCCCAGTTCGTGGAGCAGTGCGCGCACGATCTCCAGCACGCGTTCACGTACGGCGGAGGCCTCGAGTTGCGTCGCAGGTGTAGCCACGGGGTAATGGAAGGGACGGTCTCTTCGGCGAGAGGCTACCACGCGGAAATGCAGAATACCACCCGCGCGGCAGGCTCAATCGGTCAGGCGCTTTGCCCCTTCGCCTGCGGAGCGGCAAAGCCCCGAGGCAGCAGCGTCGTCGAGAGGTCCACGCCGGAAAGGTCCGCCCCAGTGAGATCCGTCTCGCGCAAAATAGCCACGCCCATATCCGCCCCGCTGAATCTCGCGCCGTTGACGTTTGCCAGGCGCAAGTTCACGTTGCGCAGATGTGCGCGCTGAAAATTGACGTTCGAAAGGTCGCAGCGGAAAAATTCGACCCCACTTGCCTGGGCTTCGGTCAAATCTGCGCCCGGCAGAATGGCTTCGGTCATGTCCGTGTTCCGCAAGTCCGCACGGTGGAGGTTTGCCCCGGACAGGTCTGTCCCCGGCAGCTTGGCTCCGCGCAAATCCGTCCCCTGGAGATTCGCGTTGCGCAGGATTGCGCCGCTCAGATTGACTCCTTGCAGATCGGCGCGCGACAGGTCGGCGCCCGTAAGGTGCGCGCGGGCCCCGCCATCTTTGCCGCGAAAAAACCGCTCGTGCGCCTCGAGAATCTCCGTCAGGCGCCTGCCGTTATGCCGTATGCTTTTTGGTTTTCTCAGTCCCATAGATTCCCTCTACTCCTCCGGCCCACATTCTATTTTACGCGTTGGCCCCGCGCTTGACGAGAACTTCCCGGCATCCTGTCCGTTGCCGAAGGCATCCAGCAAGTTGCCCCGCCCTGCGGCATCGAATATGGTAGTTTTCTAAGAAGCAGCGCGGTTGCCCGGAAGGTGAACGTTCATTGAGCCGTACCCAAAAACTTTTTCTTCTTCTCATCGCCCTCCTCTTCACGCCGCGTCTCTTTCCGGCGGAGCCATCTTCACGCCTGGCAGTTACGCACGTTACTCTCATTGACGGCAGCGGTCGTCCACCGCAGAAAGACCAAACCGTACTGATCGAAGGCAGCCGCATCGCCGCAGTGGGAACTGCGTCCAGCATTAAGCCTCCGAAGGGCGCCCGCGTTGTCGATGCCACCGGAAAATTTCTGATCCCCGGACTCTGGGACATGCACGTCCACCTTGCCGGCATAAACGCTGATCCGGCCTGGAGCAAGCAGGTTCTTCTGCCTCTGCTTCTTGCCAATGGCATCACGGGGGTCCGGGACATGGGTGGTGATCTGGATCCGCTCCTCTCCTGGCAGCGCGACGTTGAATCCGGCGCTCTCCTTGGGCCGCACATCGTGGCTTCAGGGCCCTGGCTGGCCGGACGGGGCAAGAAAACTCCCGAGCAATATCCCGTCGCCAACGCCGACGAAGCGCGCGCTGCCGTCGACGACCTGAAAAAGCGCGGCGCGAACTTCATCAAGATCATTTCGCTGCCTTCGCGGGACGCCTTCTTCGCCGTCGCCGACGAAGCGAAAAAACAGAACATCCCCTTCGTTGGCCATTTGCCCTTCGAGATTGGCGCTATCGAAGCTTCGAATGCAGGAATGCGCGGCATCGAGCATCTTCTCTACAGCGCCCTCACATTATCTTTTTCTTCGAAAGAAGAAGAACTGCGCAGGAGGCTGGTCGAAGCCGAAAAGAAAGGCGATTTTGTGGCTTGGGAACAGATCGCACATGAATCCGACGCCACCTACAACACCGAAAAAGCAGGCGCGCTCCTGCAAACCCTGAAGAAAAACGGCACCTGGGTGACGCCGACGCTCGCGTCTCTGTACATCACCGCGCATCCCGAAACCTGGAAGACCGATGACCCGCAACTCTCCTTTGTCCCGGCCGCGCTGGCGAAGCAGTGGCGCGATTCGCTTAACGATCCCGAAATGAAGGAGCGCGCCGCGTGGCTGGGCCGTCAGGCCGCCAATGATTGGAAGCTCACCGGCGAACTCCATCGCGCCGGCGTGCCGCTTCTCGTTGGTTCCGATTCTCTGGACGCCTTCGTTTTTCCCGGCGAAAGCTTGCACCTCGAGCTTGCCGAATTGGTCCGCGCAGGGCTTGCGCCGATGGAGGTCTTGCAAGCCGCCACCCGAGGTGCGGCCGAGTTTCTCGGGCGTGAAAAAGAAATCGGAACGATCCAGGCGGGTAAGCTCGCCGATCTCGTTTTGCTGGACGCCAGCCCCGCGGAGAACATCGCCAACGCGCGCAAGATTTCCGCGGTGATTCGCGACGGCGGCTATTATGATCGCGCTGCGCTTGATGCCCTTCTCGCGCACGCCAAGGAGGCCGCCGCTGCCGTGCCGGAAAGGAATCCGTAGAGCTCGGCAGCCGGACCGAACGATTTTGAAAGAAGCCCAATCTGGGATTGGGGATTCATGAGAGCCAGCAGCAAATCTCCGAGTGCGTTGCCGCAAGACGTCATTTCGCTCGTACTTGCCGGCATGGCGTTGTTTTGGGCTGCAACCGCGCGCGCCCAGGATCGCCAGCGCGAGGACGAAATCGTCGCCAATCTCGCCGGCGGCCGCGTCATCGTTCACGTGGCGCGCGAATCGATTATTTTCGCGGCCATTGACCAGCCCATCGAGGCCAACTCCATTCCTCCCCGCGTCATGGATCTCGATTCCGGTCACATCGGCGTTCTTTTCGGCGCTTCCGAATGGCAATTGCCCGCTGATCCGAAATCCGTGAGGCTGGACAAGAGTTTCCCTCGGGTAGGAGGAAGAGACCCACGCTATGAAACCAATCCCGATGAGGTCGAGCCCGACCTCGAGACTGTCGGGGTCGCGTTTCTCGAAAAGCTGCGCCCGCTCGTCGCACAGCTCCACCACAAGATCGATTTCAAGCCTGAGGAGCCACTCTTCGAGATCGTCGTCATTGGCTACGCCCCGAACAATTACGGCGCGGAGGTCTGGACCGTTGAATACCGCATCCAGCAGGAAGAAGTAGCCACGCGCGGCGACTACTGGCAGACGAGGATTTTGCGGCCGAGATTCACGCAACTCTACCCACCGGAAAAGCACGCGCCGCGCACATTCGTAGAAACTCGCTATCCGGACAGTCTCAAGGGCCCCACGCTGCTAGATCTCATCCAGGGGAACGATCCCCGCTTTGCACAGTTGCGCGCCGGCGAGCCGCGCTTCGCAAAGGTAATCGAAGAAGTCAACCGAGGCCAGGCGCAGAAAGCCGCTCCCCTCGACGCGGCGGATTTTCTCCGGGCTGCTCTCCCACTCATTGCCGGAAAGGCGCGTTTTCTCCTCGGTACTATGAACGAGCGGGGAGTCGACTGGATCGTCCCGCCGGAAGAGCCTGTCGAGAAGGCCAAGGAGGAAAAAGCGGACAAAGACCGCCCGTCTGGTGCCCCAACGCTCCGTCGCAAGCCAAACCCTTGAGCTTCACGGTAGTCTTACGATCACATCTCCGCGCCGCAGAATTCCACCCGCCAAAACGCGGCACAGCGTACCTCGCCGCCCGCGAATCTCTCGGCGTAGACCCGGACGCACCATATCCATGAGGCCGCAAGGCGTGCATGGCCCCGTCACTTCCAGCAGTATGATGTTGCCGATCTGGAGACGCTCCCCGGTCCCCAGTCCGTTGACGTTGAGACCTTCCGTCGTGATGTTTTCGCGAATAGCTCCAGGAGAAAGCTGCAGTTCATCAAGAGTCTCTCGGTCGGCCAGAAGAATCTGACGCTCTCCCGGCCGGGCGTGTGCGCAGCCGTCAAAACCCAGGTTCTCAACCACCCGGACCTGCTCCAGCTCCTCCATCGGGGAGCGTCGCTTGACCGCTCGAAAGACGTGCGCGACTTGAGGCAAGGCTAGTCTCCCGCTGCCTTTAGCTGGCTGACGTTATGACCAACATCCTTCCGATAGTGCATTCCATCGAAGTGAATCATGGAAACTGCCGCGTAGGCCGACGACAAGGCCGACGGTAAAGAATCCGCCGTGGCCGTCACTCCCAGAACGCGCCCGCCCGTGGTGACGAGAGATTCTCCTTCTCGTCTCGTTCCAGCATGCAAAACCTCCACACCCTTTACCTGTCTAACGGCGGTTAGTCCCTCAATCCTTTTCCCCATTTCAAACTTTCCTGGATAGCCGCGAGATGTCAGTACGATGCACACACTTGCGCCCGCCTTCCAACGCAATTTCGATGGATCCAACCGTCCGGCCGCGGCTCCTGCCAGGACTTCCGCGAGGTCGAAATCCATTCTCGGCACAATCGCTTGGGTCTCAGGGTCGCCCAGCCGACAATTGAATTCCAGGACCTTTGCCCCGCCATTGGTCAGCATCAAGCCGAAGTAGAGGAAACCCGAATAGCGAATGCCCTCGGCTGACAGACCCCGGAGCGTGGGTTCCACGATCGTTGAAATAATGGTGTCATTCAAATTCTTCGGCAATAATTCGTCATCCGAATAAGCGCCCATTCCACCGGTATTTGGGCCTTGATTGCCGTCAAAAACGCGTTTGTGGTCGCGCGTGGGCACAAGAGGTGCATAGCGTTCTCCATCGGTGAGAATGATGAACGACAACTCTTCACCCTCAAGGGCCTCTTCCATCAAGACTCGGTGTCCACCGGGCCCCAGCTCATCTTTCTCAACCAGCCTCTCGATAAAGTCTCTTGCGGACTCAGCATTTGGGGCGAGGGAGACGCCCTTGCCGGCGCATAATCCATCCGCTTTGATCACCACGGGCCATTCCACCGTCCGCAGAGCGTCGCAGGCTCTCCCTAGCGAGTCATAAACTCCGTACATCCTTGCAGTAGGAATGTTGTGTCGTTGCAAAAACTCTTTGGAAAAGACTTTGCTTCCTTCGAGCTGCGCCGCCTGCCGCGAGGGGCCTAATATGGGCCGTTTTCGCTGTGCAAACGCATCAGAGATACCATTCACGAGCGGCAACTCTGGCCCAACGACGGTCAGGTCCGGAGCGATTCTCTCCGCCAGCGAAACGAGCGCTGGCACATCGCCCACATCAACCGCGATACACTCCGCCTCCGCACCGATGCCCCCGTTTCCCGGCGCGCACCAGATCTTCTCGACGCGCGAGCTCTCCTTCAGCTTCCAGACCAGCGCGTGCTCGCGTCCTCCGCCCCCAATCACCAGAATCTTCATTCAAACACCTCGAGAAAATCCTTTTCGAACGATAGTCGCGCAGTCAAGGGGTGTCAACCTCGCTCCGACTTCGGAAGACCGTGCCAGCCGGCTAACACGTGTCACGTAACGTGCAAACTTTACTGATTCGGCCAGGGCGCCCTGAATTCTAGGTTCTCTTTGGACGAGCCGTTAAGCTCGAAGGAGAGTACCAGTGCCCCGAACCTCGCCATATCGGGACAGGCCCTCGCTTCTGCCAAACAGCACACAATTTGCAGGCTCCCCACCTGAATTGGGAGACCAACATTTGTGTCGGGATGCACGATGCCGCCAGCGCGATTGGTGGCCCGCCCGTTTCAGGCGGTCAGGTGTATAGCCGCACGGAGATTTTCAATCAACTAACCTGCTAAATAAAGTATATAGGTTAGTAATCCGGCTCTGCGGCTGCCACACATACTTCACAATTGTCGGCGAGCCAACAGAGTTTGCCCCTCAATCCAATTGGCTAATTTTCAGCTTAATGGCGGGTTTGCGGCCCGAGGAGATTTCAGCCTTGGCCTACTGCGCGGATGGGGATAGTCACCGTAGAAGCTGCGTCAGAAGAAGCGAGCATGTGGCACCGCCCATCGAAGATCCCGCCTGGGTCGATTACCATGCACGGGGAATGTACCTCACCCGTCACCACACCTTTGGCCTGGATTTCGACGCGTCCCTTGGCGAAGATTACGCCATCGAAGCGTCCCGAGATCACAACGCGGTTTCCTTCTATTTGACCTTCGACCTTGGCGCCATCGCCCAGCACCACAGTTTGTTCCGAGATGATGTTGCCTTTTACATTTCCGTCGATTCGGAACATGCCCGTGACTTGAAGCGTTCCCTCGAGTGTGACGCCCTGATCAATAAATCCGGTCCACTCTTCGTGAGCGCCATCCTTCGAAGCACTGGGCCACTTCCAAGCCATGATCTTCTCCAGGCGAGACTCTTCCACTTTAGCGCCGACTCCGCACAAGTCAACGTATCAGAAAATTTGAGTTGTCGAAAGGATACGGGTGAACGAACGGACGGCTTACCTCACAAAGGGCCGGCGCATCACTTCATCAGGCGATCATAAATCCCCATTAACTGAGCATCGTCGTAAAATTCGACCACGAGTTGTCCCGGTCGTAGCTTCGTCTTTTGCCGCAGAAGAACCTTAGTTCCGAGGTGGCGCTGCAACTCCTCCAGGGCAGAACGAATGTTTGCATCCAAGTGTACTTCCGTCGGTATGCTCCCGCTGCGCGATCGCCGCGATGCCAGCCGTTCGATCTGCCGGACCGTCAGCCCGCCGCGGGCAGCACGCTGCGCATAGCGCATACGCAGTTGCGCGTCCGCGACCGCAAGCAACGCTCGGCCGTGGCCGGCCGTAAGCTTTCCTTCTTCAATCCAGTCCTGAATCTTCGGCTCCAGTTTCAAAAGGCGCACCGCATTCGCGACCGTTGCACGGTCCTTGCCAGTTCTCTCGGCAACTCTTTCCTGCGTGAGCTGAAACTCGAGTATCAGCCTCTCAAACGCCCGCGCCGCCTCGATGGCGTTCAGGTCTTCCCGTTGAATGTTCTCAACGAGCGTCATTTCCAACGCCAATTCGTCGGGGACTGGACGAACTATTGCGGAGACCTTTGTGAGGCCTGCTCGCTGCGCTGCGCGCCAGCGCCGCTCACCGGCAATCAATTGGAAGCGGTTCCCTATTGGGCGCAATACCAAGGGCTGAATTATCCCGCTTGCAAGGATCGAGCGTGTTAGCTCTTCAAGAGTTTCTTCACAAAAGCGCGTGCGAGGCTGAAATGGGCTTGGATCGATCAGGTCAATGTCGACTTGCAAAGGACCCGAAGCCAGGCTTTCACGCGCCTGGGTTGCTGCGGCACCAGCTGCAATCGCAGCAGAGCCCTGAGGTGAAGCTGGCGGAGTTTGTAGCTTGGGCTCAGGCTCCCGAATGAGCGCTCCGAGCCCCCGTCCCAACGCGTTTCTCGGCATTGGCGATGACCTCCCGGGCGAGTTGGGTGTAACTCTCGGCCCCCTTACTGTGAATATCGTACAATATGATTGGTTTTCCGAAGCTGGGTGCCTCCGCGAGGCGTACATTTCGTGGAATCAAGCTTTGAAAGATCTGCGTTCCAAAGAAACTGCGCAAATCGGTCGCAACCTGCCTTGATAGGGTTGTGCGTTCATCGAACATCGTCAAGAGGATTCCCTCAATCTCCAACCCCGCGTTTAGGGTCCGCCGGATCCTCATCAGTGTGTCCAGCAACTCGGACACGCCTTCCAAAGCAAGGTATTCGCATTGAATCGGCACCAAAACCGCATCTGCTGCAACCAGAGCGTTCAGTGTCAGCAGATCGAGCGCCGGCGGGCAATCCAGTAGAATGAATTTGTATGAATCCCGAACCTGGTTCAGAATGCCTCGGAGTCTGTACTCCCGATTCTCTGCTCCCACCAGCTCAATGGCCGCGCCTGCCAGGTTTTTGTCTGCCGGGATGACATCTAGCCCGCTGACTTGGGATTTTTGAACAATTTTCTCGAAGGGCTCATTCAAAATCAGCGCGTGGTAAAGCGTTCTGCGGGAAGAGTCCTTGACAAAACCAATGGCAGCCGTGGCATTTGCCTGGGAATCGCAATCCACAAGGAGCGTGGATTGTTCTGCAGTAGCGAGGCAGGCAGCTAGATTAACGGCACTCGTGGTTTTCCCAACCCCACCTTTTTGATTTGCTACGGCAATAATCCGCGCCAATCTATCCCCCAGCGGGCGAAAATTTAACAAAGCCGGCTGCAAGATGCAAGTTGTTTCACGTGGAACGGAGTGCCTGCGATCAGCGGCGAACGTTCCACGTGGAACACATATTGGGACCTATCGAACGGCTAGGAAAAGTGTTTCACGTGGAACACTGGCACGAAACGCCCATCACATTGGCAGAGTTCCGCTTGAGAAAAAGTATTGCGGCGCTCTCTGAAGTCTCTTGCGCAAGGCGCTCAAGCCTTCTTTGTTCCGACAAGCAAATACCTGCGCAGGGAATGCGGCACCTTGACAGGTTCCCTCCATTGCCAGTCTCGCCTCTTCTGAATCTCCTCGAGATCGCGCCCGCCAATCCACAAAACGACTTGTTTCGCAGCAATCCGTTCCGACCCTGCCCACTCTAGAAAACGCCCAAATTCGCCGACAGCTCTCGAGCAGACCCAATCGAGAGGTGCCATTTCCTCGCTGAGTTCTTCATAGCGGCTCACGAGGACTCGAGCGTCCGTAAGCCCAAGATCACGAACAACTTCCGCAAGAAAAGTAGCCTTCTTGACGTTCGACTCCACGAGGAAAACCTTCAGTTGGGGCTGAATAATCTTCAGTGGAAGCCCCGGAAAACCGCCACCTGAGCCCACGTCGGCGAGCCGACCTTCCCCCAATGGCACCGATATAGCCGCGTACATGCTCTCGCAGAAGTGTCTGTAGAGGATTTCCAGCGGGTCCCGGATAGCTGTCAGGTTCACGTGCTCATTCCAAGTCAAAAGGAGTCTTATATATTGTTGAATTTGAAGGACTTGCTTGTCATCCACCGTTAATTGGAACTCCCCCAGGGCGCGCCGTATCGTCTCCTGGGACGGAGTTTGTTGGCTGTATATTACCATTGTAGTTAATAGACTAGTCCCATTCCTAAGTTTCGGCTCCCAATACCGGTTTTGCCGCCCTTAGCAAGTAGCGCGGACCAGCTATACCAGCGACCGCATCCACAGCGATGTGCCAAAGGACCACCGGAGCTAACCCACCGTATACAATTCGCGCAGTTCCAAAAACGGCTCCAATAAGCATAGTCCCTACAAACCCTCCTCGTCCTTGATACAGGTGTGCTAGGCCGAACAGAAGCGACGACAGTAATATCACACTCCAGATGGGCAGCCCGGCCCGAGTAAGTGCGGCCATCGCAAATCCGCGATACAGAAACTCCTCACACAGACCCGCGGTCACAGCCAGCCCAAGGTAGGGAAGCAGCTCTACGCTTGACCGCGGCAAGATCCGTTCGGCAAGCGCCTGCATGAATTCGCGAGCCTTCTCTGATGACCGCCCGATACGCCGCAGGTTGAGCCACTGAAGACTCGCTACAATCGCGGCGCCGACAATCGCGGCAGCAAGGATTCTTGTGCGCCCGTGAATCGCCAATCCCAATTCGCCCGGAGTCAGTCCGCGGCTCCAGGCCCTCCAGGCTGTCACGGCGGCGGCAATCCACTGGAAAGCAACTGTCGACGCGTAAAGCGCAAGACGCTCCGGTGTACCTACTTGCGGCATCGCCAACAACTTTTTCAGCCGCGCGCGTCCGCGCCAAGGCAAAATCGCGCCAAGCGCGAAGAAGATCAACCAGAAATCCCAAGGCATCGTGGGATGAGAACATTTTCTATGCCCTTCGCGCAAGTTCCGGCTGACCCTGGCTGACCCCGCGGGGCAAGCACGATCTCCCGCACATCGTTATAATCAGAGCGCTTTACAGCGAGGTGTGGCTTGACCGATTCCGTGAAGCTCACGGCGATGGTCAAGGCAGCGGGTTGAGCGGCGAAGCTGAGTCCCGGGACACTGGACTCCGTTTTGCGCCGTCTGCCGCGGCCGACTGATCCGAACGTGCTCGTTGGTTTCGACACCAACGACGACGCCGGGGTGTATCTGCTCGGCGAAGGGGTGGCGCTTGTCCAGACAGTTGATTTTTTTACTCCCATCGTGGACGATCCACACACGTTTGGTGAAATCGCGGCGGCGAACGCGTTGAGCGATGTCTACGCGATGGGCGGCCGCCCCATTTCCGCGCTTTCCATCGTGGGTTTTCCAGAGACAGGCGATCCCGCCATTCTGGAGCAGATCATCCGCGGCGGCCTCGCGAAAATGAACGAGGCAAAATGCAGCGTCATCGGCGGCCACTCCATCAGGAATGAGGACATCCAGTTTGGCTATGCTGTGACCGGGGTGATCAACCCGCATCGCGTTTGGCGCAACGTCGGCGCCCGGCCAGGCGACGTGCTGTTACTTACAAAGTCAATTGGCACAGGGGTGCTCTCCACCGCGCTCAAGAAGGAACGCGCTGCGCCGGAATGGGTCCGGGCCGCGACGGCATCGATGATTCAGCTCAATCGCGCTGCGTCCGAAGCTTTGCGCGAGATGGATGACAAATCGGGCAGCATTCGCCCCATTCACGCGGTAACCGACGTCACCGGTTTCGGCCTTCTAGGCCATGCGCGTGAGATGGCGCTTGGCGATCCGTTGAAAGGCCTCGATTCCGTTTCGCTCGAGTTCGATCACGACGCGGTCTCTTATCTTCCCGGCGCCGTGGAAGCCGCCCGCGAGGGCTTTCTTCCCGGCGGCCTGAAGAACAATCGTGAATTCGTCGGAGATTGTGTCTCTTTCGACGAGAACGTGCCTCAGGAATTCCGCGACCTCCTTTTCGACCCGCAAACCTCCGGCGGGCTCCTCGTCGCCGTCGCCTCGGATGCAGCTGAAACAGCGCTCACATTTCTCAAACGGCACGATGTTGCCGCGCAGAGGATCGGCCGAGTTCTTCTGAAGCGCAGCCCGCTGATTAGGGTGCTTTGAGTTTCACCGTCAAGAATGGACACCATCACCCACGGTATCGCTGGCGCACTGATCAGCAAAGCGGTCTTCCGCGGCGAAGGTCTGCTCGTCGGCAAGCCGATTAACGGGGCGCGAATCATCACCTGGTCGTTGATGCTCGGCGCGATCTTCCCGGATTCAGACGTTTTTCGCGATATGTTTTCGCGCGACCCGATGCTGATTATCACCTGGCACCGCAGCATCACGCACTCTCTGGTTTGCATGCCGATTTTCGCGCTGCTGCTGGCGGCGCTCACGCGCCGGTTCGCGCGCTGGCGCAAGTGGGAGGCGCCGTCCTTCGCCGCGCTCACGGGAATCTACGCCGTGGGCATCTTGAGCCACATTCTGCTCGATTTAGTGACTTCCTTCGGCACCATGATCTGGTCGCCGCTTGCGTGGTCGCGGCCCGCGTGGGACCTGATTTTCATTATCGATTTCACGTTCTCCGCGATTCTCCTGCTGCCGCAAATCCTGGCCTGGATCTATCGCAGGCCGGAAGGCTTAAAGAATCGCGCGCTGATCAGCTGGAGCGTTTTCGCTCTCGCGACAGTCGGCGTAGCTGCACTGTTGAATTCCGTGAATGTCCCCACTTCGGCCGGGGCAATCGTAACGATCATCGCCTTGCTAGCGGTGCTGATTCTTCTGCCCGTGATTCGCGGCAAAGGCTTGCGCGTGCGCTACGCCACCTGGAATCGCGCGGGTTTCACCGCCGCCATCGTTTACGTCGCACTTGCGGTCTACACCCATCATGCGGCATTCGCGCGCATGCAGAAGTTCGCGGCAGCTTGGCATCTGGAAGTGCAATCCCTCGGCGCGCTGCCGCTCCCTCCATCGCTCTGGCATTGGGATGGACTCGTGCGCACGCCGCGCGGCGTCTATGAGCTCCGCATGAATCTTGCTGACAAGCCCGCTGCCGGGGATGCAGCCTCACTCCTAGCGCTCGAACACCGCTACTATCCCGATGCGCCGCCGAACTCGTTCATTGAAGCCGCGCAGCGTTTGCCGGAAGTCCAAACAGTTCTGTGGTTCGCGCGTTTCCCCGTCACGCGCTTTCATAAGGAAGGCGCCGAAGCCGTCGTGGAGATTTCAGACTTGCGTTTTCCGCAGGTGCGCCGGGACCGCCCGGCTTCCTTCACTTACCGCGTCCGGCTCGATCAAGCCGGCCGCGTGATTTCCCAGGGCTGGGTCCGCAACTGAACCTTCTTGGCTCGGTATTGAAGTGAAAACATGAATTACTTCGGCTTGGCAGGATGGATCACAACTTGGCGCTCATCGCCCATGCCCACGCTCTCCGTGCGCACGCCCGGCATGTCCTTCAGCGCGAGGTGCACGATGCGGCGTTCGCGCGATGACATCGGGTTCAAGCGAAAAGGCTGGTGAGAAGTCTGTACGCGCTCGGCGGCGACACGCGCAGTCATGCGCAACTCTTCGAAGCGCAGGGCGCGATATCCACCGCAGTCCAGGTGAATTTTTTCATGGTACACCGGCTCGAGCCGCAGCGCGCGAAACGCCAGGTGTTCAATCGCCTTCAACAACTCCGCGCCGTGTTCGAGCAAAAGATCTTTGTCCCGTCCGTCGAGATCTGCCAGCACTTCGGCGTCCCCTCCGTCGGCCTCGCCGCTTGGCTCGACCGCGCGCACGTCTGCTTTCAGCTCGAAGTGCGCGGTGCGTACCACTTCTTCCAGGAAATGGCGCAGCGCGTCGGCTGCTGCTTGCCGGTCGAGCTTGCCGTCCCGGATAAGGGGCTGTCCCATGGGCCTCCGGACAAAATCTCTTTTGCTCGCCTGAGTGCGGCGAATTGAGGATTATTTTTTGCCGCGGACCGGCTTAACCGGCGCCGGCGCGGCATGCGTCTTGTTCAGATACCATTGCTGTGCGATTCCCACCAGGCTGCTCGTCAGAATATATAACGCGAGGCCGCTCGAAAACGGGAAAAAGATAAAGCTTCCGGCAAACATGATGGGCATGATCTTCATCATCTGCTGCTGCTGCGGATCGGCTGCGGTCATTGGCGTCATCTTCGATACGAGATACATGGAAACGCCCACCGTAATCGGCAAAACGTAGTAAGGGTCTTTCGAAGCGAGATCCGTGATCCACAACCAACCCGCATGCCGCAACTCGATTGCGCCGCGCAGTGCGGTGTTCAACCCGAACCAGATCGGCATTTGCAGGAACATCTGGAAGCAGCCGCCCACGGGGTTGATCCCTTCGCGGCTGTAGATGGCCATGACCTCCTTGTTCATCTCCGCTTTCTTGGGGTCGTTCATCTTGTACTTCTTGTATTTTTCCTGAATCGCCTTGATTTCCGGCGCCACGCGCTGCATCTTCAGCGTCGTCTTGTAACTGGAAATGCGCAGCGGGAACAGCAGCATATTGATCACCAGCGTCAGGACGACGATGGCCCATCCCCAGTTCGGAATGTACTTGTTGAGCCACTTAAGCCCGTGAAAGAGCGGGTCGGCGATGAACTCCAGCCAGCCAAAATTCACCAGCGCGTGCAGCGGCGGATTCATCTTCTTCAATTCGTCGTAATCTTTCGGTCCCACGTACACGCGCATCGCCAGCGGCTGCGCGGATGTCACCACCGCCACCTGCGATATCGGTTCATCCTCGTCTTTCCCCTCGACTTGAACCTTGTGGGAGACTTTCCAGTAGCGCGTTTCGATGGTTCCGGGAGCTGGCCCGTTCGCTGGAAGAAACGCGGCGGCAAAGTAGCGGTCCTCGATTCCCGCGTAGTCCTTCCCGCCTTGCCACACGCCAGGCGCCCATTTGTCCGGCCCGTCCAGTTTTTTGTACGGCAGGTCGGTCAGCTTGCCGTTCTCGCTGTAAAACGTGAAGACGGTTTCCACTGGCGCCGGATTCGTCACCGTCAAATCGCCGAAGCCGCCCAGCCACGCGAGTCCCGTCTTGATGTGCGCGCCGTTGAGTTTTGCGGTCGTTTCGACTCGCACGGTGTAGGAATGATCGAAACGCAAGCGCTTGGTCACTTCCAGATGGCCGTCGCTCCAGGTGAATTCCAGCTCCGTCGGTGCTTCGAGAGGACTCGTCGTAAGCGCCGCGTAATTCTGCTTCCGCGAGTCCGCCGCTGGACCCGGCCCCGGAACCCAGGCTTGATAAAGCGCGGTGTTCGCCTGCGCTTCGAGTTGCGGGTCGTCCAGTACCACGGCGAAAGGCCATCCCCCAACCTGCTCTGAAGCCTGGGGGTGGACGACATCCAGGACTCGCCGCGGCTTCGCATCGTCAGTGTATTTCTTGAGCTGCCAACTCTTCACCACCGCGCCGCGGTTCGAAAACTCCACGCGGTAAAAATCGTTCTCAACGACAATCGTCCGCTCCTCTGAGTCGGCCCTCGCAGGAACGGCTGCTGGCGCCGGGGCGATCGATGGCGCCTTTCCGGATGGCGGTGTCGCGCTCGGTGGAGGCGCTTGTACAGCGGGAATCCCCGGTGCAGGCGCCGTCACCGCGGGCTTCCCGGTTTGAGGAATGTTTACCGGTGGCTTCGGCGCGAAGAACTTTGCCCACAGGAGAATCACCACCATGGAGAGCAATGATGCGGCGAGTATCCGTAGTTCCTGAGTGAATTTGCTCTTTTGCTGGCCGCTCACAAATGCGCCTCTTTAGCCGCGGCTCTATTTTCCGTACGCATGTCCCGGCATTTCTCCGGAACCGGGTCGTAGCCAAATTTTCGCGAGAGTGGATGGCAGCGCAAAAGCCGTTTCAGCCCTAGCCAGAAACCGCGCGCCACGCCGAAGCGCTCGATCGCCTCGTAGGCATACCGTGAGCAAGTCGGCTCGAAGCGGCAACTTCCTGCGAACAGAACGGACAAATACACTTTGTAAATACGCAGAATGGTGAGCGCGGTTTTCACTGACGCGGAATGCCCTGCTGTTGCGGCACTCGTCGTAGCCCCCGGTAGGACAGCCTTCAGCGTGTCCCCTTCCTTCCCGTAGCTCACTATGGAATCCTTCATCGCCGTGTTCACGCGCTCTGCAGCAGCCGCGTCAGCGCGGCAAACGTCGCTCGCGCCACGCCGCCCTTCGGATGAATCACTATGTCCCATCCAGCCGGTATCTCCGCGCGATGGCAGCGCACGATTTCCCGAGCACGCCGCCGGATGCGATTGCGCACCACCGCGCCTCCCAGCGCTTTTTTGATGCTGAACCCGAAGCGGCTGTGCGGCAGTTGGTTGGCGCGAAAGAAAACAGTGAAGTGAGAGCTGGAACGCCGCTTTCCGGCGCGGTACACGGCGTCGAAATCGCCCCGCCGCACGAGCCGCGCCTCGCGCGGAAACCCCAGGCGCCCCGGGCTAATCGGGCGTGAGGCGATGGCGTCCCTTCTTGCGGCGCGCCGCCAGGACTCTGCGGCCGCCTTTGGTCTTCATGCGCGAGCGAAACCCGTGCGTCTTGGCGCGGCGGCGTCTCCGCGGTTGAAATGTGCGCTTCGGCAAAGCAATCCCCCCTCTGATTTACAAACCGGTTGGCCAAAAGTCATCCAACCTGCTTCCAACTCAGGCTTTCGTCCCGAGCGGCCCGCGTCGAAGCACAGAGTCGCTTCGATCGCTGTTTCTCGAATTTCTAAGTGTATTCGACCCCCGCGCACAGGGTCAAGAAACGCGCGCAGCCGATTGTCGGCAAGATTCCGAAAAGCCAGCTAATCGGCCAGCCGACAAAAGCAAATCGCAGCCAGGCAACTTCCAAGGACCGGGGCACTCACTTCCGGGCTGTTTCGAGCGGAATCGCTTCAAAGTACTTTGGCACAACTACCTTCGTTTTCGGAGAAGCTGCGCTGACCTCCTGCACGAAGGACTGCAACGCGTCGATAGAACGCTGCTGCGACGCCCCATAGGGAGCCATAAAGTCGTCCCAATGTGTCGGGAGCACCAACGCTGGAAAATGCAAGTCACGCATGAGCCGCGCCGTGTAATCGTAGATTTCCTTCCGAGAGGATCCGGCGCCGACGAGAACAACGTCTGGTTCCAATCCTTCGATCTCGCGCTCGATGTAGTTCATGCCGCCGAACGCGAGAATCTGATGACCGTGGAAACGGATCAGGTATGCAAGCGTGCCTCCCTCCGGATGTATTTGTGCTAGCGTCAAGGGAGCCTTCAGGCCTTCCGGAGTCTTTGCTGAACTGAAATATCGCTTGTGGTCCAGGGCGCTGTGAATGCTAGGGATAACCCTGAGAGAAAAAGTGCCGAACTCGTAGTCTTCCCCGCCACGCACGGTAATCAGTTGTTCTTCGGGCACGCCATAAGCGCGAAGCACATTCTCGGTGCTTTCTGTTCCGATGACCGCGGCATGAGTCTTGAGGGCGATACGCGGAACATCCAGGACGTGATCGTAGTGAGTGTGTGTGACGAGGACAAAGTCTGCCTGCTGGATGTGTGCGTCAATCGTGGCGGCATCCGTTACCGCAACATCATTCCATCCGTATACCGGGCGCGTGTCTCCCGGCTGGCGTGAATAAGGGGATGCGAGAGGCGGCGGGGGCCCGATTATCCGAGAGAGATAGGGGTCAATCAGAATGACCGTGGTCCCGTCGCTGATCTTCCATCCTGCTGCGCCCATGTATTCGAGAGAGACCTGGCTGCTTTTCCCGCTGTTCGGCGGTTTCTGCCCCGCCACGGCGCACGTCACCGTCGCTGCCAGTGCAAGAAACGCGAGCGCAGACTTCCGCATGAGAATGACCCCCCAGGACAGCCGAGGAACCCCGCTACATCGAGACCCTGCCCCGCCGCGGCTACCGCTTCATCGCTCGCGTCGAAAACGGCGCCCTACCCGCATCAGCCGCCGTCGAAGAAAATCTCGCGCCAGTTCTCCCCTTAGGGCCAACGCCTGAATTTCGGACCAAGCGCCGCTTTGTCGTTGCGGCTGGTGTCGCAGCTTATCATTGTTGCCGCTCTTGCTGCGTGGCGCGTCTTCTTCGCTCGGCCCGTGCTGACCGAGAGCGACGTAATCCTCCTGGCGAGCTTCGTCAACAAGACAGGGGATCCCATCTTCGACAACTCTCTGGACAAAGCCCTCGAAGTAGGCCTGGCGTCGGCTTACGGGTGTCAAGCCATGCAAACTCAGATGAGGCCGCTGATGGTTGTAATACCACACAAACTGTTCCAAGTCCTGGATGCGTAGCTGTGAACAACCAGGGTTCGGATCAAAAAGCATTCTTCATCCAGAGTGCGGAAGAATCGTTCGACTTTGCCGTTCGACTGCGGGTGATGAGGCTGCGCCAGCCAGTGCTGGATGCCCAGACTACGGCAGGCCTGTTGGAACCGCGTCTGCCGCTGGGAGTGAAAAGCATGGCGCATAGGCCTTGAGTGCGGAAACGGGTATCCGGCGAGAGGTACTGTCTCGCTGGTGGAAGCGCTGTAAGACAGAGGGGCGAGCGGGGCTCGAGCCCCGACATTCCTTGCGCGTGTAGTCTCATTAACAACTCACGTTCCCCCACTCGATAAGCCACCCCTCGCATCTGCCGCCTCCTGGCGGCTCATCCTAACGGATGCGACTAATGTCTTGGGACATCACAGTCGCCTTCTGGGAAGTTGCCATCGTTCGGCCGCAATTTCCCAGAGGCCCGGTACTCGGCTAACCAGAAATCCGCTTGCTACTGTCTGGGCTGCACGCAGGGATCTTGAGTGCCGATTATCCATCCGCCAGAGTTCTCGAGGGCTTACTCCTCCCCGCGCGAGCCATTGTCAAGAATTGGAATACCACAGCAAGAATGGCGCCCGCGCCCGCGCTATCTAGTCCTTCACGTCAAGCGCAGCCTTGAGAGAAGCCTTGCTGGATTTTAGAACCTCAAGCGTGCGCCTCCAGTCGGCATGGCTGGGATACTTTAGAAGGACGCTGTGCGTGCCGGCGGGAAGTCTCAAGGTTGCCGGTGTGTTGCCGAGGAATTTGTCATCAATGAATATTTCCGCGCCGTCGGGATCAGAGACTATGGAGACGGTGCCGAATCCCTCAGAAGGTGCGGAAGTTTGAACGGGCGACGGCTGCACTGCATCGATGCTGGTTGACGGCGTAACCTTCGGTGGGTCCGGCGCGCTGGCTTCCATCGCCTTGCTTTGATTTTTGACATCCGCGGTTCGCTCACCCGCTTGAACGATACTGGGATAAAACCGATGCAACACCTCGAGCACGTCCGACGAGCTGAGCGCAAACCCGATGCCGCTCACATTTTTCTTGATGAGCTTCTGCGTGTTGATGCCGATCACTTCGCCGCGCACATTCAGCAGCGGCCCGCCGCTATTTCCCGGATTGATAGGCGCGTCGGTCTGAATCCACGTGCCCGGACCGGCGTTGGCAAATTTTCCCACCGCGCTCACAATTCCTTTCGTCACGCTGAACAGCATCGCATCGCCGGGATTGCCGATCGCAAGAACGCTTTCGCCCTGCCGCACCGCGCTTGCCTCTGTCAGGGCAAGATGCGGAAAATTCTCGCCTTCCACCTTCGCCAGCGCGATGTCCAGGTCTTCGTCGATGTAGACGACTTTGGCTTCCAGTTGCTGCCCGCCCGGAAGAAGTGTCAGCAAACTCTCTTCGCCGCGCGCGAGATGCGCGTTGGTAACAATGACGCCCGTGTTGGTCACGAAAAATCCCGAACCGGCTTTCTCCAGTCCTTTCAAGTACACCACGGCGGGTTTTGTCTGCCGCACCAGCTCTTCGAGCGAAAGTTCCGGCTGTAAGGCCACGCTGCCGTCGGATAGTTTGGCGGTGATGCCCCCGGTAAAAGTTTCGGAGATCGATTGCAGCACCACGTGGAAATGATCCGTCTTCAGCAGCCAGTATTCGCCGTGGTTCTTCCCGTTCAGAGAAACCCAGCTCATCGGCCCGTCCGTCAGTTTAATTTCCTTCGTGGCATAGCCGGCGAGACTGACGCGCGCGACCATCGGGTGCTCCAGACGCGAGCCCATTGAAGTTCTTGTCTTGTGGAAGTAGCCGCCGGGAAATTCCTTCTCGTACGGTGTTGTCCCTGCCGGGACGCCGTCAATTTCTACCGTCGCTCCCGAGGGCTCGCTGGTGATCTGTAATTTGTCCGCCATCGCGCCCGCTGGGCGCACCAATAGGAACAAGCCCGCAATCATGCAGAATCTGGGGCGGAAAGCCACGCGAAGACCTCGCCAGGGAGATGAACCCGGCCGTTAATTTATCATAGGTATAATCAAAAATAGCAAGAAGACTTACGCGGATCGCGGTCACTTTCTAAGTTTCTCGTAGCCTGGGCAGGAAAGAACGGGGAGGCGAGGATACTTCGCAAAGCGTTTATCGCTGTTCGAAAGCTCGCACAGCACAAAAACCGAGCCGCGCTCGGATTCGATGCGCCGCGCATGCGCGCACTCGGCGCACAGTCCCGCTCGCTCTTTCTGCGATTCTGCCTTCTCCGGTTTCATCGCGCATCCAGAATAGCGCATCCTCACCGGTCATTGCCCCGCGCTGTGCGCCGGAAATAGAGCACACCATTGCCGGAGATGACGCGGAGCACGACGCCGGACTCACCTCGCGATGCGCAGAGTTGCTAAGCTGTTTGCAGGCTGAATGAAAAAATGCTGAGCATGCTGTGCGCAAAACCAATCCGGCGAATCGTGTCGCTCTGCCTCCTCGCAGTCATTCACACACCGTCTGCCTCCGCGCAGGAGCACGATCAAGCACAAAACACCGCTGCCACCCAAAGCGCGAATCAGGACGAAATCACCGCGGTGCCGAACCGTCCGACGTTTGCTACCACTGCCGAGATGGTGCAGCGCGGCGTCTTCGAGATCGAATACGGACTGGAAGCTGCGAAGGGTCACCAGAACATCAACGGCTTACTGAAGTGGGGCATGGTCAAGAATCTCGAGCTGTGGTTTCTCAACAATCCGATCGAGCGCGATGCCGGTGTTGCGGGCAGAGGTGATTCCGGCGCGGGCTTCAAATTCAAAGTATTTCCGCAAAAGGGAGCACGCCCGACGTTCTCGGTCCTCTACATAGCGTCGTTGCCGACCGCCACTGCCCGGCTGGGCACTGGAGCGGTCGGGCATTCCGTTCAACTACTGGTGAGCAAGGATCTCGGAAAGCATCATTTCGACGTCAATGAAGGTGTGCAGCTCGTCGGCCGGCAAGGCGCAGGAGGATTCGACCGCAACTATTTTTCTTCCCTGTCGTATGCGCATCCGCTTCGGGGGAAATGGGGCTGGACCGGCGAAGTGGCGGGATTCAGCCGGACAAACGTGACGACGCCCGCCACCATGATCCTGCTGGCTGCCCCTACTTACAACGTATCCTCGCGGCTGGTGCTGGATGGAGGCGCGTACGTCGCCGTGTACGGCAATCTTCCGCGCCTCACGTTTTTTGCCGGCGTGACGTATTCCGTCGCGGATCTCTACCACCTGCATCCTTCGCATCGCCCCCCGAACCATTAATTCTGCGGCGCTCCGGGGCCTGCCGGCGGCGGAGTGGAATTTTCTGTTTTTGCTCGGTGCCCGGTGAATCCGAATCGATCTCGAAGGCAAACTGGATGCCCTTGACATCGCGATAGTCGCGGAAGAAGGACTCCACGGGATAGTCCTTGTCCTCGCCTTTGCGCGTGCTTTCCCACTTCAAGAGCTGGTAGGAAGCGGCATCAAAGAGGTAGAAGCGAACTTCGCCTTTCTTGTTGGTCAGCTTGATCCGGTAGCAGTGCTTTCCTTCCACGTCTTCTTTGCCCACAAATTCGATCTCGTTGCCTTTGGCTTTGTAGTCCACCAGCGGACCGTCAAAATCGGACTCATCAGAAATATTTTTTACATCGTCGGCGCTCATCGGCTGAACGTCTTTGTTTTCCGAGAACGGGTTGATAATCCAGCCCGCTGATTTTCCGTCGTAGACGCGGACCACGGTTTGGCCGCCGATGGTCATCTCCATGTGCATCTTGCCGGGGCGCTTCAGCTCGACCACAAAGGGCCCCTCCGCGCCGACGCCGAAGGAGATTGTGCCGGTAACGCGCTGCGCCTGGACCGCCTTGATTCTGCCCAGGCCGCCGCGCGCGGCCAGCGCCTTGGCCACGACCTCGTCCGCGCTCTGCGCCGCTGCCCCAAACGGGAGAAGGACCGGAAGCAACGTGAACAGCGCCATCAAGAGCCATTTCGTTTTCATCGGGGCCTCGCTCACGCAACGCGGCACTCGAGGGCCGCGCGCAGTTCATGGTAAGGGGAGAAGCGGGCCGGGTCAATTTCGTTGCCTGCGAGAGAGTGACGCTCCACCCTCTCCAGCGCGCAGGATCTCCCAATCGCGCAGTCGTTGCCAGGCGGCGCGGGCGATTTGCTTGACAAGGGCAGCAGGGAAGCATATCGTCAGCGCACGTTTGGTCGGATCCCCCGGGCGCGAGCCCCTTTTTCCAGGTCGCCCATAAAGCAAACGTCGAATCCTCCGCACTCTTGCGCGAAGTCTGCGCGATGAGCGGCGAGGAGCGACTTTCAAACGTCTCGCGCCGCGCGGGTTACCGGCCAGTCGAGGAGGAAAGCAAGCATGTTGAAACGTACCGCAGGTCTGCTCGTTGTGGCGTTGGCACTCTTTAGTGTGCCGATCGCTCTGTCCCAGATGGAATCGGCGCAGCCGGTGTACACCTATGTAAGCCAGTTCCAAGTCCCCCGGGCAAACTGGGCGCAATTCTCCGATGACAATGACAAGATGTTCGTTCCCATTGCCGAAAAGTTCATGGCCGACGGCACCCTCGTCGGCTGGTCCACCTTCGAGAACATAGTGCACACGCCCGATGGATTTACCCACGGCTCGGCGTGGTCCTCGAACTCTATCGCTGGTCTTACGCGCGTTCTCGACGAATTGCGCAAGAGCAGCCCCCGCCCCGGCCAGATAGCCTCAACCAAGCACGAAGACTTGCTCATGAAGTCGACGCAGTACCACGCCAGCACCGTCGCCGCTTCATCGGGATACCTGCGCGTGGTCTGCCAGATGGCGCAACCCACCAAGCCCGATGATTACGCCGCGGCGCTCAGGAAATATCTGTGGCCGACGTTTGAGGATCTGTTCAAGAAAGGCGCCGCCAACTACTACGGCCTCGACGAACAGTACGTGAACAACGCGCCGCCCTCGCTGCGGTGTCTGGTCATCACTTATCCCAATGCGGAGGGCATGGACAAGTGGGCCACGGCCATCAACGCAACCCTGGGCAAAATGAGCTCCGCGGATCGCGACGCCTTCACCGGCGCCACCGTGCCCGACAGCCGGCGCGACTTCATGGCGCGCCTTACGCACTACGCGCATAAATAGCCGTTTCACCGTTTCATCACAATTCGTTTGCCGAGACGAGGGCTGCTCGCCCTTGGAGGGAAGAGTTGTGCGCCTCGTAGCTCCGCTGCTCGCAAAGCGCTGGCGGAAGAACGATAGAAGAGTCAGAACCCGCGCCCTTTGAAATCAAGCGTGCGACATCCGCACCCGAATCGCGCCCGCTCATTTCGAGCCGGCCACCCGTCCTTAGTTCCATTGACGCGGTGGAAGAACCACGGCACAGTAAGCGCAAGAGCGAAAGGGGATATCGTCATGGCGAAGTGCCCCGTTTGCAGCCGCGACATTGCTACCCCGTTTTTCCTTAATGCGGATGCGTGGAGGTGGCTTACTTGTCCGCATTGCGCGGCTAGGCTGGAAAGGAAGAATCCGCGCTCCGTTATCGTGCTGATGCCCCTCTGGGTCGGCCTAATTGCGCTCGGTGTTCAGGGTCATCGATTCGCAATCATTGCCGAAGTGTTGATGGTTGCCATCATGGCAGTCATCCTCGTGGAATTCATGCGTCCGCAATTGCAAGTCCGGAAGCCCCCGCCGAAGCCGGAAATTCGGTTAAACATCAACGGCCCGTCGAACTAGCGCCGTTTTTCCTTCTTTCTTTTCCTTGCTTCCTTACGTCCTTGCTTCCTTACCTCCTTGCCTCGTTTCTTCCTCTCTTCTTGACACCCTTGCCCATCTGATCAACGATCCCGATCGATCATCATCCATGTCCAAATCTCCCTCTAATCTGCCCCCTCCCGCCTTCGACGACCCCAAGCACCACCTCCGCATCTACCACGGCGACTGCCTGGAAATCCTCGCCGTCGTACCCGAATCCTCCGTCGACCTCGTCTTCGCCGACCCGCCCTATTTCCTCTCCAACGGCGGCATCACCTGCCA
>WNFF01000604.1_pt1 | contig 27307 bp, 28 predicted proteins | sample 5400441 | NCBI WGS metagenome assembly WNFF01 (sample SAMN13153345, study PRJNA577476) | soil metagenome | isolation source: 120 cm saprolite under Douglas fir tree site 2 hole 3 replicate 1 | place: USA:California | collected 2015-04-18
TCCGCGGGTGCGCCGGGCGCTGCACCTCGCCACCGACCGGCACGTGCTGGTCGACGTGGTGAAGGACACCGCGCCGATGCAGGTGGGCGGCTTCGTGTACCCCTTCCACGAGTGGTCCGCCCAGAAGCCGGAGATGGAGAAGCGCCTCGGCTATCAGAAGGACCCGAAGGCGGCGATCCAGGAGGCCAAGAAGCTGATGGCAGCGGCGGGCCACCCGAACGGGCTCAAGAACCTCGACTTCGTGGTCCGGGACATCGCCAGCTTCAAGCTCTGGGCGGTGGCCATCCAGGCCATGCTGAAGGAGAACCTCAACGTCGAGACGAATCTCCGGGTGGTGCAGACCTCCCAGTGGTTCGAGGAGGCCGGCTCCGGCAACTTCGATCTCGCGATCAGCGCGATCGTTTCCTCCCTCATGGATCCGTCGGACTACTTCACGGCGTGGTACGGCAAGGGCGGGCCCCAGAACTACTCGGGCTGGACCAACGAGGAGTTCCACTCCCTCGCGCACAATCTCGAGCGCGAGGTGGACGAGAACAAGCGCAAGGCGATGATCCCGCGCGCCGAGGCCATCCTGGAGAACGATCCCCCGCTGGTCCCGGTGGCCTGGGAGCAGATCTACGACGCCTTCTACAACCGGGTCCACGGCCAGAACGCGACGAAGTTCTTCGGCATCTACGACGTCACCCGCTGGGACACCGTCTGGATGGCGCAATCCTAGGACGGGTTCTCGCGCGTGCAGAAGTATCTGCTCCGGCGGGGGTTGTTCGCGTTGAGCACCGTGATCGGGGTCTCCCTGATCGTGTTCGTGGTGCTGCGCATCCTGCCCGGCGATCCGCTGGTGGCCCTTCTTGGAGTAGAAGGCCACTCCAAGATGGCCCCGGCGGACCGCGTGATCATCATGAAGGACCTGGGGCTGTCGGACTCGCTCCCGGTGCAGTACGTCCGCTGGCTGCGTGACATCGCCAGCGGGCAGCTCGGCAAGTCGTTCTTCCGCGGCGACACCGTCCGCGACCTGATCCTGCATCGAGGGCCGCTCTCCGCCGAGATCGCGATCCTCGCCCTGGTCATCTCGTGGCTGGTGGGCCTGCCGGTGGGCATCCTGAGCGCGGTCCGGCCCAACGGCTGGGCGGACGCGATCACGCGCTTCTTCTCGATCCTCTTCATCGCGATCCCCGGTTTCTGGCTCAGCATGCTACTCGTGCTCGCGCTGCTCTTCTGGTTCGGCTACAAGTCGCCGATCCTGGTCGTGCACCTCTGGGAGGACCCCTGGCAGAACCTGCAGATCATCATCGGGCCCGCGATCGTGCTCGGGCTCGCCCAGGGCGCCTACATCGCGCGCATGTCCCGCTCTTGCCTCCTCGAGGTGATTCGCGAGGACTACGTGCGCACCGCGCGCGCCAAGGGCGCGGTGGAGCGCGCGGTGGTGCTGCGCCACGCTCTGCCCAACGCGCTCCTGCCGGTGGTCACCATCTCCGGGGTGCTGCTCGGCTTCGTGCTCGGCGGCTCCGTGGCGGTGGAGCAGGCCTTCGGGGTGCCCGGGCTCGGGCGCGCCCTCGTCACCGCCATCATCGAGCGCGACATCATCGTGGTGCAGAACCTGGTGCTGCTCTACGCGCTCATCTTCGTGGTGGTGAACGCGCTGGTCGACCTCTCCTACGCGTGGCTCGATCCGCGCATCCGCTACCAGTAGCGGTCGCTCGATGCTCTCGCTCCTGCGTCAGAACTGGCTCTCGGCGGCCGGCGGCATCGTCGCCCTCCTCATCGTGCTGGTCGCGCTGGCCGCTCCGCTGATCGCGCCCCGCGATCCGCTCAAGGCCGACTTCCACCACATGAACAAGGCCCCGAGCGCGGAGGCCTTCTTCGGCACCGATCAGGTGGGACGCGACGCGCTGAGCCGCGTGATCTACGGGGCGCGCACCTCGCTCTTCGTGGCCTTCTCCGCGGTGCTGCTCGGCACCACCCTCGGCTCGCTCTGGGGCGTGGCGTGCGGGTACCTGGGCGGGCGGTTCGACCTGCTGAGCCAGCGGGTGATGGAGATCTTCCAGTCCTTCCCGGACCTGATCCTGGCCATGGCGATCTCGATGGCCATCGGCACCGGGCTGCCCGCGGTCATCGTGGCCATCGCGATCACCCGCGTGCCCTTCGGCGGGCGGGTGATCCGCTCGGTGGCGCTCAGCGTGAGCGCGATGCCGTTCGTGGAGGCCGGGCGCGCCGCCGGCGCCTCGCAATTCCGGGCGATGGCCCTGCACGTGCTCCCCCAGTGCGTGGCGCCCTACCTGGTGCTGGCCACCACGCATCTGGGGGTGGCCATCGTGATCGAGGCCGCGCTCGGCTTCCTGGGCGTCGGCGTGCCGCCGCCCACGCCCACGTGGGGCAACATGCTGGCCGACGCGATCACCGGGCTCGTGCCGCAGTGGTGGCTCGTGCTCTTCCCCGGCCTCGCCATCACCGTGACCGTGCTCGCCTTCAACCTGCTGGGCGACGGCATCCGCGACAGCCTCGACCCCAAGCTCGCGCCCACCGTCCTGCGGCTCGTGACCGGGGTGGGACGCGGGGCGCGCACCGCCGGCGCGACCACCGCCACGCCCGCGACCTCCGCCCACGGTCAGCCCGGGGCTGCCTGAGCGCCCGCCCGGTGGACCTGGAGTTCCTCAACTTTCCGGCCGCGCCCCCGCCGCCGCCCACCGCGGCCTACAGCCACGCGGTCCGCGCGGGTGAGTACCTGTTCGTGACCGGGCAGCTCGGGGTCGACCCGATGACCAACACGCTGGTGCCGGGCGGCACCGTGGCGCAGACGCACCAGGTGATGCGGAACCTCCAGGCGGTTCTGGCCGGCGCGGGCACGACCCTGGCCCGCGCGGTGATGGTGCGCATCTACCTCACCAACTTCGCCGACTACGCCGCCGTGAACGCGGCCTACGCCTCCTACTTCGACCCCGGCAAGCTCCCGGCCCGCACCACCGTCGGCGTCACCGCCCTGGCTCTCGACGGCGCCGTCGAGATCGACCTCATCGTCCGCCTGTAGTCGGCGCCTCTACCCCGTCAGACAGGTTTGCAGCCGGGGCGGTCGTAGCGGTGGAACTCGCCGCGGGCGTTGATGGCGATGCGGATGCTGGGCCCGGTGCCGACCGGTTCCAGGTGGTGCCAGAGATGCTTGGGGCCGAGGACGAAGTCACCTGCGCGTGCGTGAATCGGCCCGGCCTGACCCTCGATGTACCAGTCGATCTCGCCCTGCAGCACCACCCACCACTCGTCGTGATGATGATAGTGCGTGTCGTTGGGCTGGCCCGGCGGGTGGCAGATCAGGAACGCCTGGATGTCGTCGGTGAGCACCAGCGCCTCCGACCAGGGCGGCTCACCCTTCTTGGCGATCAGCTCCGGCAGGCGGCTCTGCAGCGACCCCAGCTCGAGCAGCGGGACGCGTGTGGTCATGTCGTCGCTCCGGATCGGCGGGCCATCCGTCGCCGCGCGCCGTTCCGGGCCTGGATCAGGGCCTGGACCAGCCCGCCCGGGAAGATCAGCACGATGGCGATGAAGAGCACGCCGAAGATCAAGAGGTGGAAGTCCACCCAGCGCACGGTCAGGTACTCCTTCAGGAACACGTAGAGCACCGCGCCCAGCACCGGCCCGTGGAGCGTGCCGACGCCGCCGATGAAGGTCATGAGCAGCGCGTCGAAGGTCCAGCCGGGTCCGAACGGGTGCGACGGGTAGTAGCTGATGTGATAGTACGCGAAGAGCCCGCCTGCCGCGCCGGCCAGCGCGGTCGACAGCGCGAGCGCGCGCAGCTTGAGCGCGAGCGCGGACACCCCGGTCGCCTCCGCGGCGTCCTCGTCCTCGCGGACGGCCACCATGCCGAGCCCGAGCCGGGAGCGGGCGAGCCCGGCCACCGCGAGCACCGAGAGCGCGGCGAGGGCCAGCGCCAGGTAGTAGCGGGGCGCGAGACGGTAGGCGCCGATGCTGGCCGCGGGCAGGGTGGAGATCTCGGGCAGCGCGTTGCCGACGGTGGTGCGCAGGATCTCGCCCAGGGCCAGCGTGCCGATCGCGAAGTAGGCGCCGCGCAGGCGGAACGCGGCGGCGCCGATCAGCAGCGCGAACGCGGTGGCGACCGCCGCGCCCGCGGCCATCGCGACCACCACCGGCGTGCCCGCGATCCACAGCGTGCGCGCGGTGAGCGCGCCGAGGCCGAAGAAGGCGGCGTGGCCGAGGTTCACCTGCCCCGCGTAACCCGCGATGATGTTCCAGCTCTGGGCCAGGGTGATCGAGAGCAGCACGAGGAACACGAAGTTGAGCAGGTCGTCGCGGGGCGCGAGCAGCGGCAGGAAGGCGAGCAGGCCGAGCGCGAGGAGGATGCCCAGAGTCCAGGCGCGCTCGGCGCTCATCGGGCGCGACCGAACAGGCCCTGGGGCCTGAAGACCAGGACGACCAGGAAGATGACCAGGCCGATCACCTCGCGGTAGGGCCCGCCGAAGGCGGCCGCGCTGAGGGCCTCGGCCACGCCCACGAAGAGGCCGGCCGTGAAGGTGCCGAGCATGGAGCCGAGGCCGGCCAGCACCACCACGATCAGGGCCTTGAGCGTCCACTCGAGGCCGATGGACGGGCTGATCGAGTAGCCGACGCTCACCAGCGTGCCCGCGGCGCCGGCCAGCGCGGTGCCGAGGGCGAAGGCCAGCAGGTACGCGCGCCGGATGTCGATGCCGGTGAGGAGCGCGGCCTGCCAGTCCTCCGCGGTGGCGCGGATGGCCTTGCCCCAGCGCCAGCGCGCGAGCAGGAGGTGCAGCCCCGCGATCAGCGCGAGGGCCACCAGGAGGCTCGCCAGGCGGATGACCGGGATCGCGATCGGGCCCACCGTGATCACCGCGCCGCCGTAGCCGGTGGAGATCGAGCGATCGTCCGCGGTCCAGAGGCGCACCGCGAGGGCGTGGAGCGCCAGGGCCAGGCCGAAGCCTACCAGGAGCGAGTTCTTGATCCGCGTCTCCTCGTGCGCGCGCACCACGAAGCCGAAGAGCACCAGGTAGAGCACGGCGCCGAGCAGCAGCGCGCCCGGGATCACCAGCAGGAGCGCGGCGAAGGGGTCCAGGCCCAGCCGCGCGAAGAGCCAGTAGGCTCCGTAGCCCCCCAGCATGATCAGCTCGCCGTGGGCCACGTTCAGCACCTTGAGGACACCGAACACGAGCGAGAGGCCGGCCGCGGCCAGCCCGTAGAGGCCGCCCAGGAGCAGGCCGAGCACGATCTGCTGCGCGAGGACCGTCATCGGCTGGGCCGCCTCAGGAGCTTCATGCGCCGCGCTCGCCCGCGGCCAGCGGCCCGAGGTAGGCGCGGCGCACATGGGAATCGCGCAGCAGCGCGGCGCCTTCGCCCTCGCCCACCACGCGGCCGCCTTCCAGGATGTAGGCGCGGTGGGCCAGGGTCAGCGCGGCGCGCACGTTCTGCTCCACCAGGAAGACGGCCACGCCCGCCCGGTTGATCTCGACCAGCGCGTCCAGGATCCGGCGCACCAGCAGGGGCGCGATGCCGAGCGACGGCTCGTCCAGCATCAGCAGGCGCGGGCTCGCCATCAGGGCGCGGCCCACCGCCACCATCTGCTGCTGGCCCCCGGAGAGGGCGCGGACGATCTGCCGGCGCCGCGTGCGCAGGTCCGGGAAGAGCGCGAAGACGCGCTCGAGGCTCTCCCGTCGCGCCGCGCGGGCCCGCGGCGAGAAGGCGCCCAGCTCGAGGTTGTCCTCCACCGTCATGGAGCCGAAGAGCCGCCGGCCCTCCGGCACCACCGCGAGGCCGCGCTCGACGATCAGGTGCGGGGCGACTGTCAAAAGGTTATCACCGCCCCATGAGATGGCCCCAGCGCGGGGACGGACCAGCCCGGCCACGCAGCCGAGCAGGGTGGACTTGCCCGCGCCGTTCGGGCCGAGCAGCGCCACGATCTCGCCGTCACCGACACGGAGCGTGACCCCGGAGAGCGCGGGGACGTCGCCGTAGGCGGCCTCGAGGCCGCGGATCTCAAGCACGCGCGGCTCCGGGACGCTCCACGCCGAGGTAGACGTCCACCACCCGGGGATCGGCGGCCACCACGGCGGGCGGGCCGTCGGCGATCTTCTCGCCCGCGCTCAGCACCACGATGCGCCGCGCGAGGTCCATCAGCGCCCACACGATGTGCTCGACCATCAGCACCGAGAGCCCGTCGGCGACCAGCCGGCGGATCAGACCCATGGCCGCCGCGGTCTCGGTCGGGTTCAGGCCGGCCATGAACTCGTCGAGCAGCAGCAGCTCGGGCCCGGTGGCGAGCGCGCGGGCCAGCTCGAGGCGCTTGCGGTCCATCAGGGTGAGGGCGGCGGCCGGCGTGGAGGCGCGGCCCTCGAGGCCCACCAGCGCGAGGAGACGGAGCGCCTCCGTCCGCGCGTCGAGGCCGCGCCGTCGGCCGTAGAGGCAGCCCACCCGCACGTTGTCGAGGGCGGAGAGGGCCGCGAAGGGACGCACGAGCTGGAACGTGCGCGCGACCCCGCGGGCGCAGACCCGGTGCGGGGAGAGCCCGGCGACGTCGTGGCCCTGGAAGCGGATGCGCCCGCGGTCCGGACGGAGCGCGCCCGCGAGCAGGTTGAACAGCGTGGTCTTGCCGGAGCCGTTCGGCCCCATGATGCCGAGCAGCTCGCCGGCTTCGAGCGTGAGGCTCACGTCGCTGACCGCGAGGACGCCGCCGAAGCCCTTGGTCAGCCGCTCGACCTCGAGGAGGGCCACGGGCGGCTCAGGCGCCCGGGCTCAGCGCTTGGCGAACGGGGGCGCCGGGAAGGCGAGGGGCGCGGTCGCCGTCTCCTTCGGCCACACCAGCTCCTGCTTGCCGTTCTGCCACTGGAGCAGCGCCTGCGGGACGATGCCGGTGCCGTCCGGCCGGAACTTCACGGAGCCGATCACGGTGTTCATGCTCGTCGCCGCAATCGCGTCGCGCACCTTCTCGCGGTCCGGGAAGCCGGCGCGGGTCACCGCGGCGGCCAGGATCTCCACGCACGCGTAGGCCGGGCCGACCAGCGGGTCCGCCGGGCGCCCGAACTTCTTCTGGTGCGCGTCGTTCAACTCCTTGACCCCGGCGCCCTTCATGGCGTGGTGCCAGCCCGCGGCCAGGACCATGAAGTCGCCGTCCTTGCCGAGGTTCTGCGACCAGATCTGCGCGTCGGGGGCGCGGATGAAGAAGGAGAGCTTGGGCGTGAAGCCGAGCTCCTTCATCTGCTTCACCATGGTCATGCCGTCGGGCGGATTGGGCAGGGCCAGCACCACGTCCACGTTGGCCGCCTTGGCCTTCAGGATCAAGTCCGAGAAGTCCTTGGCCCCCGGCGCGTACTCGCCGTTCAGCGCCACCTGGTAGCCCGCGGCCTTGCCCGCGTCCGTCCAGGCGGCCGCCATCTCCCGGCCCCAGTCCGTCTTCTCCTGGAAGATGGCCACCGTCTTGGGCCGCTCGCCGGCCGGGATCAGCTCGAGCAGGCCCTGGGTGGCGTGGCCGATGTCGGGCGACTTCCAGAAGGGGGAGAAGAGGTAGCGGAAGTTCTGCTGGTGGATCTTCTGGAGCGCGAAGGCCACGCCCAGGTACGAGATGCGATTCTTCTCGGCCACCGACGCGGCCGCCGCGTGGAGATCGGAGCCGAAGCCACCGAGATAGCCGATCACCCCCTGCGCGGCCAGGGTCTCCATGCGCGCGACGGTCTTGGTGGCGTCCGACTCGTCGTCGAGCAGGACCAGCTCGACCGGCATCTTGACGCCGCCCACCGTGATCCCGCCGCCCGCGTTCAGGCGCTCCACCGCGAACTCGTAGCCGGCGCGGATCTGGGCGCCGCCCGCGCCGTAGCGGCCGGTCAGCGGGACCACCGCGCCCATCTTGATCGACTGGGCCCAGGCGGGGACGGGCGACAGGGCGAGCAGGGCCAGAGCGAGCCAGGCCAGCATTCTCATCGGGATTCTCCTCTCCAGATTTGATTCGCGGTCTCGGCCACGCGGCGGAGCTTGGCCTGCTGCTCGGCCGGGGTGATCCGGTTCCCTTCCATGGTGGAGGCGAAGCCGCACTGGGGGCTGAGCGCCAGGCGCTCGAGCGGCACCAGCCGGGCCGCCTCCTCGACGCGGGCGCGCAGCTCGCCGACCGACTCGAGGCGCGGGCTCTTGGTGGTCACGAGGCCGAGCACCACGATGCGGTCGTCGGGCACCGCGCGCAGGGGCTCGAAGCCGCCGGAGCGCTGGTCGTCGTACTCGAGCAGGAAGCGCTGGAAGCGGCTCTTCGTGAACACGCGCGCGATCGGCTCGTAGCCGCCGCTCGCGTAGAACATGGACTGGTTGTTGCCCCGGCAGATGTGCAGGCCGAAGGCGACCCCGGGGTGATTGCCGATGACCGCCCCGATCACCGCATTGTCCATCTCGATGCAGGCGTCGATCAGCCGGTCCGGATCGCTCCCGCGCTGCCGGTAGCCCTCGCGCAGCTCCGGATCCAGGAGCGCCGCGTACTGGGGGGCGTCGATCTGGACGTAGGTGCAGCCGAGCCGCACCAGCTCCTCGACTTCCCTCCGGGTGAGGTCGACGATGTCGGCCAGGTACGAGTCGCGGGTCGGATAGGCCCCGGTCGACTTCTCGGGGTCGTAGTAGGCGGCGGCCTGCTGGCTGCTGATCAGGGTGACCTTGGTGGGCTTGCTGGTCCGGGCCCGCAGGTAGGTGAGCTCCTCGGCGCACATGCTCCGGCGCCAGCGCAGCTTCTCGACCACCACCGGGCGCTTGAACACGAGTCGCTCGCCCGCCTCGTTGTGGAACGGGATGGCCCAGCCGCCGAACTTGTCGAAGCCATCGAGGGCGTCGATCAGGTGGCCGAAGAAGGCGTAGCGGCGCAGCTCGCCGTCGGTGACCACGTCGAGGCCGGCCTCTTCCTGGAGCCGCACCGCCTCGTCGACCGCGCGATCCTCCACCTGCTTGAGCGCGGCGGCGGAGAGCTCCGCGCGCTCCCAGCGCTCGCGGGCGAGCTTCAGCTCGGGCGGACGGAGGAGGCTGCCTATCACGTCGCTGCGGATCGCGTGGGCGGGCATCCCTGACTTCCCTTTATATATGTTCGGCTCGCCTATGGCTCGCCTCACTCGTCTAACCCGGCTCGCCTTCGGCTGCGCCTTGCCGCGCGACTCGCCTATGGCTCGCCTCACCTGTGCAACCCGGCTCGCCTTCGGCTGCGCCTTGCGCCGCGAGCTAGCTGCCGGCGACCTTGAACATGCCGCCGTCGATGCCGAGCGCGCTCTTGCCGATGCCCTCGAGCATCCGGTCCACGGTGGGTGGCATGAGGGTGGAGGTGCGCAGGTCGCGGAAGGCGCGCTCGGCCGGGAAGTCCTTGTAGGCACCCCGGCCGCCCACCACCTGGATGACCTTGGAGGTGACCGCGAGGCCGACCTCGGTGGCGATGTACTTGGCCTTGTTGCCTAGCACGCCGCGCTCCTGCACGTCGGCGGCCTCCCAGCGCTCCGCGGTGTCGGCCAGCACGAGCCGCGCGGCGTCCAGATGCGCGGCCAGCTCGCCGATGTGTCGCTGCACCGCGGGGTCGTGGGCCACCGGGGCGTTCTCCGGCTTCACGATCCGCTGCTTGGCGTAGTCGATCGCGAAGGCGAGCGCGCCCTCCGCGATGCCCGCGTACACCGCGGCGTAGCCGAGGGCGAAGCTCTCCACCACACCCACCCGGAGCGCGGTGCCCGGGTCGCCGAGCGCGGTGTCCTTCGCCACCCGCACCCCGGTGAAGGTGACCGACGGGCTGAAGGTCGCCCGCATGCCGAGGGTGTTCCACTTGCCGTCGGTGGCGATGCCGGGGGCGTCGGCCGGCACCAGCACCTGGAGCAGAGCCTTGCCCATGTCGGTGCCGCCCTCGAGCGCGCACCAGACCATGTAGTGCGAGGCGCCCAGGGCCATCGTGCAGAAGTGCTTCACCCCGTCGACGACGTAGGCGTCGCGGTCCTGGCGCACCACCGTCTCCATCAGGAAGCTGCGCGAGAGGCTCACCGCCGGCTCGCTGCCCCAGCTGCCGAAGAGGCGGCCGTGCTCGACGACCTCGGCGAAGTAGCGGCGCTTCTGCGCGTCGGTGCCGAGCGCGTCGATGAAGCGCATGACCGTCGAGTGCATGTGCACGGTCATCGCGGTGTTGGCGCAGCCGCGGGCGATGGTGCGGATCACCCCGATGTAGGTCGGCATGTCGAGGCCGAGCCCGCCGTACGCGGTGGGGATGCACGAGGCCAGGAAGCCGTCACGACCGAGCACGCGCCACGAGTCGATCGGGTTGGTGCCCGCCGCGTCGTACTCGGCCGCTCGCGGCGCGATGTGCTCGCGCGTCAGCCTTGACACCAACTCCAGCAAGGCTTTTTTTGACTGGGGGGGAGCGACCGCCGCTCCGCCCCCAGACCCCCCCACCGGTTTCGAGTCAGCCGTCATCGACCGCTAGCTCATGCCCTTGACCGGCTGGCGGTTGCCGGTGATGCAGCGGCAGGTGCCGGCCTGGTGCAGCTCGATCATGTTGCCGAACGGGTCGTACATGAAGATCTGCTGCGACTCGGGGCCCACCACGCCCCGGGTCACCCAGTGCTCCACGCCCATGCGGTCCAGCTCGGCCTTGGCCTCCTGGATGTCGGGCACCGCGAGGGCCACGTGCGGCCGGGAGGGATCCTTGTCCGGCCCCTGGGCGAACTTGGACTGGCCATCAACTCCCATAAGATGGATTTGAGCAGTTCCGCCCACGTCCATCCAGTAGCCGTCGATGGTTGGAATAACCGGACGGCCCTGATCGGCTGTGAGGCCGAGCACGTCGTGGTAGAAGCCGTAGGCCTTCTTCACCTCGGCGGGCGAGGGACCGACGCGGATGCCGTGATGGTGGAGCTCAAGCACTTTGACGGCCATGGATGCCTCCTGTGAGCGTGCCCCAGATCCCCCGGGGGAGGAACAGGACGAACGCGGAGAAGATCGTGCCGATCACCAGGGGCCAGGACTCGAGGACGAGGCTCAGTCGCTCCTCCAGCACCAGGAACGTGGCGGCGCCCACGAACGGCCCGAAGAAGGTTCCGGCCCCGCCCAGGAGCGTCATCATGACCACCTGGCCCGAGGTGGTCCAGTATAGCGACTCGACCGGCACGACGGTGAGCCGCAGCGCGTCGAGCGATCCGGCGAGCCCGGCGAAGCAGGCGGAGAAGACGAACGACAGATGCTTGACCCGGTCGACGTCGTACCCGCAGGCCACCGCCCGGCTGCTGTTCTCGCGGATGGCCTGCAGCACCGCCCCGAACGGAGAGTCGAGGATGCGCCGCAGCGCCAGCACCGCCAGCCCGACCAGCACGTAGGCGAAGTAGTAGAAGGCGATGGTGGTCTCGATCGAGTAACGCCAGGGCCCGAGGCCCAGCGCGAGCTGGGGGATGCCGCGCAGCCCGTCGTCGCCGCCGGTCACGTCGGCCAGGTGGAAGCCGATGAAGTAGAGGAGCTGGGCGAAGGCCAGGGTCAGCATCGCGAAGTAGATGCCGCGCCGGCGCAGGCAGAAGAAGCCGATGACGAGGCCGCCCAGGCCGGCGAGCAGGAACCCCGCGCCGAGCCCGAGCCAGAGCGAGCCCACGTGGAGCTTGGCGAGCGCGATGCCGCAGCCGTAGGCGCCGAGGCCGTAGTAGGCGGCGTGGCCGAAGGAGAGCAGGCCGGTGTAGCCGTAGAGCAGGTTGAAGCCCATGGCCAGGAGGCCGAAGATCAGCACCTGGGTCGCCATCGTGCGGTTTGGCACGATGAAGGGGAAGACCGCGAAGAAGACCCAGAAGGCGAGCACCGGATGCGCGGCCACGCGCGCGGCGATCGCGCGGAGCGCGCTCACTCGGCCAGCCCCGCCTCGCCGAACAGACCGCTCGGGCGCACCAGCAGCACCACCGCCATCACCACGAAGACCATGATCTCGGCCGCCTTGGGCACGAACAGCGTGGTGAGGCCCACCACCTGCCCGATGAGCAGGCCCGCGACCACCGCGCCGAGCAGGCTGCCCATGCCGCCCACCACGATGACCACGAACGACTCGATCACCATGGTCACGCCCATCTCCGCGTAGGCGCCGCGCATCGGTCCGGCCAGGATGCCGGCCAGCCCGGCGAGCGCGGTGCCGATGCCGAAGACGACCAGCCAGACGCGCCCGAGGTCGATGCCGAGGGCCCGGACCATCAGGGGATCGCGCGAGCCCGCGCGGATGATGAGGCCGATGTTGGTGCGTCCGAGGAAGAAGTAGAGGCCGATCAGCACCGCCACCGTGACCCCGATCAGGAAGATGCGGTAGGCCGGGAAGGACATGAAGCCCAGGTTCACCGCGCCGGCCAGCGCCCGGGGCGGATCGAGGGTGAGCCCGATCTTGCCCCAGATGAGCTTGACCCCCTCGACCAGAATCAGCGAGAGGCCGAAGGTGAGCAAGAGCGGGTCGTCGGGCGAGCGGCCGTAGAGCCGCCGGATCAGGAAGCGCTCCATCAAGAGCCCGAGCGCCCCGACCATGAGCGGGGCCACGATCAGGGCGATCCAGAAGCTCTTGGTGTAGGTGAGCAGGAAGACGCCGAAGTACGCCCCCAGCATGAACAGCGCGCCGTGCGCGAAGTTCACCACCGTCATCAGCCCGAAGATCAGGGACAGGCCGATGGCCAGCAGGACGTACACCATCCCGAGCACGAGGCCGGTGAAGACCTGCGCCAGGAGCGTGGAGAGCTCGGGCACCGGGCTAGGCGAAGCCCTTTTCGGAGCAGGTGCGGTCGTACTCCTCGTTCGCCCCTACCTTCGTGACGATGTCCATCAGGCCCCAGTCCCCCTTGACCTTGTCGCGGCCCTTGACGATCCAGAGGTCCTGGAAGGACTTGTTGTCGCAGGCGCGCCACCACTGCTTGCCCTTGAAGTGGTCGTAGGTCGGGTTCTTGCGGAGCGCGCTGGCGACCGCCTCCGCGTCGGTGGACTTGGCCAGCTCCGCGCCGCGGGCCACCTCGAGCACCCCGCTGTAGGAGTAGGCGCCGTAGTCGCCGGGGGGAAGGTTGAACTTCTTCATCGACGCGTCGACGAACTTCTTGGCGGTGGGGATGGAGTCCTGCAGCTCCCAGTACCAGTTGACCGCGCCGTGCACGTCCTGGTAGAGCTCCGGCCCGCCCTCCTTGAGATAGGAGATCCAGAGCAGCGGCTGGGCCATCTTCATGTCCTTCTTCATCCCGAAGCTGATCACCTGCTTGTGGAGCGCGATGTTGTCGGCGCCGGGGGCCACGTTCATCAGGACGTCCGGCTTCGCGGCCTGGATCTTGGGCAGGTGCGCGGAGAACTCGGCCGAGCCGAGCGGGTAGGGGGTGGCGCCGAGCAGCGTGCCGCCCGACTTCTTGAGCGTGTCCTGCAGCACCTGGTTACACTGCTTGCCCCACGCGTAGTCCGCGTAGATGATCCACCACTTCTTGCCCAGGTTCTCGGCCGCCCACTTGCCCAGCACCCGGCAGGTGATGGTCGGGTTGAGCGCCTCATGGAAGGTGATGGGGCTGGTGTCGGGCTTGGCGCTGATCTCGTCGGACTGGCTCGTCGAGATGTAGAGCACCTTGGACTTCTTGGTCTGCTCGTTGATGGCCATCTGCACGTGCGCGGCGAGGCCGCCCACGATGAACTGGCACTTGTCGTTCTCGATCAGCTCCTTGGTGCGCTGCGCGCCCACCGCCGGCTTGAGCTGGTCGTCGCGGAAGAGCACCTCGACCTTGCGGCCCATCACGCCGCCCCTGGTGTTCAGCTCCGCCTCCGCGAGCTGGGCGCCGCGCTGCATGTCGGCTGCGAGGGCGGCGAACGGCCCGGTCAGCGGCAGCGGGCAGCCGACCCGGAACGGATCCTTGGACTGGGCGCGCAGGATGGCCGGGAAGGACAGGGCCGCGGCGCCGGCCGCGGTGGTTGCCAGGAATGAGCGACGATCCATGGAGTTGCCTCCTCTGCGTTGAGTGAGCACGGCCTCTGCGGGGACGGGTGCCGGGTATCATAGGAGGCCCTCCGGAGCGTGTCAATCGTGTTACGATGCCGCACGTTTGCGTCACGTCGGAGCCCGCCTCAAGCGACCGGACGACCCGCGCCTCCTCACCGGGCGCGGCCGCTACCTCGACGACCTCACGCTGCCGCGGATGGCCCACGTGGCCTTCGTCCGCAGCCCGCACGCCCACGCGATCATCGCGGGGATCGAGGGCGACGCGGCGCGCCTCGGCCCGGGGGTCCTGGCGGTCCTGACCGGGCCGGAGGCGGTGCGGCTCTGCAAGCCCTACCGCGGCGTGCTGCTCCACTACGCCGGCATGAAGACCGGCGCGATGCTCCCGCTCGCCACCGATCGCGCGCGCTACGTGGGCGAGCCGGTGGTGGCGGTGGCCGCGGAGAGTCGCGCGCTCGCGGAGGACGCGGCGGCCCTGGTGACCGTGCGCTACGAAGCGCTGCCCGCGGTGCTCACCCCCGAGCAGGCGCGGGAGCGGCCGCCCATCCACGCGGAGTTGCCCGACAACGTGATCTACGAGACGCGGCTCACCGCGGGCGACCCCGCGGGGGCCTTCGCCGCCGCACCCCACGTCTACCGCCGCCGCTTCACCACCGGACGCCACACCGGGGTGCCGATGGAGCCCCGGGGTCTGGTGGCCGACTTCGACCCTTCCACGCGGGCGCTCACGCTGTGGATCTCGACCCAGGTGCCCCACATGATGCAGGCGGTGGTCGCCGATCTCTTCGGCCTCCCCGAGCAGCGCGTGCGGGTGATCGCTCCCGACGTGGGCGGCAGCTTCGGCATCAAGATCCACATCTACCAGGACGACATGGCCGCGTGCGCGCTCGCGCTCCTCCTGGGCCGGCCGGTGAAGTTCGTGGCGACGCGCCACGAGTCGTTCCTCTCCGACATCCACGCCCGCGAGCAGCGGATCGACGTGGAAGTGGCCGCCGAGGCCGACGGCACCCTCACCGCGATCCGCGCCGCCATCACCGCGCCGGTGGGACCCTACTCCGCCTTCCCGCGCTCGAGCGTGGTCGAGGGTGGGCAGGTGCTGCGCCTGCTGCCGGGGCCCTACCGCATCCGTCACTACGAGGCCACGCTGGCGGTGCTCGCGCAGAACAAGGTCGTCACCTCGCAGTACCGGGCGGTGGGGCATCCCATCGCGGCCGCGGTCACCGAGAGCATGGTGGACGTGGTCGCGCGCGACCTCGGGCTCGACCCGGCGGAGGTGCGGCGCCGCAACCTGGTGCGTCCCGAGGAGCTGCCCTATACGTCCGCGGCGGGCAACGTCTACGACAGCGGCAGCTATCAGGCCGCGCTCGAGCGGCTCCTCGAGGCGGCGGGCTACGCGGCGCTCCGACGGGAGCAGGTGGTCGCGCGGGTGGCCGGGCGCCACGTGGGGATCGGCCTCTCGTGCTTCATCGAGCTGACCGGACCCGGCGCGCAGTTCTACGGCATCGGCGGCGCGCCGATCTCGGGGCAGGAGGGCGCGACGCTGAGGCTCGAGCCCTCGGGGGCGGTGACCGCGCTGGTCGGGGTGACCAACCAGGGGCAGGGCACGCCGCTCGCGCTGGCCCAGATCATCGCCGACGAGATCGGGGTGGGCGTGGAGGACGTCACGGTGCTCTCCGGCGACACCGCGATGGGCCCCTACGGCGGCGGGACCTGGGCGAGCCGGGGCACCCCGATCGGCGGCGCGGCCACGCTGCTGGGCGCCCGCGCGCTCGCCGAGCGCATCCGGCGCGCGGCGGCGGTGCTGCTCGAGGCGGCCGCGGAGGACATCGCCCTCGACGCCGGCCAGGCGACGGTGCGCGGCAGCGGGAAGAGCCTGACGCTGCGGGAGGTGGCGCGGGCGGTGCACTTCCGCTCCAACGAGCTGCGAGGGCTCGAGCCAAGCCTCGAGGCCACCGTGCACTTCACGAACCCCGCCCCGTGGACCTTCACCAACGGCGCGCACCTCGCGGAGGTCGAGGTCGACGCCGACACCGGCGCGATCGCGGTGCGCCGCTACGTGGCGGTCGACGACTGCGGCCGCATCGTCAACCCGGCGCTGGTGGAAGGCCAGATCGCGGGCGGCATCGCCCAGGGCCTGGGCGGCGCGCTCTCGGAGTGGTGCGTCTACGACGAGTCCGGCCAGCCGCTCGCGACCACGTTGATGGAGTACGCGGTGCCGACCGCGGAGATCATGCCCGCGGTGGAGCTCCACTCGCTGGAGAGCCCGGCGCCCGGCCTGCCCGGCGGCTTCAAGGGCGCGGGCGAGGCCGGCACCACCGGCGCGCCCGCCGCGATCCTGAACGCGGTGAACGACGCGCTCCACCCGCTGGGCGTCATGCTCACCGATCAGCCCCTGACGCCGGAGCGGGTGTGGCGGGCGATCAGCGCGGCGCGGGGTCGACCGGCTCGTTGAAGCGGAGCCGGTTGCCGGGCGGGCTGTCCGCCGACTGGGGGAGTGCGGGGGCCATTTCTGGGCCCCCGCAGATGAAGGGCCTGAAGAAGTGAAGCGGTCCCTTCGCGGTAATCTCCCGGTGGTATGCCCCGAGCCCGCCCTCGGCGATCTGCACGGTCACCGTCGAGCCCGGGCAGGCGTCGCCGTGGTGCTCGCTCAGGTGGAGCAGGAGGCCGTCGCGCGAGATCTGCATGTAGAGCGGCGCGGTCTCGTCGAAGCGAGCCTCCCAGTCCACCTGGAAGCCGAGGAAGCCCACGTAGAATTCCTTCGCGGCGGCATGGCTACCCGCCGGCCCGGGTGAGGCAGGCCACCAGCGCGCGCGGGTGCTCGCACAGGAGGTCCGCGCCGGCGTCGGTCAGCTCGCGGCGGTCGCCGAAGCCCCACAGCGCACCGATGGAGCGGATGCGATGGGCCCGCGCGGCCGCGATGTCGAGGTCCCGGTCGCCGATCATGACCGAGGTCTCGGCCCGGATCACCCCGGTCTCGATCAGGTGCCCGAGCAGGTCGGTCTTGCGATCGAAGCGCCCGCCCGGCTCCGCGCCGTAGACCGCGTGGAAGTGCCGCACCAGCTCGAAGTGGGTCACGATGCGGGTGGCCGCGTGCTGGGGCTTCGCGGTGGCCACCAGCATGGTGGAGGTGACCCGCGCGGCGCCTTCGAGCATCTCGGGCACGCCGTCGTAGACCGCGTTCTCGAAGAGCCCCACGTCGTCGTAGCGCGCCCGGTAGTGGGCGAGCGCGGTCTCGACGAGGGCCGGGTCGCTCGTGCCGAGCAGGGTGGTGAACGTGCCGCGGAGCGGCGGGCCGATGTAGGTGGCCAGCACCTCGTCGCCCGGGCACTCGCGGCCGAGCCGATCGAGCGCGTGGCGAATGGAGGCGGTGATGCCGGCGCGCGAGTCGGTCAGGGTGCCGTCCAGGTCGAAGAGTACCGTGAGGCCGCTCATGCCGCGGGCGGGACCACCGGGTCGTGCATGGATCGAGTGTATCGTCCGCGAGCGGTCGGCGCCATGGTACCCGGGCGAAGTGTTATGCTCGGCGCGACTTCGGGCCACTTGGGGAGGGCGATGGCGATGGAGCGACGAACCTTTCTTGGCGTGATTGCTGGCGGCCTTCTCGCCGCCCCGCTCGCCGCCGAGGCGCAGCCGGCCGCCAAGGTGCCGCATGTCGGCTATGTGACGTCATCGGGCCGGTCTGTCAACGTCACCGTTTTCGATCAGGGACTGCGTGACCTCGGCTATACGATCGGGCAGGACGTCATCGTCGAGTACCGATTCGGCGAGGGGCATATCGATCGGGTGCCAATCCTCATCGACGAGCTGCTGCGACTCAAGGTGGACGTGCTCTTCGCCCCCAGCCCGCAGGCCATACGCGCGGCGAGACAAGCCACGAGCACCGTCCCGATCGTAGGGGTCGACATCGAGACCAATCCGGTGGAGGCGGGCTGGGTCAAGACCTTGGCGCGGCCGGGCGGCAACATCACGGGCTTGTTCCTCGATATCCCGGAGGTGAGCGGGAAGCTGATCCAGATCCTGACCGAGGCGGTGCCGGGACTCCAGCGGGTCGCCGTCCTGTGGGATGCCTCGGTCGCCGCGTCTCAGTTGAAAGCAACCGACGGCGCTGCTCGGGCGGTGAAGCTCAAGCTCCAGTCACTCCCCTTTCGCCAGGCGGAGGACTTTGCCGCGAGCTTCGAGGCGGCGCGCAATCAACGAGCTCAGGCCTTGGTTGTTCTGTCAGCGCCCTCGGTGTTCCTGAACCTGAATCGTCTCGCCGATCTTGCGCTCCGGTACCGCTTGCCGGCCATCTGCGTCTTTCCCCAGTTCGCCGACGCAGGCGGGCTGATGGGTTATGGACCGAACCTCACGGACCTGTTTCGGCAGGCGGCGGGCTACGTGGACCGGATACTCAAGGGCGCGAGCCCCGCGGACCTACCGATCCAGCGGCCGGCGGTCTTCAAGCTCGTCGTCAACATGAAAACCGTGAAGGCGCTCGGCCTGACGATCCCGCCGTCGGTCCTGCAACGGGCGGATCAGGTGATCGAGTAGACCGACCGCATGCCCGACCGCTCGCCGGATTCTCGGGGTCCTCAAGAGGCAGATAGCTCTGGAGGCTTCACGTCTATCAGGATCTCGGTCTTCACCGAGTTGGCGATGAAGCACTGCTCGTGGGCCAGGTGGTGGAGGTGGTCCGCCTCTTCCGGAGTCGGGCGCTTCGCCCCGCCGTAGACGATTCGCGGGTGGAGGGTCACCGCCGCCACCCAGACCGCCCCGCGCTCGTTCTTCCGCATCACGCCCACCGCGTCGTCCTCGTACCGCTCGACCACGAAGCCCGCGTGCATGGCCACGTAGAGGAAGGTGAGCATGTGGCAGCTCGCGATCGACGCCACGAAGGCCTCCTCGGGATCCACGTGGGCCGGGTTCGAGAAGGGCACCGGCACCACCGAGGGCGCGGGCGACGCGGGGACGGTCACGCCGCCGTCGAAGGTCCACGTGTGCTCGCGGGAGAATCGCCCCTTGAGGAAGGCCTCGCCGTCGGCCGGCAGGGCCCAGCGCACCGTCGCCTTGTGCTCAGCCATGGATGTGCTCCTCCAGCCTCGCGATCTGGCGGTCGTGATATCGGCCCAGCAGCGCCAGGGCCGCGACCGCTCCCACGAGGGCCATGAACATGTCCCACTGAGTGTCCCACTGATCGCCCTGCGTGCCCAGGAAGGCGGCCGCGTTCTCGCCGCCGATGAGGGCGGACCACCACTCGACCAGCTCGTAGGCCGCGCTGATGGCCAGGCACACGCAGACGACCAGGAACACAAGCCACTTGCCGGGCCGGAGCGGTGACCGGCGGATCAGGATCTCGCGCACGACGACGGCGGGCACGAAGCCCTGGGCGAGGTGCCCCAGGCGATCGTAGGGATTGCGGGCGAGCCCCAGCGCGTCGGCGACCCAGTCCCCGAGCGGCACCTCCGCGTAGGTGTAGTGGCCGCCCAGCATCAGGATCAGGGCGTGGACGAAGATCAGGCGGTAGGCGAGCGGGGTGAGCGGGAAGCGGCGCGCGGTCGCCACCAGGATGGGCACCGCGACCAGGATCGGCGCGACCTCGACCAGCCACGTGAGCCGATCATGCGGGCCGACACCGGAGACGAGCAGCGCGGCCGCGCCGACGGCCAGGAGGACGAGCGGCTCTCTACCAGTCACCCGCGTACTGGGTACGGTGCGGCGCGGTGTGGCCGAGCAGGCGGGCCCGGCGTAGCTCCAGGAGCTGGCGCGTGTGCAGCAGATCGTGCGCGGCCCAGGAGGCGAGCAGGTCGCCGGCGGTGATCGGTCCGGACGGGGCACGATACTCACGGGTCCAGTCGGGGGCGGTGAGGGTCCCGAGCCAGGCCAGCGAGCGCTGGCGCTCGGCCAGGAAGCCCTGCAGGGTCTCGGCGAGCTCCCGGGCGTTGTACTGGTGCTCGATGACCCAGGCCTCGGGATCGATGGGGGCCCACGCCTCGTCGGGCCGGTGCAGCACGAGATCCAGGCGCGGTCGGAAGTCCAGGCGCTCCTCGTCGAGCAGGTGGCCGATCACCTCCAGCAGCGACCACGCCCCCGGCGCGGGCCGGACGGTCGCCTCTTCGGGGGAGACGCCCACCGACAGCGCGGTCACGATCTCGGCCCCCTGCGCGAGCTCCCGCCGGACCATGTCTAGCCGCATCGCGGTCACCGGCGGAGCGCCCCGTGGATCTCGTCGAGGCGCTCCTTCAGGTGTGCGGAGAGCAGCGCGCTCTTGTACGACATGATGATGAGCTTCACCGAGACCAGGAAGACCCCGGCCTCCAGCAGCATGTCGTGGGAGAGGCCCTTCTCGAAGAGGGCGACCACGAACAGGGCGAGGGTGATCACGATCACGACGAGCGAGCCACCGTCGATGTGCTTGCGGATGCTGGCCATGGATCCTCCTGAGTCGTCCGGGGGTACGGCGCGGCCTACTGGAACTCGAGGGTGGCCGCGCGCAGGCCGCACAGCAGCTTGCCCGCGGTCTCGAGGCAGCGATCGTTGGCGGGCGGCATCACCGGGCCGGCCAGGGAGTCGCGGTGCCAGCGCTCGAGCGGCAGATCCTTCAGGATCCCGCGCCCGCCGGCGAGGCGCAGGGCCCGCTCGGTGGCCATCAGGCCCACGTCCGCGCAGTAGGTCTTGGCCTGGTTCACCACCAGCATGGTCGCCTCACGATCGCCCGCCATCTTCAGGCAGGCCGCCTCGTGCAGCAGCAGCCGCGCGGCGCGGATCTGGGTGCCCACCTCGGCCACCGTGCGCTGCACCAGCGGATGGTGGCTCATCGGCTCGATCGAGGGCCGCTGGGTCTTGGTGCGCGCCATCTCGGTCATGTACTCGAAGGCGGCCTCGCCGATGCCCAGGTAGACCGCGGCGTAGCCGAGGGCGAAGCCCTGCAGGTCGATGGTGAGGTACTCGCCGGGGCGGCCGACCACGTTGGCGGCGGCGACCGCGCAGTCGTAGCGGATGGTGTGGCTGATGGTGCCCCGCATGCCGGTGGCGTTCCAGGTGCCCTCGATCTTCACCCCCGCGTCGCGGCTCGGGATCATCGCCGAGACCACCCCGTCCCGCGCGCTCGACCGGCCCTCGAGGATGCCGGTGACGAAGAAGTAGTCGGCCGCGTCGCCGAGGGAGCAGAACTGCTTGACCCCGGCCACCCGGTAGCCGCCGTCGCCGGTGGGACGGAACACGGTGTTGAGGACGAACTTGTCGCGGAAGCTCTGCTCGGGCTCGCTGGTGATGGACGCGATCCGCGCGCCCCGCCCCACCACCTCGCCGAAATAGCGCCGCTTCTGTTCCTCGGTGGCGAGCGCGGCCAGAAAGGTGGTCACCGTCGAGTGCATGTTGAAGGTGAGCGCGGTGGCCGAGCAGCCCTTGGCGATCTCGCGGAGGGCGTGCACGTAGGTCACCGGGTCGGCGCCCACGCCCCCGTACTCGCGCGGGACCGCGAGCGCGTGCAGGCCGGCCGCGTGCAGGTCGGCGTAGTTCTCGTAGGGGAAGGTGGAGTCGGCGTCGTACCGCGCCGCGCGCGCCGCGAAGCGGTCGCGCGAGAGCGCGGCCACGCGCTCCACCACGGCGCGCTGCTCGTCGGTGAGGGGCGGGAGCGGGAACACTGGCCTGTACCTCCTCCTGGGTCCTGGGGTCCGGGTCGCCCGGCGTCCCTATGGTACTGTGGACGCTGCCATGGCGTCATCCAAGCGGAACCTCCCGGTCGAGGCGCCCGCGCGCCCCGACCTCCTGGTGACCGGGCTCGCCGCCGCCGGGTTCGCCATCGCGGCCTACATGACCTGGCTCAAGTGGGCCGGGGCCTCGGCCGCCTTCTGCCTGTCCGGCAGCGGCTGCGACGTCGTGCAGTCGAGCCGGTACGCCATGCTGCTGGGGGTGCCGACCGCGCTGTGGGGCGCGGCGCTCTACGGGGCCATCGGGGTGCTGGCCGCGCTGGGGCTCGGGCCGCGGCGCTGGCGCTGGGCCTTCCACCTGGCCGCCGCCGGGGTCGGCGTCTCGGTGTACCTCACCGCGCTCTCGATGCTGGTCATCCACGCCACCTGCGCCTACTGCCTCGCCTCGACCGCCCTCATGCTGGCCATCTTCCTCGTGCTCTGGTGGCGTCGCGCCGCCCTGCCGGGCCGGCGCGCGACGATCGGCTCGCTGGTGGCCGGCGGCCTGGCCGTCGCGATGCTGGTCCCGTTCGGCGCCGCGTTCATCTTCGCGATGCCGTCCGGGACGGCCAGCGGCTCGGAGGCGGCGCTCGCGCGGCACCTGCGCGAGAGCGGCGCGATCATGTACGGGGCCTACTGGTGTCCCCACTGCCAGGAGCAGAAGACGCTCTTCGGCGACGCGGCCCGGGACGTGCCCTACGTGGAGTGCGATCCCAACGGGGTGAACGCGCGGCCGGACCTCTGCGAGAAGGCGGGGGTGAAGGCGTTCCCGACCTGGGTCATCGGGGGCCAGCGCCGCGAGGGCGTGCAGTCCCTCAGCGCGCTCGCCGACGCCTCGAAGTTCCAGCCCACTCCGCCACCCGCGTCCTCCCGGTAGCGCTCCGCGGCTCTCTCAGTGCGCGCCCGGCGTGGCGTGCGCCCGGACCCGCTTCAGCAGCAGCACCAGCGGCACGCTGCAGATCGCGAGCACCGTGATCAACCGGAAGTTGTCCACGAAGGCGAGCAGCGTCGCCTGCGCCACCAGCGTCTTGTAGAGGATGCCGATCGCCTGCTGGCCGGCCAGGTGGGGGCCGACCTTCGGGGTGAGGGCCTGCCGGATCGCCTCGAGCTTCTGCTGGTAGACCGGGTCGTAGGGCGTCAGCCGCGCCACGAGGACGTTCTGGTGCACCTGCGCGCGCCGGGAGAGCAGCGTGGTGGCCACCGAGATGCCGACGCTGCCGCCCAGGTTGCGCATCAGGTTGTAGATCCCGGTCGCGCCGCCCATCTGCTCCCGGCGCAGGGTGCCGAAGGACATGGTGGAGAGCGCGATGAAGATGAGCGGGTTGGCGAGCCCGTTCAGGAACGTCACGAACGCGATGTTCGACCACGCCACGTCGAAGGTGAGGCGCGAGAGCCAGACCCCGGAGAGGGCGAGGAAGCCGAAGCCGGCCGCGACCAGGAGGCGCGCGTCCAGGACGCCGACGAGCCGGCCCACCACGATGGCGGAGAGGAGCGCCCCCAGGCCCCGCGGGCTGGTGGCGAGCCCGGCCTCGAGCGCGGGGTAGCCGAGGAGGGTCTGGAGGAAGAGCGGGAGCAGGGCGGTGGTTCCGTAGAGCACGACGCCCATCACGGTGATGAGCAGGGTGCCGGTCGCGAAGTTACGATCGCCCAGGATGCGCAGGTTGACGATCGGCTCGTCGGTGACCAGCTCGCGGACGATGAAGGCCACCATCGCGACGCAGGAGATGGTGAGCGTCCAGCGGATCCACTCCGCCGCGAGCCAGTCGACCTGCTGGCCCTTGTCGAGTACCACCTGCAGGGTGGCGAGCCAGAGGGCCATGAAGCCGAGCCCCCAGTAGTCCATGCGGCGCAGGACGCTGCGCTGGAGGTACGGCGGGTCCTCGATGAAGGCCTGGGTCATGACGAGCGCGGCCAGGCCCACCGGCAGGTTGATGTAGAAGATCCAGCGCCACGAGTAGCTGTCGGTGATCCAGCCACCCAGGGTCGGGCCCAGGATCGGGGCCACGATCACTCCCATCGAGTAGGCGGCCATCGCGCGGCCGCGCCGGGCCGGGGCGAAGCTCTCGAGCAGGATCGCCTGCGCGATCGGCTGGAGCGCGCCGCCGCCGATCCCCTGCAACACCCGGGCGAGGATCAGGAGCTCGAGGCTGTTGGCCGCGCCGCACGCCGCGGAGGCGACGGTGAAGATCACGATGCACACCAGGAGGAAGCGCTTGCGGCCGAAGACCGCGCTGAGCCACGCGGTCACCGGCAGCACGACCGCGTTGGAGATGAGGTAGCTGGTGAGCACCCAGGTCGCCTGCTCCGGGGTGGCGGAGAGACTGCCCGCGATGTGGGGCAGCGCCACGTTGGCGACCGACGTGTCGAGCACCTCCATGAAGGTGCCGAGCATCACCGAGATCGCGATGAGAACCGGGCTCGACTGCGGCCGCCACTCCTCCGTGGCGTCCGCGGCGGAGGCGCTCGGCGGCGGGCTGTCGTCTGCCATTTGCTTGACGGGTACCGGTACCGACCGCCATTATAGTCGCGAACCCGATGACGGATCTCGATCAGGAGGGGATCTCCGGTCGCCTGCGGGCCCGCTTCACCACCTATCAGGAAGCGCCGCCGCGACGCCGATACGCCCTGCTCGGCCTCGCGCTGGTGGCGCTCGTCGCGATCGGCTACGGGGTCTATACCTGGTACTACTGGCGCCATCACATCTCCACCGACGACGCCTACATCACCGCTCACATCGCGCCGATGAGCGCGCGGGTGCCCGGCATCGTGGTCGAGGTCGCGGTCAACGACAATCAGGACGTGAAGCCGGACCAGGTGCTGGTGCGCCTCGATCCACGCGACTACGAGGTGGCGGTGGCCCAGGCGCGCGCGGCGGTGGTGTCGGCCAAGGGCGACCTGCAGAACGCGGTGGTCAGCGTGCCGCTCACCGATGACTCCACGCGAAGCCTCGTCCAGCAGGCCGACGCCGCGCTCGGCGCCACCCAGCACGGCACCGAGATGGCCCGGCAGGACCTCGAGCAGCGTCTCGCCGAGATCCAGTCGCGCCTCGCCGCGGTGGCCGCGGCGGACGCGGCGGTGCGCTCGGCCCAGGCGGACTACGACCGCGCCAAGCTGGATCGCGATCGGATCGCGGCGCTCGTGAAGAACCTGCTCGTGGCCCAGCAGGACATGGACCACGCGGAGGCCGCCTACCGCACCGCGGAGGCCGCGCTGGACGCGGCCCGCAAGCGCCTCGACCAGGCGCGCAGCGATGTGTTCCAGGCCCAGGCCTCCCAGCGCTCGCAGCAGGCCGCGGTCGCCCAGTCGGTGCGGCGGGTCGACGAGAGCCGCGCCTCTCTCGAGAACGCGCGCAGCCAGCGCCAGCAGGTGGGAGTGCGCCAGGCCCAGGTCGAGGCCGCGCAGGGGCGGCTGGCCCAGGCGATCGCCAACCTGCAGCAGGCGGAGCTGAACCTGGTCTACTGCACGATCCGGGCGCCGATGGCGGGCCGGGTGAGCCGCAAGTCGGTCGAGGTGGGGCAGGTGGTGACCGCGGGCCAGGCGCTGCTCGCGGTGGTGGATCTCGACGACGTGTGGGTGCTGGCCAACTACAAGGAAACCGAGCTGACCGACGTGCGGCCCGGACAGTCGGCCACGGTCACCATCGACACCTATCCGGGCAAGAAGTTCCGCGCGCGGGTCGACTCGATCCAGGCCGGCTCGGGTGCGGTGTTCTCGCTGCTGCCCCCCGAGAACGCCACCGGCAACTTCGTGAAGGTGGTGCAGCGCGTGCCGGTGAAGCTGGTCTTCGAGCGCGGCGAGAACGCCCAGCACCTGCTCGTGCCCGGCATGTCCGTCGTCCCGATCATCTCCCTCCGCCCGTGAAGCTCGACGTCCTGCTGATCCCGGTCGGCGCGCGCTACCCCGACATGCGCGCCGCCGCGCTCGCGGCCGAGGAATCCGGCTTCGACGGAGTGTGGACCTGGGATCACCTGCGCGATCCCGACGAGACGGCGGAGGCCGGCGTGCCCGAGGCGTGGACGGTGCTCACCGCGCTGGCCGAGGCCACCCGGCGGATCACGCTCGGCCCGCTGGTGCTGAACACCGGCCTGCGCCATCCCGGCGTGCTCGCCAACATGGCGGCCACGCTCCAGCAGGTCTCGGGCGGCCGTCTCCTGCTCGGGATCGGCGCCGGCGCCACGCCCTCGATGGCCTACGCGCGCGAGCAGGAGGCGCTCGGCATGGAGGTGGCGGGAGACCGGGTGCGCGCCGAGCGCGTGGCCGAGACCGCGCAGGTGCTGCGACGGCTGTGGAGCGGCGACGCGTCGAGCTTCGCGGGGAGCCAGTTCCGGCTCGACCGGCCGTCAGGCTACCTGCGCCCGGATCCGCCGCCGCCCATCATCGTGGGCGGCTTCGGCCTCCGCATGGCCGCGATCGCGGGGAGCCACGCCGACGGGTTCAACACCCAGGCCATGCATCCGGATCTCGCCGAGCTGGGCCGCGTGGCCCGGGAAGCCCACGCCGCGTCGGGGCGCGATCCCGCCCGCTTCGGGCTCAGCGTGTTCGCGGGCCTGAGCGAGCGCTGGCTGCGCGAGGGCACCCCGGAGCGGGCGCGGCTCGAGCGCGCGGGGGTGGACCGGCTGATCTTGCTGACGTCGCCGCCCTACGACCTGGCCTTGATCCGGCGGAAGCGCTAGCGGCGGGCGCGGAGGAGCCGTCGCCGCAAGCGCACTTCCCGTATAATGACCAGGTTCCATGTCCACCTCCGTCCTGGTCGGCGTCGACATCGGCACGTCATCCGCCAAGGGAGCGGCCTACGATCCGGACGGACGCGCGCTCGGCACCGTCGAGATCGCGTATCGCCACGAGACGCCGCGCCGCGGGTGGGCCGAGGCCGACGCGACCGCGTGGTGGCGGGCGACGTGTCGCATCCTGCGCTCGCTCGCCGACACGGTGCGGCCCGCGCAGATCGACGGCGTGGCGGTGACCGGCCAGGCCCCCACGTTGCTCGCGGTGGACGCGAGCGGGCGCCCGGTGCGCCCGGCCATCCTGTGGCTCGACGTGCGGAGCGAGGCCGTGGCCGAGGAGATCGCGGCGCGCGTGGGCCCGGAGGGCGAGCGGATCTCCGGCAACCGCGTGCACGCCTACTTCCTCGGCCCCAAGCTCGCCTGGCTGCGCCGCCACGAGCCGGCGCGCTTCGAGCGGCCACTCACCATCCTCCAGTCGCACAGCTATCCGGTGATGCGGCTGACCGGCGCCCGGGTCACCGACTACTCCTCCGCCGCGCTCGCCGCGCCGCTCTACGATTGCCGGGCGCGCGCGTGGTCGCCCGAGATGTGCGCGGCGCTGGGCGTCGATCCGGCCTGGCTGCCCGAGATCAAGCCGAGCCATGCGATCGCGGGGCGGGTGACCGCGGCCGCCGCGCGGGAGACCGGGCTGCGCGAGGGCACTCCGGTCGCGGTGGGCGGCGCCGACTTCGCGGCCTCCACCCTGGCCGCGGGCGTCACCGAGCCGGGCGAGGCGTGCCTGATGCTGGGCACCGCGGGCAACCTGATCATGCCGCTCGCCGCGCCCGACTTCGACACCCGCCTGATCAACTCGCACCACGTCGGGTGCGACCGGTATCTCGCGCTCGGGGGCACGCTCTCGGGCGCGCTGCAGGAGTGGTTCCGCTCCATCGCGGCGCCGAACGTCGCCTTCGAGACCCTCGACGCGGAGGCGGCCGCGGTGCCAGCGGGCG
>WNFF01000605.1_pt1 | contig 27307 bp, 23 predicted proteins | sample 5400441 | NCBI WGS metagenome assembly WNFF01 (sample SAMN13153345, study PRJNA577476) | soil metagenome | isolation source: 120 cm saprolite under Douglas fir tree site 2 hole 3 replicate 1 | place: USA:California | collected 2015-04-18
GCGCAGCAGCCGTCCGCGACCGAGCGGACAATAGGCCGTGAAGATCAGCCCGCGCGCGCGGCATGCCGCGGTGAGCTTTCGCTGGTCGAGATGGGCGTGATATTCGGCCTGCAGGTTGACCAGCGGTTCCGGAGAGAGCGCGATCGCCCGGTCGAGCATCGCGATGTTGAAATTGGCGACCCCGATATGGTGCGCGAGGCCGCGCCGTTTCGCCTTGGCGAGCGCCGCGATCGGCTCCGCGAGCGGGATTTCCGGATTCGGCCAATGCACCAGCAGGAGGTCGACGAAATCGACGCCGAGATTCTTTAGGCTTTGGTCGACCGAGCGCGCAAAATCGTCGCCGCGCAGATATTCGTGCGACACTTTCGTGGTCAGGAATATCTCGCTGCGCGGGATGCCCGACGCCCGCATGGCTTCGCCGACGCCGCGCTCGGTGCCGTATTTCCAGGCGGTGTCGATATGGCGATAGCCGAGCCTGAGCGCTGAGGCGACGATCTCGCCGCAGTCGCCGAGCGACGAGGTGCCGAAGCCGATCGCCGGCATTTCGACGCCGGGCGCCGACAATTTCGGGATGGACACCATTGGCGGACGCCGATCGAGTGCAGGGTCCCGCACTTTACGGTCCGCGCGCTCACGGTCAATCGCCATCGCCCCGCTGCCTCGGAAGCCGCCGGCCGTAGCGCGAAACGATTCGGTGTGACTGTTTTCTGCTCAGCCGATCCCCGCGAGATCACCGGTTTCAATCGAACACTGCGAATCGGCGGGCAGCGCATGAGCAAGTTTGCCGATCCGGCAGGCGATCACGCTCAACATCGAGGCGCAGCCGGGAAATCGACATCTTTAAATTTCCGCGGCGATCAGCGCCATCGCAAACGACCAAGAGACGGCAGTCATCGATGCAAAACATTGCTGCCTTCTTGTGCAGATCCTGCGGTGGCACGCGGTTTGCAAAGCCATGGTCCGATCGACGCCGGATAGTGGCGAGCCTGCAATGCATATCTTGCAAATCGGTCATGCGGCGCCCCGCGGTGACACCGTGCCTGCCCCGTGATGCGCACCACACATCGGGGCGGAACGTCGTGATAGTGCGCATTGTCGGAAAATTCGACGGACGCTCGCGAGCACATGACACAGTGGCGGCATCCGATTGAATGATCACTGAGCGATAACGCGAGCAAAAAGATAGGGAGCGAAACGTCCATAGCCCACAGCTATCGACACGAGGCCCGACCATGACTATTGAAGCTCCTCCTTCGTTCCTCGACATGTCCGCCGACGCGCCGGCGACCCGCTCCTTGCTGCGGCGGTTCCTCGACACGATCATCGAAGCGCGGCGGCGCAAGGCCGAGCAATTCGTGACCGAATATCTGCGCGAGCGCCGGGACATCCTGCCGGATCACTTCAAGATCGAGTACGAGCGCCGCCGTCCGCCCCGGTGAAGCCGGGCTTGTGCGCCGTCGGAGGTGCGCGCGAGCCCTGTCATCGCTCGCGCTCGCCGTGCAACGGCGCAACAAAAACCCCGCCATCGCTGACGGGGTCGGAATGGTCCGAGTTGGTGGAGGAGAGAGCCGGTGAGCTGCTTTAAAATTCGTCCGGATGATCGTCAGGCCGGAATGCGCGCCTCGTCCTCGATGGGCTCGCGCAGGACGTAGCCGCGGCCCCACACCGTCTCGATGTAGTTCTTGCCGTTCGAGGCGTTGGCGAGCTTCTTGCGCAGCTTGCAGATGAAGACGTCGATGATCTTGAGCTCGGGCTCGTCCATGCCGCCGTAGAGATGGTTGAGGAACATCTCCTTGGTCAGCGTGGTGCCCTTGCGCAGGCTCAGGAGCTCCAGCATCTGGTACTCCTTGCCGGTGAGGTGGACGCGGGCGCCGTTCACTTCCACCGTCTTGGTGTCGAGATTGACCACGAGGTCGCCGGTCTGGATCACCGACTGGGCATGGCCCTTGGAGCGGCGCACGATGGCGTGGATGCGCGCGACGAGCTCGTCCTTGTGGAACGGCTTGGTCATGTAGTCGTCGGCGCCGAAGCCGAGACCGCGAACCTTGTCTTCGATGCCGGCGAGCCCGGTGAGGATCAGGATCGGCGTCTTCACCTTGGAGACGCGCAGCGAGCGCAGCACCTCGAAGCCCGACATGTCCGGCAGATTCAGGTCGAGCAGGATGATGTCGTAATCGTAGAGCTTGCCGAGATCGACACCTTCCTCGCCCAAGTCGGTGGTGTAGACGTTGAAGCTCTCGGACTTCAGCATCAGCTCGATCGATTGAGCGGTGGCGCTGTCGTCCTCAATCAGCAATACGCGCATGCCAGTCCCCTTCCTCGCCGCTTCAGGCGCAGGTCGGCACGCCGCAGCGGCGGCCCTCGAAAACGCTTTGGGACAAACCGAATCGGAACGTTAGAGACGCATGGTTAACAAAACCTAATTCCGGTGCGTACGTATCCTCTGGGCAAGCCTGGGCGAATCGCCTTAAGATATTGCACGGGAGTGGTTTTTTTGCCAAGCGGCATCTCATGTTCGACATTAAGAGTCGGTTGTAACAGGCTCAGAAGACTCTTCCCCCCGCCGTCCTGGCCGGGTGACGGGCCCCCTGAAGTCCCACAACGGTGACGCAATGATTAACGACGCGGGTAAACACCGAGTTAAGAGCCGGCGCGGCACGGCAGCGTCCGACGATTGGTACGACGGACGTTCTTCCCATGAAAGCGCCCCCGGCATGAAGGCCTTTGTCCCATGAAGGCCCTTGCCGAGCAGATCGGGGAGCTCGACGGGGTCGAGGTCTACGGCCGGGTGGTCGGCGTGCGCGGCCTGATGGTGGAGGTCGCGGGGCCCATTCACGCCATGTCGGTCGGCGCGCGGGTGGTGATCGAGACGAGTACGGCCATCCCTTGCGAGGTGGTCGGGTTTTCCGGCGCCAACGCCCTGCTGATGCCGTTCGCGACGCTCGAGGGCGTGCGTCGCGGCTGCCGGGCGGTGGTCACCGCGGCGCCGGCGGCGGTGCGGCCGTCGCCCGGCTGGCTCGGGCGGGTGGTCAACGCAATGGGCGAGCCGATCGACGGCAAGGGCGCGCTGCCGGCGGGCTCCTCGCCCTATCCCTTTCGCAGCGCTCCGCCGCCGGCGCATGCCCGCCGGCGCGTGGGCGCGCCGCTCGATCTCGGGGTGCGGGCGCTCAATACCTTCGTCACCTGCTGTCGCGGCCAGCGCATGGGCGTCTTTTCCGGTAGCGGGGTGGGGAAATCGGTGCTGATGTCGATGCTCGCCCGCAACGTCGCGGCCGACGTTTCGGTCATCGGCCTCATCGGCGAACGCGGCCGCGAGGTGCAGGAATTCCTCCAGGACGATCTCGGCGGCGAGGGCCTGGCGCGCTCGGTGGTGGTGGTCTCGACCTCCGACGAGCCGGCGCTGATGCGCCGGCAGGCCGGCTATCTCACCCTCGCCGTCGCCGAATATTTTCGCGACCTCGGCAACGACGTGCTGGTGCTGATGGACTCCATCACCCGCTTCGCCGTGGCCCAGCGCGAGATCGGGCTCTCCGCCGGCGAGCCGCCGACCGCCAAGGGCTATACCCCGACGGTCTTCACCGAATTGCCCCGCCTCCTGGAGCGGGCCGGGCCGGGCACCGGCCAAGGCACCATCACCGGGCTGTTCAGCGTGCTGGTCGAGGGTGACAACCATAACGAGCCGGTCGCCGACGCGGTGCGCGCCATTCTCGACGGCCACGTGGTCATGGAGCGGGCGATCGCCGAGCGCGGCCGCTACCCCGCCATCAATGTCCTCAAATCGGTCTCCCGCACCATGCCGCGGGCGGCCGATCCGGCCTATTTACCGGTCATCAACCAAGCCCGCCAGGTGATGGCGACCTATGCCGACATGGAGGAGCTGATCCGGCTCGGCGCCTATCGCGCGGGTTCCAGCGCCGAGGTCGATGCCGCCATCCGGCTGCACCGGCCGCTGGAGGAGTTTTTGGCCCAGGGTAAGGAAGAAGCAACCAGCCTTGGGCAAGGATATCAACGCCTCGAGCGAATTCTCGGCGGTGTGGAAACCGAAAACTAACATTGTGCCGCCACACTGGGGCGCAGCTGGCAGCATGCCGCCCAAGCGGGAGCAGCCGCGTCGCATGCGATGCGAATGCCGCGACGCCGGGGCTTCGGGGGAGTAGGAGTCGATGAAGTCACGCGAGACGCTTATTCGCCTGAAGAAGTTTCAGGTCGACGAGAGGCGGCGCAAGGTCGCGCAGATCGAGGGCATGATCGCCGAGTTCGAGCGCATCGCCGCCGATCTCGAGCGCGAGATCAAGTCCGAGCAGGACCGCGCCGGGATTCACGATCCCAGCCATTTCGCCTATCCGACCTATGCCAAGGCGGCGATGCAGCGGCGCGAGAACCTCAAGCGCTCGGCCGACGAGCTCAAGGTCCAGCTCGAGGACGCCAAGGCCGCGCTCGGCGAGGCCTACGAGGAAATGAAGAAGGTCGAGCTGCTCGACGAGCGCGACCAGATGCGCGAGCGGGCGGACGAGGACGCCCGCGAGCAGGCGGAGCTCGACGCCATCGGCATGATGCGCAACGGCGTCCGGGCGTGATCGTCCCTCGCCCATCGTCGACATCGGCGGTCGGGGATCGGGCAGTCGGATATCGCTCCGACCGCTGAGGACCGCTGTTTCCCGGACTCGACGGCAGGCGGCCTTGGCGGCCATAATCGGCCGGTGCGGTGAGCCCGGGGCCCTTCTTCGTCATGTCGACGCCGGTCGAGATCACGTGGCTGCTGGCGGCCGTCACCAAGGGTGACGCGGCCGCGTTCGAGCGCCTCTATCAGGCGACCTGCGCCAAGCTCTACGGCGTGGTGCTGCGCATCGTGCGGCGCCACGACCTGGCCGCCGACGTGATGGAGGAAGCCTACCTGCAGATATGGCAAGGCGCGGGCGAGTTCAATCCCGCGCATTCGACGCCGCTCGCCTGGATGGTGGCGATCGCCCGCCGCCTGGCGATCGACCTCTCGCGGCGGCCGCGTCCGGCCGGCGAGGTCGGCGAGCCGGAGGTGATCGACGAGAACGAAGGCCCCGGCACGGTGCCCCGCCATCAGCTCACCGACGAGCTCAAGCGCCTGCTCACCTGCATCGGGCGGCTCGAGCCCGACCGCCAGCGCATGCTGCTGCTCGCCTATTACGGGGCGTTCAGCCGCGAGGAGCTCTCCACCAGGCTCGACATGCCGGTCAATCTGCTGCGGGCATCGCTGCGGCGCAGCCTGGCCGAAATCGAGCAGTGTCTGAAGTCATGAACGACACGAGCCCGAACGATGCGGTCGCGGCCGAATACGTGCTCGGCACGCTCGATTCCGAGGAGCGCACGCAGGCGCAGGCCCTGCTGGTGATCGACCAGGAGCTGGTGGGGAAGGTGCGTCTCTGGGAACGCCGGCTCGGCGAGCTGCACCTGATGGTCGAGCCGGTCGAGCCCGACGCCAAGATTTGGGAGCGCATCAAGGCCAAGATGCCGGCGCGGCCGGAGCCGGAGAGCAAGCCGTCGGAGCCGCTGCCGACGGAGACCGCGCCCGCGGCGCCGCCGCCGCCAAGCGCCGCAGGCCCGGAGGCGGCCCCCGCCGCTCCGACGCAACCGCCGCCGCCGGCGAGCCCGGAGCCGGCGCTGCGTCTCCCGCCGGCCGCGAGCCTGCCGCGACCCTCGATCCCCGCGCCGACACCGACACCGGCCCCGGCGCCGACGCCGGTTCTCGCTCCGCGAGTCATTCCACCGCCCTCGGTTGCCCCGCAGCTCGCCCCGGCCGCGACCCCGGCGCCGCCCGTTGCCGCGCCCGCGGACAAGGTGCTGCCGATCCGGCGGCGGCTCACCCGCTGGCGGGCGTTCGCGATCCTGATGACGCTCGCGGTCGTCGCGGTCGTCGCACTCGTCGCCGCGTGGCGACTCGTGCCGGAGCGGGTGCCGCCGGTCCTGCAGCCGGCCGCGCTGATGCGTCTCATCGGCGTCACGGTCGCGGGGTCGCCGCCGCCGCGACGGCCGGCGCCGCCGGAATCCCAATTCGACGAATGAGCCCGGAGCATTTTCAGGAAAAGTGGGAACCGGTTTTCCGTCCGAAAATGCGACCACGCAAAAAAGACTGGAGCGCATTCAGTTTCCGTCGAAACTGAATGCGCTCCGGAAAGAAACGCGCGCCCGAAGGCGCGCGAAGTCGGGGGTTGAGAAGAAGAAAAACCGGATCAGCGGACCGTGCGGTCCTCGCTCGTAGCCGCGGTCATCGGCGCGCGGGCCTTGAGCACGGTGGCCTCCAGGCGCCCGTCCGAGCCGTCGGTGAGGCGGGCGGCGACGCCGATGCCGGCAACGAGCGTCGCGCAGATGAGCGAAACCACCACGATTTTCAGGTGGGTCATGCGGTCGGCGGTCAAAAGCGAAAAGTTGTTCATCACACCCTCCCCAGGGTCTCATCCCGTTAGTCGGGACGAGCCGGAAAAAGGTTCATGCGGTATCCCGGTAGCAACGCGGAGCCGCCGCCGGCGTTCCCCGAGGCCACCAACCAATGGTAGAATATAGAGCAATTTCAGAGTGTTAAGGCGATAGGGCGGCGGCAGCTCCGCCGGCGACGCGCTCAAATGCTGGCGATCGTCTTGAGCCGCGCCCGCGGGTGGATCTCGGCCTGGGAGAGCACCGGGGTCTGGGCGCGGAAGCGCTCGACCACCCCGCGCACGAACGGCCGGATGCCGGCGGAGGTCACCAGCACCGGCGCCTCGCCGGCCTGCGCCGCCTCCTCGAACCGCTGCCGGACGAGGTTGATGAACTCGGTCAGGCGCGAGGGCTGCATCGCGAGATTGCGATCGTCGCCCTGCCCGACGATCGATTCGGCGAAGGCCTGCTCCCATTTGGCGGTGAGCGCGATCAGCGGCAGGTAGCCGGCTGCTGTCGTGTAATGCGCGCAGATCTGGCGCGCGAGCCGCGTGCGCACGTGCTCGGACAGCGTCACCGGATTGCGCGAAAACGAGATGGCGTCGGCGACGCCTTCCAGGATGGTCGCGAGATCGCGGATCGAGACGCGCTCGGCCAGGAGCAGCTGCAGCACGCGCTGGATGCCGGAGATCGTGATCTGCGCGGGCACGATGTCCTTGAGCAGCTCGCCCTGCTCCTTGGGCAGCTCCTTGATCAGCTTCGACACCTCGGCATAGGACAGGAGCTCCGACACGTTGGTCTTGATCAGCTCGGTCAAGTGCGTCGAGAGCACGGTCGCGGCATCGACCACGGTATAGCCCTTGAGCGCCGCCTCCTCCTTCATCGGCGCGTCGATCCAGGTCGCCGGCAGCCCGAAGGTCGGCTCGCTGGTATGGATGCCGGGCAGCGTCACCTGCGCCCCGGCGGGGTCCATGACCATGTACTGGCCGGGCCAGATGCGGCCGGTGCCGGCCTCGACCTCCTTGATCTTGATGCAATAGGTGTTGGCCTCGAGCTGGACATTGTCGAGGATGCGCACCGCCGGCATGACGAAGCCCATGTCGACCGCGAGCGAGCGCCGCAGCGCCTTGATCTGCTCGGTGAGGCGGTCGCTGCCGTCGGCCGAATTGACCAGCGGCAGCAGCGCGTAGCCGAGCTCGATCTTGAGATCGTCGATCTTGAGCGCGCTCGCGATCGGCTCCTCGGCGGCCGGCGCGTTGGCGGCGGCGGTCTTGGTCTCGGCGACGATCTGCTGCTTCTGGCGCTTGTCGATGAGAAAGGCGAGGAAGCCCGCGCCGCCGCCGAGCAGCAGGAAGGGCAGCATCGGAATGCCGGGCAGCAGCGCCATCACCAGCATCGCCGCCGCCGACATGCCGAGCGCCTTGGGATAGCTGGAGAGCTGCTTAATCAGCGCCTGGTCGGCGGCGCCGGAGATGCCGGCTTTCGATACCAGGAGGCCGGCGGCGGTCGAGACGATCAGCGCCGGGACCTGGGTGACCAGGCCGTCGCCGACCGTGAGCAGGGTATAGGTCCGAGCCGCCTCGGCGAACGGCATTCCCTGCTGCACGATGCCGATGATCATGCCGCCGAGGACGTTGATGAACACCACCAGCAGGCCGGCGATGGCGTCGCCGCGCACGAATTTGGAGGCGCCGTCCATGGCGCCGAAGAAGCCGGACTCGTCCTCCAGGTTCTTGCGGCGCCGGCGCGCCTCGGTCTCGTCGATTAGGCCGGCGGAGAGATCGGCGTCGATCGCCATCTGCTTGCCGGGCATGGCGTCGAGGTGGAAGCGCGCCGCCACCTCGGCGATGCGTCCCGAGCCCTTGGTGATCACCACGAAATTCACGATCACCAGGATCGTGAACACGATGATGCCGATGACGAAATTGCCGCTCATCACGAAATTGCCGAACGCCTCGATGACGTGGCCGGCCGCGGCGGTGCCTTCGTGCCCGCGCGCCAGGATGAGCCGGGTCGAGGCGAGATTGAGCGCGAGCCGCAGCATGGTCGCGATCAAGAGCACGGTCGGGAAGGCGGAGAATTCGAGCGGCGCGTGAATGAACAGCGCCGTCATCAGGATCAGCACCGAGAGGATGATCGAGATGGCGAGGGCGAGGTCGAGCAGCGTCGCCGGCAGCGGCAGGATGAGCACGACCAGGATGGCCATCACCCCGACCGCGAGCGCGATGTCGCCGCGCTTGAACCAGGCGCCGAGATCGCCGAGCGCGGGGAGAGCGAAGCTGCCGCTTGCGCCTGCCGTGGTGTCCGTCATCTCCGCGCCTCGCCGCGCCCGGTCATGGGCATGAAAGGTCTGCGCGGGGGCCGTGAGGCCGCCCACCCGTGCGAGAGGAACCGCGCTGGCGTCCAAGGTCCGTCCCCGCTTGCCGCGTGAAAGATGGCCTCCCCGGCAAGATTTGCCCGGTTCATGGTTAGCGGACGGTTAACGCGGGAGGTTTTCGGAGCGCCGCCGTCCCGCCGCGGACGGGACCAATGGGGGCTGCGCGCCTGGAATGGGTGAAGGGAAGCCGATCCTGCCGACTACGGGGCTCGCCTGGGTCGGGGACCTTGGGGCAGAGCCGCTCGGGACGTGGATGATGGCCCGCGATCGCGGCCCCACGCTGCCGCGGATCAGAGCCCGCCCTTCTTCTTCGTGCGGTAGAACACGACCCGGCAGCGCGGGCTGAGGTAGCGGCGTTTGGCGTGCATGCAGGCGGTGATGCGCTGAACATCTGGGACGAACTGGCCGCACAGCCGCGTGGCGTCGCCTTCGCAGGCCGCCCGCTGCTCCGGCGTACCCTGCGCGGCGGCGGGGGAAGCCATCGACGCGAGGCCGAGCAGCGCGGCGAGCGCCGCCGCCGGCGGTGTGAGCTTGGCAAGGCGAATGTCCATTATCGACCCCTCTTCGGTCGTGTTGACCGGTCCGTTCGTGTTGGCTGGCACATGCAGCGGCGAGACCGGGATGGAGGGCAGCGAAATCCGGGGAAAGTGAGGCAGATGCGCCGGCCCGGTGGAAATTCCGCTCGACGCCGTCTGGTAGCCCGCATGAGCGAAGCGAGATGCGGGGCGGCCTTGCCGCGGTCCAAGGCTCCCGGATTTCGCTGCGCTCATCCGGGCTACACGCTCGGCCCGAGTCTCAATACCGGTGGCTGATCGGCAGCTCCTCGGCCGGGAACAGCGTGATCACGCGGCAGCCCTTGTCGGTGACCACGACCTCCTCCTCGATGCGCGCGGCGGAATAGCCGTCGCTCGCCGGGCAATAGGTCTCGAGCGCGAACACCATGCCCTCCTTGATCTCGGTCGGATGGTCGAGCGAGACCACGCGCGAGATGATCGGCCGCTCGTGCAGCGCGAGGCCGAGCCCGTGGCCGAATTGCAGGCCGAACGCCGCCATCTCGTCGGGGAAGCCGAACTCCGGCGCCTTCGGCCACACGCTGCACACCTTGTCGGTGGTGACGCCGGGCTTGATCAGGGCGATCGACTTGTCGAGCCATTCGCGCGCGCGCTTGTAGGCGTCGTGCTGCGCCGGCGTGGCGCGGCCGACATTGAAGGTGCGGTAGTAGCAGGTGCGATAGCCCATGAAGGCCTGCAGGATGTCGAAGAACGCCTGGTCGCCCGGGCGCAGCATGCGGTCGGTGAAATTGTGCGGGTGCGGGTTGCAGCGCTCGCCCGAGATCGCGTTGACCGCCTCGACGTCGTCCGAGCCATGGCGATAGAGGAACTCGTTGACCTTGCCGACGATGTCGTTCTCGCGCACGCCCGGCTTGAGCTCCTCGTTGATCAGCTGGTAGGCGCCGTCGACCATGGCCGCGGCGCGGTTAAGCAGCGCGATCTCGTCGATGTTCTTGAGCTCGCGTGCCTCCAGCATCACCTGCTGGCCGTCCTTGACCTTGAGCCCCGCCTTCTCGAGCTCGAACAGCATCGGCGGCTCGATGATGTCGACGCCCACCGGCATCTTGTCGCAGCCGGCCTCCTTGATCAGCGAGGCGATCTCCTTGGCGTGGCGCTCCATCAGCCCGAACGCGGGATCGACGGTGCCGCGCAGCCCGATCAGCCCGGCCTTGCAGTTCTCCGGCTTGAGCCAGGGGGTGTAGAGCTTGTGGTGCACCGCGGCAGAGCCGAAATCCCACAGGATCGGGTCGCCGTCGCGCGTGAGCAGCGCCCAGCGGCAGAGCTTGTCGCGCTCCCATTCCCCGATCTTGGTCGAGGTGACGTAGCGGATATTGTTGACGTCGAAGACCAGGAGCGCGCCGAGCTCGGATTTCTCCAGCGCCTGCCTGACCCGGCTCAGCCGATAGCGGTGCAGCCGCCGATAATCGACCCGCTCCTCGAAATCGACTCCCATGATGCCGAGCGCCGGCAGCGCGCGACCCCAGTCGTAGCGGGGATTGATGTCGTCGGCGCTGATCTTGCGGACGGTGTCGTCCATGGCGGTCTCCTCACGAGGTCGGCGGGCCGGTCCGGCGGCGCAGCGACGCCGATTATAGCGCCGCCTTCGGATCGTGGGGTACCGCGTTATTGCGGCGTTTGTCGAGCGCCGGCATAATGCCGGCATCATGGTGCCGATCTTGCCGGGAGGCGCCGCGCGGGGCGCACGCGATCAATGACCGTCGTTGCCGAGGCCGCCGCGCCGGCGGCGCCGCCGATCGATCCGCGCGCCGCGCTCGACGCCATTCCCCGCGTCTACAACTTCGCCGCCGACATCCTCGAGCGCAATCTCCGGGCCGGGCGCGCCGACAAGCCGGCCTATATCGATCCGCGCGGGAGCTGGACCTATGGCCAGCTCGCCGAGCGCGTCGACCGCTTCGGGCGCGTGCTGCGCTCGTTCGGGATCCGGCGCGAGGAGCGCATCCTGCTCGCGCTGCTCGATACGATCGACTGGCCCACCGCCTTCCTCGGCGCCATCAAGGCCGGCGTCGTGCCGGTTCCGGTCAACACCCTGATGACCGAGGACGACTATCGCTTCATGCTCGCCGACAGCCGCGCCAAGGTGCTGGTCGTGTCGGAGGCGCTGTTTCCGAAATTCGCCAACCTGATCGGCTCGACCCCCGATCTCATGCACGTCATCGTGTCGGGCGAGAACGCGCGCGGCCACCGCCGGTTCGAGGATTCGCTGATCAATGCGCGGCCCGAGAGCTACACCGCGCCGACCACGCGCGACGACATGTGCTTCTGGCTCTATACCTCGGGCTCGACCGGGCGGCCGAAGGGCGCGGTGCACGTCCACGCCAATCTGCGCCTCACCGCCGATCTCTACGGCGGCGGCGTGCTCGGCCTCAAGGAGGGCGACGTCTGCTATTCGGTGGCGAAGCTGTTCTTCGCCTACGGGCTCGGCAACGCCATGACCTTCCCGCTGGCGGTCGGCGCCACCAGCGTGCTGGCGCCCGACCGCCCCACGCCCGACGGCGTCGCCGCGATCCTGCGCCAGCACCCGGTGACAGTGTTCTACGCGGTGCCGACCTTCTACGCCGCCTTCCTCGCCAGCCCGGGCGCGCCCAAGCGCTCCGAGCTCAAGCTGCGCACCTGCGTCTCCGCCGGCGAGGCGCTGCCGCCCGACATCGGCCGGCGCTGGAAGGAGCGCTACGGCATCGACGTTCTCGACGGCATCGGCTCGACCGAGATGCTGCACATCTTCCTCTCCAATCATCCCGGCGACGTGCGCTACGGCACCACCGGCCGGCCGGTGCCGGGCTACGACATCCGCCTGGTCGACGACGACGGCAATGTCGTCAACGGCAAAGGCGAGATGGGGGAGCTGCAGGTGCGCGGGCCGACCAGCGCGGTGATGTACTGGAACAACCGCGAGCAGTCGCGCGAGACCTTCCTCGGCGAATGGACCCGCTCCGGCGACAAGTACCTCGAGGACGAGAGCGGCTACTACGTCTACTGCGGCCGGCGCGACGACATGCTCAAGGTCGGCGGCATCTACGTCTCGCCGTTCGAGGTCGAAGGCGCGCTCGCGACCCATCCCGACGTGCTGGAGGCCGCGGTGGTGGCGTGGCCGGACGAGGACAAGCTGATCAAGCCAAAGGCTTTCGTGGTGCTCAAATCGGCGGACAAGGCCGGCGAGGATCTCGCGCGGGCGCTACAGGAGCACGTCAAGGCGGCGCTCGCGCCCTACAAATATCCGCGCTGGATCGAGTTCCGCGCCGAGCTGCCGAAGACCGCGACCGGCAAGATCCAGCGCTTCAAGCTCAGGGCGGAGGCCTCGAGCTGATGCCCGGTCGGCCTCACGCCGAGGAGCATCGCCCATCGCGTAGGGTGGGCAAATCGCGTGGCGAGGCGTGGACGCGTGGGCAACGGCAGGCGCAGACAAGTTTACGCAGTCTGCGCAAGCTTGGCTGCGTTGCGATTTTGCCCACGCGTCAAGGCCGCGTACCGCGCCGTTGCCCACCCTACATGTGCCGAGCTCGAGCTGATGCGTAAAGCCTTCCTCGGAAATACCGGGCTCGAAATCTCCGAGCTGGCATTCGGCGGCGGCGTCACCGGCGGGATTCTGGTCAAGGCCGACGAGACCACCCGCTACAACGCGCTGCGGCGCGCGGTCGCCGCCGGCATCAACTGGATCGACACCGCGCCGATCTACGGCGACGGCGCGTCGGAGGAGACCATCGGCCGGCACCTGGATTCGCTCGCGCCGCGGCCCTACGTCTCGACCAAGGTGCGGCTCGAAGCCCAGGATATCGACGACATTCCCGGCGCGATCGAGCGCAGCCTGGAGCAAAGCCTGGCGCGGCTGCGCTCCGATTGGGTCGCGCTCTTTCAGCTGCACAATCATCTCGGCAGCAGCGTCGGCGGGCGCGTCGCGCTGACGCCGGAGCAGGTGCTCGGCGGCGGCGGCGTCGCCGACACCTTCGACCGGCTCAAGGAGCAGGGGCTCATCCATGCCGGCGGCATCACCGCGGCCGGCGATACCGAGGCCTGCCTCGAGGTGATCAACAGCGGCCGCTTCGACGCCGCCCAGATCTATTACAACGCGATCAATCCGACCGCCGCCTGGCGGCGGGTGCCGCCGGATTGGAGCGGGGGGCAGGATTTCTGCGGGCTGCTCACCGCCTGCTTCCACCAGAACATGGGGGTGCTGAACATCCGCGTCTTCGCCGGCGGGGTGCTGGCGAGCCCGCAGCCGCCCGACCAGCTGTTCGTGATGACGTCCGACACCGATCTCGGCAACGAGACGCGTTGCGCCGCGGCGGTGCGCGCCGCGCTCGGCGATTCCTACGGCACGCCGGCGCAGGCCGCCTTGCGCTTCGTCCTCGGCAACAGGGACTTCACGTCCCGGGTGCTCGGGATCTCCCGGATCGAGCAACTCGAGGAGGCGCTCGAGGCGCTCGCCCAGGGCCCGCTGCCGTCGGTGGGCATCTCTCGGCTCGAGACGCTGTGGGCGAACGAGTTCAAGCCCGGTTGACGCCATCGAGGCATATGCACTATAGTGCATGAATTATAGTGCAGATCGCGGATGGCCGGCCGTGGCCGAGATCAGGGCGAAGACCAAGGCAAGAAAAGAGAGTGCGGACATCGGGGCGGAAGGCGACTTCGTCGCCGAGGTCGGCCGCCTGGTCCGCTTGGCGCGGGCGAAGCGCGGCATGACGCGGCGCCAGCTCGCGGCGGATTCCGGCGCCTCCGAGCGCTATCTCGCGCAGATCGAGGGCGGGCAGGGCAATCCCTCGGTGATCATCCTCGAGTCGATCGCGCAGGCGCTCGACCTCCCGATCATCGAGCTGTTGCCGCGCCCCGACGGACGCAGCGCCGCCATGACCCACGTCCTCGACCTCCTCGGGCGGCTGCCGCCGGCCGAGCTTCCCGCGGTCGCCGAGCTGATCGAGGGCCGCCTCGCGCAGGGTGCCGCGAGCGACCGCGGGCGGCGCATCGCCCTGGTCGGGCTGCGCGGCGCCGGCAAGTCGACGCTCGGCCGGCGCCTCGCGGCCGCGCTCGGCTGTCCGTTCATCGAGCTCGACCGCCTGGTCGAGCAGGATTACGGCGCCCCCGTCCCCGACCTGATCGAGATGGCGGGGCTTGCCACCTTCCGCCGCTACGAGCGCGCCTGCCTCAAGTGCGTCATCGACCAGCACCGGGCGGCGGTGATCGCCACCGCCGGCGGCATCGTGTCGAACGCGGATACCTATGCGCTGCTCCTGCGCCGCACCCACGCGATCTGGATCAAGGCGCGGCCCGACGAGCACATGAGCCGGGTGATGCAGCAGGGCGACTTCCGCCCGATGGCGCAGAACCGCGAGGCCATGGGCGATCTCGTCGCCATCCTCGACGCCCGCCGCGCCGACTATGGGCGCGCCGCGGCGGCGCTCGACACCTCCGGCGACACGGTCGAGCGCAGCTTCGAGAAACTGCGGGAGATCGCGGAGCGTTATGTGAACGGAGTTGGCCGATGAACTCTCCGTTGTCATCGCCCGGCTTGACCGGGCGATCCGGTAAGCACCGCGTGATGTCTCCGCCGCAGCGGGAATGTGGTGTTTACTCGATGCCCGCTTGCGCGGGCATGACAACGAGGAATGCGGGGCGCAGCGCATGACGCTCGCCGACCAAGGCTTCCTCGACCTCGGCGACATGCGGCTCGAATACCGCATGATCGGGCTGCGGCCCGACGCGGCGCCGACCCTGGTGCTGCTGCACGAGGGGCTCGGCTCCGCCGCCGTCTGGGGCCGCTTCGCGCACGAGCTTGCCGCCGCGACCGGCACCGGCGTGCTCGCCTATTCGCGCGCCGGCTACGGGCGCTCGTCGCCCTCGCAGCTGCCGCGCCCGGTCACCTTCATGCACGACGAGGCGCGCGCGGTCTTGCCGCGCGTGCTCGACGGCATCGGATTCCGCCGCGGCCTCCTCGTCGGGCACAGCGACGGCGCGTCGATCGCGGCGATCTACGCCGGCAGCGTCCAGGATCACCGCGTGCGCGGGCTCGCGCTGATGGCGCCGCATTTCTTCACCGAGGACATGGGGATCGCGGAGATCGCGCGCGCCAAGGCCGCGTTCGAGGGCGGCGCGTTGCGCGGCAAGCTCGCGCGGCTGCACGCCGATCCCGAGCACGCGTTCCGGAGCTGGAGCGGTCCCTGGCTCGATCCCGAGTTCCGCAAATGGGACCTCAGCGACGCGCTCGCCCACATCCGCGTGCCGATCCTGATCGTGCAGGGCGAGCAGGACCAGTACGGCACGGTGCGGCAGATCGAGGTGGCGCGGCAGGAGTGCTATTGCCCGGTCGAGGTCGCGCTCCTCCCGGACACGCGGCACGCGCCCTATCGCGAGGCGCCGGCGGCGACGCTCGCGGCGATCGCCGGCTTCGTCAACCGGCTCCTGCGCGATCACCACGAGGGCGATCTCGCCGCGCACGCGGCCGAGTGACGGAGCGAGGGAACTTGATGAGCGTAGGAACGAGATTGATCCACGACACGGTTGTCATCCCGGCCAAGCGAGCCCGGCCGCGCCGGGCTCGCGCGAGCCGGGACCCAGTAACCCCCAGCGGCGCGATTGCTCGAGGCGCCGCGGCTTACTGGATTCCGGCTCTCGCGGCCTCTGGCCGCTCGGCCGGAATGACAGTGGGGTGATCGGCATTTGTTCCAGCGAGGACACGATGGCGGACGCGGAGCGCAAATTGACGAACGGCAAGGGGCGGATCGATTTCCAGACCGATCCCTCGCACTATCGCCATTGGCAGCTCGCGGTCGACGGCGACGTCGCCACGCTCACCCTCGACGTCGACGAGAAGGGCGCGCTGTTCGAAGGCTACGAGCTCAAGCTCAACTCCTACGACCTCGGCGTCGACATCGAGCTCGCCGACGCCGTCGAGCGGCTGCGCTTCGAGCACCCGCGGGCGAAGGTAATCCTGCTGCGCTCGGGCAAGCCGCGCGTGTTCTGCGCCGGCGCCAATATCCGCATGCTCGCGGGCGCGACCCACGCCCACAAGGTCAATTTCTGCAAGTTCACCAACGAGACCCGCAACGGCCTCGAGGACGCCAGCGCATCGTCCGGCCTCGCCACCATCTGCGTGATCAACGGCACCGCCGCGGGCGGCGGCTACGAGCTCGCGCTCGCCGCCGACCACATCATGCTGATCGACGACGGCAGCTCGGCGGTGTCGCTGCCGGAGCTGCCGCTGTTGGCGGTGCTGCCCGGCACCGGCGGGCTCACCCGCGTCACCGACAAGCGCAAGGTCCGCCGCGACCACGCCGACGTGTTCTGCACCACCGAGGAGGGCGTCAAGGGCAAGCGCGCCGTCGACTGGCGGCTGGTCGACGAGGTGGTGCCGGGCTCGAAGCTCGAGGAGACCGTGGCGCGGCGGGCGAAGGAATTCGCCGCCCGCTCGCGGCGGCCGGCCGCCGCCAAGGGCATCGCGCTCGCGCCGCTCGCGCGCGAGCGCTCGGAGAACGCCGTCGACTACGGCTCGCTGTCGGTCGAGCTCGACCGCGCGGCGCGGCTTGCGACCATCACGCTGCGCGCCCCGCCGGCTCCGCCGCCGGCCTCGGCCGAGGCGATGGTCGAGGAAGGCGCGCGGTTCTGGCCACTCGCGCTCGCGCGCGAGCTCGACGACGCCGTCCTCGACATCCGCGTCAACGAGCTCGACGTCGCGGCGATCGTGTTCAAGTCGGCGGGCGATCCGGCGCGGGTTCTCGCCTACGACGCCTTCCTCGACGCCCATAGCGAGCACTGGCTCGCGCGCGAGATCCGGGGACTGTGGCGGCGCGTGCTCAAGCGCGTCGATCTCACCTCGCGCTCGCTCGTCGCGCTGATCGAGCCCGGCTCCTGCTTTGCCGGCACGCTCGCCGAGCTCGTGCTCGCGACCGACCGCTCCTATATGCTGATCGGCGCCCGCCCCGGCGACAACGAGCCGCCCGCCGCGCTCGCGCTCGGGCAAGTGAATTTCGGCGCCTATCCGATGGCGAACGCTCTGTCGCGGCTGGCGAGCCGCTTTCTCGCCGATCCCGGCGAGCTCGAGCGGGCGAAGGCCGCGATCGGCAAGCCGCTCGACGCCGAGGCCGCGCAGGCCGTGGGCCTCGTCACCTTCGCGCTCGACGACATCGACTGGCAGGACGAGATCCGCGTGTTCCTGGAGGAGCGCGCGAGCTTCTCGCCCGACGCGCTGACCGGGCTCGAGGCCAACCTGCGCTTCGGCGGCCCCGAGACCATGGAATCGAAAATCTTCGCCCGCCTCACCGCCTGGCAGAACTGGATCTTCCAGCGGCCCAACGCGGTCGGCGAGGCGGGCGCGCTTCGGCGCTACGGCACCGGCCAGAAGCCGGTATTCGACACGCGGAGGGTGTGATGCAACTTCCACTGTCGTCCCCGCTTTCGCGGGGACGACATGGCGTCAATAAGAGGAGGCAGCCATGACCGACATCGTCAACGTCGATTACTCGACCAAGATTCCGAACAACGTGAGCCTCACCGAGGACCGCACCGTCCTGCGCGCGCTCGAGCATTGGCATCCCGGCTACATCGACTGGTGGAGGACGCGCGGGCCGGACGGCTTCCAGGAGGCGCTCGTCTACCTGCGCACGGCGGTCTCGGTCGATCCCAAGGGCTGGGCCAAGTTCGACTACGTGAAAATGCCGGACTACCGCTGGGGCATCTTGCTGGCGCCGGCCGAGGACGGCCGCAAGATTCCGTTCGGCCGGCACTGCGGCGAGCCCGCCTGGCAGGAGGTGCCGGGCGAATACCGCGCCATGCTGCGCCGGCTCGTGGTCATCCAGGGCGACACCGAGCCCGCGTCGGTCGAGCAGCAGCGCCATCTCGGCAAGACCGCGCCCTCGCTCTACGACATGCGCAACGTGTTCCAGGTCAACGTCGAGGAGGGCCGCCATCTGTGGGCCATGGTCTACATCCTGCAGAAATTTTTCGGCCGCGACGGCCGCGAGGAAGCGGAGGAGCTGCTGCAGCGCCGCTCCGGCGACGCCGACAAGCCGCGCATGCTCGGCGCCTTCAACGAGGCGACGCCGGACTGGCTCTCGTTCCACATGTTCACCTTCTTCACCGATCGCGACGGCAAGATGCAGCTCGAGAGCCTGGCGCAGTCCGGCTTCGATCCGCTCTCGCGCACCTGCCGCTTCATGCTCACCGAGGAGGCGCACCACATGTTCGTCGGCGAGACCGGCATCGGCCGCACCATCCAGCGCACCTGCGAGGCGATGAAGGAGGCCGGCATCGAGGATCCGAGCGACGTCGGCAAGGTCCGCGACCTCGGCGTCATCGACCTGCCGACCATGCAGAAGAAGCTCAACCTGCACTATTCGCTCTCGCTCGACCTGTTCGGCTCCGAGGTCTCGACCAACGCGGCGAACGCGTTCAACGCGAGCCTGAAGGGCCGCTTCCAGGAGGTGAAGCTCGAGGACGACCACAAGCTCGAGCATTCGACCTATCCGGTGCTCAAGCTGGTCGACGGCGAGATCAAGCGCGTCGAGGAGCCGGCGCTGACCGCGATCAACATGCGGCTGCGCGACGACTACACCGCCGACTGCCAGCGCGGTCTCGACCGCTGGAACAAGGTCATCGAGCGCACCGGCGTGCAGTTCAAGCTCCAGCTCCCGCACGTCGCCTTCCATCGCGCGATCGGCGAGTTCAGGGACGTCGAGGCGACGCCGTCGGGAGAGCTCGTCGACGCCGCGGCCTGGAACCGGGACAAGGACCGGTGGCTGCCGTCGACGGACGACGGCGACTTCATCCAGAGCCTGATGCGGCAGGTGATCGAGCCCGGCAAGTTCGCGAGCTGGATCGCGCCGCCGCGCGTCGGCATCGACAACAAGCCCGGCGACTTCGAGTACGTGAAGCTCGCGGCGTAGGTTGGCGAACGCGGTCCTTGCTCCGCGGTCCGTTCCGCCCTCATCCTGAGGAGCGCGCGCGCCGTGGACGATCCGCAAGCTCGGATTGGCGCGCGCGCGTCTCGAAGGATGAGGGCGGCCACCGATCTCAAGTATCGGGCCGCGGCCTCACGCTTCGAGACGCATCACAGCGCGACCGCGCTCGTCGCACTTCATGTGCACGCCTCGCGCTGCGATGCTCCTCAGCGTGAGGCTCACCGCACCGGCGCGGGCGTGCGGTCGAGGCTGTGCGGGCCGCTGCCGCGCGGGGCGTCCATGCCGCCCTGGCCGGTGGTGCCGAAGCGCGCCGGGTTCATGACGCAGCGGCCGCCGACGGTGCGCACCCCGGCCATCTGCTGGCACCGCTCCAGGCTGTCGTAGACGCAGGTCCGCGCGCCCGCCGGGCTCTCCAGGCAATAGGCCTGCTCCTGCGCGAGGCCGGCGCGCGGCAGCAAGGTCGCGGCCGCAAGCCCCGACCATAGGATCACGGTGCGCATGGGCGTCTCCTGTGCTGGTGCTCCCGTGCCGCCAACGACGCTTGCGCCGGAATGTTCCGGGGCCGGCGCGCGCCGCGGGTCTGACGAACGCCCGATCCGATCGCGATCAAGGACGCCGCGGCCAAGCTGCGCTACCATCACGCGGTCACAGGTCGAGGAGCATCATGACGCTGCCCACCGGCAAGATCATCGACATCAGTCTCGAGCTCGACCCCGGCAATTTCGCGATGCGCACCCCCGCCGGGTTCAAGAAGGACATGCAATTCGAGATCGAGGTGCTCAAGGAGCACGACGCGCCGGGCGGAGCGGGCCAGATCGTGCGCGGCGTGCATATGCGCCTGCATGCCGGCAGCCACGTTGACGCGCCCGAGCACAACGTGCGCGGCGGGACGCAGATTCATCAGCTGCCGCTCGAGCTCTTCATCGGCGATGCCGTCGTCGCCGACCTGCGCGAGAAGCTGCCGGGCAAGGCGATCACCGAGAGCGACCTCGAGAAAGCGATCGGGACCCGGGTCCGGCGCGGCGACCGCGTGCTGCTGCGGACCGACCACAACAATTCCTACGACGGCGGCTCGAACAAATGGATGCAGCAATCCCCCTACCTGACGATCGGCGCGACCGAATGGCTCATCGCGAAGGGAGTCGTCATCGTCGGCTACGACTTCTACCACGGCAATGACGAGCCCGGCGCGCCGCGCGTCTTCCACAATTCCCGCACGCTGAGCGAGCACGGCATCATCACCATGCCCTATCTGAAGAACCTCGACCGCATCCCGAAGGAGCGCGTCACCCTCGTCGCCCTGCCGCTGAACATCGTCGGGGCGGAAGCCTCGCCGGTGCGCGCCGTCGTCCTCGTGTAGCCTCGCGCCCGGTGCGGCGTCATGGCCGGGCTTGTCCAGGCTTGTCCCGGCCATCCACGCCTTTAATGTTGCACAGCTTTCAAGACGTGGATGCCACCAGAACTCGGGCTTGCCCGAGTTCTGGACTACTTGGTGGCGAAAGTCGGGTATACCCGACTTTCGCTGACAAGCGCGGGCATGACGGTGCAAGAGGCGAAAAGTCATGAGATTCATCGCACCGTGCGCGGTCGCGCTCGCCCTCGCGGTCGCCGCGAGCGCGCCGGCGCGGAGCCAGGAGCACTATCCCTCGCGCTTGATCACGGTCGTCGTTCCACTGACCCCGGGAACGGTGATCGACATCCTGGCGCGGCTTTACGCCGAGAGCCTGGCGCAGCGGCTCGGCCAGCAGGTCATCGTCGCCAACCGTCCGGGCGCCGGCGGCCTGATCGGGGCGCAGGCGCTGGCGAGCGCGCCGGCCGACGGCTACACTGTCCTGCTCGCCAATTCCGGTCACGCGATCCTAGGGACGTTGAACAAGAACCTGCCGTTCGATCCGATCGGCGATTTCGCCGGGGTCGCGCTGATCGGCGAAGCCCCGACCCTGGTCAACGTGGCGCCCTCGCTCGGCGTGCGCACCCTGCGGGAGTTCGTCGATCTCGCCAAGGCGAAGCCCGGCACCATCAACTACGGGTCCGCCGGCATCGGCACCGCCACCCATCTCGCCGGCGCCTATTTCGGATTGCAGACCGGCACCCAGCTGGTGCACGTGCCCTACACGGTGAGCTCGACGATCATCGCCGACCTGCTCGGCGGGCGCATTCACGCGACCTTCGCGCCGGCGGCCTTCACGCTGCCGCTGCTGCAGGACGGCCGCTTGCTGGCGCTCGCGGTCGCCGACGACGAGCCCATTCGCGAGCCGGTCGCGGTCCCGACCGCCGTCTCCGCCGGCGTCGATTACCGCAACGCCACCTGGTACGGCTTTCTCGCTCCCGCAAAGACGCCGCCGGCCGTGCTGCGCGCGCTCCACGACGCCATCGCCGAGGCCGGCAAGGACCCGGAGCTGCAGGCCAAGATCCGCGTCCAGGGCATCACGCCGCGCAACATCGGCCTCGGCGACTTCGACCTGCATATCCGCAAGGACATGGCGCGGCTCGCGCCGCTGCTGGCGACCATCGCCCGATCGAATTGAGCCGACGGTGCAGCATGCAGAAGAAAGCCGTGGTCGTCGGCGCGCTCGGCGTCATCGGCCGCTACATCGTCGACGAGCTGCTCGCGCGCGGCGACTGGGAGGTGATCGGCCTGTCGCGCCGGCGGGAGGCCGACCGGCCGCGCTATCGGCACGTCGCCGTCGACCTGCTCGACCAGGACGACGTGCGGCGCAAGCTCGCCGACCTCACCGATATCACCCACGTCTTCTACGCGGCGTTCCAGGCGGCTCCCGGAAGCGCGGCGAACTTTGCCGTCAATACCGGTCCGAACCGCGACATGCTGGTCAACGCGGTCAGCGCCGTCGATCGTGCCGCGCCCGATCTGCAGCGGGTGGTGCTGGTCACCGGCACCAAATACTACGGCGTGCACCTCGGGCCGGTGAAGACGCCGATGCGCGAGACCGATCCGCGCCACCTGCCGCCGAACTACTACTTCGATCAGGTCGACTGGCTCGCCGCCTGCCAGCGCGGCAAGGATTGGGACTTCGTCGAGCTGCGGCCGCAGACGATCTGCGGCTTCGCGCCGGGCACGGCGATGAGCATCCTTCCCGCGATCGCGGTCTACGCCGCCATCTCGAAGGAGCTCGGCCTGCCGTTGCGCTTCCCGGGCCGGCCGCGCGCCTATGACGCGATCTACCAGGTGACGGAATCGACGCATTTCGCCCGCGCGGCGCTGTGGGCCGCGACCGAGCCGCGTTGCGCCAACGAGGCCTTCAACGTCACCAACGGCGACTATTTCCGCTGGCGCCACCTCTGGCCGAAGATCGCGGCTGTGTTCGACATGCCGGTCGACGAGCCGCAGACGATCTGCCTCACCCGGCAGATGGCCGACCAGGCGCCGCTCTGGGAGGAGATGACCGCCAAATACGGGCTCAAGCGCCTCGCCTACGGGGATCTCGTCGCCTGGCCGTTCGCCGACTACGTGTTCGCCACCGAGTGGGACGTGATGTCGGACCTGACCAAGTCGCGCCGCTACGGCTTCCACGACGTCGTCGACAGCGAGGCGATGTTCGTGCGGCTCCTGCGCCGCTTCCGCGACGAGCGGATCGTGCCGTAGGTTGGGTTAGTTTAGCCCGGCCCGTGCGGTCGCGTTCTGGCTCGGCGCTCGATCCGCGCGTAATCCAACATCCCGCGCGAAGCCCTCCCGAGGGTGGGGTGAGGGGATTGGCGGTGAAGTTGGCTGCGAACGAACAGATGGGCGGTTTCTGCCGCCGATCGCGCTTTTCGCCACGATGCTCGGCGGCGCGGAGACCACCTGGCCCTCAGCCAATCCCGACGACCAACGTCACCAGCGTGGGCAGGGCTGCGGCAATCAGCCCGAAAATGGCCACGTGGATGACCCGCTGTCGGATCCTGGCGAAGAGCGCGGCGTCGCCTTGGGCAGGTGCCACCGGGCCTACTGGCAGTAGTGACATGGTGATGCGGCCGGCCACCCAGCCGAGCCACGGGCGTTGGGTCTCGCTGCGCTCGACCCGACCTACCGCGCGATCACTCCGCCGCCTCGCCGCGCATCACGCCGTCCCACCACGGGCAGACGCCGGGCATGCGGTTATGGTTGCCCTCGATCACGTTGACCGGCTTGCGCAGGCCGCTCGCGGCGGCCTCGACGCGGATCGCGCGCGCCTCGACGCGCTTCTCCGGGCTCATCCATAGGCGGTCGTGCCCCCACATGCTCGGGCCGAAGGTCACCTCCGCGGGTTGCCATTGATCGACGTCGATGACGCGGCCGCCCCAGCCGTACTCCACCATGAAGCCGGACGGCGAGTTCGAGTAGAACGACGTGACCTCGTCGTTGATGTGGCGGCCGAGCGTGACCCCGATGCGGCCTTCCTCGCCGAGCGCGAGGTCGTAGCATTGGCCGACGTCGTCGAGGCTGAACAGCTCGACCATGAGGTGATGCGTGGCGTTGCGCCCGGTCTCGATGAAGGCGATCGAATGGTGGCGCGGATTGGCGTGGAAGAAATAGGCGTTGAACGGCCGCCGCATGTAGTCGGACAGCCGGAAGCCGAGCACGTCGCGATAGAACGGCACCGCGTCGTCGATATGCTCGACGTGCAGCACCGCGTGGCCCATGCCGAGCGGCCCGGTGCGGAAGCCCGAGATCGAGCGGCCCGGCTTGAACGGATCGGCGGCGGTCTCGGCGCCATGGAAGATCTCGACGCGGTTGCCGAGCGGGTCGGCGAGCACGATCAGCTCCTTGACGCGGCGCTCGTCGGCGAGCGCGCGCGCGCCGCGCGCGACGGCGACGCCGGAGCGCTCGAGCTTCGCCGCCAGCCGGTCGAGCGCGGCGACGTCGGCCACCTCCCAGCCGAAGAACGCGACGCCCTCGCCGCCGTCCTCGCTCACGACGACGCGCTGCTTGCGGTCGTCCATGCGCAGCGCCAGCGTCTTGCCGCTCTTGTCGACAAGCTGCATCCCCAGGAAGGCGGTGCCGAAGCTCGTCCAGTCCTCGAGCGATTTGGCGCGAATGCCGACATAGCCGAGACCCTGAATGTCCATGGGCGGCCTCCGTGATCCGGTATTTCGCGGGAATATGGCCCTGCGCGCGGGCCTTGGCAATTCGCGTGAATCGGTCTGCCGCTGGTCTCCCGGATGAGCGCCAGCGAAATCCGGGGCGACTCGTCTAACCACCGGCGTCACCCCCGGGCTTGACCACATCGGCGCTGAGTTGATGCCAAAGCAAAATCTCTCCGTTGTCATGCCCCGCGCAGGCGGGGCATCCAGTGATCGCGAGTCGGTGCCTTTTGCGCCGGTTCCCGGATTGCTGGATCGTCCGCTTTCGCGGACGATGACAGCCGAGAGACCTTAACGTGGCGCGTATGGGGCTTGACCCGAGGGTCCATCTTCTTCGACAAAGCGAAACCGACGAAGCAATTGCAACGGGAGCGATCCTTGCGCGCACGACGGCGCTGGCTCATCACCGCATGGCTGTCCTTGCTGCCGATACTCGGCATTGCCGCCGTTCCGGCGCGGGCGCAGGGCTATCCCGCGCGTCCGGTGCGCATCATCGCGGATTCGGCGCCCGGAAGCGCCATCGACGCGACGCTGCGGATCATCGCCGACGGGCTGACCCGGGTGTGGGGCCAGCAGGCCGTGCTGATCAATCAGCCCGGCGCCGGCGGCGCCATCGCGGCGCGCGCCGCGGCCGCGGCCGCCCCCGACGGCTACACGCTGTCGATGCCGGCGCTCTCCGCCTTCGTGGCGGCGCCCGGCGCGGCCGCCAATCTCCCGATCGAGGTGCCGCGCGATTTTGCGCCGATCGGCTATCTCGGGGGCGCGCCCATGTTCATCACCGCCGCTCCGCGGCTCGGCGTGAAGACGCTGCCGGAATTGATCGCGCTGGCGCGGGAGCGCCCGGGCGAGCTCGCCTACGGCACCAACGGGCCCGGGCGGCTCACGCACCTGACCGGCGAGTTGCTGCAGAGCCGAACCGGCATCAAGCTCCTCATGGTGCCCTATTCGGGCGGCACGGCGCAGGTGCTCAACGACGTGATGGGCGGGCGCATCCCGCTGGTGTTCGAGGCCTATTCCGGCATCGCCGGCGCCATCGATGCCGGAACCGTGCGGCCGCTCGCGGTCGCGTCGTCGAAACGGCTCGCCGACTTCCCGGACCTGCCGACGGTGGCCGAGACCATTCCCGGCTTCGAAGCCGGCGGCTGGCAGGTGCTGGTCGCGCCGGCGGGGACACCCGACGCCATCGTGCAGAAGGTGAACGCCGATCTGATCAAGGCGCTGGGCGATCCGGAAACCCGGCAGCGGCTCGCCCGCCTCGGCCGCGACGAGCGTCCGCTGTCGCCGGCGGAGACCTTGGCCTTCATCCAGGGCGAGCAACGCAAGTGGGCGCCGATCCAGCAGCAGATCGGCGGCGCGCATTGAGATACCCGGTCATCGTTACAGTGACCGATGCGAAAGACCGTCGCGTTCACCCAGGTGTTGACGCGGGCGCGCCCTAATGACTCGACCGCTCGGAAATTGTTTTCGCCAGCACGACCAGGCTGCGGCGCATCCCATCGTTGGGAAGACTGGCAAATGCCTTCAGCATCTGCACGGCATAGGGAGAGGCCAGCAGATCGGTGACCACGGGTCCCGCCACCGGGCCGTCCGCTGCCGTAACGCTATTGTCAAAGAAACGGCTGATCGGTACTTCCAAGACCGCGGCAATCTTGGCGAGGCGGCTCGACCCGACCCGGTTCATGCCATTTTCGTATTTTTGAATTTGCTGGAAGGTGACGCCGACCGCATCGCCCAATACAGTTTGGGATATGCCTTTGGCGGTCCGGAAAATGCGGATATTCTTCCCCACGAACCGGTCGACGGGTTCGATCCTTTTCGCCATCTGAAATTCGATCCTTTTCGCCATCTGAAATCTGCCGAGCCAAGCGTCAACGTGAGAATCGAGGCAATTATCGGCGACTTTCTGACGGAGGTCAATGCACCACTGGCGGCCGTATCCCTGGCCTCACCAATTTCCTCGCAAGCTCTTCTGTCGCAGGTGAGGACAGGATCATCTCCCCATCGCTGCTAATTCGAAGGTTCACCGAGCCGGGGTCATCCGCTGCCAGCATGAGAAACGCATGCAACGATGCCCGCACCTCCTCGGGCAGCGCAACATACTGGCGCATTACCTCTGCGAGCTCCGGCTCGGTGCTCCAGTAATACAATTCAACCAGTCGCGCGGGATGCCGGCAATCCGCGACCATGCGCTTGAGCAGGTCGGTCAACTCGTGCTCTCGTGAGTGCCGCCGCCGAGTCATGGCCCGGTAACGATGTTCGCTGTCGCCCGCCTCGCAAACGCAGCCGACGCACTTGAACAGCTGTGTCTATCACGGGACATGGCACTCATCGCTCGCAACAGGTCGGCAGCGGTTTCATCGTGGCGTTTCTCTCTCCCTCTCTCTCGCGCGCGGCGAGGTTCCCCTCAACCCGGTTTCATTATTGGCGATGCGTCTGATCGCTCCGTGGCGGAATAGCAAGCAGATCGTCTAATTCCGCGGCTCTTTCCATTAAATCGATGCCGATAGCCTCGAGTTCCTGAGACGTGGGCAAATGCGGGCACTCGCGAGCAAGCCGGACGCACCGCTGCGCTTGCTGGCGCAGGTATGATGCAGTGTCCCCTATGCCGTGCCTGATAGCGCTGGACATCAGGGCGTCTCTCGTTGGCCATTTCACGGTGCCGGCGCGTCGCAGTGCTGAAATATGCTGTTCGGTCGTTCGCTTGGGTTGCCTGCTATTGCCCGTTGACGCCGCGATTAGGTCATGAGCACACGACCCGGAGTATCCTACCGAGGTACCGGTTGTGCAGTCATAAGTACTGGCTGGACCATGCATTGGTATTGTGACGCAGAAAAATTCCGCCCGAAGCGGCGGACCTGCTTACGTTCCGTTGAGATTCGCGCGCGCTCTCGCCGTTGGATACGGCCAGTCGAGGCGTTGCGAGGGTCAAGAAACGCTCGCTGCGCGAGCGAGTGCGCTCGGACCTTGAGATACGACATGCCGTCATTCGGCCATCGACGATCGCATCATCGCATGAGCCGCTTGCTTTC
>WNFF01000608.1_pt1 | contig 27260 bp, 29 predicted proteins | sample 5400441 | NCBI WGS metagenome assembly WNFF01 (sample SAMN13153345, study PRJNA577476) | soil metagenome | isolation source: 120 cm saprolite under Douglas fir tree site 2 hole 3 replicate 1 | place: USA:California | collected 2015-04-18
TACGTCCGACGCACCGGCGGTGCCTTGTAGCGGCCGGATTTGATGCGCTCGAGGAGGTCCATAAGGTTGGCCTCCAGGTTCGCCTCGTACTCGGTCGCCGTCACACCGTCGATGCCGGTCGCGCCATCCTTGCGGGTGAGCGCGTAGGCCTCCTGCATCCATTCCAGGTCGATGACGTGGTGCAGCAGGAACAACGCTGTTCCCGGCTTCTTCCTCGCCAGTTCGGCTATCCGTTGTCGTTTCGTGGACAGGTTCGTGGGGTCCATGCCCCCTCCCGTGTTTCCCACCAACGGTTCTCTCCGCACGGCGCCTCCCTTCCCTCGTTCGGGTCCTGGCAAGCCCAGTTCCCCGCTCTCAGCGGTACTATGAAGGCGCTACGACTTCCCACTCGCGCATCTACGGTCGCTCATTGGTTCGCGCCCGCAGCCCACGCGATCCCTCCTCATTCGTGTTCGCCGTGGCGCTCCCGGAAGGTCGGAGGTCCCTTCCAGGCCGGGGGCTTTGATTGTACCGGCTGCCCCAAGCTCCGATTCTCTCACGTGGACGCGAATGGGATCTCTCAGGTCTTCAGGCGATCCTTCCTGTGCCTTTGCTCCGCTCCGGGACCCCAGTCGAGCCAACGTGCCCTTGCCATACCGGTCACGTCGATGCTGCCCCCGCTGGATGGACGGCGAAGGCTTCGGCAATGTCTGATTTCGGGGCTAACACGCAGCTTCGGCACCTGCTGCCATACGCTTCACGCGGACGTTGCCGCACACGTGCAAGGCTTGCTTCCGGCCGGCTGGCTGGCCTTTGCCGGGTGGGCATCGAACCCACTGGATCGCTACCAGAGGTTTCAGCTCGTGTTGACGATCATTCACCCCTCCTGCTCTCCTGACGCAACCATCCTACGGCCCTCACGTCGGCTCGCCGACCTCGCCCGGCTCGAACACGTAGGTCGCGTTGCAGAACTCGCAGGTCACCGTGATCTTGCCGTTCTCGACCATGTGGTCGCGGTCGTCCTTCGAAAAGCTGCGCAGCATCCGTTCGACCCCCGCCCGCGAGCACGAGCACTGCGCGTGCAAGTCCCGGCTGCGGAACACCCGTACCCCGCGCTCGTGGAACAGCCGGTAGAGCAGCTGCTCGGCCGAGACCTCCGGATCGAGCAGCTCGACGTCCTCGACGGTGGCGACGAGCGAGCGCCCCTCGACCCAGGCATCGTCCTCCGGCGTCACCTCGACCTCGACCCCCTCCGGCACGTCGCCGGGATCGAGGTCGGGCTGGCGCGCCCGCTCCGGCGCCCGCGGCAGGAACTGCAGCAGGAACCCGCCGGCGCGCCACCGATGCCGGGCGCCGTCCGCCCCCGCCCGCACTTCCTCGGCCACGGCGAGGCGCACGCGGGTCGGGATCTGCTCGGAGCGGAGAAAATACTCGTGCGCGGCATGCTCGAGATCCTTGCCCTCGAGCGCGACGATGCCCTGGTAGCGGGCGGTGTCCGGGCCCTGGTCGATGGTCATGGCCAAATGGCCATGGCCGAGCAGCGCGCCGGGATCGGCGGCGCCGGCAGCGACCGCGGCGGCCACCCGGTCGGCATCGAAGCGGGCGCAGCCGCGCACCTTGCCGGGCGTGGTGTAGTCGATGACCAGCATCCGCACCGGGCCGTCGCTCTGCGTCTGCAGGATGAAGCGGCCTTCGAACTTCAGCGTCGAGCCGAGCAGCACCGTGAGCACGATGCCCTCGCCCAACAGCTTGGCGACGGGCGCCGGATAGCGATGGCGCGAGAGAATGGCATCGATGGCGGGCCCGAAGCGGACCACGCGCCCGCGCAGGTCGAGCGCCTCGACCTGGAACGGCAGGATGGTGTCGTCTGCGGATCTCTCCGCCGGCGCGCGTGTCGGAATTTGGGTTTCGTGCATGAGACAAGATATAGAGGCGACGGTCGAGATTTTGACCCCCTCCCCTTCGATTTCCGTCGCCAATCGCTTCGACGCGAAAGCGATGCGCGGGCGGGCGCGAAAGTGGGGGAGGACGCCGCAAATTTCAGAAATTTGGCGTCGGAAGGGAACCGACGCGCCGTGCCACGGAAGTTCCCGAAAAATTGGCGACGCTATTTTTTGACCAGGACCGGCAGCGGCGGCGTGCTGCCGTCCGGAACCCCGACGCGGCCCGCGATCAGCACCGATGAAACCATCACGTAGAAGCCGGCGACCGCGATCAAGTCGATCGTCGGTTGCTCGCCGAGCGTGTCCTTGGCCCGCTTGAAGGTCGCGTCGGTGAGATTCCTGTCGCGCAAGAGCTCGATGCAGACGTCGTAGACGACCTCTTCGTCGGGTTGCATGGAGGTCGGCCGCCGACCGTCCCGGATGTCGTCGGCCACGGCCTGCGGCACGCCTTCGCGCAGCGCGATCGGATAGTGCGCCCACCATTCGTACTGCGCGTCCCACAGGCGCGCCTCGATCAGGATCGCAAGCTCGTTCAGGCGACGGGGCAGCGAGGTCTCGAAGCGCAGATAGTCGGTCATGCCGAGATAGCGCTCGGCCAGAACGGGGCTGCGAAGCAGAATGCTGTATGGGCCGCCCAAGCCGGCGCTGGACACCTGCATGATTCGCTCGGCCACGCGCCGCTGCACGTCGTTCAACTCACCGATCGCAAGCTGAGAGAACCGCGGCTCGGTCGGCGCGGCGACGACGTCGCTCTTTTGCTGCGGCATGGGCTACTGTTCCCGAAAATTGCGTTCGATCGAACCGACCGTCTGCACCGTTGCCGGCGGAACATATCATCAATGGGAAATTCGAATCACCGCCGTCACGACCGGCTGGTCTCGTGCGATCATTTGCGTGTAGCTTTCGGCAATGCGGGAGCTCGACCAAAACCAGCTCGGGCGACTGGGCGCTGCGGGAATTCTGGGGCCCGATCGCAACGAGACGCGCGCCTGGCTCGATCACCTGGCCATGGGCAAGCCTTGCGTCCTGGCGACGCCGCAGCAGGCTCGCGCGACGCTGGAAGCAACGCTGGCGATCGAGCATTCGATGGCAACCGGGAATCCGATCACGCTTCCGCTCGACGAAAGGAACCTCAGCGCCGGGAGCGTCAGCGCTGAAAGTGCGTCCCCTTGACTGCGTCGCCGTCGAGCTTGGTGAAGGGGACGAAGGGCACCAGCCGGCCGTTATAGATATCGGAGCGCTTGACCGCGACCTGGGTGCCGGCGCCGGCGTCCTTGACGACCTTGAGTATATGCTGCGCCCCCGGCGGCCCGATCGGGATCACCATGATGCCGCCGGTCTTGAGCTGCTGCAGCAGCGGCGGCGGAATGTGGTCGATGCCGCAGGTGACGATGATCTTGTCGAACGGCGCCGCCTCCTCCCAGCCGTAGTAGCCGTCCGCGTTCTTGGCGTTGATCGCCTTGTATTCGGAGTAGCCGCGCTCGATCAGGGCATCGTAGACGCCGCGGGTGCGCTCGCCCAACGGCTTGATGATCTCGATCGTCCACACCTTGTCGGTCAGGTTCGAGAGATACGACGACTGGTAGCCGGAGCCGGTGCCGATCTCCAGCACCTTCTCGCCCATCTTGAGCTCGATCGAGCTCGTCATGCGTCCCACGACGCGCGGTCCGGTGATGGTCACGCCGAAACCGATGTCGTGATAGTTGACGTCGTAGATCACGCCGCGGCTTTCCGGCCGGCAGAACTCCTCGCGCGGCGTCAGCAGGAACGCCCGCTTGTCGCGCGGGTTCCAGAGGTCGACGTGCCCGACCATGTTCTGAAAGCGCTCGAAGCGCGCGTGCAGGTAGCGCGGGTCCTCGCCGCGGTTCTCCTGCATCCATCGCACGAAGGCCGCGCCGTCGCTCATCGGCGGCGCGGCATCCCAGCTGTAGGGCTTCGGCACCGCCGCGCGCGCCGGAAGCCGAAGGGCTGCGCTCGCCGCGGCCGCCGCCGACAGCGTCAAGAACGTGCGTCGCTGCATTCCCCTGTCCCTTTCTTCACATGCGGCCGGAACGGGCGGCGACGCCGTCCACGGTCGGACAGCTCCTCCGCTCCATCGGCGTCTCGTAGTCCTGGTAATTGGTCTTATCCATCACGACCGCCTTCAGGTTGATCTCCTTCGGGGTCGGCTGCCGGCGCAGGTTGCGGATCGCGATCTCGGCGGCAAGGCATCCCTGCTCGAAGCCGTTGTAATCGCCGCTGCCGAGAAGATCGCCCGACTTGACGAACTCGATCACCTCCCGGCTCGCATTGATCCCCACGACCAGCGCCTTTTTGTTGGCGGCCTTGAGCGACTCGATGGCGCCGATCGCCATCGGATCGTTGGCCGCGAGCACGCCGTCGATCTGCGGGTAGAGGCGCAGCCAGCTTTTCATGACCTGGACCGCCGGCGTGCGCGCGTAATTCGCCGTTTTCGAGGCGAGGAGCTTCACCTCGGGAAAATCCTTGAGCACGTCCTTGTAGGCCTTCACCCGCGCGATGCTGGTCGGCAGCGTCTCCGGCCCTTCGAGGATCACGACGTTGCCCTTCCTGCCCATCGCATCGATGAGGTGGCGCGCGGTGGCGAGCGCGAGCTGATAGTCGTCGGTCCCGACATAGGCGACGGTGCGGCCGCCGGCGAGCCGCTCGTTGACGTTGGTCACGGGTATGCCGGCGGCGTCGAGCTTGTCGACCGCGGGGACCATGGCCTCGGGATCGAACGGCGCGAGCACGATCGCATCGGGCTTGTTGCGGATCACCTCGTCGACGAGGCCGAGCTGCTCCGGGGCCGCCTCGCTTCGCGGGATGAAATGGACGACCCGCGCGTCGAGGGCGTTGGCGGCGATCTCGCTGCCGATGCGCACGCCGCGCAGGATGGGATTGGCCGGGTTGCGGGTGAAGGTGGCGATGGTCTCGGCCCCGGCCGGCGCGAGCGTCGCCGCACTGAGCACCGCGGCCGCCAAGCACACGCCGCACCGTTGCATTCAACCGCTCCAATCGAACCGCGCTCGGAGCGCCGGGATGGCTCCGGGCGTCAGGATACAGGGTTTTGCGGCGAGGTGGGAACCGGTGTCGGGGCGGTCGAAATGCCACGTCCCCGGCCGAGTGGGAAAACCGTATCCCAATCGGCGCGCGCAGGCGATAATATCGCGGCGTCGCCGCGGAGCTCCGAAGGAAGAACGCAGGGAGGTGCATTCATGGCCGGTCGCCTGACTGCCGTCGCCGCGCTTGCCGGATTTACCGCACTCGCCGTCATGACCGTGCTCTCGGACCACGGCGCCGCCGAGAGCCCGTTCGGCGACCCCAACGCCGAGCCGGCGCCGTTCAATCCGCAGATGAGCGCGCTCATGAGCATGCTCATCCAGCCGCGCCACGCCAAGCTCGGGTTCGCCGGCAAGGCGGAGAACTGGCCGCTCGCGGCCTATGCCTTGAAGGAGCTCAGGCAGGGCTTTGCGGTCGTCTCGCGCGCGGTTCCCCGCTGGAAGGGATTGCCGGTCCCGGACCTCGCCGATGCCGCCATGACCCAGCCGATCACGCTCCTCGATTTTGCGATCAAGCTCCGCGTTCCCCGCCAGTTCGACGAGGCCTATGGCCAGCTGACGCAGGGATGCAACGCCTGCCACGCCACCACCGACCACGCCTTCATCGTGATCAAGGCGCCGGACGCCTCGCCATTCCCCAATCAGGACTTCCAGCCCAAGTAATCGCGCTGCCGCCGCGCATTCAGTTTCGACGGAAACTGAATGCGCTCCGGTCTTTTTGCGTGGTCGCATTTTCGGACGGAAAACCGGTTCCCACCCCGGATCGGAGTCCGGGGCAGGCTTTTTCCTGAAAATGCTCCTAAATGCGCTGCAGGGTGCATTCGGTCTCGATCGGAATCTTGGGATCGGTGCTCGGCGAGGAGCGCCGCACGACGCGCGCCTGCTTGTAGCCCTGCTTGTCGCAGGAAATCTCGACGTCCTTGGGGTCGATGTCGGTGCCGAAGCCCGGCACCTTGTAGGTGCCGAGCGCGTCGGTGCGGGTGATGACGCTGCCGCGGTTCTTGACCGCCACGGTCACCTTCGCGTCGGGAACCGTGGCGCCGTTGCCGTCCCTGACGAACCCGAAATAGGAGGGGCCGGTCTCGGCGCTGTCGTCGTCGTCGTCCCCGAACCCGGCGCCGCCCGCCCAGGCGGCGATCGACGTGGCGCAAGTGACGGCGAGGACCAGAATCCATCCGCTGCGCCGGCTGCCGAATGTCATTCGAGTCCCTCCCGTTCGCGTCGGACCTGCCGGTCGCCAACCTACGGCCAACCGCGTCAATGCGTAAAGTAGGGCGAAAGATAATAGCCGAGCACCGCGAGCGCACCCACGGGAACGACCCAGACCCAGCCGGGCCACAGCCGCTCGCTCCATCCGGCGGGCGCCAGGCAGCCGAGGAGCGCCGCCGCCGCCACCGCGATGACCGCCGACAGCCATCGCGACTGCAGCAAGGCGAGCTCGATGCTCGCGCGGTCGTAGACGAAGAGCGCGAGCGTGTAGAGGATCAGGTAGGACACCGCGGCGAAAGCGCCCACCAGGATTGCCCGCTGCAGCCACCGTTCCGGCACGGCGGTGGCGGCAAACGCCAGGGCCGATGCGCCGATCAGGGAGGTCAGCATCCACCCGTACCAATACATCACCGGCCCCCTTTTTTCCGGCGTCCACAGCGGGTCGAGCTCGCCGATCACCGGATGATAGGTGAGCAGAGGCAGGTTCACTTCCGTGCAGATCACGTAGAGGACGGCGCAGGCGACGCCGAACGTGATGGTGAACACCGCGGCCTTGTCCGACGACATCATGAGCCGAATCCGCGCGCGTTGTTGGCGATGTGGCCGATCAGGAAATTCGCCCAGACCAGAATGGCGAGGAACAGCGTCACCTGCCGGCGCGCCGCGGCGTAGTCCTCGGACAACGGCCGCCGCCAGAACGCCCAGTAGGCTGGCAGCAGGATCAAACCGATGGTCGCCAAGTGCTCCTTCATCTCGAACACGCCGACCGTCTTGAAGAAGCGCAACTGCTCGAGCGCGAGCCGGGCGGTGAACCGGTATTGCGTGTAGATCCACGCGCCCATCACGAAGGTGAGCAGGTAGAGGACGATGATGGCCCCGACGTATGACGTGCCGGGCACGGCGCGAAAGCGCGCCACGAAGGATCCCGCTTTGGCTCGCACGGGTAGCCACAGCGCGACCGCCTGGTGCGTGATCGCCCCGAGCAAGGTGACCGCCAATAGTCCATGAACGATGAGCAGCGTAGTCCAAAAGATCATGCTACCTCCCCACGTGGCCGCTGAGTTTGACGCGTGCGGCCGGGCCGCAAGCGGCTTATCTCTCTATCTTTCGTTTGATGCCAAAGGCCCCTGCTTGTGGCGTCCGAACTATGTTGAACCGTTCAAGGGCGACTTTCAATCGGCGGCCCGATATCAGGTTGCCTACAGGCCTTTCGCAATCCGGCCATCGGGTTACTGCACGCCGGCGGCGCGCAAATACTGCAGGTCGACAAAGCGTTCCGCCTGCGGCAGCGGCGCCTTGAGCGCACCCCCTTCGCCCATCATCGCGATCACCAGTTCCAATCCCTTGAGATCAATCTCGGCGCGCTCGGGAAGCACGCCGCGCTCGGGCTCGAAAAACAGCTCGAGCGTCCGGGCGGCGATGGATTCCGACGAACCGGTGGTTTCGGTGATGACCTTGATCACGCGATCGCGGTTCTTCGGATCGCGGATGAACCCGAAGGCGGCGGCCATGGCACGGACGTAGCGCGTGACCTCGCCCTTGTGGGTCTGCGCCCAGGATCGCCGCGCTGCCGTGACGGTGTAAAGAAAATCCGGCACCGCCTCGTTGGAAAGGCCGAGCAGCCGATAACCCTGCTCGATGGCCTGCAAATCCTGCGGCTGCCCGAGCACGACCGCATCGCACTCGCCGCGGCGCAGGCACCCCCACCGCGTCGGCGTTCCCTCCATGACCTTCACACCGAAGTCCCCTCGCTGAACTCCATGGATCGCCAAGAGCTTGCGCATGGAGATCGAGATCGAGCCTGCCTCGTCGGCGAGGCCCACGAGTTTTCCCTTGAGGTCGGCAACACCGTTGAACTCGGGTTTCGCGATCAGACTGTAGATCGGATTCTTGAACTCGGCGGCGATCGCCACCGCGTCGGAGCCCGCCAGCGCGGCGCGAACGAGGAACGGCGTGGCGACATGGGTCACATCGACCCAGTCGTCGTGCAGGGCGGCGATCATCTTGTCGGAGCCGCCCGGGATGGGCACGATGACCTGCACATTGAGCCCTTCGCGAACGAACAAGCCCTCGCGTTCGGCCACCGAGACCGGCAGGGAAAAGATGCTGTGCGCCGACGAATAAGCTTGGCCGTAGCGCAGATTCAACGGCTGGCCTTCGGCGACTTGAACGAAATTGGCTCCGACCACTGCGGCGAGGAGGATACGCATCGAGCGTTACCGGGCGTCCAGGCACCAGGTCAAGATGCCCTTTTGCGCGTGCAGCCGGTTCTCGGCCTCGTCGAACACCACCGATTGCGGCCCGTCGATCACCTCGTCGGTAACCTCCTCGCCGCGGTGGGCGGGCAGGCAATGCATGAAGATCGCGCCGGGGCTCGCCCGCGCCATCAGCCGGGCATTGACCTGGTAGTGCTTGAGGAGGTTGTGGCGGCGCTGGCCGTCCTTGTCCCCCATCGAGACCCAGGTGTCGGTCACCACGCAGTCGCAGCCGCTGACCGCCTCGTCCGGATCGCTGCCGAGCTCGATCGCGGCGCCCGAGCCCTTGATCCAATCGATCAGCCACGTCTTGGGGGCGAGCTCGGGCGGGGTAGCGACCCGCAGGCGGAAATCGAAGCGCTCGGCGGCGTGCATCCACGAGGCGAGCACGTTGTTGGCGTCGCCGGTCCAGGCGACGGTCCGGCCGCGGATCGGCCCGCGATGCTCCTCGAAGGTCATGACGTCGGCGAGCACCTGGCAGGGATGCGAGCGGCGGGTGAGACCGTTGATGACCGGCACGGTCGCGTGCCGGGCAAACTCGGTGAGCACGTCGTGATCGAGCGTGCGGATCATGATGACGTCGACGTAACGGGAGAGAACCCGGGCGGTGTCGGCAATGGTCTCGCCGCGGCCGAGCTGCATCTCCTGGCCGGTGAGCATGATGGATTCGCCGCCGAGCTGGTGCATGGCGACGTCGAAGGAGACGCGGGTGCGGGTCGACGGCTTGTCGAAGATCATCGCCAGCGTCCGGCCGTCGAGCGGCTTGCCGCCGCGCTGGCGCCGCTGCTTCATGGTTCGGCTCGCCTCGATGATCCCGCGCAGCACGGGCGGCGGGATGTCGATGAGGTCGACGAAGTGGCGGATGCCGCTCATCCGGCGGCCTCCTGCTCCTGCGACCGGGGATGCGCCTGCGCGATGCGCGCGCAGGCGCGGTCGAGGCGCCGGACCGCTTCCGCCACTTCCTCCTCGCTCACCGTCAGCGGCGGCAGCAGCCGTACCACGTTGTCGCCGGCCGCGACCGTGATCATTTTCTCCGCGCGCAGCTCGTCGACGAGCTCGGCGCTCGGCACCACCGCGCGCAGCCCGACCAGCAGCCCCTCGCCGCGCAATTCGGCGACCACCGTCGGATAGCGGTCCTTGATCTCGGCGAGCCTTTGCTTGAGCAGCAGGGCGGTGCGGCGCACGCGCGCGAGGAAGCCGTCTTCGAGCACGACGTCGAGCAGCGCGTTGCCGGCCGCCATGGCGAGCGGGTTGCCGCCGAAGGTCGAGCCGTGGGTGCCGACGGTCATGCCCTTCGCGGCTTCGGCGGTGGCGAGGCAGGCGCCGAGCGGAAACCCGCCGCCCAACGCCTTGGCCAGCGCCATGACGTCGGGGATGACGCCGCAGCGCTGGTAGCCGAACAGCTCGCCGGTGCGTCCGACGCCGGTCTGCACCTCGTCGAACACCAGGAGCAGCCCGTTCTCGTCGCACAGCCGCCGCAGCGCCCGCAGGAACTCGGGCGGCACCACCCGCACGCCGCCCTCGCCCATGATCGGCTCGATCAGGATCGCCGCGGTCTCGGGCCCGATCGCCCGCCTGGTCGCCGCGAGGTCGGCGAACGGCAGCTGGTCGAAGCCCTCGACCACGGGACCGAAGCCGTCGAGATATTTCTTCTGGCCGCCGGCCGCGAGCGTCGCGAGCGTGCGGCCGTGGAAGGCGCCGTCGAAGGTGATCATGCGGTAGCGTTCCGGCTTGCCGCTCGCCGACTGGTATTTGCGCGCCATCTTGATCGCCAATTCCATGGCCTCGGCGCCGGAATTGCCGAAGAACACCACGTCCGCGAAGCTCGCCGCGCACAGCCGGTCGGCCAGCCGCTCGCTCTCGGGGATGCGGTAGAGATTGGAGACGTGCCAGACTTTCTTCGCTTGCGCGGTGATCGCCTCGACGAGGTGCGGATGGCCGTGCCCGAGCGCGTTCACCGCCACCCCCGAGGTGAAATCGAGGTAGCGCTCGCCGTTGGTGGCGACGAGCCAAGCGCCCTCGCCGCGCTCGAATGCAAGATCGACGCGCGCGTAGGTCGGCAGCAGGTGCGATGTCTGAACCCCGCTCATGTGCTGCAACGAGAATAGCGCAAAACGAAATGTGCCGCCTCTCCGGGGCGGCACGGTCAAGGTATTCTATTGCGGCATGCACCGGTGTCAACATGATCCCGGACCAGGCGCACGCCGGCCACAAAGGTTAACGCTCCACATCGGTGCAGATAAGTGTGGATTGCGCCGGCCTGCTCGGCCGGAACATGTGGACGTGTGGCCGGCGGACTCTTGCGCCCGACTCTCGCCATATTGTAGTTTTTCGATTGTCGAATACGACATTTCGTGCGGCGGACCAGTTCAAGCGTAAATCGGTAGCGGGAGTCTGCGTCGGGCCAACAAGCCGTTGCCCAGACCCGTAGTCGGATTCTGCCCGGACTTCTCCGCCGCGGCGACTTCCGAGGTGAGGCATGACCTGGACGGACGAGCGCGTCGAGATCCTGAAGAGGCGGTGGGCCGAGGGATTGTCGGCGAGTCAAATTGCCGCAGAGCTTGGCGGCATCACCCGCAATGCGGTGATCGGCAAGGTGCACCGGCTCGGGCTGTCGGGCCGCGCCAAGTCGCCGTCCTCGGCCGCGCCGCGGCCGCGCAAGCCGCGCGCCCATTCGCAAATGCTGCGGGTCTCCCGCCCGTCGGTGCGCGGCAACACCGCGCTCGCCCACGCCTACGAGTTCGACGCCGAGCCGGAACCGGAATTGATCGACAACATCATCCCCCTCGGCCAGCGTCGCAGCCTGCTCGAGCTCACCGAGGAAACCTGCCGCTGGCCGATCGGCGATCCCGGCAGCGCCGATTTCTTCTTCTGCGGCGGCCAGACCCTGACCAGCCTGCCCTACTGCGCCTATCACTCGCGGGTCGCCTATCAGCCGCCCAACACGCGCCGCGACCGGCGGCCGTTTCGGGGGTAGGACGCGCCCGAGAAATCCGTAGGTTGGGTCGAGCTCATGCGAGACCCAACATCTCCGAGCAAAAGCGCTGCAGCGCGTTGGGTCTCGCTTCGCTCGACCCAACCTACGCTAGCCCTTCCGCTGTTGCTACGCCGTCTTGCCGAAGCGGTCGTCGAGCGCGTAGCCGGCGCCGCGCACGGTGCGGATCGGATCGACGTCGTGGCCGCGATTGAGCGCCTTGCGCAGGCGGCCGACGTGGACGTCGACGGTGCGCTCGTCGATGTAGATTTCGCTGCCCCAGACCCCGTTGAGCAGCTGCTCGCGGGAGAACACGCGGCCCGGCCGCTCCATCAGGAACTCGAGCAGGCGATATTCGGTCGGCCCGAGATCGACCGCGCGTCCGCCGCGTGACACGCGCTTCTTCTCGCGGTCGACCTCGAGGTCGCCGAACGACAGCACGTCGGCGAGCCGCTCGGGCAGCGCGCGGCGCAGCAGCGCGCGCACGCGCGCGTTCAATTCCGGAACCGAGAACGGCTTGACGACGTAGTCGTCGGCGCCGGTGGCGAGCCCGCGCACGCGCTCGCTCTCCTCGCCGCGCGCGGTCAGCATGATGATCGGCAATTGCTTGGTCTCCGGGCGGGTCCGCAGCCGCCGGCAGAGCTCGATGCCGGAGACACCCGGCAGCATCCAGTCGAGGATGACGAGATCGGGCTTGCGCTCCTTGAGCAGCAAGTCGGCCTCGTCGCCGCGCGCGGCGGTCGCCACGGCGTAGCCTTCCGCCTCGAGATTGTAGCGCAACAGCAGTGCCAGCGCTTCCTCGTCTTCAACGATCAGGATGTTCGCCTTCATCGGCTCGGCGTCCCGCGATCATTTGTCGGCGGCAAGGGCGGCAAATCTGGTGGTGTCGCCCTTCGGCCGCTGGTCGGTGATCGAATGGCCCTCGACCATGTAATAGACGGTTTCGGCGATGTTGGTCGCATGATCGCCCATGCGCTCGATGTTCTTGGCGCAGAACATGAGATGGATGCAGAAGGTGATATTGCGCGGGTCTTCCATCATGTAGGTGAGCAGCTCGCGGAACAGCGAGGTGCACATGGCGTCCACCTCCTCGTCGCCGTTCCATACCGCGAGCGCCTTCTTGAGATCATGGCTGGCATAGCTGTCGAGCACCTCCTTGAGCTGGGCGAGAACGAGGGAGCCCATGTGCTCGACCCCGCGAATCAGCTTGCCGGGGTGGAACTCGCCGTCGAGCGCCAGCACGCGCTTGGCGATGTTCTTGGCGAGGTCGCCGATCCGCTCGAGGTCGTTGGAGACGCGCAGCGCGCCGACGATCTCGCGCAGATCGACCGCCATCGGCTGGCGCCGCGCGATCGTCAGCACGGCTTTCTCCTCGATCTCCTGCTGCAGCGCGTCGATGCGGGGATCCGCGGCCGCGATCTCCTGCGCGCTGTCGGTGTCCCGCCGCGCCAGCGCATCGACCGAATCCGCGACCTGCTTCTCGGCGAGGCCGCCCATCTCCGCCACCATGCGGGTGAGCTCCTGCAAATCGACGTCGAAGGCCTTGGCGGTATGTTCGGGCATGACTGCCATCTGCGTCGTCCTCGATAGCCGGCCGGGCGATCTAGCCGAAGCGGCCGGTGATGTAATCCTGGGTGCGGCGGTCGGTGGGCGCGGTGAACATCTTGCTCGTGGTGTCGAACTCGATCAGCTCGCCCAGATACATGAAGGCGGTGAAGTCGGAAACGCGCGCGGCCTGCTGCATGTTGTGGGTGACGATCACGATCGTATAGTCGTCCTTGAGCTCGTCGATCAGCTCCTCGATCTTGGCGGTCGAGATCGGATCGAGCGCCGAGCACGGCTCGTCGAGCAGGATCACCTCGGGCCTGATGGCGACGGTGCGGGCGATGCAGAGCCGCTGCTGCTGGCCGCCGGAGAGGCTCAGGCCGTTGGCCGCGAGCTTGTCCTTCACCTCATCCCAGAGCGCGGCGCGCCGCAGCGAGGTCTCGACCCGCGCATCGAGCTCGGCCCGCGGCAGCCGTTCGTAAAGCCGGATCCCGAAGGCGATGTTCTCGTAGATCGACATCGGAAACGGCGTCGGCTTCTGGAACACCATGCCGATGCGCGCGCGCAGCAGGTTGAGGTCCTGCTTGGGCGAGAGGATGTCCTCGCCGTCGAACAGGACCTCGCCCTCGGCGCGCTGGTTGGGGTAGAGATCGTACATGCGGTTGAGGACCCGCAGCAGCGTGGATTTCCCGCAGCCGGACGGGCCGATGAAGGCCGTCACCCTGCCCTGGTAGAGCGCGAGGCCGATGTCCTTCAGCGCCTTGCTCGCGCCGTAATAGAAATTGAGCGACCGGATCGAAATCTTGTCGGTCAGGCCGGCCGTGCCGGCCGACACGTGGGAGACAGCGGGAACGGCGACCGAGGGGACGTTCATGACTGTTTGCTCGAAGCCGACAGGGCGCGCGCGCCGATGCTGAGCGCGAGCACGGTGAAGGTGATGATCAGCGCCCCGGTCCAGGCGAGCTGTTGCCATTCCTTGTAGGGCGAGAGCGCGAACTGGAAGATGACGGCCGGCAGGCTCGCCATCGGGGCGTTGAGGTCGGTGCTCCAGAACTGGTTGTTGAGCGCGGTGAAGAGGAGCGGCGCGGTCTCCCCGCTGATGCGGGCGACGGCCAGCAGCACGCCGGTCACCATGCCGGCCTGGGCGGCGCGGTAGCACACCTTGGCGATCACGACGGCGCGCGGCAGGCCGAGCGCGGTCGCGGCCTCGCGCAGCTCCTTCGGCACCAGGACCAGCATGTCCTCGGTGGTTCGCACCACCACCGGGATCACGATCACCGCCAGCGCCACCGCCCCGGCGATTCCGGAGAAGTGTCCCATCGGGGCCACCATCACCTCGTAGATGAAGAGCCCGACCACGATCGACGGCGCGCTCAGCAGGATGTCGTTGATGAAGCGCACCACCGAGGTGAGCCGGTCGTGGCGGCCGTATTCGGCCATGTAGGTGCCGGCCAGGATGCCGATCGGCGTGCCGATGAGGACCGCCAGCGCGGTCAGCAGCACGCTGCCGAGGATCGGGTTGAGCAGTCCTCCGCTGGCGCCGGGCGGCGGCGTCATCTCGATGAAAACGGATAGGGAGAGTCCCGAGACCCCCTCCCACAGCAGCACGGCAAGAATGACCACCAGCCATCCGAGCCCGAGCGCCGTCGCGGCGAGCGACAGGCTCATCATCACGGTGTTGCGGCGGCGGCGGGCGAGGTAGAGACGGTTCATGGCGTTCATCCGATCCGCCGCTCGATGCGCACCAGCAGATAGCGCGCCGCCGCCAGCACGATGAAGGTGATGACGAACAGGATCAGCCCCAGCGCGATCAACGCGGAGGTGTAGAGGTCGCCGACCGCCTCGGTGAACTCGTTGGCGATGGTCGCCGAGATGGTGGTCCCGGGCGCGAGCAAGGACGTCGATATCCTGTGGGCATTGCCGATCACGAAGGTCACCGCCATGGTCTCGCCGAGCGCGCGGCCGAGTCCCAACATCACGCCGCCGATCACGCCGACCCGCGTGTAGGGCAGCACGACGTGGCGCACCACCTCCCAGGTGGTGCAGCCCAACCCATAGGCCGCCTCCCTGAGCACCGGGGGAACCGCATCGAACACGTCGCGCGAGATCGAGGTGATGAAGGGCAGCACCATGATCGCGAGGATGAGCCCGGCCGTCAGCACCCCGATGCCGTAGGGCGGCCCGGCAAACACCGCCGACAGGACCGGGACATTGCCGAACACCGCGATCAGGAACGGCTGCAGGGTGTCCTGCAGGAACGGCGCGAGCACGAACAGGCCCCAGATGCCGTAGATGATGCTGGGGATGCCCGCGAGCAGCTCGATGGCGATCCCGATCGGCCGCCGCAGCCATATCGGACAAAGCTCGGTGAGGAACACCGCGATGAGCAGGCCTACCGGCACCGCGATCAGCATGGCAATGAACGAGGTGACGACGGTGCCGTAGATCGGTGCGATGGCGCCGAACTTTTCGGTCACCGGGTTCCAGCGCTGCTCGATCAGAAAATCGAGCCCGAAGGCCTGGAACGCCGGAATCGACCCGCTGACGAGCGAAACGATGACCCCGCCGAGCAGCAGCAGCACGCCGATCGCCGCCGCCCGCGTCAGGGCGTGGAAAACGAGATCGCCCAGCCGCAGCCGGGCGAGCGCGCGGGCGCGCGTGAACCGCGCGCCGGCCTCGATGGCACCGCCGTGCAATGCGACGTCGACCACGGATTGCCTCCGCACCGGCATTCGGCCCTCCGAGCTGCTCGGAAGGGCCGAGTGAAGCGACCTCTCGGCCACCGCACAAGTCGTCTTTGGGACGGCGGTGGAAAAAGGAAGGGCGCCACCGACGGCGCCCCTCCCAAGGCGCGTCCAAGGTCAGTGTGACGCCGAGAACAGCGGCTTGCCGCTCGCGTCCTTGATCTCGGCCGCCCAGACCTTCTGGATCGCCGTGACGACATTGGGCGGCATCGGCACATAGTCGAGGTCTTCGGCCATCTTGCTGCCCTTCGCATAGGCCCAGGCGAAGAACTTGAGCGCTTCGGCGGCGGCCGCCGGGTCCTGCGGCTGCTTGTAGATGAGAATGAATGTCGCCCCGGCGATCGGCCAAGAGCCGGCGCCGGACTGGTTGGTCAGGATGACGAAGAAGTTGTCAGCCTTCTCCCAATCGGCGCTGGCCGCGGCGGCCTGGAACGATGCCGAATTCGGCATCACCGTCTTGCCGTCCTTGTTGATCATGCTCACCGTCGTAAGCTGGTTCTGCTTCGCATAAGCGTACTCGACGTAGCCGATCGAACCTTTGGTATTTCCGACGTTGTTGGAGACGCCTTCATTGCCCTTGGCGCCGATCCCGACCGGCCATTCGACCGAGGTGTTGGCGCCGACCTTCGAATTCCAGTCCGCGCTCACCTTCGAGAGGTAATCCGTCCATATGAAAGTTGTGCCGGAGCCGTCGGAGCGGTGGACAACGGCGATGGCTTGGGAGGGCAGCTTGGCGCTGGGATTGAGCTTTTTGATCGCAGGATCGTCCCACTTGGTGATCTGGCCGAGGAAGATCTTCGCCAGCGTGTCGCCGTCGAGCTTGAGATCGCCGGACTTGATGCCTTCGAGGTTCACGACCGGAACGTCGCCGCCGATCACGGTGGGGAATTGCACGAGCCCGATCTTTTTCACCTCTTCGGGCTTGAGCGGCATGTCGGAGGCACCGAAGGTCACGGTCTTGTTCTGAATCTGCTTGATGCCGCCGCCCGAGCCGATCGACTGGTAGTTCATCCCGACGCCGGTCTCCTTCTTGTAGGCGTCGGCCCATTTCGCATAGATCGGATAGGGGAAGGTGGCGCCGGCGCCCGAGATATCCATGGCGATCGCCGGCGAGAACGCGCCGGCGGCCAGGAAGCCGGCAGCCGTCAGGGTGCGGAATAGGGTCAAGGCTCTCTCCTGTCATTGCAGAGGAAAAATTCGAGCCGACGCGGGCTTTCACCCACGGCTCATCGTTTTGTTTTCACCAACTGCTTGCTGTTGGGGCGTTCACTTGACGCGCCCGGGACCTGACATGCGTACCCGCCCATCCGGTCCGAGGCCGTCCGCATCCCTACGCGGCTCATGTCATGGATGTATGATCTCTCCATGACACATGGATGACAAATCAAGCTATTGGAAATGCTTGCTAATTGCCTTTTGCCGGGGCGCCCGGCAGCGGGAGGTGGGCGGTGAAGGTCGCGCCCTGCCCGGGCAGGCTATCGATCGTCAGGCGGCCGCCATGGCGGTTGAGGATGTGCTTGACCAGCGCCAGGCCGAGCCCGGTGCCGCCCTGGGCGCGGCTTTCCGACACGTCGACGCGATAGAAGCGCTCGGTCAGCCGCGGCAGGTGCTCGGGCGCGATCCCCGGACCATAGTCGCGGACCGCCACGCGCGCCTCAGGCGCGCCGTCCGGCCCGTGGCTCGCCGCCAAGCCGATGTCGACGCGCCGGCCGGATGCGGCGTATTTCAGCGCGTTTTCCACAAGATTCTCGAACACCCGGATCAGCTCGTCGCGGTCCCCCGGCACCATGAGCGGGCCCGCCGGTGCCGTCAGCTTGACCTCGACCTCCCGGTCGCGGGCGAGCGTCTGCAGGCCGTCGGCGACCTGGCGCAGGACGGCGGCGAGATCGAGTGCCTTGTCGGGGCGCAGGTGCGCGTTGAGCTCAATGCGCGAGAGCGACAGGAGATCGTCGATCAGGCGGGCCATGCGGTTGGCCTGCACCTGCATGATGCCGAGAAAGCGCTCGCGCGCCGCCGGATCCTCGCGCGCGGGCCCGAGCAGCGTGTCGATGAAGCCCGAGAGCGAAGCGAGCGGGGTGCGCAGCTCGTGGCTGGCATTGGCGACGAAGTCGGCGCGCATCTCCTCGACGCGCCGCAGCGGCGTGAGATCGTGAAATGCGAGCAGGACCAGGCCCGCCTCGCGGCCCGAGATCGGCGTGACGATCGCCTCGTACCAGCGGTCGAGCGGCACGCGCTGGGAGAACTCGGCGCGCTGCGCCGCCGCGCTCGCGCGCGCGCGGCGGATCGCGTCGAGCACCTCGGGCACGCGCAGCCCGAGCGAGATCGGCTCGCCGCGGCGCAGCGCCGGCGCGACCGCGCTCGCCCGCGCGTTGAGCGCGACGACGTCGTCGCGCTGATCGAGCGCGACCACGGGATCGGGCAAGCCGGCGAGCACCGCCTCGATCAGCGGATCGCCGACGCGCGGCGCGGCCGGGCGATCTTTCGGCACGGCGGCGGGCGTCGCCTCGACGCGCCCGCTCGCGACCATCGCCGCGAGCGCGATCAGCGCGAACCCCAGGAGCGCCGGCGCCGCCGCCAAGGCGCCGATCGCCCACAGGCCGGCGAACACGATCGCAGCCGTCGCCAGCACGAGGCGAAGGCGCCGGAGCCGCTCGAGCCATCGGGGCGGGCCCCTGCTGTCGTTTATCGCTGCCATGGCACGCCGGATTCATACGGTGCCGGGGCGTAAGCGACAATCGCGGGAATTGAAGCGGACCTGTCCGAGCTTGACCCCATCGGCGCTAACCTAAGAGGCTCTCCGCCCGGTCATGCGCGGGCTTGACTCCATAGGCGCTAAGTTAAGGTCTCTCGGCTGTCATCGTCCGCGTAGGCGGACGATCCAGTAATCCGGGAACCGGCGTAGCAGGCACTGACTTGGCCTCGATCGCTCGCACCTGGGGTTACTGGATGCCCGCCTACGCGGGCATGACAGCGGAGAGGTTTCATTTTGGCCCGGACAAGTCCGGCCATGACGGCGGGACGAAGTTTCCGCGGAAACGAAAGCGTCAGTGAGCCTGCTCGCAATTGATCATCCACGGCGTGCCGAACCGATCGACCAGCATGCCGAAACGGGCGGCCCAGAAGGTCTGCTGGATCGGCATCCGCACCGTGCCGTTCTCCGCCAAGGCGTGAAATATCCGCTCGGCATCGGCCGGGTCGTCGACCCCCAGCGTCACCGAGAAGCCCTTCATCGGTTCATGGTGTGCAGGCGGAGCGTCGGAGCCCATCAATACCTTGTCGCCCACCGTGAGGCGGGCATGCATGATCTTGTTGCGCCATTCCGGCGGCACGTGTTCCGCCGCCGGCGTGCCCTCGTGCGGCATCATTGCTTCGATCTTGCCGCCAAGGACTTTCTCGTAGAACTTGAACGCTGCCTCGCACTGGCCGCCGAACGTCAGATAGGGATTCAATTGCATGGTGCGCTCCCTTGCAGGTGGCGTGATGGAGATCTAGGTGGTCGGAACGGAGAGGTAATCGACAAGCTGGTCGAGGGTTCCGGTGAAGCCCCTCTGCATCGACTCGAAGCCGGCCTCGAAGGTATTGCGCTCCGTCGGCGTCGCGTCGACGGGGCCGCCCCGCAACGCCAGCGTCGTCTTGCCGTCGCGCTCGGAGAAGGTCACGGTGGTCAGGACTTGCAGCGGCCAGCTCGGACTCATCGGGTGGCGCGTCACCCCCTCGTTCTCGTCCGAGAACGAATTGACGAAGACGAGCCGTTCCGGCGCAGCGATCTCGCGGTAGACGAACTTGCCCCACATGTCGCGGCCGTCGGGGGATCGCATGCGGTAGTGAAAGACGCCGCCGGGACGCAGATCGAGCTTGCAGATCCCCATCGTGAAGCCCTTCGGTCCCCACCAGCGGGCCAGGCGCTCGGCTTCGGTGAACGCCTTCCACACCAGCGCGCGCGGCGCGTCGACGACGCGCGTGATGGAGAACTCTCGATGCTCGGACGTCTTGGCTTGACTGGACATGGCGGCCATCGGTCTTTCCTTTCGTTCCCCTTGATTAAACTCGTGCGGTCGCGGGCCCTCAGACCGCCGCTTCCGTCGACGCCTTGCGCTCGGGCGCATGGCAGGACAGCGGCGTGCGTTCGTTCGTGACCTTCCACGCACCATCGACCTTGCGCAGACAAAAGGTCGCCGGCACCCACATGTCGATTCTGTGACCGTCGGCCTTGCAGCCGCTGATCTGGAGCAGCCCATGGCCGCAAGCCTCGTCGTCGCCCGCCGTGATGCTCAGGTCGTGGATCGCGCAGGCGACCGAGCCTTGGAACGACGACAACCACCTCTCGAGGCCAGAGCCGGGCGCGTCCGCTCCGGAAGGTCGCGGGCGAGGCGGCTGGTGGCGCTTCATGACGATCGCCGCCTGGCGCCAGATGCGACCATCCCTGGCGCGCAGCGCATTCGCCCGCCGGTCGATCGCCGTGCGGATGTGGGCTTCCTCGCGTTCCCTGTCGTTTTCCATCTGATCTCTCCCCTTCCCCCGAATGCCGGCAAGCTCAAGGCCTATCTCGAGGACGAACGAGGGCGCGGCGGTCCGACAGCACGGCTGAATTTTTTTGGCGCTATCCCGATACCCGGGCGGCGTTCGCGCGCCGGACCAGCACGCGCGTCGCCGCCGCCGATGTTGTCACCCGTGCCGGCCCGCAAGATCGGCGCCGGCGGAGGAGCCGTCGGCCGCATCCTTCATCAGGCGGTCGAGATGCAACCTGATGTGGGCTGCCTCCGCGGCGGTGTTGGCGAGCGCGATGGCCCGGTCGAACGCGACGCGGGCCTCCCGGGTGCGGGCGAGCTGCATCAGCAGGTAGCCTTTCACCCCGAAGAAGTGGAAATAGCCGGAAAGCCGCGGCGCCAGCGGCTCGATCATGGCCAGTGCCGCGGCCGGGCCGCGCACCTTGGCCACGGCAACGGCCCGGTTGAGGGTGACGACGGGCGAGGGCTGCAGGCTCTCGAGCGCGGCGTAAAGCAGATCGATCTGCGCCCAGTCGGTGTCTTCCGGCCGGCCGGCGCGGGCATGCACCGCCGCGATCGCCGCCTGGATCTGATAGGGGCCACGCCGCCGGTGGCGGATCGCCTTGTCGACGAGCGCGAGCCCCTCGGCGATCATCTCGCCGTTCCAGAGGCGGCGATCCTGATCTTCCAGCAGCACGATGTTTCCGTCCGCGTCGAGCCGCACGGTCGCGCGCGAGTGCTGCAGGAGAAGGAGCGCGGTCAGCCCCATGATCTCGGGCTCGCCCGGGAACAGCCGCAGCAGGAGCCGGGCGAGGCGGATCGCCTCCTCGCACAGCGGCGCGCGTCTCTCGGCCGCGTCGGCGCTCGCCGAATAGCCTTCATTGAAGACGAGATAGATCATGGCCGCGACCGCGGCGAGCCGCTCGGCCCGCTCCGGCGCGCCCGGGGTCTCGAACGGGACGTCGGCCTCGGCGATGCGGCCCTTGGCCCTGGTGATGCGCTGCTCCATGGCGCTCTCGCTCACCAGGAAGGCGCGCGCGATCTGCTTGACCGACAGGCCGGAGACGAGGCGCAGCGCGAGCGCGATCTGCTGGTTCGCCGGCAGATCGGGGTGGCAGCAGATGAACATGAGGCGCAGGATGTCGTCGCGATAGTGCGCCCCGTCGAGCCGCTCGGCGAGCGCGCCTTCGGCGTCTTCCAGGTCCGAGATGACGTCATCGGGCGGCAGCGCTTGCTCCTTGCTTCGGCGCCGCGCCTCGTCGATGGCGACGTTGCGTCCGACGAAGATCAGCCACGCGGCCGGGTCGCGCGGCGGACCGTTTTGCGGCCAGTGCTGCAGGGCCCGCAGGCACGCCTCCTGGAATGCTTCCTCGGCTCGGTCGAGGTCGCGGAAATAGCGCAGCAGCGCGCCGACCGCCTGCGGACGCGCCGAGGTCAGCGCCGCATCGATAAAGGCCAGGTCGTTCACCCCGCGGCGCTCCCCGGCAGGAACAATCGGATCGGCCGTATCTCGTAGGCGCCGCCCGGATTGGCGCGGGCGAGCTCGCGCGTGATCTCGAGCGCCTCCTCGAGCGCCGGGCAGTCGATGACGTAAAAGCCGAGCAGCTGCTCCTTGGTCTCCGCGAAGGGCCCGTCGATCACCAGCGGCGGCTCCCGGTCCTTCCTGACCGTGGTCGCCGCGGTGGTCGGCAGCAGCCGGGCGGCCGGCCCGAGCTTGCCCTGCTTGGCGAGCTTCTGGTGGACGACATCGAGCTTGGCCATGACCGCGTCGTCCTCCTCCTTGGTCCAGGAATAGACGACGTCTTCATCGTTGTAGCAGAGGATGGCGTAGAGCATGGGGATTCCTCATCTTGCTCGCTCAGGACGAACGGCAATGCCGGCTGCCGACATGCCGTCCCAAATAAAAGCGCCGGTTCCGGACCCATAGGCGGTAAATTTGGCCGTGTCCCGGGCGCAGCGCAGCACGGAGCGCTCTTCGCGCGGAGTGGTGCGCTGCAGACCCGGGACCGTTACGAACTCCGAGCCTGGGGCGGTCCCGGATTAGCGGTGCACCGCATCCGGGACACGCCGCTTAGGTTAGCGCCGATGGGCTCCGGACCAGGCCCGCGGCGTGCCGGTAAGGGCGCACCGGCTCTCTACCGGGCTTGCGGTGGCGGGTTTAGCCGATCGGCTCGGCGGGCTTCGCCCGACGCGGGTCGGCCGGCGCGTTGCCTATCTCGGTCGGAGCCAGCGGAGGCAGCGGCACGAGCGGCGGCGGCGGCGTGCCGCGCAACGCCAGCACCAGCTCGCGGGCGCCGAGGATCACGAGCGAGAGCGCGAACGGCACGATGTAATAGAGCAACCGGAACAGCAGGAGGCCCGCGAGCAGCTCTTCCTTGTCGAATTGCCACAGCGCCACCAGCATGGCGGCGTCGAACACCCCGATGCCGCCCGGCACGTGACTGGCAAAGCCGAGCAGCGTGGCGGCGACGAAGATCACCGCCAGCGTGATGAAGCCGATATTGGGCTCGTCCGGCACCAGCACGTACATCGCGAGGGCGCAGAAGGAGAGATCGACGATGCCGATCCCGATCTGCAGCAAGGTCAGCGGCCCGTCGGGCAAGTTGACGCTCCAACCTTCGCGGCCGACGACGCGCGGGCGCCGCCAGACCCACGCGACGTAGAGCGCCAGCACGATCAGGATCAGCACCGCACCGGCGCGGTTGAACCAGGCCGGCAGCTGATCGATGGCGCTGGCCGCGAGCGGGGCATAGGCGATGCCGAGCCCGAGCACGGTGGCGTTGCCGAGCCAGAAGGTGAGCCCGGCCAGGAAGCAGATTTTCGCGACCTCGATGGCGGTGAGGCCGCGGGCCGAATAGACCCGATAGCGCACGACGCCGCCGGTGAAGACGCTGGCGCCGACATTGTGGCCGACCGAATAGCTGGTGAAGCCGGCGAGCGCCGCCACCCGATACGGCACGTCCGATCGCCCGATCGTGCGCAGCGCGAACAGGTCGTAGAAGGTGAGCGTGAAGTAGCCGCCGGCGACGAACAGCGTGGAAAGCGCGATGTTGCGCCAATTGCTCGTCACCAGCGCATCGATCACCTCGTCGACGTCGATCGTGCGCAGAATGCGATAGAGCGCCACCGCCGCGATCGCGATGATGGCGACGCTGAGCACGACACCGATGCGGTTCCAGCCGATCTTCTCGTCGCAGAACCGCGCCGCCCGATGCAGACGATCGAGCACGCGCTGCTCACGATCCCCTTCTCTGGCCTCCATCGCTCGATCCGTCGCAAGCTCCCTGGACTCTTCCCCGCACCTATCGTCGTTGCAACGCGCGATGACCAACCCTGACGTTGCGAATGCCGGCGGATGCGTCGAGCCGTCGTTCCGAGCCGATGGGTCGGCAACGATTAGCAAAACTTGCGCGAGCGCGCGAGGGCTTGCCCTGCGACAGGTCAGCGCCGGGCTTGCGCATCGCGGCGGCTATGGCGCGCGCGGCCGATCTGGTAGGGTCTTTTGCCGCTCCGGACCGGATCGAGAACGGCCGAATTGAGTTGGCCATGGCCACAGCTGAATCCCTCCCCCGAAGGGGGAGGGTGGCCGAGCGAAGCGAGGCCGGGTGGGGGGCACGGCTAACGAAATCGCGCGCCGTCTTCGCGCGCGCCGAAATTTGGAGGACGCCATGACCGAAAGCTCCCCGGACCATGGGTTCGCGCGCCGCACCGTGCTCAAGGGGGCCGGCCTCGGCGTCGGAGCGGGGCTCGCCTCGGGGTTGGCGGCGCAAGCACAGGCGGCCGGCGCGGCGGCCGCCACGGCGCGCGAAGGCCCGATCTGGAGCGCGGAATACTGGGCCAAGAAGGGCGAGGTTCCGCTCAATCTCTGGCGCAAGCGGGTGAACGCGCCGAAGCCCGGCGAGCCGCCGCTGCCGGTCCTCTTCCTCGTGCACGGCTCCTCGAACTCCGCGCGCTCGTCCTACGACCTGCTCGTACCGGGCAAGGGCGAATATTCGCTGATGAACGTCATGGCCCGGTATGGCTTCGACGTCTGGACCATGGACCACGACGGCTACGGCTATTCCGGCAGCTCCGGAAACAATTCCGACGTCGCCAGCGGCGTCGAGGACCTCAAGGCGGCGGTTCCGCTGGTGGCGCGGGAGACCGGGCAGGCGAAGATGCATTTCTATGGCACCTCGTCGGGCGGCATCCGCGCCGGCGCCTTCGCGCAGGCCGAGCCCGGGCGGGTGGACCGGCTGGTGCTCGTCGCCTTCACCTACAAAGGCACCGGCGCCGCCGAGATCGGCAGGCGCGAGCAGCAGGTCGCGCTCTATCGCAACAACAATCGCCGCAAGCGCGACGCCGCGATGATCCGCTCGATCTTCACCCGCGACGGCCACGCCGCGAGCTACGACATGGCCGTGCCGGAGGCGATCGCGGCGGTGGAGCTCAAGTTCGGCGATCAGGTGCCGACCGGCACCTATCTCGACATGGCCGCCAACCTGCCGCTGGTCGACCCGACGAAGGTGCTGGCGCCGGTATTGATGGTCCGCGGCGTCCATGACGGCAACTCGACCACCGACGATCTCATCGACTTCTACCGGCAGCTGCCGAACGGCGACCGCCAATTCGTGATCCTGCCGAAGACCGCGCACAGCCCGGGCTACAGCAACAACCGGCACCTGCTCTGGTACGTCACGCGCAATTTCCTCGCCGCGCCCGTCCCGGTGGCGAGCTGAAGAGGGTCTGAGCCGCCGCTGCCATCGTGGCGGTACCTTACCGTGGCGACGCGCACAGCAACGCCGCGCTGATCGCCGGCGAGATAGAGATCGCGGTGATGCCGCTCCCGACCGAGCGGCCGCTGATCGAGGCCGGACAATTGCGCGCGCTCGCGGTGAGTGCCCCGCGCGGACACGCTTGTCGACGGTCGCCGAGGCGTGACTTCCCGCCTTCGCCGCGACGAGCTGGCAGGGCTGGTTCGTACCGGCGGCAATGCCGCGCGGCATCATTGCCTTGATCCACCAGGAAACAAGCACTCGCCGCGCCCGACATGCGCGAGCGCCTCAGATCCATGCCTTGAACGTGGGTAACGTTTGTGTTACCTTAGCCCGGTGCCTGAAATCCGTTACTACATAGCCTCCGAAGACTCGCGGCCGTTCGCCGAGTGGTTTGCGGAATTGGACCCTACGGCGCGAGCGAAGGTGACGCGCGCTATCGCAAGGCTGGAGCAGGGCAATTTCTCCAACGTTAAACCCGTCGGCGAAGGCGTGCTCGAATACCGGATTGATTTTGGCCCCGGCTACCGGGTCTATTTCGGGCGTGACGGCGAGACGTCGCTGATCCTGCTGACGGGCGGCACCAAAAAGCGTCAGCAGCAGGACATCGATACGGCTCACGCCTATTGGCGGGACTACAAAAAGAGCAAGCGCGGGCGGCGCTGAATGGAGACGAGAGATGGCGAGAACAAAGAGCTTCAAGGACCTTGTGCGGGCGCACGTCAAGAACGACAAGAAATTCGCCGAAGCGCTTCTTCGCGAAGGTATCGATGCGATGCTCAGCGGCGACGTGGATACCGGGAAGACGATCCTACGGGACTACATCAAGGCGACAGTCGGCTTTGAAAAGCTCGGAGCAGCAACCGGCGCGCCGCCGAAGAGTCTGATCCGCATGTTCGGGCCGCGCGGCAATCCGCAGGCCAAAAACCTGTTCAGCGTGATCGGCTATCTGCAGAAACGCGCCGGCGTGCGCTTCCATGTCGCAGGATAGGAAACGTAGTTGGCCTCGAAGGACGCCGATTGATACCCGCGCCAGCGTCGGTGGCATGTGAATGGCACATTGACCGGACGCCACGTCGCGTCAAATGTCGGAATTGCCCGTCACACCGGCCGCTGCTCGAGCTCCTCGCCGACGACGATCGGGTGCGCCATGGTCTCGTGCAGCTTGACGACGTCGAGCTCGCCTTCCCACCGGCTGATGACGACGGTGGCGACGCCGTTGCCGATCAGGTTGGTGAGCGCGCGGCACTCGCTCATGAACTTGTCGATGCCGAGCAGGATCGCCAGCGACTGGATCGGGATGTCCGGCACGATCGCGAGCGTGGCGGCGAGCGTCACGAAGCCCGCGCCGGTGACGCCCGAGGCTCCTTTCGAGGTGATCATGGCGATCACCAGGATGCCGAGCTCCTGCCCGATGCCGATCGGGGTATTGGTCGCCTGCGCGAGGAACAGCGTCGCCAGCGTCATGTAGATGTTGGTGCCGTCGAGGTTGAAGCTGTAGCCGGTCGGGATCACCAGGCCCACGACCGATTGCGAGGCGCCGAGGTGCTGCATCTTCTGGATCATGTGCGGCAGCACCGTCTCCGACGACGAGGTGCCGAGCACGATCAGCAATTCGTCCTTGATGTAGGCGATGAACCGCAGGATGGAGAAGCCCGCGAGCCGGGCGATGCCGCCGAGCACGAGCAACACGAACAGCAGGCTGGTGAGATAGAAGGTCGCGATCAGCTCGAGCAGGTTGACGAGCGAGCCCAGGCCATAGGCGCCGACGGTGAAGGCCATGGCGCCGAACGCGCCGATCGGCGCGGCGCGCACGATGATGCGGATCACGGCGAAGAAGATCCTCGCCATGGCGTCGATGACGGCGTTGATCCGCGCGCCGAGCTCGCCGAGCCGCGAGATCGCAAAGCCGGTGAGGATCGAGACCAGCAGCACCTGCAGCAGGTCGCCCTTGGCAAAAGCCCCGATGAAGGTGTCGGGGATGATCGCCAGGAGATGGGCGACGATGCCCTCCTGCTTGGCCTTGCTGATATACCCCGCCACCGCATTGGGATCGAGGGAGGCCGGATCGATGTCGAACCCCTTGCCGGGCTGCAGAACCTCGCCGACGACGAGCCCGATCGCGAGCGCCACGGTGGACACCGCCTCAAAGTAGAAGAGCGTCTTGACGCCGACGCGACCGATCTTCTTGAGGTCGCTCATCGAGCCGATCCCATGCACGACCGTGCAGAAGATGACCGGCGCGATCATCATCTTGATGAGCGAGATGAAGCCGTCGCCCAGCGGCTTGAGCGCGACCCCGGCGGTCGGG
>WNFF01001348.1_pt1 | contig 27217 bp, 27 predicted proteins | sample 5400441 | NCBI WGS metagenome assembly WNFF01 (sample SAMN13153345, study PRJNA577476) | soil metagenome | isolation source: 120 cm saprolite under Douglas fir tree site 2 hole 3 replicate 1 | place: USA:California | collected 2015-04-18
ATTCTCGGCGTCGCGACCGGCGCCGGGCTGGGTGCGGTCGCCGGCATTCTTTTTTCGCTGCCGGTCATCGGCATCCAGGCGCTCGCCTTTCTCGGTGGCCTCGCCACCGTCGTGCTCGTCTATCTCATCGCCGCCACGTTGCGGGGCCACGATCGCACACTGGTGCTGGTGCTCTCGGGCGTGGTGGTCGGCGCGCTCGCCGGCGCCTGCATCTCGCTGGTGAAAATCCTCTCCGATCCGTACGACCAGCTTCCGGCGATCACCTTCTGGCTGCTCGGCAGCCTCGCCGGCGTCAAGCTTGGCGACATCGGCGTCGTGGCGCCCCTGGTGCTGGCCGGGCTCGTCCCGCTCGCGCTCTACCGCTGGCGCATCGGCGTGCTCTCGCTCGGCGACGACGAGGCGCGCGCGCTCGGCGTCGACGTGCTGCGCCTGCGTGCCATCGTGATCGTGGCGGCGACCCTGATGACCGCGAGCGTGGTCGCCATCTCGGGCGTGATCGGCTGGATCGGGCTGATGATCCCGCACATCGCGCGCATGATGGTGGGGCCGAATTTCTCCCGCCTGCTGCCCGCCTCGATGCTGCTCGGCGCGTCCTTCATGCTCATCGTCGATACCGCGGCGCGCAGCCTCGCCCGCATCGAGACGCCGCTCGGCATTTTGACCGCGGTGCTCGGCGCGCCGTTCTTCCTGTGGCTGCTCGCGCGCGGGCGACGGAGCTGGGGCTGACCCATGCGGCTCGAGGCGCGCGACCTTTCGATCGGTTACCGCGGCCACCTGGTCGGTAGCGGCATTTCGCTCGCGCTCCAGCCGGGCGAGGTGCTGTGCCTGCTCGGCCCCAATGGCGCCGGCAAGACCACGCTGTTTCGCACCTTGCTCGGCCTGCAGCCGCCGCTTGGCGGCGCGGTGCTGGTCGACGGCGAGCCGCTCGACCGGTTGCGGCCGGCCGAGATCGCCCAGCGCCTCGCCTACGTGCCGCAGGCACACGTCACCGAGTTCTCCTATTCGGTGCTCGACGTCGTGCTGATGGGCCGCACCGCGCGTCTCAAACCCTTCGCGAGCCCGGGCCCGGCCGACGAGCGCATCGCCGCGGCGAAGCTCGCCGAGCTCGGCATCGCGGAGCTTGCCACGCACGACTACACCCGCATTTCCGGCGGCCAGCGCCAGCTCGCGCTGATCGCGCGTGCGCTCGCGCAGGAGACGCCGATCCTGGTGCTCGACGAGCCGACCGCGAGCCTCGACTTCGGCAACCAGGCGCTGGTGCTGGCGCGCGTGCGCGACCTCAGCCGCCGGAATTTCGGCATCGTGCTCTCGACGCACGATCCGGATCACGCACTGCTCGTCTCGACGCGAGTGGCGATCATCGCCGACGGCGGCCTGCGCGCGATCGGCCCGCCTGCGGATGTCGTTACGGCGGAAACGCTGTCGGCGATCTATCGCACCGAAGTGCTGGTGGAGGAGACGCCGTCGGGACGCCGGGTGTGCGTGCCGGCGTGGGAGAAGCGGGAGAAATAACCTGACGCCATCCAACCGCTGGTCCGACCAACCGAGCGTCGCACCCCTCGATCGTGCTCCTGAGAAGACTCGCAGAGGCGCGTGTCACGCCGCGCGATGGGGTCATCCCGAATCGTGAACTAGCGCCACTTCGTCCGGCGCGGGGAGTCGCTCCAGACCATCGGAGACAGCGCCTCTATTTCGGTCGTCCCGTCGCTCGGCCAAATCACAGATCACAAGGGTTCCGTTTTCCTTGAGTTCCTCGATGATCTTTCCCAACTCGGCGCGAGAGGCAAGTTTCCGTCGGCGACAGAACCTCCACATCTCTTCTTCCGTCCGCGGTTTCTGAAAGATGAATTGAAGAAGTTCGGCTTCCTGCGGGCGCCGGTGAAACGTGCGGTCGGTCAAAATGGAGCTGATCAAAACGCGCCCTTGATGCCGCCAGTCCATGACACGCGCCACCACGAATGGGGAAATCGCGAACTTACATCCAGCGTCACTGGCGCGTTGATAGAGCCCGCGAACGATCCGCAATCCTCTACGCGAAGGCGGGACGACATGAGCGCGTTCCAGGCGGCTCAGGATCCGCCGCGCGTCCGGGCTTGTGTCCCAACCGTCGCCTTCCAGATCATCAAGTTCCTTCTGTTCGTCGGCGTTCGCCAGCAGAGCGTAGATGTGCCCCAGCGCCGACTTCCGGCTGGCCATATACCAACCGCCATACACGTGGTTGAAGGTGAATGCCGTGCTGGAAAGCTCTTCGGCTTCTGCACGAATGAACGCAAAGCCGGAATTGGCTTGCGTGTCCTCGGTTATCGTTCTCAGGATCGAGAGCCGACCGGCTCGTTCAAGCCCTTGGCTTGCGCCTTCGACGGAACACAATATCCGCGAGGTGATATCACGGTAGGCGGGTGCGATTTCGAGGTAATCTTCCGCCCACGGCTTTCCCGCGAGTCCCATGTCGCCCAGTTTGTTGAAAATGGGCGCGCCAGGCTGGACGACAAACGGCTCGTCATGAACTTCGAAGCGTCCGCCATGTCGCTCGAGAATACCGCGCAGAACGACCGCGCTGGTCACGAACCGCTCGCGTGAATCTCCGGGAAAGCCCGGGACGAAACCGGCCGTGACATCGATTCCGGCTTCAAGGAATGCCTCTACGGCTTGAATGTTGTCCGCGCTTGTTCGCCGCTTCCGCATCAGCTCCAGAGTCTCATCCGAGAAGGATTCCACGCCGACGAAGACGTCATGGCATCCCGCCCTCGCCAACAGCGCAGCCGTCTTTGGATCCATCTGCGCCCGCATGAACGATGCCCACCGAATGTCGACCGACCGACTCAGCAAGAGCTCGCAAAATTCCACGAGTCGCCTCGGTATGCCGTTCAGCAGCGAATCCATGAAGACGATGAAAGTCGCGCCGTAATCGCGCTTGACGCGCTCGATCTGCTCAACCGTATGCTCAGGCGTATCGGCACGAAAGCGCTCCCAGAACTTCCACTCGCTGCAAAATTCGCACTTGTCGGTGCAGCCGCGCGAAAACTGAAGAGGAACGGTGCGATGCGCCTCGTCGGTCTGGTACGCTTCCAGGTGCATTTCGGCGAAACTGGGAGTTGGAAGAGTTGTCAACCGCATCAGCGGACGTTGGCTGCGGCTCAATGTTCCCGACGATGTCTTGCATAACGTCCCGGGGATTCCTTCTCCGACGTGCCCGTCGCGCAAGAACGCGTTGTACACCTCAAGCAGCGTCTGCTCTCCTTCGCCAATTGCAACAATGTCCAACAGGCCGCTTCGAAGCGCGAGTTCGGCGCTCGCCTGGCTGGACGTCACCTGCGGCCCCCCGGCAATGATGAACGGTGGGTTTGGGCGTCTTTTCAGATACGCGGCGGCGATGAGGGTTGAGAGGTAGTTCGTTGTCCAGACTGAGAAGCCGATAAAACGAATGTCGGGGATTTGTTCGAACACATGTTCGATGTAGCGGTGCAGGCTGCAAAGGTAGTTGTGAAGATAGACCAGTGAAATTCCCCGCTCCAAGCAGTATCGATCGAGGAGTTCCGTACGCACAGGCATCAATGAGCCGCCGTCGTCGAATGATTTGATGAGTTGCAGCACCAGCGGGAGATCGGGGATATCGTGGACGTAGGCTTCCGCGAAAGCGCCCGTATATGTGTAGGTCGGGGAGTAGCAATCAGGCACTCCAAGCCTGAGATCCAGGAAATCGAAGTCGTGACATCCCTGCGCTTTGAGATATCCGAGCAGATAAGATGCGCCAGCCGGGGGCGCGGTTGGCGAAAATGGCGGCGGAGCGATGCACAGAAGGTTCGGCTTGAAGCCGGAGAAATTGTTGGGTGCCATTGACTGCAACGCCTCCCTTTCTGAGCGCTGCCACTAGGTCACTGTCGCAACCTCATTGACCGCGAGGGGATGCCGTTGCCGCCGATGACCGCCGGAAAGAACGTCACCTAGGATCGTCCCCCGGTCGTTGCGAAACCATTGCGTGCACGTTAGCCACGCTCGGGGCAACCCGTCAAGCGTGTGGCACCGTTTAGTTCAATTATTGATGCAGAAGTTGCGCGCAATGGCGGCACTCCTGCCGACGTTTCAACGGCCGTCTCGTTCTAGCGAACCTTCGACATGAAGATGAACGGCCACGGATTCGGCATCGGCCCGACCGGTACCTCGATCAGCGTCGGCTCCCTGCGCCGCTTGAAGGCGCGCTTGAGCGCCGCGCGCAGCTCTTTCGGATTTCTGGCGCGCTCGGCCGTGGCGCCAAAGCTTTCGGCGAAGCGCACGAAATCCGGATTGGCGAGGTCGCACGCGATCAGCCGGTTGCCATATTGCTCCTGCTGGATGCGGCGCACATTGCCGAACGCGCCGTCGTTGAACACGATCGCGGTGAGCGGGATGCGATGGCGCATCGCGGTCGCGAGCTCGTTGGCGGTGAACATGAAGCCGCCGTCGCCGTTGATGGACACGACCGGCACATCGGGACGCGCGTGCTGCGCGCCGAGCGCGGTCGCGAAGCCCCAGCCCAAATTGTCCTGGTAGCCCGGCGAGAGGAACGTGCGCGGCTTGTGGACCGGGAAGGCGAGGCGGGCCGCGAAGCCGATCTGCGTGACCTCGTCGACATAGATGCCATCTTCCGGCAGCTCGGCGCGCAGCGCATCGAGATACGCGACCTGCGGGGCGAGCACGCCCGCGAGCCGCTTTCGCCACGCGGCCTGCCGCTCCTTCATTTCGGCCGTGCGTGAGCGCCGCTTCGCATTGCGCGCGGGGAGGGCGTCGATGAGCCGGCGCAGGATCGGCGCCGCATCGCCGATGAGCGCAACCTCGGACTTGCGGAAGCGCGCGGGCTCGCGCGGGTCGGACTCGACGCGGATCACCGCGAGATCGTCGTCGAAGCCCCATTGGCGGTGCTGCAGGAGCATGCGCGTGCCGACCGCCAGCACCACGTCGGTCTTGGCCCACAGCTCGTGCGCGAGCGGCAGCGTCACGCTCAGCGGGTCGCGGCTGTCGAGCACGCCGCGGCCGCGCCGATAGCCGAGGACCGGGGCCTGCAGCATGGCGGCGAGTTCCGTCACCTCGGGCGCGGCGCCCTGGGCGCCGCCGCCGCAGATGATCATCGGATTCTTGGCGGCGCCGAGCCGCTTCGCGGCCGCGCGCACGGCGTCCACCTCGATCGCGGGCTCGCGCAGCGCAAGCGGCGGCTTGAGCACGACCGCGCCGGTCTTGCCCCAGACATCGATCGCGCATTCGAGTGCCGCCGGGCCGCGCCGGCCGCTCTGCATCGCTCGCATCGCCTCGGCGACGAGGCGCGAGGCGGCCTTGGGCGCGCCGATATGGGCCGAATGGTCCACCAGCCGGGCGAGGACGCCGGCCTGGTCGCGCAACTCATGCAGGTGGCCGAGGTCGCGGCCGATATCGGCCTCCGGGATCTCGCCGATGAGCGCCAGCACCGGCGCATTCATCGAATAGGCCGTGAGCAGGGCGGCCGCGCTGTTGAGCAGGCCCGGCCCCGGCACCACCGCATAGGCCTGCGGCTTGCCGGTCGCGAGCGCGGCGCCGAGCGCCATGTAGGCGGCGCCCTGCTCGTGGCGGGAATGGACGGCGCGCATCCGGTTGCCCGCCTTGAACACCGCGTCGAACAGGTGGTCGTTCTGGATGCCCGGCAGCGCGTAAAGCGTATCGATGCCATGCGCATGAAGCGAGGCGACGATGGCTTCCGCGGTGGTCATTTGCTGGGGCATGGCGGGACCGTTTCCGCGCGGTTCCGGACAGCAATGCGCAGATTGCGGCGGCCCTGTCGAGGGTCCCGGGATTCCTTGACAAAGCGGGGGTGGCATGCACCTTCCGCACGCCCGCGCGCAGGCCTGCCGCGATCGAAAGGTTTCGTCCATGCATCGTTACCGCACCCATAACTGCGGCGCGCTCCGCGCGAGCGACATCGGCAGAGAAGTGCGGCTGTCGGGCTGGTGCCACCGCATCCGCGACCATGGCGGCGTGCTGTTCATCGACCTGCGCGATCACTACGGCGTCACGCAGGTGGTCGCCGATCCGGATTCGCCCGCCTTCAAGATCGCCGAAAAGCTGCGCGCCGAGTGGGTGGTGCGGATCGACGGCAAGGTCCGCCGGCGCCCCGGCGACACGGAGAATCCGGACCTGCCGACCGGCGAGGTCGAGATCTATATCAGCGACATCGAGGTGCTGGGCCCGGCGGACGAGCTGCCGATGCCGGTGTTCGGCGACCAGGAATATCCCGAAGAGATCCGCCTCAAATATCGCTTCCTCGACCTGCGGCGCGAGCGGCTTCATCGCAACATAATGCTGCGCGGCGCAATCATCGATTCGATCCGCCACCGCATGAAGGAGGGCGGGTTCTTCGAATTTCAGACCCCGATCCTCACCGCGTCCTCGCCCGAGGGGGCGCGCGACTACCTGGTGCCGTCGCGGCTGCATCCCGGAAAGTTCTACGCGCTGCCGCAGGCGCCGCAGCAGTTCAAGCAGCTCATCATGGTGTCGGGCTTCGATCGCTATTTCCAGATCGCACCCTGCTTTCGCGACGAGGACGCGCGCGCCGATCGTTCGCCCGGCGAGTTCTACCAGCTCGACTTGGAGATGAGCTTCGTCACCCAGGAGGACGTTTTTGCCGCGGTCGAGCCGGTGATGCGCGGCGTGTTCGAGGAATTCGCCGAGGGAAAGCCGGTCACGCAGAAGTTTCCGCTCATTCCCTATGCGGCCGCGATCCGCGCCTATGGCACCGACAAGCCCGACCTGCGCAATCCGATCAGGATGCAGAACGTGACGGAGCATTTCCGCGGCTCCGGCTTCAAAGTCTTCGCCGGCATGATCGCGGCGGATTCCGCAGTCGAGGTGTGGGCGATTCCCGCGCTCGGCGGCGGCAACCGAGCGTTCTGTGACCGCATGAACTCCTGGGCGCAAGGCGAGGGCCAGCCCGGGCTCGGCTACATCTTCTGGCGCGAAGGCGAGGAGGGCGGCGCGGGTCCGGTGGCGCGCAATGTCGGGCCGGAGCGCGCCGATGCCATTCGCAAGCAACTCGGCCTCGGCGTAGGTGACGCAGTCTTCTTCGTCGCCGGCCGCCCGCAGGACTTCGTCAAGTTCGCGGGACCCGCGCGCAACAAGGTCGGCGCCGATCTCGGCCTCATTGAAAAGGACCGGTTCGAGTTCTGCTGGATCGTCGACTTCCCGATGTACGAATGGAACGAGGAGGAGAAGAAGATCGACTTCTCGCACAACCCGTTCTCCATGCCGAATTATCCGATCGACGACTTCCTGGCGCTCGATCCGACGGACCGGGACAAGATCCTCGACATCCGCGCGATCCAGTACGACATCGTCTGCAATGGCACGGAGCTTTCGTCAGGTGCCATCCGCAATCATCGCCCCGACGTGATGAAAAAAGCCTTCGCCATCGCGGGCTACGGCGAGGATGTGCTCGAGAAGAAATTCGGCGGCATGCTGCGCGCGCTCTCGCTCGGCGCGCCGCCGCACGGCGGCATCGCGCCCGGCATCGACCGGATCGTGATGCTGCTCGCCGGCGAGGAGAACCTGCGTGAAGTCGTGCTCTTCCCGATGAACCAGCGCGCCGAGGATTTGCTGATGGGCGCGCCCTCAGAGGTGAGCCCGAAGCAGCTGCGTGAGCTGCACATCCGCCTCGCTCTACCGGGGAAGACGGAGTAGCCAAATTTGAACTGCCTGACGCAGACGGGGCTGCCCTCGTCGGGCAGCCCCGTTGCGTTTCTCAGTTCACCCCTTGGTCAGGACGCCGCGGTGGCCGTGAAAGCGTAGCCGTTGCCATCCTTGGAGATCGTGCCGACGTTGGGCAGGCCCCAATGATAGCCGGCGACCATGGCCTTGTCGGCGACGGCGCGGTCGAACAGCTTTTTGCGCGTCTCCACCGCCTGGTCCGGCACGTGATCGAACGCGGCCTGCCAGGTCGGGTTCTTGACGAACAGCGTCTGGATGTTCGTGACGTCAGCCGTGGCGAGCAGCTGGCTGCCGCGCGAGCTGATGAGGTGAGCGGTATGGCCCTGGGTGTGACCGTGCGCAGGGATCGCGCGGATGCCCGGCGCGACATCGGCCTCGCCGTCGACCACTTTGATGTTCTTCCAATTCGGGAAGGTGGCCTGCACGCGCTGGGCGTTGCCGCGACGCGGCTGCGGGATCGAGTCGACCGGCTGCGTCCACCATTTCAACTCGGCGGCCGGCACGATGATCTCGGCGTCCGGGAAGGTCTGGGCGTTCGTGTCCTTGGCCATCAGGCCGAAGATGTGATCGCCGTGGAAATGCGACATGACGATCGTCTTGACGTCCTTCGGGTCGAGTCCGGCCGCGGCCATGCTCTGCGTGAGCAGGCCCGCCTTCGGACCGCCCGCCTGTCCGCCGCCTGTGCCTGAATCGATCAGCACCAGGCGCCCGCCTGTTTTGACCGCGAGCACGGTGAACGGAATCGGCACGAACGCATCGGTCAGGCCGCCCGCCTTGAGCGCCGCTTTGGTCTCCTCGACGTTGGCGCCCTTGATGAAGCTCTCGTCATGCGCCTTCTCCCAAACGCCGTCGTAGAGGGAGAAGACTTCGATGTCGCCCACCTTGTATTTCCTGAAGCTCGGCCCGGGTGGTGTTTGCTGGGCGTGAGCGGCGCCGATGAACGCGATGGGCTTCGAGAGCCCGAACGCTGCACAGGCGCCGGCGGCGCCAAGCACGAGATCACGACGTGAAACGTGGAACATGTGGACTCGTCCTCTCAATTTCAGGAGCGTGAAATTGCGGGATGATTGAGCGGCAGCTCCTGCCTGCCGTCGGAGCGCGAGCCTACCCCCAACCGACATGCGCCGGGACTGGCTGGGCGAGAGCATCACGCGGATTTGAGATTGAGGGGCAACGTAGGAATGGTTCGCAACTGCGGAGACAGACCGGCACACTTGGCCGGCATGCGAAACCGCGCATGTGTTTTCGACTCCTCCGGCAGGAGCAGCATTTTCTCCAAGTCATGCGTCGAGCAGCATGGGAACGCCGCAAGGGCTTGAGCCGCAATCGCCCTTGATTCGACTTTTCGAGTGGCGTTCACTTTCCGACAATCCGTGATCACAACGGTTGGCCGATGGCCGCTTCCGACCTCGGCCTGCGTGGGGACGCAAGGGAGGACAGCCATGGACGGCATGCAACGACGCGCCTTCATGAAGGGCGCGGGACTGGGTGCGCTCGCCTTTACGGTCGGCGGCGTCGAGGTTCTGCTCACGCCGGGCGAAGCGCGCGCGCAAGGGCTGCCGCTGCGCACGCTCAAGCCCGAGGACGCCGCGACCATCGAGGCGATCGGCGAGACGCTCGTCCCCGATGCGCGCAAGGCCGGCATTGCGTACTTCATCGACCACCAGATCTCGATCCCGGCCGAAGAGGCGCTGCTCGAAGCGCGCATCCTCAACGTGCGTCCGCCCTACGCCAATTTCTATCGTGCCGCGCTCGGCGCGATCGACCGCGCCAGCCAGGCGCGCAGCGGCAAGCGGTTCGCCGAGCTCGACGCGGCGGCGCAACGCGAGTTCGTCGACCTCATGCGTCAGAACAAGATCGAGGGCTGGCAGGGGCCGCCCGGCGGCTTCGTCTACTTCGTGCTGCGCAGCGACGCCGTCGACGTGGTGTACGGCACCATGGCGGGCTACGCGGCGCTCGGCATTCCCTACAAGGCGCACATCGCGCCGACCAAGAGGTGGTGACCATGGCGACGCACGAAAAAGTGGACGTCGCCATCGTCGGCGCCGGCGCGTCGGGCTCGGTCTTCGCCGCGGTGCTCGCGAAGGCAGGCAAGAAGGTCGTCGTCCTTGAATCGGGGCCGGACTGGCAGCTCTCAGACCTGATCAGCTCGGATTTCTGGGGTCGCCGCATCAAGCCGGCGGGCGGGCCTTTCGCGCTCGAAGGCAAGAACCCGTTCGGCTATGTCTACCAGGCCGGGTGGGGCGTCGGCGGGGCGGCGCTGCACTACTTCGCCAATTTCCCGCGCCTGTTGCCCAACGACTTCAAGATCAAGAGCGAGCACAATCGCGCGCACGACTGGCCGATCTCCTACTCCGATGTCGCGCCCTATTACGACAAGGTGGCGCGCGACGTCGGCGTCTCCGGCGATGCCAAGGCGGAGGAGGTCTGGCGGCCGGCAGGCGATCCATATCCGATGCCGCCGATGAAGACGTATCGCCACGGCGACGTGTGGGTGAAAGCCTGCGAGTCGGTCGGCATCCGCCTAGTGCCGGCGGCGGTCGGGATGAACTCGATCGATTACAAGGGGCGGCCGGCGTGCATCAACGACGGCTGGTGCCATGTCGGCTGTCCGACCGGCGCGCTGGCCAATCCGATCGTCACCTATCTGGGGGACGCCAGAGATGCCGGCGCCGAGGTGCGCGCGCGCTCGACCGTGACGCGCGTGCTCACCAATCAGGCGGGCACGAAGGTCACCGGCGTCGAATACTACGACGACAAGAAAGAGCGCCAGGTCCAGGAGGCGAGCGTCGTCGTGCTTGCGGCGTGGTCGGCGCAGAATCCGCGCCTGCTTCTCAACTCGACGAGCGACAAGCACCCGAAGGGGCTCGCCAATTCGAACGGCCTCGTCGGCAAATACATGATGGCGCACTTCGCGTCGGGGACCTGGGCGCTGTTCGACGAAGACGTGCAGAACCACATGGGCACGGTCGGCGCGCAATACTTCTCCTACGATCGCTACGGCAAGACGAGCCAGAAGGGCGCGTTCGGCAGCAGCTTCATCGTCGCCGGCTCGGCGTTGAAGACCAGCGATCTCGGCGGCCTCGCCAATGCGCGCCTCGATCTGTTTGGGCCGGACCTGCAGGCCTTCATGAAACGCGCGGCGCGCGGGCTCACGCGCATCAACGCGTTCGGCGAGGCCTTGCCGAACATCGAGAACCGGATCGAGCCGGTCGGCGACAAGGACGAGTTCGGCATGCCGCTCGCGAAGCTCGTGCACAGCTACGACCAGGACGCCGCGGCGCTGTGGAACGCCAACTTCGAGGAGGGCCTGCAGATCGCCAAGGCGACCGGCGCCAAGGAGGTGTGGTCGGGGCGCGGCAACATGCCGACCATCCACCTGATGGGCGGCACCATCATGGGCACGGGCGCGGGCAACTCGGTCGTCAACAGCTACGGGCAGACGCACGAGGTCGGCAATCTCTACGTCGCCGGCCCGGGCATCTTTGCGACCGCCGGCGCATCCAATCCGACCTATACGATCTTCGCGCTGTCGCTGCGCGGGGCGGAGCATCTCGCCGCGAACTGGGGGAGCGTCGCAGGATAGATTGTAGCCCGCATGGAGCGGAGCGGAATGCGGGGAAAGCGGGTCCCCGGATTTCGCTTCGCTCCATCCGTTCTATGGCCCTACGCACTATCCATGCAGAGCGTCAGACCACCTTGAGGGCGGGCATGAGCTTCATCGCGTTGCCGCGATCGATGGCGGCAAGGTCGGCGTCGGAGAATCCGTAATCGCGCAAACCTTCCACCGCTTCGACGCCGGTGCGGTAGGGATAGTCGGTGCCGTAAAGGATCTGCGAGACCGGCACGAGCTTCGTGAGCGCGGCGAGCTGGCCGGGCGTGTTTCCCTGCGCCACCTCGTAATTGTATCGGCGCAGGATCGGCAGCGGGCCCTCGGGCATACGCGCATCCTTGCGTTCGAAGGCGAGGCGGACGAGCCGGCCGCTGAGGAACGGCAGAGTGCCGCCGCTGTGCGACCAGATCCAGCGGATGTCCGGGAACCGGAACGCGCTGCCGGCCTCGCCGAAGATCAGGCTCGAGATCGTGCGCGTGGTGTCGGTGGCAAATTCGATCGTGGCCGGCGGAACGCCCTTGATCAGGCCGCGACAGCAATCGGGCACGACGGGGTGGACGTAGACGACGGCCTTGCGGCGATTGAGCTCCTCGAGCACGGGCACGAAGGCGGGATCGCCGAGATATTTGTCCCTGTAGCTGGTGAACAGTCCGATGCCATCGGCCTTCAAGGTGTCGAGCGCGTATTCGGTCTCGCGCAAGCTTCCCTCGGCATCGGGAATGGGAACGGCGGCAAAGAGACCGAAACGGCCGGGATGATCCTTGACGAGCTTGGCGCCGTATTCGTTGACCTCGCGCGCAAGCTTGCGCGCCGGCTCGTGCTCACCGAACCAGACGCCCGGCTGGATCGAAGAAAGGACCGCGGTCGCGATCCCCGATTTGTCCATATCCTCGAGTGACCTTTCCACCGACCAGTCCGGCAGGCCCCCGCCGATCCGGTTGGCCTGCAAGGCGCCGCGATGAAACGGCGGAAGGTAGTGGTGGTGCACGTCGATGCGCCGCCTGGCCGGCGCTTGCGCCGCGGCCGGCTTGCTCGCACTCGCGGTGCCGACACCGAGAGCCGCCACGCCGCCAGCGATGAAATTGCGCCGAGTGACCGGCGCCGCCGATTGCTCGATGCAGCACAAGCAGGCGGCGCGCAGCCGGCGGGGGGAAGCGGTCATGGGTCTCCTCTGGACTCGAATTGTTCTGCGTTGGAGGCTCGATGGCCCGGAGCGTGACAATCTTCGCCCCCGCGGGTCAAGCACCGCCGCGCTCCTGTCGCTTCCAGCCGCGTTTTTCGTTAAACGCAAGTGGCGGGAAATGTCGTTGCCAAGGGTCGAGGAACCGCCGTGCCAGCCAACGAGTCGGACGATTTTCGCCTGAGCGCGCTCGCCTATCATCGCGGGCCCAAGCCCGGAAAGGTCGAGATCCAGGCGACCAAGCCGCTCGTGACCCAGCACGACCTCTCGCTCGCCTATACGCCGGGCGTCGCCATCGCCTGCGAGGCGATCGCCGCCGATCCGCTGCAGGCGGCCGAGCTCACGGCGCGCGCCAATCTCGTCGCCGTGGTGACGAACGGAACCGCCGTGCTCGGTCTCGGCGCCATCGGCCCGCTCGCCGGCAAGCCGGTGATGGAGGGCAAGGCGGTCCTGTTCAAGAAGTTCGCGGGGATCGACGTGTTCGACATAGAGGTCGATGCGACGGACGTCGATCGTCTCGTCGACGTGGTTGCGGCGCTGGAGCCGACGTTCGGGGGCATCAATCTCGAGGACATCAAAGGGCCGGAGTGCTTCGAGGTCGAGGAGAAGCTCAAGCGCCGCATGAAGATCCCGGTCTTCCACGACGATCAGCACGGTACGGCCATCATCGTGGCGGCGGCGGTGCGCAATGCGCTGCATCTCACCGGCAAGCGCATCGAGGAGGTGAAGATCGTCGCCTCCGGCGCGGGCGCCGCCGCGCTCGCCTGCCTCAATCTTCTCGTCGGGTTGGGAGCGAAGCGGGAGAACATCTGGGCCACCGATCTCGCCGGTGTCGTCTATCAGGGCCGTCCCACGCTCATGGATCGCTGGAAGGAGATCTACGCGCAGAGGACCGAGAAGCGCACGCTGGGCGAGGTCATCGACGGCGCCGATATTTTTCTGGGGCTGTCGGCGCCCGGCGTGCTCAAGCCCGAGATGACGAAGCGCATGGCTGCGAGGCCGCTCATCATGGCGCTCGCCAACCCGACGCCGGAGATCATGCCTGAGGAGGCCCTGAAGGCGCGACCCGACGCGCTGATCTGCACCGGGCGATCCGATTTCCCGAACCAGGTCAACAACGTCCTCTGCTTTCCCTACATCTTCCGCGGCGCGCTCGACGTCGGCGCGACCACCATCAATGAGGAGATGAAGCTCGCCGCGGTCGAGGCGATCGCGGCGCTCGCGCGCGATCCGCCGTCGGAGGTCGCCGCCCGCGCCTATGGCGGGGAGGCGCGCACCTTCGGCCCCGGCTCGCTCATTCCCAACCCGTTCGACCCGCGCCTCATCCTGCGCATTGCGCCCGCGGTCGCGGAGGCGGCGATGGCGTCTGGCGTTGCCACCCGACCGATCGCCGACCTCGAAACCTATCGCGAGCGGCTCAACCGTTTCGTCTTCCGATCCGGCTTCGTCATGAAGCCGGTGTTTGCGCAGGCGAAGCAGGCGCCGATGCGCGTCGCCTATGCGGAGGGCGAGGATGAACGCATCCTCCGCGCCACCCAGGTGGTGGTCGAAGAGGGATTGGCGCACCCGATCCTGGTCGGCCGCCCCGGCGTGATCGAAAAGCGCCTCGAGCGCTTCGGGCTCTCGATCCGGCCGGGCAAAGACTTTGCATTGATCAATCCGGATGACGACCCGCGCTACCGCGATTTCGTCCGCAGCTATGTCGAGGTCGCCGGCCGCGCCGGCATCACGCCCGACGCGGCACGCACGCTCGCGCGCACCAATGCGACCGTGATCGCCGCGCTTGCGCTGCATCGCGGGGAAGCGGACGCGATGCTCTGCGGCGTCGAGGGGCGTTATCAGAGCCACCTGCGGCACATCCGGGCGATCATCGGATTTTGCGACGGCGTGCGGGAGTACGCGGCGCTCACTCTCGTCGTCACCGCGAAGGGCCATTTTTTTCTGGCCGATACGCAAGTGCGGCCCGATCCGACCGCGGAGGAAATCGTCGAGACCGCGGTGCTCGCCGCCGCCCATGTCCGCCGCTTCGGGATCGAGCCGAAGATCGCGCTGCTGTCGCACTCGAACTTCGGCAGCTACGACACCGAGTCGGCACGCAAGATGCGCCGGGCGACCGAGATCCTGACGAGCCTGCACCCCGATCTCGAGGTCGAGGGCGAGATGCACGGGGACTCCGCGCTCAATGCCGCGTTGCGCGATCGCGTCCTGCCCCATTCCCGCATCGAGGGCGAGGCGAACGTACTCATCATGCCCAACCTCGATGCCGCCAATATCGCGTACCAGATGATCAACGTGCTCGCCGACGGGCTACCGGTCGGCCCGATCCTGATCGGCGCCGCCCGCCCGGCCCATATCCTGACCCCGTCGGTCACGGCGCGCGGCATCGTCAACATGACGGCCGTGGCGGTGGTCGAAGCGCAGGATGCGTGCAAGGGGCGGGCGGGCTGAGCGCGCACGCGCCGCCGGTTCATCAAATTTCTGGATTTCCTTGATTTTTCAAGTGGCTATGCTTATGTCTTCGGCGCCGCCGGAGGGCGGCTGACCGGATTTCCCATGCCGTCTGATAGAATGCGCGCATGACCGTAGCCGACCTCGTGCCATTGGGCGCGCGCCGCGACCATTCGGTCGTCCGCGACGGCGTGCGTTGCGCCGGCGTCCATCTCCTGATCGACCTCTACGAGGCGCGCCGCCTCGACGACATCGAGTACGTCGAAGCGACGTTGCGGCGCTGCGTCGAAGCCTCGCGCGCGACGCTCCTCCACATCCACGTGCATCATTTTCAGCCGAACGGCGTCTCCGGCGTGGCGGTGCTGGCAGAGAGCCACATCTCGATCCACACCTGGCCGTATTCGGGCTATGCGGCGGTCGACGTCTTCATGTGCGGCGACGCCGATCCCGATCAATGCGTGCCGGTGCTGCGCGAGGCGTTCGCCGCCAAGCGCGTCGAGGTCAACGAATTGAAACGCGGTCGAGAAGCGGCTGCGCCTCGACCGCGCGCGAAGTGAGCCTGTTTCCGCGGCTCAGATCGTAAGCGTACCGGCCTTTGCGGCCGCGTAGCGCTCGCCGGCCTTCTTCCAGTTCACCGTGTTCCACCACGCCTTGAGATAGTCGGGCCGGCGGTTCTGGTAATTCAGATAATAGGCGTGCTCCCACACGTCATTCCCGAGGAGCACGCGTTTGCCGTCCATCAGCGGAGTGTCCTGGTTGGGCTTGCTCTCGATCGCGACCTTGCCGTCCTTCGTGACCGTGACGAAGACCCAGCCCGAGCCGAAGACGCGCGTGCCCGCATCGTTGAAGCGTCCTTGCATGGTCTCGAGCCCGCCGAAATCGCGGGTGATCGCCGCTAACAGATCGCCTTCCGGCGTTCCGCCGCCCGGCCCCATGATCTGCCAGAACATGGTGTGGTTGGCGTGCCCGCCGCCGTTGTTGCGCACCGCGGTGCGGACGGCCTCAGGTACATCGCCAAGTTTGGCAAGAACCTCGTGCAGCGGCGCGGTCCCGATCGTCGGGTTGTCCTTGGCGACTGCGTTGAGATTGTTCACATAGGCCTGATGATGGCGGTCGTGATGGATTTCCATCGTCTTCGCGTCGATATGCGGCTCGAGGGCGTTGGTGGGATAGGAAAGGGGATCGAGCTTGAACGGTCCGGCGGCGGCCTGGCTGAAGACGACGCGCGGGAAGCACGTGGCGGCGGCCATCGCGGCGGTGCCGAGAACGGCCTGACGGCGATTGATCAACATCGGATTCTCCCCTGGGCTGGACGGCTTACAAATATTGCCGGCGATATGCGAACCGATCATAGGGCATTCTGAGAGGAAGTGGGGGCTCACAGCGCGCATTGCGCTCACGAGATCGCGAGCAGGTATCGCGGACGCGATAACCCACCGCCAGCCAGGGGATTATTCTCGTGCTGTTGCAGGGCCCGCCAGAGGGCCGTGGGCGATTTAACGGCCGTTGGCCGTCATCGACGCCGCTTCGGTCGGCGCCTTGCGCCGCGTGCGGTAGAAACCGAGCACGCGCCGCGCGGTCTCGGGCTGCAGGCGAGAGAAATTCGACATGGCCTGATCGAGATCCTGCGCCGAGAGCCCGCGGTCGGCCGCCTGGAGCAGGAGGATCGCCTTCGCGGTGGTCCAGGACAGATTGGCGAATTTGGCGAGGATCAGCGCGACCTCGGCGCCAGGATCGAGCATGGCGCGCTCGACCACGTCGATCTCGACGTCGCACAGCAGCGAGAGCGCGATGACGGTATGCTCGAATTTGCGTTCGCGCGCGAATTGGTGGATTGCCTGCTCGTTGAGCTGCTTGTTGCGGTACAGCGCCTCGACCTGCGCCTTGGCGTCCGCGTAGTTGGTGGAGGCATTGCGGCTTTCGCTGCGCATGCCGCCGGTCACCTCCGCCACGGCGGACTTCACCGCTTCAGCGTCCTGCGGATTGAGCGCGGTGAGTTTTTCGCGGACGCTGGCGGATGCGCGTTCGATCAGCTTGAGATAATGGGCGCGCGGAATGTCGCGGCGCATGCCGACCGTGGTGGCGAGCAGATCATCGCCGGTCGAACGCGTGACGAGACGGCGAAAACCGGCGTTGGAAAAACGGGCGCCGCTGTTGTTGGCGACCGCACGGACGACGTCGCGGTCGCCGCGCTCCACCAGCACGTCGGTGATGGCCTCGCTCAGGGAATTGCGTTCCGAGATGGCGAGGAGGTGCTCCTGGCTCTTGGTGCGCGCATTGGCCACGAGGTCGGATTCGTCCAGGCGTTCCGATGCCTTCAGGACCGGCCGCGCCACCGCGATGTCGTCATGGAAGGCGAGCGCCTGCACGGTGCGCTTGGGGGCGTTCGCCACCGGTGCAAGCCGGTTCGAGAGTTTGGCCAGCGATTTCGCCTCGATGCGGGCCGCGATCTTGACGAGAACATCGTCGAACAGGTCGATATGCTCTTCCGAATAGTGCTCGGCGCCGATGACGAAGAGATCTGTGATGCGCGACAGCGTCTGGATGCGCTGGTCGGTCGTGCCGGAGGCCAACACGTGCTCGAGCTCGCCGATGAGGGAAGAGCGATTGATCATGAACCGCCACGATTCACTGCGCACCTCGTCGCGGTGCGCTTTTTCAAATGGTTGGCGAAGTCTTACGCATCAACCGTGAATAAACGATTGCGTCGCCGCCATGCGTTCGTAAGTCTCTGAATTAATTTGAATATTTCTCCGCGAAGACAACCTTATCGCGAATGCCCGGCGGGAAATGCTCCCATGCGGTCCCGCACCTCCGCCGGCACCCGATACATGCGCATGACCGAACCGGCGTCGCGCAGTCCGCACGCCTCCCGCTGGACGATGAACTGCCACAGGACGTGGCCGGCGGTGGCAACGAGATTGGACCGGGCTTGGCGTTCGACCGGCGCCGGCGAGGGATGACCGGTATCGAATTCGGCAAGCACCTGCAGCGCAGCCTCGAGCGCTCGCCCGAGCCGGCCGAGCGCGGAGGCTTTCTCCTGGGCGATCTCGTAATCGAGCGCGGCGATCGGGCTTTTGAGCCACAAGTCCGACGGCAGGCCGCGAGACGGACGCATCGTCATGACGCCTGCTTATCGCTGGCACGGATCGCCCGCAACGGCGGCTACGATCTCACCCATCGGATGACCGCAACGCCAGCGCGTGCGTCGAGGATACGCGTCTCACCTCGACGCATTCCGTGGTCGGAGAGGACGGATTCCGGAGTCTTCTGCGGCACGCCGGGAAAGACCGGCCGTCCGGGCGAGATGCTCACGTCGGCGCGAGACAGGAAGAACGCGTCGTATCCGATGGTGAGAAAGAGGCCGAACACATCGGAGCCGCCGACGACGGCGAGCACGCCATCAATCCCGAGCCGCTCCCAGGCCTCTTCGAAGCGGCAGCCAGCCGGATTCCATAGCAGGGCCCTTGGATTCGTCGGGTCAGGCGCCAGCGCCGGAACTTGGCGCGTGAGCACGAGTCTCGGCCGCTCGGAAGCACGCGGCCCGCGCTCGTTCGAGTGGCGCCCGTTCGCCACCGCATCCGCTTTATCCACGGCGTCATGATAGAAGCGCTGATCCGCCTCGAACTTGAGGCTGTCCGGCATCACGCCGTCCGCAGTAGAGATCATGCCCTCGCGCGAGACGATGGCGTATCCCTCGGTACGGAGCGGTCGGCCCATCAGAAAACGGCGAGGTAGCGCAGCAACGAGAGCACGCCCAGGATGATGACGATGACGCGGACGATCTGCTTGGCCCGCCCGTCGATCGGCAAAAGATCGACGAGATACAGAACGAGGATGACGACGACGAACGTAATGAGAATGCTGATCAGGAGAGACATGGCACCCCTCACACGCCACAGCTGTGGCGTCCCACTCCGAACGCGCGGCGCGCGCGCCGGGTTCCACATCGGGAACTCGGCATTTTTACAGGAATTTATTCCAAAACCGGCCGAGCCGCGCCTACGAGTTGGTTTAGGCTGCCTTGCTCAGCAATGCGTCCCGTACCGACCACTCGTGGGTCCCGCCGCAGGCGGGACATTGGGCACGGATCATTTGGGACCGGATACGCAACAGCGTCGTAATCTCGGTCGCAACTCCGATATCGACCTGCTGATCGGTTTTTGGACAAACGAAAATGAGGCGTTCCATACGAGCCTCCCCGCTACGAACTAAGTAAAACGTGGGATATCGGCAAAAGTTCCCGTTTTCCCGCCAAACGTCGCTCTGCTAAGGATGGGCACGACTTTATCTCAGCCCCTGAGCGGTCCAGGCCCCCCATGTCCGTCGATGCCGATACCGTCCGCCGCATCGCGCATCTTGCCCGCATTGCAGTGGCCGACGAGGAGGTCGAGCATCTCCGGGGAGAGCTCAACGCCATCCTGGCCTTCTTCGAGCAGCTCTCGGAGGCCGACGTGGAGGGGGTGGAGCCGATGACCTCGGTCACCCCGATGGCGATGAAAAAGCGACCTGACGAGGTAACGGATGGCGACATCCCCGACGACATCCTGAAGAACGCCCCGGCGCGCGAGGATCACTATTTCGTCGTGCCCAAAGTCGTGGAATAGCAGGCAGGCCATGTGCGAGGAATGCGAGGAGATCGAGCCGCTCACCGTCGCCTATTATGGCAAGGCGGATCGCAAGGGCTGGCGTCCGCCGGCAGCGGCGAAGACCGCGCCGGCGCATGACGACCGGGTGATCTCCGCGCGGCCTTACGCGATTGCGGTCTTCGTGTGCGAGCCCGCGGCGCCGCGGGAGGTCGACTGATGTGCCGTCGCTGCGCCGGCGTTCGTGTGCGAAGAGCCGCCGTCCGAATGACCGATCCGACCTCGCTGACGCTCGCGCAGGCGCGCGACCAGTTGCGTCAGAAAAAGATCTCCGCCCTCGAGCTTGCCGACGCACATCTTGCCGCCATCGACAAGGCGCGTGCGCTCAATGCCGTCGTGCTGGAGACGCCGGAGCGGGCGCGCGCGATGGCCAAAGCGGCCGACGCAAAGCTCGCGAAAGGCGAGGGCGGCCCGCTCGCCGGCATCGCGCTCGGCATCAAGGACGTGTTCGCGACCAAGGGCGTGCGCACCACCGCGTGTTCGCGCATCCTCGACCATTTCGAACCCACCTACGAGTCGACCGTGACGGCCAATCTCTGGCGCGACGGCGCCGTGATGCTGGCCAAGCTCAACAACGACGAGTTCGCCATGGGCTCGTCGAACGAAAATTCCTGCTTCGAGCCCGTGGTGTCGCCGTGGCGGCGCAAGGGATCGGACGCAAAGCTGGTGCCGGGCGGCTCTTCGGGAGGCTCGGCGGCGGCGGTCGCCGCGCAGCTCTGTCTCGGCGCGACGGGCACGGACACCGGCGGCTCGATCCGCCAGCCCGCGGCCCTCACCGGCATTGTCGGCCTCAAGCCGACCTATGGCCGCTGCTCGCGCTGGGGGATCGTCGCGTACGCGTCCTCGCTCGACCAGGCCGGACCGTTCGGGCGCACGGTGCGCGACTGCGCGATCCTGCTGCGCGCAATGGCCGGACACGATCCGAAAGACACCACGTCGTTCGATCTGCCGGTGCCGGATTACGAGGCGGCCGTCGGCAAATCGGTCCCGACTGGCTCAAAGCTGCGGGCGCCGAGCCGGTCGAGGTGTCGCTGCCGCACACGAAGTATGCGCTCGCCGCCTATTACATCGTGGCGCCGGCGGAGGCGTCGTCCAATCTCGCGCGCTACGACGGCGTGCGTTATGGCCTGCGCGCGCCGGCGCGCGATATCACCGGCATGTACGAACAGACACGCGCCGCCGGATTCGGCAAGGAGGTGCGCCGGCGCGTGCTGATCGGCACCTATGTGCTCTCGGCCGGCTATTACGACGCCTATTATCTGCGCGCGCAAAAAGTGCGCACGCTGATCAAGCGGGATTTCGAAGACTGCTTCGCCAAAGGCGTGAACGCGATCCTCGCCCCGGCCACCCCGTCGGCGGCCTTCGGCATCGGCGAGAAGGGCAAAGCTGACCCGACCGAGATGTATCTCAACGACGTCTTCACGGTGCCCGTGAACATGGCCGGACTGCCCGGCATTTCCGTCCCCGGCGGTCTCGACGCGCAGGGGCTGCCGCTCGGGCTGCAGCTCATCGGCCGGCCCTTCGACGAGGAGACGCTGTTTTCGCTCGGCGAGGTGATCGAGCAGTCAGCCGGGCGCTTCACGCCGCCGCGCTGGTGGGCAACGTAAAGCAGGCGGCCGCGATGGTGCGGTGATACGATCGCCCCATGGACCTGGCCGACTTCAAGCGCAGCCTGAAATCGCAGACGCCGCCGCGCAGCCTCGCGCCGTCGCTCAAGGCGCTGTGGTGGGCGAAGGACGGCGACTGGGACAAGGCGCATCGCATCGTCATGGACGAATCCGGGCGCGATGCCGCCTGGGTGCACGCCTATCTTCACCGCGTCGAGGGCGACCGCGGCAATGCCGAGTACTGGTATCGCCAGGCGAAAAAGGCGGCCGCCGCCGGCCCGCTCGACAAGGAATGGGAGGCGATGGTCACGACGCTGCTCGAGGCTGCAGATTAGCCCGGCTCCATGCCGTGCTTCTTGATGACGGGCACAGCCGCAGGCGCGGTGATGAACTTGATCAGCGCCTGGGCGGCATCCGCCTCCTTGGCGCCGGCATGGATGCCCGCCGCAAAGACGGTGATCTTCTGCACGTCGGGCGACAGCGGTCCGATGATGTCGATCCCTTTGACCGGCAGAAGCTCGCTCATCTGATGGAAACCGATCTCGGCGTCGCCGCGCGCGACCAGTTCGCCGACCGCCTCACCGGGCAGCACTTGCCGCATCTTGGATTTGATCTCATCGGCGATGCCCATTTGCTTCACCAGGGCGGCGATATAGAGCCCGCTCGGGCCGGCCGAGTAGGCGATCGATTTCGTCGCGAGCAGGGTTTTCTTGAGCGCTTGGCCCGATGAAATGTCCGGCTTGGGTGCGCCGGCGCGCACCGCAACGGCGACGCCCGATCTGGCGACGTTGACGCGGCTGTCCGAGACGATCTTGCCGCGCTTGGCGAGATCGTCGAGCGGCTCGGCCGCCATGATGACGAGGTCGACCGTCTCGCCACCGCCGATCCGCTTGGTGACGTCGGCGTTGCCCGCCCACTCGGTCCTGAGCTTGTGGCCGGTCGCCTTCTCGAACTGCGCGCCCAGCTCGACATAGAATTCCCTCACGCCGGGCGTACCCAGCACCTTGATTTCCGCCGCCTGTGCCGCGCCTGCCATTGCCATGAGCACCCCAGAGACGATCACTGCCATTCTCATGCCGTCCTCCAGCCTTGCTTTTCTCGCCGCGCCAATTCCCTGGAGCATAGCGCTCCGTCCGCGGGCGCGACAGGCAGGCGCACCTCTTGACTGGGCTGCCGCGGCGCGCGATGCGAGGGCCCGAAAAAAGGACCGGCCATGAACGCACCGACCAGGACCTCGCAGCTCATCGCCGGCGCGACCGGCGAATGGGAAGTGGTCATCGGCATGGAGATCCACGCCCAGGTGACCTCGCAGGCGAAGCTTTTTTCCGGCGCCCCCACCGCGTTCGGCGGGGCGCCCAATTCGCATGTCTCGCTCGTCGACGCGGCCATGCCCGGGATGCTGCCGGTGATCAACGCGGAATGCGTGGCGCAGGCGGTGCGCACCGGTCTCGGGCTCAAGGCGAAGATCAATCTGAAATCGGTGTTCGACCGGAAGAACTATTTCTACCCGGACCTGCCGCAGGGCTATCAGATCAGCCAGTACAAGTCGCCGATCGTGGGCGAAGGCGAGGTCGTGGTCGACCTGCCGGACCGCAGCATCACGGTCGGCATCGAGCGGCTGCATCTCGAGCAGGACGCCGGCAAATCGCTGCACGATCAGCACCCGGCATTGTCCTTCGTCGATCTCAACCGCAGCGGCATCGCGCTGATGGAGATCGTGAGCAAGCCGGACCTGCGCTCGGCGGAAGAGGCCAAGGCCTTCGTGTCGAAGCTGCGCGCCATCCTGCGCTATCTCGGCACCTGCGACGGCGACATGGAGAAGGGCAATCTGCGCGCCGACGTGAACGTCTCGGTGCATCGGCCGGGCGAGCCGCTCGGCACGCGCTGCGAGATCAAGAACGTCAACTCGATCCGCTTCATCGGGCAGGCGATCGAGCACGAGGCGCGCCGCCAGATCGCGATCCTGGAGGACGGCGGCAAGATCGAGCAGGAGACCCGGCTGTTCGATCCGGGCAAAGGCGAGACGCGCTCCATGCGCACCAAGGAGGAGGCGCACGACTACCGCTATTTTCCCGATCCTGATCTGCTGCCGCTCGAGCTCACGCAGCAGTACGTCAACGCGCTGGCGGAGCACCTGCCGGAGCTTCCGGACGAAAAGAAAACGCGCTTCGTGCGCGACTTCGGCCTGTCCGACTACGACGCCGGCGTGCTCGTTGCCGAGCGCGAGAGCGCCGAATATTTCGAGGACTTGCTGAAGAAATCGGACGGGTCGGGCCGCGACGCCAAGACGGCGGCCAACTGGGTCATCAACGAGCTGTTCGGACGCCTCAACAAGGAAGGTCGGGCGATCACAGAGGCGCCGGTGTCGGCCGGCCAGCTCGGCGCGATCCTCGATCTCATGGAGGAACGCACGATTTCCGGAAAGATCGCCAAGGATCTCTTCGAGATCGTATGGACGGAAGGCGGCGATCCGCGCGCGATCGTCGAGAAACGCGGCATGCGGCAGGTGACCGACGTCAAGGCGATCGAGAAGCTCGTCGACGACATCATTGCCGCCAATCCCGACAAGGTCGCCGACGCCAAGACGAACCCGAAGGCGATTGGATGGTTCGTCGGCCAGGTGATGAAGGCTTCGGCCGGCAAGGCCAATCCGCAGACGGTCAACGAACTGTTGCGGACAAAGCTCGGACTCTGATCGATCTCACGCGGCGGTATTGGCGTGGTCGCGGGATGCCGGATTGTCCGCGCGCGATCTCGTTCGGCGATCTCGTCGCGCGCGTTTACATCATCTCGATGAACGCTCGGGGACTGCGTGAGCGAATCGCTTTTGACCCGATTCGCGCGATTCCGCTCCGATTCAGGTGCGCGCAAGGGCGGATTCGACGAACAATCCAAAAAAATTTTTTGATGCCGTTTTTGCGCGATCCGGCGCGTGATTCGGCTCTGATCGTGCGTTGTCGGCGCGAAAGAAGAACGTTCGTCGTCGCGCGCCGCTCGATTTTATTTCACGCGAGAAAGCCGCGATTCACAAGGGCTTTTTGCATTTCGTAAAAAAGCACTCGGAAAAATCGCGATGATCGAAATTGTTTGCAGACCTTGACAAGAAATTCGCGGAGTCGTGCGCGCCAGAAAGCGTAGTCAAGTGCCGCATACACGTTTCGTTGAGCGGAGATGCTGTTTTTTTCATCCCGCTGTAGTAGATCGAAGTGCAGTGCATGAGCGAATCGCGATTGCACTCATTCGAAAGTCGCCACCAACTCATTTGCTAGGAGGGCAGCATGGCGAAGAAGGCAAAGAAAGCGAAGAAGGCGAAGAAGGCTTCGAAGAAGAAGCGGAAGCTGTAATAAAGCGCTTCGAAGTCTCCGACGCAGTGTCGAGACTTCATCGATTGAACCGGCTTCATCGCTTGGAGTGGTCGCCTCCCGATCACCAGAGATGAAGCCGGATAGATCGAACAGAGGGCGTCGGCGAGCCCGAGGTTCGAACATCCCAAGAGCCCGACCGGCAGTCGGTCAGGTTCGGGAACGGAGGGCGGAGAGATCCGCGCTTCGCCAGCGGCGAGAATGCCGCCTGGGTTCGCTCCTCGGACATCTCGCCGACGCCCTTATACATTCGCGCAGCGGCAGGAGGCCGCGCACGCAGACGGCCGCCGTTATCCCCCGGAACGGGGCGCGATCGGGCGGCGGAACGTCACGGCAGCTTGGGTATTTCCTGCGGCCACTCGACAACCGAGCTCGCGCGGATCTCGAAGGCGGATGCGCGGCGCAGCTTGCGCAGATTGCCCTTGGGGACCAGGGGCGCGTGGGGCGAGCGATCGAGTTGGGTTCCGAGCCAATCGAGCTCTTCCGTCGCCGTGACCCATTGCCCGGGTGCGTAGCGCGTCAGGTCGAAGGGCCGCGAATAGAACCGCAGGGATTTGCGGCCGTCCCAAAGATAATATTCGTGAAAATAGGACGCCGCGAGATCGCGCATCGAGCGATAGATCGGATCGCGGTAGCGCAGGCCGGGGTGGTTGGTCTTGCTGATGGCGCCCCAGTGACCGTTCTCCTGAAATAGCGCGACAACATGGTCTTCGTCGTCATACGCCGCCTGGAAATCGAGCAGCAGCGGGCGGCCACCGTGATAGGCACATGCGGCGGCAGCGAGGAGCGCGCCCTCGAAACAATGCGCCCTGCGCGTCTTCAGGACGCGGCGCGGCGACATGCACGTCGCGCCGTCGGGCTCCAGGTTGACCGGCAGCATATCGATGAAGTCCTGGATCTTATGCGGCGACGACAGCTTGCGCAGGATTTTCGATTCAGCGGGGGTCAGAACGGATCTGAGCCGCTTCGCATAGCTTTCCGTCATGGATCGATCGTGCGTCCGTGAAGAGATGTGTCGCGCGCCCCGCGAATCGAAGGATGGCCGACTTTAGAGCATGTCTCGTCCATTCGAAATCGGGACCTGCCGCGAAACTGTCGAGCGGCCAAGCGCATTTCGAGAACGATGTTGCGATCAAGACACGGCCAGGCAGCGTCGGCGCTGCATCATCCCGATGCAGCGCCGACGCCGGATCGGGCCATTCAGCCCTTGAGGCAGCCGCTCATGAACTTGCTGTAGGCCTCGCGGCCCTTGGCGTCCGTCTTGGTCTTCTCGTCCTTCCACTTGGCCGCGCAGTCCTTCATCTTCTGCTGCTGTGGCGTGAGTGTCTTCTCCTGGCCGCCCGTTTCGGCGCTCACCGGCGGCACCGCCGCGACCGCAAGGAAAACGGTGGCCAGTCCGGCTGCAACGACGCGTCTCATCATCGAACCCTCCATAGGATCAAGCGACGCTCGAACGGTGGATCGGACACCCGTCCACCGGCGTCGACCCTCTCGGACGGACGCGTCCGCGGATTTGCGCCGTCTCTTTCTTCGAAAATCTGCGGCCTGCAAGCGTCGGCTAGCGCCGCAATAGCGATGGCAGCTCCCGCATCAGGTTTGCGATCGCGCTCTCCCAATCGCCCGGTCGCGGCTGGCGAAACAGCCGGGCGGCCGGGTACCAGGGACTTGTCGGGCCATCGAGCGTCCAACGCCAATCGGGCGAGAACGGCAGCAGGATCGCGACCGGCCGGCCCATGGCGGCCGCCAGGTGGGCAACGGACGTGTCGACCGTGACGACGAGATCGCACAATGCGACGACCGCGGCGGCGTCCGCCATGTCCGCAAGGTCGTCGCCGACATGCAAGATGCGCGGTTCGCGGCCGAGGATTTCGCGATCCTGCGCCCGCGGCTCGCGCTGCAGGCTGACGATGCGGCCGCCGGTGCTTTCCCACAGCGGCTGCAGGCGCGTCAGGGCAATGGACCGGTTGCGATCGTTCGGATGGGCGGCATTGCCCGCCCAGGCGAGGGCGATCCGTGGCGTCTCTGCCGTTTCCAGTCGGGGGCGCCACTTGGCCACGTGCTCGTCGGTGGCCCGCAGATAGGGAATGTCGGCGGGCACCGTGGTCGGATCGGTCTTGCAGGCCAATGGCAGGCTGCCCAGCGGACAATGGACGTCGAACGCGGGCAACGGCTCGCCGCGCGCCACGATCGTCGTCACGCCCGCGAGCGTCGCCAGCAGCGCCTTGAGCTCGGGCTGGACCTCGAGCGCGACGTTGGCGCCCGCGCGCGCCAGCAGCGGCGCATAGCGCGCAAACTGGATCGTGTCCCCCAGACCCTGCTCGGCATGCAGCAGGATGGTCTTGCGCTGGAGCGGAAACTCGCCGAGCCAAGCTCGGCCGCGATAATTGGGCCGCGGCTGCGGCCGGCTGGTGCGCTTCCACCGCCATTCGTACTCGGCGAACCCGCGCGCGTAGTCGCCGCTGGCAAGCAGCGCCAGCGATTCATTGAAATGCGCGTCGCCGTAGTCCGGCTGGGCCTCGATCGCCTTGGCGAAGCTCGCGAGCGCCTCCGTGTGGCGCTTGAGCGCAGTGAGCGTGTTGCCGCGGTTGTTCCAGGCGACCGCGTGCTGCGGGACGCGCGCAAGGACCGCGTCATAGCCGGCGAGCGCCTCGGCG
>WNFF01000897.1_pt1 | contig 27197 bp, 24 predicted proteins | sample 5400441 | NCBI WGS metagenome assembly WNFF01 (sample SAMN13153345, study PRJNA577476) | soil metagenome | isolation source: 120 cm saprolite under Douglas fir tree site 2 hole 3 replicate 1 | place: USA:California | collected 2015-04-18
TGAGCGTGTCGATCACCAGGTCGTAGCCTGATGAAGTCGCTCGTACCGAACGGTGCAGATCTAGCACCGCGGCCGGCGTCCTCAGCCAGCGAGGCCAGTTGGAAGGACCTCGGATGGCGTGCTCTTGGATGGGCAAAGCGTCTTTGAGACAAAGAAACAGCTGCCGCTCGTAGGCGGTGCCGCCACTTCCCTGAGCGTAATAGAGGAGTGCGAGCCGGGCGCTCGCCGCATCCAAGGATTCGGGCTTCCTAACGAGCGCGGAAGAGTTCATCGCAAAAGCTTCGCTGATAACCGACCTGAACTTATTGCCCTCGTCTCGATCGCGCAAACAACCAACCGTCGATTGGCATCGATGTTCGCGCGGCTCGATTCATTGGGCTCAGTATGTCTTCGGCATACAAGCACCTTCATTACAAACCATTTTGTCGATTTGCTGTTTGGGAATAGATTTTGACGATTGCCGAATTCAGTCGCTGATTTCTTTTACTCACTGACTGGTGACAAGGTTGATTTGCCGCTGAGGGAAGGGAAATTGGCCCACCGGGGAATTGAGCATTTCATTTTTTTCCACCACGAGCCGCTTGGGCCGATCCGGCTCGAGGAATTGGATTTGGGCAGGACGGGTTACGCAGGCTCGGTGGCACGGCTACGTCTCCTGTTTTGGATTGCGGAGCGCGGCCATCGGGTCGACCTCGTGGGAAACGTGCAGGACGGCGTACGGCGTGGTGTTCGTGCCCGCTCTGGTTACCAGGGGTTGGAGGCGGCGCTGGCCGATGCCGGCGACGCTGGCGCCGTGCTGGTACTGAACAACCTCCCAACTGAGATGGAGTGGAACCGGATTCGGAGGCTGGGTGCCGGTCCTCTCATGCGACTGGCTTGGGTGGGCAATCATCTGAACTCAGTTTGGATGCGCCGCTTGGCACGCGGCGAACTCGATGGGGCAGTTTGCGTAAGCCATTGGCAGCGGGAGACCTTCCGGATCTTTCCGCGGTTTGAGCGGATTGAGGTTTCGTATTGTGGCGTTGACCTGGACCTGATCGAACAAGTGTGCCCTTCTTCTTTTGACGCGCCCGTTGTGCTCTCCATCTCTATTCCGCGCCGCAGCAAGGGGTTTCACAATCTCCTGAGCGCCTGGCGAATGGTACGGGCCGCCCGGCCGGACGCACGGCTACGAGTGTGTGGCTCAGCTCGGATGCACTGGCCTGACCTGGTTCTGGGCAAAACTGGCATTCTGGATGCGGACCTGGAGGCAGACTTTCCAGACTTCTTTGGTGATTACCCGAAGTCCGCTGACCGCTTCGGAATCGAACTGATGGGGATGTGCTCGCTCCCTCAAGTTCATGCGGACCTACGAGGGGCCGCGGTTGCGGTGGTTAACTGTAATCGACGCGGGGCAGTGGAAACCTACTGCCGTACCGCGGTGGAAGCTCAACTGTGTGGTGTTCCGGTCGTGGGTGCGTATGCCGGCTCGCTGCCGGAGGTCGTGGCCGACGGTAAGACCGGCTTACTGGTGAAGGAACAGACTGCATCAGCGATCGCTGATGCAATTCTTTTGCTGCTTAATGACTCAGCTCTCCGCGCTCGGATGGCGACGGAAGGTTCAAGGTGGGCGCGCCCACTGGGCGACCTGCGATCGATCGCCGCCGATTGGGAAGCGATTGCCGAGCGCGCATGGAAAGGCCAACCTGCTCCAGCAGCGGCTCGTCCGGTGCCGGATTTACTGAGGGGTTTCGGCGTGGGAAGGGCTCGAACCTGGCTGCGAGAAAGGCTCCGAGAGACTCAAATCCTCGAGAGAGATAGGGCCGGATGAATAGATGGATCAGATGGGTTGACTCCGGCCCTTCCGCTTCTGGCGCCGGCCTATTGTTGTGCTGAGACGAATCGGCATCGGGATAGGGTCTTCGGCGCTCTTACAGGCGATTACCGCTCTTCAGAGCCTCGCCTTGGTCCCGCTCTTCTTTCGTGCTTGGGGTGCACCGCAATACGGAAAGTGGCTTGCACTCACCGCCTTCGTTTCATACTTGAGTCTGTTCGACTTGGGTGGGCAGAGCTACCTGGTCAACGTATTGACCATCCAAAAGGCGCGAAAGCAGCTCTCTGAACTGAGCCAGAGCTTTTCTCAGGGCGTCTCATTCTTTCTCGTCCTCGGAGGGACGGGATTCTTCCTCGTGCTCGGCCTGATCGTTTCGGCGTGTTTGTTCCCGGTACCAGGACTTTGGCGTCGTCTGCATGGTTGGGAGGCCTGGGTGCTGGTTCTTCAGTCCGCATCGTTCCTTATCTTCTCAGTCCCTGGCGGAGTGTACGCAACCATCTACCGCGCCACGGGGCTGTTCGTGCGGGGAGCGATGTTGGGAAACATTTTCCGATTACTCGAATTGCTTGCGGGAGCTGTCGCGCTTTCGCTCTCCGCCTCACCCCCAGCTTTCGCGGCCGTATTCCTGGCGGTGAATTCGCTTGCGACCGGAGTCCTGGTTTGGGACTCTCGCCGGTGCATTCCCGAAGCCTGCGAACTGCGCCTCTCCTGGACTGCCGCCAAGGAGGGGTGGAAGCGGCTGGGGATCGGGTCCCTGCACTTCTGGAGCATCTCCCTCGCGCGAACCATCAACGCACAGGGGCTTGTTCTGGTAGCGGCCGCAGCGACCCACCCGGCGGCGGTAGCGCTGTACAGTACGCACCGTACCCTGGCAAACATCCCTGCGAATCTAGGAGCCGTGGTGCAGGCGCCGGTCCTTCCCGAACTGAGCTCGCTTTGGGCCCAGGGGCTCAGTGAGAACCTCCAACGGGGAGCGATGTTGTCTGTGCGCGTGGTGACATGGCTGACGGGAATTAGCGCTCTCGCTATTTTGCTGTCTGGACCAGTTCTCTATCCATGGTGGACAGGTCAGCGGCTGACTATTGACAACACGCTGCTGGCAATCATGTTGATTCAGGCGCTGCTTTCCGCTGGCTGGGCGACCGCGGGTTGGCCGATGCTTGCGGCCAACCGCCATCGAGGCGTGGCGTTGTGCTCGATTGGCAACGCGCTTCTCACGCTCTTGCTCGCGGTCTGGCTTGCCCGAACCGGTGGAGTGAAAGGTGTCGCCCTGGGAAGTCTCCTTGGCGATGTGGTCTTTGGCCTCCTAGCAGTCCCTTTGTTGCTCGCCAGATTTTTGAACCTTGCGGGCGCCAAGATTTATGCAGCAATGGGAATTGCGATCTTGGCATTGCTCCCACCTACAGTGGTCTGCGTACTCTTGGGGGCGGTCGCGATCCATTGGTGGTCACTCGCTGGCTTCGTGGCCTTGACTGCGGCGTTCGGCTATCCACTCACTTGCCTTGCGGTGGGCCGCACCGAAACCCAAAACGCAATCAACCGGCTCAAGTCCAAGCTGATTGGGTACCGAACCTGACTTCAGTAATTCCCTTCGAGCTTGCCGGGCGTTGCCAACCCGCTCGGTTCAACCAGGCGGATTTAAGTGAGACAAACACCTCCACCAACCACCTTTCTAGACGCCTCTCGTTCCATTAGATTGCACGCCTCAAGAGGCCCTCGTCTCTCCTCGTGAGCTTCGCCAAGACTGATGCTCTCTGATTCCCCGAAGAATGAGTCCGAAGAGGTCCCTTCTGACAACGGGAACATGCCGATTGATCTCGGTTCAATCTGGCGCATTATCCTCCGTCGCCGCTGGGCAATCGTTTCGGTATTTCTGGTAGTGGTTGCGGCGGTGGTGCTTGTCACCCTCCGCCAGCAGAAGATCTACGCTGCCAGCGCAACCCTGATCATCGACCTTGCCGCGCCAAAGGTCTTGGACAACAACCAAGTCGGAGAGGTGGTGGACTCTGGATCCGGGAGCTACTGGTTTAGCCGCGAGTACTACGAGACCCAATACAAGGTCATTGCCAGCCGAGCCGTGGCGAGTCGAGTAGTTGCGAAGCTCCATCTGGACACCGATCTCCGGTTCCTACAGTTGGACAAGATCGAAGACCCGGCGGCCCGTGAAAGAAGGCGGCAGAGGACCGATCCAATAACCCTGGCGCAGTCAATCCTTCGGGTTGAGCCAGTTAAGGACTCGAAGATGGTTTTGATCCGGATCGAATATCCGGATCCGATTCAGGCCGCCGGCATGGCCAATACCTTTGCCGAGGAATATATCGCCGAGAACCTATCGGTTCGTCTTTCCACGACCCACAGTGCATCTGAGTGGCTGGAAAACCAGCTGGTAGACCTTGAGGCGAAGGTCGACAAGAGCATGCGCGAGCTCTACAAATTCAAGAAAGAAAAGGACATCGTCTCAACTTCATTTGAAAACAAACAAAGCATGGTCAGCCAGAGGCTGGTTGCATTCAATGATGCGCTGACCAAGGCCCGGATTCAGAAGGCGCAGTTGCAGGCGCGCGCCGAGTCGATTCGGGCATTGAGGAAACATCCGGACGAGATTTTAAGATCGGGTGACTCATTCAGCCAGACAATCAATGCGTATGTTGTTCAGCAGATGAAATTGAAGCTGCTGGAGATAACCAATGAGTGCGCGGACCTCAAGAGCCGCTACCTAGGTGAGCATCCGAAGTTAAGCTCCTGCCTTGAGCGGTTGTCTGTGGTTAGGTCCAATCTGATGCATGAACTCGAGGTCAACCTTGCCGCGACGGAAAAGGAGTACAGCGAGGCTACTCAATCTGAAAGGAATTTGCTGACGCTATACAATGAAGCGAAGGATGAAGCATTTAAGGTAAATCAATTCGAGGAGGAATATCAGCAGCTCAAGAGGACACTGGACACCAATGAGCGGCTCTACGAGGTTGTCCTAAAACGGCTTAAGGATGCTGGGCTCTCCGGCCGGATGCAAATGAGCAATGTCCGAATTCTCGACCGGGCGAAGCCGTCGGACTCGCCAGTTCGACCTAGGCCCTGGTTGAGCCTAGTGCTTGGAATTTTGTTCGGCGTGATCGGCGGATTTGGCCTGGCCTTTGTACTTGAGCACTTGGACACCAGTATTACCACCCAGGAGCAGGTTGAGGATCGACTACGGGTGACGTTTCTGGGGATCATTCCAAAAATCAATGTGGGAAAGGGAGTTGGGCCTCACGAACTGACAATCCACGCCCAACCGAAGTCCGCTGTTGCCGAGTGTTGTCGGTCGATTCGCACCAATCTGCTGTTCATGTCTCCCGATAAACCCTTCAAGTCGATACTTCTCACGTCTAGTGGGCCGGGGGAGGGGAAGACCACCGTCTCGGTGAGCCTGGCGGTAACCATGGCGGAGAGCGGGAATCGGGTTTTGCTGCTTGACGCGGACATGCGACGGCCGCGGACTCACAAAGTGCTTGGCGTTTCCAACGAGGTGGGTCTGAGTTCACTGATCGTTGGCGCCGCAAAGTTAGAAGACGTGATCAAGAGCACCAGCGTCCCGGGCCTTTCCGTGCTCGTTTGTGGCCCGGTGCCACCCAACCCGACCGACTTGCTTCAGGCGGGGGCATTTTCCTCCCTGCTCAGCGATCTGGGAAAGCAATACGATCGGATCGTCATCGATTCCCCACCGGTAGGCGCGTTCGCGGATGCAGCTGTCATTTCCACGCTCGTGGACGGAACGCTCTTGGTCTTGAAGGCTGGAAAGACCTCGCGCGAGCATGCCCGGCGCGCCATTTGGGCGCTTCGGAACGTGAAGGCGCGCCTGTTTGGCGCAGTGCTCAACGATCTCGACCTGGAGAATCGCCACTACGGATACTACTACTACAATCGACACGGTTATTATTACAACCGCAAAACGGATGAAGCGGCTTCTTAGTCGCAGCCTGGTCAGTGACATCCGGGTGTTTCTCGAGAGTCCTTCCCGAGCCGCTGTCCCCCTCTACCTTTCTGAGCGCTTGGTCGCCTTGGGCGGACGACAAAGGAATCACACTTTCCGGCAGGGCACTGCGTGCCCGCAAAAAGGCGGCTCGTGAAGATTCTTCTCAGCTATCCGGCCGAATCCGACAAGGGAGAGGGCGTGCATTACGCGCGCGTTCTAGAGCGTCTCGGTCACCAGGTGGTGACAATCAATACTTCTGCAGAGTCGCGCAGTTCGGTCGACCCACAACGCAAGGTTATTGGATTTCCTCCCGGAGTAGCCTTCGACGACGTCTTGTCCCACGTCGGGAGTGCGGACCTGTTCATCTATGTCGAGCCCTTAGGGTTGATTCCATTGGGGATGGAACGGTCGCCGGTGCCGACCGTTTGCGTCATTTCTGATGTACATCGAAATCTGAAATCGCGACAGACGCTGTCATTGTTATTCGATCATGTCTTTCTTTATCAACAAAATTACTTAAGCAAGTTTGACAAGCATCCGCGCGAGGCAGTGCATTGGTTTCCCTGGTCGTGCGACAGCGACGTGTTTCGGGACTTGGGGTGCATTCGCGATCTCGACGTCGCATTCGTTGGCCAGCTCTTCGGGCCGCGGAGCCCGCGTCGCCGAGTGGTGGAAGAGTTGAACCGAAGAGTCAAGCTCAATGAACAGCGCTACTACCTCCAGCGCGAGATCCCCGGGATCTATTCGCGTGCTAAAATTGTGATCAATTTACCGATCGGCCACGACCTGAATTGCAGGGTATTTGAAGCAATGTCTTGTGGATCTTTGCTGCTAACCACGCGTGAGGACAATGGCCAAGAAGATCTGTTTCAGGAGGGAATTCACTATGTGGCCTTCGATCGGCAGGGTGAGCTCTTTGAGAAGGTGGACCATTTTCTGAAGGCCGAAGTTGACCGACAGAAGATTGCACGAGCCGGTCACGACTTGGTAATGAGCCAACACACCGTCTCGGTCCGGCTTCAGGAACTGCTTGCCAAAGTACAGAGCGGCCCCCGAGGGGGCGCTCCGGTACGGGGTTTCAGCCGAAGCGAAGTGCTCGCTCTGTATGCGGCAGTTTACGAGCGCAACGGCTGGGTAGAGGCGTTGCTCAAGCTGGCTGCCGATAAGAGAGCCGCGGTCGAACGTTCGGTATTGCTAGCGCGAAGCGCGAAGTCCTTCTTGCGTCGAGCAGTAAGAGGCTGGTGAACCGCTTCCGCCCGCACGTTAGTCGATCACCGCGAAGGCGATGTATGGGTCGAATTCCAATCGTTCTAGTTGCAGACGTCCGATTCCAAGTTCGTCTAGCAAGGCTGACGTTTCGCCGGGCCACAGCGGGTTGTCGAGCTCATCAAAGGCGATTACCGCTCCTTTGGGCATGCGGGGAAAAAAATGGCGAATCGCAGCTCGGGTAGGCTCGTAAAGGTCAAAGTCCAGAAATAGCAAGCTAACCACCAGATGCTGGTGCGAATTCAAGAACTCGGGAATGGTGTGGGTTGCGTCTCCCTTGATCAGCTCCAGCTTGGGGATGTGGCCGAGGAACCGATACGAGTCGTAGATTTTGATCAGTTCCAACAGCTCTTGCTGCGAATCCGAGTAGAGATCGCCCTCCTTGAGCGTCGACAGAGGGGTCGAGTCTTTTTGCGACAGCTTTGGAAAACCCTCAAAAGTATCGAAGCCATAGATGCGTCGGGTGAGGTTCACCGGCTCAAGGATGGCGCTGATGTGTGCCCACGCCATCAAACCTGCTCCACGAAATACCCCGCATTCAACGATCGAGCCCTTGACCGGAAGCGTGCGCTTGAAGATCTCATATTGAGCCAAGAGTCTCGTGAGGTTTTGGCGTTTGATATACTTTGGAAAGCTCTCGATCTTTTTTTCCCAAGAATCCGGCGACCGCTCGAAAACCGCCTGAAGGCGACTTCCCACCAGCTGCTCCTCGTGGGTTCGGAAACCTCCTTCCAATGCTGCACCTGTCTTTTGATCAAGCAGTTTGCTCATTGAACGAAGCATGCCGACGAATGGCTTGGTTGGCAAGAAAGGTGGAAATCCAAGCACAATGAGTACCCGAGCTCTCGCGCTTCGGATTCGGCGTCACGCAATCGAGATGACGCATCTTGGCAAGAGCGCCCACGTAGGTGCCGTGTTGTCGATCGCTGACATTCTCGCGGTGCTCTATGGACGAGTGATAGCCAAGCGGCCCGATGATCCAAAGTGGACGAACCGGGATCGTTTCATCCTTAGTAAGGGGCACGCGGGGGCGGGGATTTATGCTGCTCTGGCGGAAACAGGTTACTTCTCAGTGGACCAACTCCGAACTCACTTCAAGAATGGCAGTCTGCTCTCTGGACATGTGTCGCACTTGGGTATTCCAGGGGTGGAACTTTCCACCGGCTCCTTGGGACACGGCCTGTCCGTCGCTGCGGGAATGGCGCTGGCAGCAAAACGCGACGGTAGAAGTCACCGGGTGTTTGTTCTGATGAGCGACGGTGAGTGCGATGAAGGATCAAACTGGGAAGCCATCCTGTTCGCGGCGCACCATCGGCTTTCCAATTTGGCGGCGGTCGTGGATTACAACAAGCTGCAAAGCCTGGGGTCGGTCCAGGAGACGATTCAATTGGAGCCTTTCGCTGAGAAGTGGCGGGTATTCGGATGGCGTGTTGTGGAGATCGATGGTCACGATCACGACGCCCTTTTCAAAGCGCTCTCGATCGACCCGGGCACCCATCCACAACCGACCTGTATCGTCGCTCATACCACCAAGGGTAAGGGCGTCTCCTTCATGGAAAACAGCGTCGTCTGGCACTACCGCAGCCCTCAAGGTGAGGAATATGAGCGTGCGCTAAGCGAATTGAGGGCCGATACGTGAGAGACGAGTTTATTCGTACGTTGACTCAACTTGCTCGACACGACCGGAACTTGTTCCTGATCACCGGCGATCTTGGTTTCGGCGTGCTGGATCAGTTTGCGGATGAATTTCCCGGGCAGTACATCAACGCGGGCGTCGCCGAGCAGAACATGACAGGATTGGCGGTTGGACTCGCATTGGAGGGAAAGACGGTATTCACGTACTCAATCGCAAATTTCCCAACTCTTCGATGCCTCGAACAGATTCGGAATGATGTCTGCTACCACCAGGCAAACGTCAAAATTGTCGCAGTCGGGGGTGGATTTGCATATGGGGCCCTAGGATTCAGTCATCACGCCACCGAGGACCTGGCGGTGATGCGCTCGATGCCGCAAATGACTGTGGTGGCGCCTGGTGATCCAGCGGAGGTAGGTGCGGCGACCCGGGCGATCTATCAAGCGCGCGGCCCCTGCTACCTGCGGCTCGGAAGGGGCGGCGAGCCGGCCGTTCACCCAATCGACTTCGATTTCACCATCGGGCGAGCGATCAAATTGTTGGATGGCAATGAAATAGTCTATTTGGCAACCGGGGGCATCTTGAGCAATGTGTTTCAAGCTTGCCAGCTGTTGAGGGCGCGGGGTAAGCAGGCTGCCCTCTACAGCATTCCCACGGTCAAGCCGATTGACCGCGAGCTGTTGGAAACGTTGGCCCAGCGATTCCGCGCGATTGTGACCGTGGAAGAGCACAGCGTGATCGGTGGTCTGGGCGGTGCAGTGGCGGAAATTCTGGCCTCCCTGTGGCAACCACGAGCCAGTCTAACGATGATGGGTGTTCGAAACGGATTCTCCTCAGTGGTCGGCGATCAGGAGTACCTGCGAAAAACCTATGGGCTTTCGGTACAAGCGATTGAGGAAATAGGCTGGGAACTACTCAGCGGCATCGGAAGGGCTGGCGCGGGGCTCAACGATACTGGGCGATTCTCTGGAACCGGCGCCCAACCCGGAAATCGCTGATGGTTCCGGTAAGCATCTGCCTTACGACCTGGAATCGCGCGAAAGTCTTACCGCAGACGATCGATAGTCTCCTTCGACAGTCGTTTGAAGATTTCGAGCTGATTATCAGCGATGACTGCTCGCATGATGGGACCGAGCAGCTCTGCCGAGAGTACGAGAAGCGAGATTCACGGATTCGCTACTTCCGCAACCCCAGCAATCTGAACATGCCGGGCAACCTCAATGCGGCAGTCAGGAGAGCGCGAGGCCGATACATTGCAAATCTCCATGATGGAGACATCTTTCGCTTCGATCTGATCGAGAAATGGAAGACCGCACTTGATGATTGCGGGACTGCTGCTTTTGCGTTCAACGATTACCGGGTCGTTTCCCACGATGGGAAGGAGCGCATCTACCGGGCTCCATTCGGTCCGGTCATTCCCGGTACGGAGATTGCCCTTTACTATTTTCGGACCGTTACATCATGTGTTTGGGGGACCGTGATGGCTCGGGCATCTGCGTATCAACAATTGGGGCTGTTTGATGAGCGTTTCGGGTTTATTGCGGATGTCGAGATGTGGTTACGCCTGGCATCTCATTTCGATATCGCCTATGTGGCGGAACCCTTGATAACCCTCGGAGAGAGACCGATTGACCATCCATTTCGTCACGCACTTTGGCGCAGTGCTTTTTGGGCATTCGGCATCTATTTGAAATACCTAGAGGTGTTTCGGTCCAGGCTTCCCGACGCATGTGAGCACTACCAACAAGTTTTCTCTCGGACCCGACGAAAGTACTTCATCCAAACACTGTTGTATTCGATACGACACCGGCAATGGGAACGTTTCAGGGAGGGAATCGCGATTTGGCGCGATGCGGATGATCCGATCCTTCGGGCCTTCGCCACGCCGTTCGCGGCGTTCGAGCGCCCTCCTCAGTGGTATCGTCCCGAGTGGTGGCAAATGGCCTGCATTCCGCAATCAAGCCATTCCTAGCAGGGAGAGTACACTCTGGATTCGGTGTTCGTAGGTGTGGCTGCGGATCGCTCTCTCGTAGGCCGCTTGAGCAATCGCCCAACGTTCCTCGGGATGCGCAAGGTAATACTGAATCTTCTCGGCTGCTTCTTTCACCGATCGAAAGGTTACCACCTCAGTGCCTGGCGTCGCGAGATCGGCAACGGCAGGCTTGTCGTCACAGAGCATGAACGCGCCGCTTCCGAGCACTTCAAAAAACCGGCAATTCACACCGTCTGCTTCGGCAAAATGCATGTTGTTGAGAACCACCCGCGCGCCATAGAACACGTCCGCTTTTTCCGGGCCACTCAAGGACCTACCAGTATGGTGGTCCCATAGCCGAGTGGGGGCCCAGGAGCGTTTCCCGCCGTAGATTTGCAAACGGATTCGGCTTGGCAAGAGAGACATCAGCTTCTCGAGGAAGCGAATCCGATAAGGGTAAAGGGTAGCCACGACCACGAGATCCACATTCGACCTTGCCTCGCACTCGGGCTTGGGAAGAACTGGCTTGGTGTGTACTCGAGGGTTGAAGCTCTCGGGTAGGTAGTGAGCATTGAGGCAAAGCTTTTCTTTCATTGTCAAATACAGCTGAGGCTCTTTGGTAAAGTAGGCGTCGAACGGGCTAAGAAAGATGTAGCCGCGTTCAACTCCGGTAATGGCGTCAGGATTGATCTGCACGACTGGAATTTTGGGAATCGCTTCCTTTAATCCTTCGACAAATCTTGGCGGCAAATGGCGGTAGGTCACGACCGTTAGGTCAGGGGAATACGCGATTACCTTGGCCACCAAGCGATCATACGCCCATCGGGCTGGAGCAAGACCTAAGGAGGAAGCGACAGCCAAGACGTTTCGACTCGCGCGCCCGAAGAGGGGCATCACCTGGCGTTCATTGAACACGAATGCCTCGTGCCCCATATGTACAAAGGTCTCCTGCAGATTGTATTCGAGGCTGTCAAAAGCCTCGGCGCCAACCAGGGCGATTCGCATCCTAGGATCCTGCTTGCAAAGCGAACCAGCCTACCTATCCAACTCGTTTGTGCAACTCGAACGAGAACATCCAGGACATCAGCTTCAAGCCCGGAAGCTGAAGTACTCGCCGATCGAGCCAATTGAAAATAGGGAGAAGGCGTGGGGCCTTGACTCCAGCGATGCTCAACAGGTGCCAATGCCGCACTTCTCTTACCTCAAAGAATCGCTCAGCGAACTGAAGATCCCGGTAGGACAAGATGTGGGCGCGCTCCCACTCGGTTCGCATTTGTGGAGTCAAGTGTCGATACAATTTGATCGCCGGGTTGTAATCAAGCGCCTCGAGCGCAAAGCAGAGACCACCGGGTCTTAGGATTCGCCTTATCTCCGGCAGCGCGAAGCTCAAGTCCAGATGATGGAGCACTCCCATGCAGATAACCACGTCGACGCAAGATGCCGGTAACCCAGTCTCCTCGCAATCGGCCTGAATGAAAACGGTGTTGTGTTCGAATCCTTCCTCAGCTGCCGCCCGCTTGGCGTTTTGCACGGACACGTCGCTAATGTCGAGACCAATTGCCAAAGCGGCTCCGCCGCGGGCGGCACGTTGGGTGTTGCTCCCGTTTCCGCAGGCATAGTCTAAAACGATTTTGTCTTTACTGTGCTGATGAATCCATTCATCGAAATACTCATTCGACAATGCCGTAGTTGCGTAATATTTCTTGTTTCCATGTAGCTGCTCGTAGACATCTTTCGGTAGGTCCGCTTGGGCTGCCGTGGTTCGGCTGTGATTATGGAACTCGAGTTCCTTCAGCTTGCGAGTCTCGAGCGCCGAGAGCCAGTCCCCATTCTGGGCCGCGGCAATGCGCTGGATTTGGGCCCGCAGCGCAGCAGCCCCCGGGGGCATTCGCTCTGAGCCTGGAGCTCCGGACGGTTGGGGAGAGGGGATGCGTACCTCAATTGCGGGATTCATCGATGATCTCCAGGGAAGGGCTGGATTAGCTCGGACATTTTGGACAGTGGCATGTTGGCCTTCTCAAGGCATTGACGCGAGCTGTGGGGACGAGCGGGTGAATGGGGAGGGCCGTTCACCTGCACCCTTGGCAGCTGAGGTACTGGAGCGGAATTGGCGTATCGGAGCGAACCACAAATACGCCGCGACAAAGATGTGAGCCAAAGTAACGGAATTGTAAGAAAAGAAATACCCTCCAATAACCAAAATATGAGGATAGAACATGTTTAAGATTGGACTAAAGACCAGACTGCCTTGGGCGACCCTGCCGAAAGCCCAGCCTGCAAGCAGTCCGGCGGCCAAAAAGGAGAACCACGTGCCGACAAGACCGAAATCTACGATTGGGCCCATGAATAATGTGTACACATTGCTAAGAACACCACGGTCTACCTCGAAGGGCTCATATGATTTCCGATCTTCGATGCCAAACAGTTCCGCCAATCCACTAAAAGTACTTAATCCGTATCGGAGCTCCGGTGGGCGTCGGAGCGCGTACTTCAGGTAATGACAAAACGAATACGGGTGCGACAGCACTCCATGACGGAACCCCACCCATTCTTTTTCCGGATTGGCGTCTTGTAGGACCCCGGGATAGGCTCGAACTCTTTCTTCGAGCGGAAGCTCGTTAGTTGCACCTCTTAGGGCGCCGATGGCGGTACCTGCTGCGGCCAATGCCAGAAATAAAACCGGCACGAAAGCGAGAAGCTTCGGCGTGAGAAGGGCCACCGCTCCCCTTTCGCGGAAGATCCGGGTTGACCAGTAGCCAGCGCACCAAAGGTAGATGCCCCCAAGCATCGGCCCTCGGCCCAGATAGGTGACTGCATAAGCTAAGGAAAGGCCGAGGGGAAGGAGTGCAATCACCCGATCCGACTTGGAACGATTCGAGGCAAACAACATTCCGCCGAAGATGGGAGCTGCGGTTAACGCTGCCAACAGTACCTGGAACCAGAGCGGCGGCTTGTCAAGTCTGTTGGGTGTATAGACTTCCCTAAAAAGTATGTAGCAACTACCGAAAATGCAGCAGAGAATAATGATTTTCCTCAGGTTCGGAAAGTAGACTGAGATCAAGTCAGGACGCCTGTGGCTTTCCGTCCGACGCGGCAACCAGAGCCTACAAATCAAGCTTCCTGCGTAAAAAACAAATATGTTCCCGTTAATCCACCAGAGGGCCGGTGGCCAAAGTGGGTAGTCTCTGACGTTCACGGAGATCGCGATCAGCCCTGCCCAAAAGAGCGGGAAAAAGGCTCCTGGGGCCAGCCAGCTTCCGAGCGTTAGTCGAGCGACAATGGCCAGCAGGATCAGGGTCGCAATCGGCAAAAGAACCTCAATGTCGATCAGGGGTCACCTCGATCTGTTCAGCTAGCACTGCACTTGACTCGTGGTTGCGCGTCAATCGGATCGCAGCCCTCACCGCAGTGACGGTGAGGCATCGTATCATCCGCCGGCGAGGCGCAATTAACGTTCGTTCTCCCTAACTATCGTGGCGATCGCGAAGGTGTCGGTGGACGCGTCGACTACACTGACCTCCATTCGCCGTTTGACTAAACGATCGCGTTGACGTTCAGTCTAATTGGCGACTCAAGAGCCAGGCTAGGCACGGGTGGAACGAGCCGGGCAGGGTGGCGGAGAGTCTCCTGACCCGGCCCGGGATCTGAGAAGGGTGGTAAGGGTTTTCCAGAGGATTTTGAAGTCTTGCGATAGGCTTTGCTCCCGTACGTATCTGAGCTGTAGCCGCAACTTCTCGGGCCGAATCAGATCGAGGTACGCCTGGTTCGCATCCGAATAGCCAGAGGCAACAATGATTTCACCCTCATCATGAAACTTGATCGAGGACCAGTCGGTAAGGCCGGGACGTACATCAAGGATCGCCTTTTCTTCCTCGGTATACAAATCCACACACCATCGGACCTCGGGCCGTGGACCCACCAGACTCATCTCGCCCCTTAGAATATTGAGTAGCTGCGGTAGCTCGTCAATCTTGTATCGACGGATAAGATGGCCCACGCGCGTGATGCGTTCGTCATTGGCGCTGGTTGCTTCGGGACCTCGTTCGTGTACCCGCATGCTTCGAAACTTGAAAATGCGGAAGCCCTCGCCATACCGCCCTACACGTTCGCCGCGATAGAAGACGGGTCCTCGGCTGTCGAGCTTAATCGCTACTGCGATTGCCGCCATCGGAATTCCCAACACTCCCAATCCAGTGGCAGCGATGAATACATCCAAAACTCGCTTCGCTGTTTGGTAGAGCGCGTCCCTCGGAATGGGGGGCATCCGCTCAAGATATCATGGATGCGCATGCTAAGATGTACTCGCGCAGGGGTGGAATTCCCTTTCCAGAAAGAGAACTCAATTGGATTACCGCGTTCCTTTTGTCGATCCGAGGGAGCATTACCGTCGCTATGCGCAGGGCATCGACGGAGCCATCCGAGAGTGTCTAGCGCAAGGCGACCTGATCATGCGCCGGCAGCTCAAGGCGTTTGAAGAGAACTTTGCACGTTTCATCGGCACGAAGTATGCGGTGGGCCTGAACAGCGGTTATCACGCGCTTGCGTTTTCGGTTCTCGCCGCGGGTTTGGGACCTGGGGACGAGGTTATTACTGTGGCGCACACCTTTGCCGCGACGGTGTCGGCGATCGTCCACGCGGGTGCCATCCCAAAGCTGATCGATGTTGGCCCGGACTACAACATGGACATGGATGCCCTGGAGCGCGCGATTACTCCGCGAACGAGGGCCGTGCTGCCCGTGCATCTCAACGGACGGCTCTGTGACATGGAGCGCCTCAACTCGATTGCCAGAAAGCACGACCTATTGGTCATCGAAGACGCTGCGCAGGCGGTTGGCGCCACCTATCGCAACCAGAAGGCGGGCACTTTTGGCCTCACCGGCTGCTTCAGCTTCTATCCGTTCAAACTATTGGGTGGATTCGGAGATGGAGGCGCGATCACCACCAACGACCCAAAGATAGCGCGTGCAATAACGCTGATGCGGTACAACGGAGAGGATCGAGAAACCGGGGAGTTTCATTACCACGGACAGACGGCACTGCTGGATAACGTTCAAGCAGCAGTGCTGGACTTCAAGCTTACCCAAGTGCCGGAATGGATCGCTCATCGACGGAAAATTGCCGCCCGTTTTCTTGAGGGACTGGAGGATGTCCGTGAGATTTCGCTTCCTCACTTCGTAGGCGCTCAATATGGGGATGTCTACCAAAACTATGTAATCCGAACGCCGCGCCGAGACGAGCTTAGGGCGTGCCTGAAGAGCGATGGAATCGAAACCTTGGTTAGTTGGCCGAAACCGATGTGGCACCATCGAGCTTTGAAGCTGGGCGAGTACCATCTGCCTGAAACCGAAGCGATCTGTCGGGAGGTGGTTTCCCTGCCGATGAGCGCCGAGACAACCGATCAACACGTAGAAGAGACGGTTGCTTGCATTCGACGCTTTTTCGGACGATGACGAAGCTGAGGCAAGACCTATGACTCTCAAGCTCAGCCAACGAGGCGATGTCATCGCGCAGTCCGAAATCCGGATCATGTCTGTGGAGTGCGAGCGCGTCGGGGGGGTTAACCTCTCCCAGGGCGTATGTGATACCGAGATTCCCCTCCCGGTCCGGCGTGCCGCACAGGAAGCGATCGAGACCGGCGTCAACACTTATACCCGCTTGGAAGGCTTGATCGAGCTACGTGCGGCAGTCGCCGAAAAGCTCTCCCGCTACAATGGGCTCCAGTACGACCCCGAGACCGAGGTGATTATCAGTGCCGGAGCCACCGGCGGTTTCTACTGCGCCTGCCTGGCGCTTCTGAATCCTGGCGACGAAGTCATTCTTTTCGAGCCGTACTATGGCTATCACCTGAATACCCTGCTCGCGCTCTCGGCGGTTCCCACCTATGTGACGCTCAAGCCGCCGGATTGGACGTTCCCGGCTCGGGACCTAGAAGCGGCAGTGACCCCGCGCACCCGAGGCATTGTGATCAATACGCCGTCCAATCCATCGGGGAAAGTTTTTACTCGCACCGAGCTGGAATTGATCGCCGACTTCGCAAACCGACATGATCTTTTTGTGTTCACCGACGAAATCTACGAACACTTTCTGTACGATCGCCGCCAACACATCAGCCCAGCCTTGCTGCCGGGAATGCAGGAGAGGACAATCACCGTTTCGGGGGCTTCGAAGACTTTCAGCATTACTGGCTGGCGGGTCGGGTGGAGCGCCTGCAGCAGTCGGTGGACGCCACTCATCGGCGCTCTGAACGATCTGATCTACGTGTGCGCTCCGGCGCCGCTGCAAGCCGGCGTTGCCCGCGGGTTGGCCACCTTGGGTGCGGAGTATTACGAGGGGCTGATCCGAGAGTACGCGGTCAAACGAGACAAAATATGCGGAGCCTTGAGCAAGGCAAGACTGACCCCTTTCGTTCCGCAGGGCGCTTACTATGTGCTTGCCGACGTGTCTCGTCTACCCGGCAAGAACAGCAAGCAGCGGGCGATGTACCTCCTGGAACAAACCGGGGTCGCCAGCGTGCCGGGCTCCGCTTTTTTCCATGGTTCTGACGGAGAAGAACTGCTGCGGTTTTGCTTCGCCAAGAAGGATGAGGATCTCGATCGCGCCTGCAGGTACCTCGAAAAGCTAAAGGTGTGATGAATACGGCGGAAGCGATCGTTGACTATTCCACCGTAACCGAGCTTTCTGGAGCTCGTGCCACTCGGGCGCAGTTGGTGCGGATGTATCAACGGTATTACTTCGCGGGTGGATTCTGCGAGGGCAAGGACGTGCTCGAGATCGCATGCGGTTCAGGCCAGGGCTTAGGCTACCTCGCTCGTCGTTCTCGGAGCGTGGTGGGCATTGACATCGATGAACGTGTTTTGGCGCTCGCTCGCAATTACTACGGCGACCGGATCGAGATTCGCCAAATGGATGCCGAGGCTCTGTCCTTTCCAGAGGGGAGCTTCGACGTGGTGGTCCACTTCGAGGCCATATATTACTTGCCGCGGCCAGAACGCTTCGCGTCGGAGGTGAAGCGAGTGCTGCGTCCCGGCGGGATTCTGGTCCTCTGCACCACCAACAAGGACCTTCCCGACTTCAACCCCAGCCCATTCTCGCATCAGTACTTTGGCCCGCCTGAGCTAGTAGCTCTGTTGAGTCCCCACGGATTTGCGATCGAGTGCTTTGGAGCCGACCGGGTCGGTCCGTTGACGCTTCGGGGTCACGCGCTACGGACCCTCAAGCGCGCAGCCGTTCAGCTTGACCTCATCCCAAAGACGATGCGGGGCAAGGAGCTGTTCAAGCGAGTAGTGTTCGGTTCGCTCATCGAGCTTCCGAGAGAAATTCCGGAAGGGCAATTAGTGGGGTCACCAACGCCGATTCCAGCCAATCGAGCCGACAGAGAGCACAATGTTCTGTTCGCTGTTGCGCGCCGATGAGTCCCGTGGCAGATGCGCCCCATTCTTCGCGATCCGGAGCCAGGGACGGGCAATGGACCGCTTCGAGCACCGACCTTTGGGTCGTTGCGCCGATCGCTGCGCTTGTTGTCGGCTGCCCTCTCGCAGGGGGCAGCGTAGATTGGCCTGCGCAGTTAGTTGCGAGCGTCCTTTCCTCCCTCGCGGTCATTTTCGCTGCTCGACGAGGATCGACCCGTCTTCCAATGCTAGTGGTGGGCCTGCTGGCGGTGACGGCCGTGACTGTGCTTCAATTGGTTCCGCTACCCCCGTTTGTCCTTCGCCTGCTCTCACCGAAGACTGCGGCTACACTCGACAGCGCGCTCAGACCGCTCGGGTTGTATCCGGCCGCGGCAGCGCTCTCTCTCGATCCGCCCGCCACGGCTCTCGAAGTCGCCAAGGCGCTGACCTGCACTACCGCCGCGGCCGCGACGGCGATTGTCGCCGAATCGCGAAGAGCTAAGAAGCTACTTCTCGCGGCGCTCCCCATCAGCGGCCTAGCGGTCGTGTCTCTGGGCTTTCTGCACGCAATGGCCACCGGAACGGATGCTTTCGAGTCGAAGTTTGCATTCGTGAACCCCAACCATCTCGCCGGCTTTCTCAATTTGGTTGCCTGGCCAGCGCTGGGGCTCGGCCTTCAAGGCAGGGGGCGCAAACGATTCCTTTGGCTCGGATGCTTTTCAGTTACCGCGAGCGGTGTTTTTCTCTCCCTTTCGCGCGGTGGAATCGCTGCATTCTTCGGGGGTCTGGGTGTGTTTTCCATTCTCTACCTTCGCTCATTGCGCAAAGGCCCGCACTTGGATCAATGGCGGCTGGCCGTCGCGTCCGCGGCGATTGCGGGGGCCCTGGGAATCGCTGCATTTCTTGGACTACAACGAGTTCTGAGCGAGATGCAGACGGTCCCGCTGATGCATTTGAGCTCCTATGACAAAATCGCGCTCTGGCCGCTTCTTGCCAGAATGATCCGCTCTTTTCCCTTAACCGGTATTGGACGTGGAGCCTTTGACACCGTCTTTCCGATGTTCAAAGTGGATTCGGACTCTTTCACTTGGACCCATCCGGAAAACGAGTGGCTGCAGCCCTTGGTTGACCTGGGGATACCGGCGGGTGTCTTGTTGGTGGCTGCTTTTGGGTGGACGTGGCTTAGGGCAGCCGCCAGTGCGGGACTATCCCAGAGCGAAATGGGAGTGCTCGCGGGAGCGGCCGCCCTTCTCTTACAAAATCTAGTCGATTTCTCCCTGGAGATACTCGGAGTCGCTGCTCCCTTCGTGGTGGCGATGGCGCTGATCTCTGAGCGCAGGCACAGATGGCAAGTCTCGCGGCCGGCCTTGGCCGTCGCAGCGGTCTTCTCGCTGGTCGGCTGCGTCACTGGAACGCTTTTTTACCGCGCCCACTCTGCTGAAGCAGACGGCAGAAGCGTCGCTCGCGCGGAGAATCTCGATCAAATGAGGGCGCTCGCCAAGTCGGCGACGCGTTGGCACCCGGCCGATTACTATCCCCGAGCGGTCCTCGGAATTCGGTTGGCTTCGCAGCGGCAGTGCAAAGAGGCGCTGCCGTGGCTCTTCCAAGCGATGGCGCTCCATCCCACGACGCCGGATCCGCACTATTTTGCGGCCTGGTGCCTCGCGGCCGCGAAGCAGGACGCACCTGCGAAGAGGGAATATCGCCTGGCGTATCTGTTCGGCCGGCGTGACTCACTCGGGGCTGCATTTCAATGGTTTCCCGCAACCCCTGACATGTTGAAGGTTGCCCCGGAATCTGTTGAGGGCCTTGTGTCGCTTGGCGGCCTACTCGCGGATCGGCGCCGGTTGGAAGATGCGCGGGCAATCTTTGAGCGAGCGTGGTCGGAGTATCAGGACCGTACCGCTTTGGCACGCTTGGGGGACGTGGCGCTGGATCTTGGCCAACCTGAGGAAGCAATTCGGTGGTCGCTGAAGCTCCGCGAGCTCGATCCTCAATGGCTCTCGAGTTACACGGTGGCGAGCAGCGCCTACTTGAAGCTAGACAATCCAGATGCCGCTCGCCACGAGTTGGAGCTGGGAGCCGCTCAGCTGCCCGGCAACCCTGATGTCGCTCACGCTCTTGCGAACTTGCTCATTCAACAGAATCGCTTCGCTGAAGCACGGCGTGTGCTCGGCACGGCCTTGCCGCGCAACTCCCGCGAAGTCGCACAGCTCCACCGGATGATTGGCGCGTTGCTCCAGCGCGAAGGTCGTACGCTCGAAGCCATCGCTGAGCTGGAAGCCGCCCGAGACGCACTTCCAACCGACGTCCCGATCCGCGCCGAACTTTCTGAGCTACTCGCAGGGGCCGGTCGTTTCAACGAGGCAATTGACGCGCTGCAGACACTCGCTTCGCTTCCGGAAACGCCGAAGGGCGCCTTCGATGCGCAGATCGCGGAACTGATCGCGAAGCGGCAACGACAGCTCCTATTGATGGATGCGGTGCCCGGGCCGGCACCAACGAAAGACGACCTGCGTTAGGAGGCAAGCTCGTGTTACTTAGGCACTCGACGCGACGCCGAGACCCTCACCGAGCAACTGACAGACTCCAGTGCCGCTCCAGTGGCCGAAGGATGTGAGATCCAACTTGGGCCATCTCAATTCGTACCAGACGTTCAGCATGTTCCATAGCCGGATGTCATCAAATATCACGATTGGCGGGCTGGAATAAGTCAGAGTCCCGAAATTGTGAATCAATCGCTGCTCCAGGAAGCCGTCTTTAGCTGCATCGATAAAGATGAGATCAGCTCTTTCGAGGACGGTGCGATGGCGAGCAACGATTGCCTCGTCGCCGAGGTCTGCCACCATTTGTTCAAGGCGTCCGTCAATGAAATCCTCCGGACCGAGACATGAGTTGGGATAGTTCTTCCAGTGAATCAGATCGAATGTGATTACTTTGCCGTTAGACGGCAGATTTGTCTTCAGGGCTAGAGCGGACATTCCCTCGGCAGTTCCAACCTCGATAATCAGGCGTGGCTTGAGCGCCTGCACGAAGGCAGCCAGAAGCTTGTAGTGCTCACCGGGCCATAGCTCGACCAGCTCGTCCGGGAAGGGGAAACGTCCTCTCAAACGCGCTTTGATCGATGACAAGTCCTGTCGACGGGCCAAAGCGATTGCCTGTAGCGATAAATCAAATATCCGGTCATTGTGAGCGCTTGGGGCACCGTCCATAGAAAAGAGCATCGAATGCTCTGAGTGGCGGGCGGCCACAGGGCTGGGAAGAAGCAGCTTCTTCGCTGCACGTTTCAGAAATTTCCATGAATTTGGACGTTGGACCGTCATCCGACGTGCTTCAACGGTCCTCACGTACGCCGAATTAGGTTTGCCCCTTGCCATGCATCCTCTTCCTGCCTGCTGCGATCACTCGAAGAAAGCCTCAGGAGCGGCTGTCATGCGCAAGACCTGGAAACTCTCGGCGTACGCCATCCCCGCTTGGCTACCGCGAAACAGGGCGAGAGCGCGCAGAGCTTCGATCGATCGAGGCTCGGGAAAGGGGTGCCGCTGGCTCTCGTAGCAACCAAATGCCTCGAGCTTCAGGTTCAATGTTTCGGTGATGTCAACGCACCAGTTGGGCGTAAAATTGGGTTCAAGATGGGGCGCGTTCCAGTGCGTCTCAGAAAGCGTCTCATAGGCAGCGACGAGCTTGATCGCTTTCCCCCGCCCCAGCGGCCGGGCCGCGACCATGCATGCATCAAAGACCAACCGGTGATCGACGTGGCGGTCGTAATAGGGGATGAAGAGAACGTTTGGAGAAAAGTCGCGAACCGCGTCGTGAATGGATGCATTGAACTTCGGAAGAGGAATTTCTCTAAGGAGCACCGCGGGGTTGTCTAGGAAGATGGACTTTTTCACTCCGATCATCGCGTGGGCGCGTCGCGCCTCAGCGACCGTCGTCTCGTGCACCTCCTTCGAATACAGGGGTGGCATGTGTGCCGCGACGGTGAGGACGCAGATTTCGCCGCCCGCACGCGCGAAGCGGGCCATCGTGCCGCCAACGCCAAGTACCTCATCGTCCGGATGGGGCGCCACCACCATCAGCCGTGCATTTGACTTCGATTTCATACGGTCTCAGGTTTCTTAATCAGGAAGGGACCCGCCGCGAGCACTTCGAGCCCTGTAGACCAAAACGTCCGGAGTGCGTCCTGAATGGTGCAGACGATCGGCTCCCCCTTGACGTTGAACGATGTGTTGAGCAGCACGGGGACATTCGTCTCACGTCCGAATTCGGATAGGAGTTGGTGAAAGAGGGGATTCACCTCTCGATCGACGAGGTGAACGCGGGAAGTCCCGTCCACGTGGACGATCGCTGGCGCGTCTCTCTTCAGGCGGTCATTCGCGGTGAACGCCAGGATCATGAAAGGGGCACTGGTGAAGCGATCAAAGTAACGGTCGGCTGCTTCAGCAATCATCGAAGGACAGAAGGGGCGCCAGTATTCGCGGAACTTGATGATCGCGTTTACTTTGTCGCGATTCGCCACGTTGCGCGGGTCGGCGAGAATGCTCCGCTGTCCGAGGGCACGTGGCCCGGCCTCCATTCGTCCCTGAAACCAAGCAACAATGTGACCTTTGGCGAGCTCGCGAGCCGTCGCATGACAAATGTCGCCAGGACGCTCGTACCTAAGGTGGGCGAGCTTGAGGGCTGACTCGATCGCTTCATCTGAATCGGCCGGGCCCAGGGCCAATGTCTTCACCGGCTCGGGGCGAGTGCGCGTCCGATCGAAGCAGGCGGCGAGCGCCGCACCGACCGCGGCACCGCCATCGCTGCAGAGCGGTTGTGCGAACACATTCGATACCTCGGGCATTTGAAACAGTCGACTATTCATTTTGATGTTAAGGCCCACGCCGCCACCGATGGTGACGTGGCGAATACCGGTTTCCCGCACCGCCCACTTGACGAGTCGCTCGATCTGGAGCTCAAGGTTCTCCTGCACCGCATAGGCAAGATCTTCGTGCCATTGGCTAATGTCTTCGTGGGCAAGACGCGGTTTTCGATCGAACAGTTCCACTAGGTTGTCAGTGAAGCGGTCGGAATAGCTACGAGGCCCATAGTGAACGTATGTAGGGTCCACGCGATACTCAGTGCCATCAGGGGCCGCGTGAACAATGCGTTCAACGCGAGCGCGCAAATCGGCGTTGGGGCGGCCGAACGCGGCAAGCCCCATTACCTTGTACTCTCCGTCGTAGGCTCGGAAGCCGAGGTACTCGGTGAAAGCCGCATAGACCCAGCCAAGTGAATGGGGAATGCGGATTTCGCGGAGCGGCACGAGCTGTTCCCCTTCGTGGCGCCACACCACACGAAGAGGCGCCGCCATTGGGCGTGATGAATACTCTCGAGGCTCTCGCGCCTGAAGCGCCGCAGCATCATCTCCTGCCAGGCAATCGTCTTCGCGTCTACGGGGAAGTTTTGCTTTACACCTTCATAAAAGGCAGCCATCGTGCCGTCGCTGTAGGCGGGAACGTTCCAATTTACGCCAACCGCCGTCACGTCCTGGATCCCCACGCCAGCCGCCGCCAAACAGTAGCTTAGCGCGCGAGATGGGTAGATACCGTGGGCGTGCTTGAACCGAATGTGGCGCTCTTCCTCAGAGTAAGCCAGCACGCGTCCGTCCCGCACCACCGCGACGGCTGGATCGGAGTGACCCTCGAAAATACCCAGAAAGGTTGCGCCGACAGCCGGGCCACGCGAGCCAGAGAAGCCATTTGTCATGAGATGAGTCCCTAGAGACGAGCACGCATGCGGAAGTTGATATGCGGCACTAAGATCCTAAGTCTCTCTCACGCTGCGTTGGCTGGTCAAGGCGCGAAACCCGGCAGTATCCACGAGATCTTGGTCTCGCCGGGGCGTCAATTCATCTGCCGAGCACAAATCGTTGAACGGCGATCCGCTAAGAGATCCGGATCACTATCGAGACGAGTAACTCGTCTGCGTCCGTATCGAGGCGCTGACCTCGAAACTGAAGTTTCACGGCCCCGGGGTGTGGTATTCCTCAGCCATTTGTAGGCAAGAATCCTTGGATCGGTGACATCAAGTGCGCATAGACGGCGCCCCGCGGTCGGGACGCTCAACTCGGCAAACAGAGCGCGGGCGGGCCGGCAAAATCCGTCAGGCGACGCCAGCCCCGGTGGGCGGTCCTCGCTTTGTGGAGAACGGCCTGCCACCGATCCATCTCGATAATCGGGGGTGGTAAGTTGCAATTGGCGGGGGTCCTTGGAAAATGTTCTGCGGCAGAACCTGCGGTCTCAAGCGACTTCTGAAGACTCACTAACAGACAGGAAATCATGACCTGGCAATCAACGTTGCAAAGGGCTTTGCCTCAGCAGATGCGAGAGCGACTGAGAAGCGTCGTTCGGCCAAGAATTGCAAAGCGAGCGGTCGAAAAGGCATGGCGTGAAAGAGCGAGGCATCTATCCGCTACACCCGCTGGCCTGCACATTCATCTGGGGTGTGGGGACCGTCACTATGAATGGATGCTTAACTGCGATTATCGCATCACGCGAGCCAGTGATGTAGCAATGAATTGCAGCAATCTCTCTATCTTTGCGGAGCAAAGCGCCAGCGCCATATTTTCTCACGCCTTCTTTGAGCACCTCTATCGCGATCAGCAATTGCCTCTTCTTCGTGATTGCGGACGAGTTTTGAAGAAAGGCGCGCCCTTGGTGTTCGTGGGCCTACCCGACTTCCGGGCAATTGCGGACCTCTATTTGAAGCGCGCTTCAGGAATACCGGGAGTCGGCGAGGTTTTCGATTTGGCGCATGTTTATCGATATACCCATGGAAACCCCGAGGCCGCTCACGGCTGGTGGCTCGAGCAGCTGCATAAATCGTTGTTTGACAAGGAATACTTAGCCAACCTCTTGTCGAATGCCGATTTCAAGAGCTGGATCATGTTTAACTATTGCTACCTTGGAGAGCATTGGCCGATCAATCTTGGATTTCTTGCCTGGAAAGAACGGCCCAGTGAAATGCATAAGGTTCGAATCCCATTTTCCGACGTCATTTCTCCGGAACGAGAGATCATGGTAATCGACCGCCGCAACTGCTCGGAGGATGTCTTGACAGAGCTGAGGCGGACGAGCGATCAGGCTTAGAACTCACCAGTCCATTAGTGCGGGTCGGGGCGTGCGAAACCGACACAGTGGAGCGCGGTCCGGAGTTTAGAAATTGTCTGGCGGCGCTAGACCCGGTGGGTGGGGGCCTCTTTGTGGAAGACTCCCTTGGGAAGAACCCACTCCAGCAGCACGCAGAGCCCTGCGTACGCAGTTCCAATGCCGTGGATCGCGTGCAGAAGGAAAAATGCAGGCGGAAGCGTGAGCACATACTCGATCCTTCGTTCAACGGCTGCCACATGAATCCCGGCCAGCAACGCCGCGCAGGCATACGCCGCCGAGGCCGAAACAAGGGCCATGCGTGCCCAAAATAACCATGGGGAAAGCGCCGCTGCCAACACAAGCCACGCCACGAACGCGAACGGCACCAAATGCCTGGGCCGGAATGCCCAGACACCCAACTTGAGTGGAAAGAGCACCCAAAATCCATTTGAGAAATAATAAGGGACGATTCTTCGCAAACCGGAGCGCGCTTGATAGCGGCTCTTGATGTGCGGGACCCAAAGGATTTTTCCGCCGACCTTTCGCAGTCGGATGTTGAATTCCATATCCTGACTGCGGGCCATATCCTCCCGGAAATAGCCGATTCGATTGAACAGCTCTTTTCGAAAACACCCGAAGGCCACGGTGTCGACATAACGTGGCTCTGACGATTGGCTGGTCTTGTGATGCGCATCGCCGCTTCCGAAGGGATGGCCGATCGAGCGAGCCAGCGCGCGGTCAATCAGGGTGTCCTCGGTGGGCTCCACCAGACAAGTGCCGCCGACGTTATCGGCCCCCGACCTTTCCAACCATTCGACGCACTGTGCGATGTAGTCCTTTTCGTAGTAGGCGTGCGCGTCAAGTCGAACAATGATTTCGCCGCGCGCGGCTCGAATCGCCATGTTCAGTGAGCTGGGGACCACTTTCTTGGGATTGTCTAGCACGCGGACACGTTCGGGGTATTTCATTTCGTACTCGGCGAGGACTTCGCGCGTTCCGTCGTCGCTCATTCCGTCTACAACGATGATCTCCAATTCCCCCTTCGGGGGATCGCTCGACAGGACCGAATCCACCACCGGACGGATGTAGCGGGCCTCGTTTCGACAGGGAATGATGACTGAAACCTTCGGATGCACCATCTGTTTGGACAAGAATCGCCCCGAGCTCTAATCCGGCTGACCAGGTCCGCCCCGACGCAGCGTGGCGTTACTCATGCCTTCACGATCTTCTCGCGATGACGAGTCACCTTGCGCGTGGCGTTACGCGTGTCGAGGACTATCCGCGCGTGCTGTACGATCGCGCCGTAATCGATCTCGGAGTGATCGGTCAGAATCAGGACGGCGTCGTACTCAGGTAGCGAGGACGCTACCAGCGGAACCGATGACATCTCAAAATCGATACCGTGCTCCCTCTCGAGCTTTGGAATGAAAGGGTCATGATAGAAGACCTCGGCTCCGCGCTCCTTCAGTAGGGAGATCACCCTCAGCGCCGGGCTCTCACGTGGATCATCCACATCCTTCTTGTATGCGGCGCCTAAGACCAGGAGCTTTGAGCCGTTGATGCTCTTGCGGTGACGATTGAGCGCCTCCATCGTCCGCTGCACCACGTAGGAGGGCATCTGGGTGTTCACTTCGCCAGCGAGCTCGATGAATTTCGTCTGGAACTGGTACTCGCGAGCCTTCCACGTCAGATAGAACGGGTCGATCGGGATGCAATGGCCTCCGAGCCCAGGGCCAGGGGAGAATGGCATGAAACCGAAGGGCTTTGTGGCGGCGGCCTGGATCACTTCCCAGACATCCAGCTCCATCCGGTCGCAAAGCATTTTCAGCTCGTTGACCAACGCGATGTTGACGCTTCGGAAGATGTTCTCGAGGAGCTTGGCCAGCTCAGCGACTCGCGTCGACGAGACGGCCACCGTTTGCGATAGAACGCTGCCGTAGAGCACCTGCGCCACTTCCAGGCAGCGAGGAGTCAATCCGCCTACGATTTTCGGAATGTTCTTCGTGCTGAACCTTTTGTTGCCCGGGTCTTCCCGTTCGGGGC